>Ga0075435_100000859_pt1 | contig 19010 bp, 24 predicted proteins | sample RhiMethybrSRZTD4_FD_75302 | JGI IMG/M metagenome (GOLD analysis project Ga0075435, IMG submission 75302) | Populus rhizosphere microbial communities from Tennessee, USA - Rhizosphere MetaG P. TD hybrid SRZTD4 | ecosystem: Host-associated > Plants > Roots > Rhizosphere > Soil | place: USA...
GAGGATCCGGCGCGGGCGCGCTCGGACGCGGCGACCAGCCTCCCGCTCGCCGATCTTCCCGCGCTGCTCCGGGAGCTGGTCGCGATCGACCGCGCCCTCCGCGACGGGAGGGGCGGATGAGCGAGGAACGGCTCGCGCGCGCGCGCCGCGTGCTCGAGATCGAGCGCCGGGCGCTCGACGCGCTCGGCGATCGCCTCGACTGGCGCTTCGCGCGCGCCCTCGAGATCCTGCTCGCGTGCCGCGGCCGGGTGATCGTCACCGGGGTCGGCAAGTCCGGGCTCGTCTGCCGGAAGATCGCGGCGACGCTGGCGTCGACCGGCACGCCGGCGTTCTTCGTGCATGCTGCGGAGGCGAGCCACGGCGACCTGGGCATGATCACCGCCGACGACGTCGTATTGCTGCTATCGAATTCCGGCGAGACCGACGAGCTCGTCTCGCTGCTGCCGCATCTCAAGCGTCAGGGCGCGCGCTTGATCGCGCTGACCGGCAACGAGCAGTCGTCGCTGGCGCAGGCCGCTGACGTGCATCTCGACGCGAGCGTCGACGCCGAAGCCTGTCCGCTCGGCCTTGCGCCGACCGCGAGCACGACCGCGGCGCTCGCGCTGGGTGACGCGCTGGCGCTGACGCTGCTCGATGCGCGCGGCTTTTCGGTGGAGGATTTCGCGCGCGCGCATCCCGGCGGGTCGCTCGGCCGGCGGCTGCTGACGCAGGTGCGCGACGTCATGCGCAGCGGCGCGGAGGTGCCTGTGGTGCCTCTCGCCGCCACGCTCGCCGACGCGGTCGTCGAAATGAGCGGCAAGGGAATGGGCATGACCGCCGTGATCGATGCGGATAACCGTGTCGCAGGCATCTTTACCGACGGCGATCTGCGCCGCTGCCTCGCCAGCGTCCGCGACTTTGGTAGAGAGCGCGTCGCCGGCCTGATGACTCGCCAGCCGCGCACCATCGGCCCCGAGCGCCTCGCCATCGATTGCGTCGAGCTGATGGAAACCTCGCCCAAGGTGACGCAGCTCCTGGTCGTCGACGCCGAAGAGCGGCTGGTCGGTGCATTGCACTTGCACGATCTGTTCCGCGCCCGGGTCGTCTAGCAAGCTGATGCCGGCGACAGATCTCCTCGTGCGAGCACGCCGCGTCCGGCTCCTTTCCTGCGACGTCGACGGCGTGTTGACCGACGGCCGTATTTACGTCGCCGAAGACGGCAGCGAGCTCAAGGCGTACTCGTGCCTGGACGGCCTGGGTATGAAGTGGCTCGAGCGCTCGGGCATCGTCGTCGCCTGGATCACCGGCAGCAGCGCGCCCGCGGTGGCGAAGCGCGCGGCGACGCTGGGCATCTCCCGCGTCGTCCAGGGCATGGAGAACAAGCTCGACGCCTGGGAGCAGTTGCGCGCCGAGCTCGCGCTCCAGCCGGAAGAGTGCGCGCACATCGGCGACGATCTCCCCGACCTGGCGGTGATCGTGCGCTGCGGCCTGGCCGCCACGGTGCCGCATGCGCCCGAGCCGCTGCGGCGGCGCGCGCACTATGTGACGCGCGCAGAAGGTGGTGCCGGCGCCGTGCGCGAGCTCGCCGAGCTGATCCTCGCCGCACAAGGGAAGCTCGCTGAACTGCTCCACGCCTACGGCGACCAAGACGCGCTTGCGGCCAAACCGAAGCTGAGGCGATTGTGAAATCGCGTGCGCAGGCCTGGGTCGATCGATTCGTCACCTGGTCGCCGGTATTGCTGCTCGGCGCACTCGCCGCCTTGACCTACTGGCTCAATGCGCAGGTGCGCATCGCAGCTCCGACCTTCGACGGGTCGGGCCGCCACGATCCCGACGTGTTCGTCGAGAATTTCAAGGCCGTGAACCTCGACAAGGATGGTCTTGTCCGGCAGGCGCTCGTCGCCAGGCGCGCGCAGCACTATCCGGATGACGACACGACCGCATTCGATGCGCCGCAGATCATATTCACCGATCCGGGCAAGCCTCGGCTCGAGGTCACCGCGGATCGGGCAACGGTAACGGGTGATCGCGAGCACGCGTACTTCGATGGCAACGTCAGGGCCGTACGCGAGGCCGCTCCCGATGCGCCGGCCGGGAAGCCCGACGGACCGATCACCGTGGAGAGCGAATTCCTGCACGTGATCCCGAAGGAGGATCGCATCGTCACCGATCGGCCGGTAACGATCACCGATCCCCGTGGAGTAATCCACGCGACCGGGTTGGAGCTCGACAACAAGACCAAGACGGTCAAGTTCAAGTCGCGCCTTAGCGGACAATTGCAGCCGCAGAACAGCTCCCGATGAGCCGCCCGCTTTTCCACGCCCGCCCGGCCATCGCCGCCGTCGTTCTGGCCGTCGCCGTCCTCGTGCTGCAACCGTGTGCGCGGGCGGAAAAAGCGGATCGCGACAAGCCGATCAACTATCAGGCCGACTCCGGCGACGTGAACTACCAGACCAAGATAGGGACGCTGCTGGGGAACGTGATCTTGACCCAGGGCACGCTGACGATCCATGCCGACAAGATCGTCTTTCACCAGAACCCCGACAATTCGGTATCGGCAACCGCGTATGGCAACCCGATCACGTTCCGCGAGAAACGGGACAGCGTCGACGAGTACTACGAAGGCGTAGCGCAGCGCGCCGAATACGACGGCCAGAAACGTTTCCTCGAGCTGTTCGATCGGGCGCTGCTGCGCAAGGGCACTGACGAAATACGCAGCAACTATATTTCGTACAACGCCGAGACCGAGTTCTTCAAGGCGGAGGGCCGCCCGGACAGCCGGCCCGCCGCTGCAGGCGAATCGCCGCTGGGCGCGCGCGTGCGCGGCGTGTTCCAGCCGCAGCCCAAGGACGACAAGGCTGGAAAGGACGGCAAAGCACCCGTTGCGCCGGCAAGGCCCAATCCGCCGGCGCCGCTCAAACCCGACGGTGCGCTCTCTACGGAACCGGCGAAGTGATTGCCGTGCCACGCGCGGCGCGATGAGCACGCTGTCGGTCGCCGCGCTGAACAAGCGCTACAAGTCCCGCGTCGTCGTCCACGACGTCTCGCTCGCGGTGGCCAGCGGCGAGGTCATCGGGCTCCTCGGCCCGAACGGCGCCGGCAAGACGACGTGCTTCTACATGATCGTTGGCCTGGTCGCGGCAGACGGCGGCACGATCGAGCTCGACGGCGACGATCTGACGCGCATGCCGATCCACGCCCGCGCCCGCCTGGGACTGTCGTATCTGCCGCAGGAGGCGTCGATTTTCCGCAAGCTCACGGTCGGCGAGAACGTGCAGGCGATTCTCGAGCTGCAGGGCATCGACACCGACGAGATCGCCAATCGCCTCGACGCGCTGCTCGAGGACCTGTCGATCTCGCATCTGCGCGAGGCCCCCGCGCTCAGCCTTTCGGGCGGGGAGCGCCGCCGGGTCGAGATCGCGCGCGCGCTCGCCACGCGGCCGCGTTTCATCCTGCTCGACGAGCCCTTCGCCGGCATCGATCCGATCGCCGTGCTCGACATCCAGAAGATCATCGGCTTCCTCAAGGAGAGGGATATCGGGGTCATGATCACCGATCACAACGTGCGCGAGACGCTGGGCATTTGCGACCGCGCCTACATCATCAGCGAGGGCCGGGTGCTGGCCTCGGGAACTCCGGACGAAATTGTTTATAATGAAAGCGTCCGCAAGGTCTACCTTGGGGAGCACTTCCGACTCTGACCGCCCCTCGGCCATGAAGCCGACGTTACAGCTCAAGCTCAGTCAGCATCTCACGCTGACCCCGCAACTGCAGCAGTCGATCCGCCTGCTGCAGCTCTCCACGCTCGAACTCAACGCCGAGGTCGAGCGTCTCTTGCAGGAAAACCCGTTGCTGGAAAAAGCCGAGGACGAGGAGTCCGCCGGCCCGCCACGGGAATTTACGACGATGGTCTCCACGCCATCGGCCGACAAGCCGGCCGACGGCGCCGACGACGCCGCGCCGGAAGCCGCGGACCTGCTCGCCGGCGCCGGCGACCGCGATTGGGGTTCCTCCACGCGCGGCAGCGACGACGATGACGAGACCTTCCTGCCGCAGCAAGTGGCGACGAGCTCGCTGCGCGATCACCTCAATGCCCAGCTCGCGCTGCTCAATCTTCCGCTGCGCGATCGCCAGATCGTTGCGGCGCTGATCGATGCGCTCGACGAGGACGGTTACCTGAAGACCTCGCTCGAGGAGCTGCTCGAGTTCTTCTCGGAGGAAATCGAAATCGACGCCGACGAGCTGTCGATCGCGCTCAAGCACCTGCAGCACATGGAGCCCGCCGGCGTCGGCGCCCGCGACGCCGCCGAGTGCCTCTCGCTGCAGCTAAAGGCGCTGCCCGAGTCGACGCCTTTCCGCGGCGAAGCGTTGAAGCTGGTGCAGCACCATCTGCCGCTCCTGGCGGCGCGCGATTTCGGCAAGTTGAAGCGCCTGTTGCACGCCGACGACGCCTGCCTGCGCTGCGTGCGCACGCTGATCACCAGCCTCAATCCGCGCCCCGGCGCGGGTTTTTCCAAGACCGAGGCGAACTACGTGATCCCGGACGTGGTCGTACGGAAGCTCCGGGGACGGTGGATGGCGGCGCTCAACGAAGCGGCGATGCCCAAGCTGCGGCTGAACCGCATCTACGCCGACATCCTCACCCGCAATCGTGAGGCTTCGAACCAGCAGCTCGCCGCGCAGTTGCAGGAAGCGAAATGGCTGATCCGCAACGTCCAGCAGAGGTTCGAGACGATCCTGCGCGTATCGCAGGCGATCGTCGACCGCCAACGCCATTTCTTCGAGCACGGCGAGGTGGCGATGCGACCGATGGTGCTGCGCGAAATCGCCGAAATTCTCGGTTTGCACGAGTCGACGATCTCGCGCGTGACGACACAGAAATACATGCTCACGCCGCGCGGCACCTACGAGCTCAAGTATTTCTTCGGCAGCCACGTAGCGACCGACACCGGCGGCGCGGCTTCCGCGACCGCCATCCGGGCGCTGATCAAGCAGTTGATCGGCGCCGAGGACCCCAAAACGCCGCTGACCGACAGCCGCATCGCCGACCTCCTCGGCGATCAGGGCATCCTCGTCGCGCGGCGGACGATCGCCAAATACCGGGAGGCGCTGCAGATTCCTCCCGTCAACGTGCGCAAGGCGGTGTGATCCGCGGCGCGCGCGCTGCACTTCGAGCAACGCAAAGGAGGCCCGGATGAATCTGAACCTGAGCGGCCACCACCTCGACATCACGCCGGCGATCCGCGCCTACGTGACGAACAAGCTGGTGCGGCTGACGCGTCACTTCGACCACGTCATCGACGTCAACGTCGTGCTCTCGGTCGACAAGCTCAGGCAGCAGGTGACGGCCAACCTGCACGTGCGCGGCAAGGACATCCACGCCGAATGCGTCGAGCCCGACATGTACGCGGCGATCGACGCGCTTGCAGACAAGCTCGATCGCCAGGTGCTCAAGCTCAAGGAGAAGCGCAACGGTCAGCGGCACGCTGCCGTACCGGTCAAGCGCGTCGCGGCGTCCGTTGCGCGGAGAAAATCTGGCAAGTAGCGTATAATTCTGCGCCATCTTGCCGGCGGGCTTTAGTCAGCGCCCGCCTACCGCGTGAACCAGATCGCGCAACTCCTTTCCGAAGCGAACATCCTGCTCGACCTCGAGGCCACGAGCAAGAAGCGGCTTTTCGAGCAGGTCGGTCAGCTTTTCGAAGACCACGCGCAGATCGCGCGCTCGGTCGTATTCGACAGCCTGTTCGCGCGGGAAAAGCTCGGCTCGACGGGCCTCGGCCAGGGCATCGCGATTCCCCATGGACGCATCAAGGGCCTCACGCACGCACTAGGCGCATTCGTGCGGCCGCGGCAGCCGATCCCGTTCGACGCTCCCGACGGCAAGCCGGTCGGACAGGTCTTCGTCCTGCTCGTTCCCGAGCACGCGACCGAAGAACATCTGCAGCTCTTGTCCGAGCTCGCAGAGATGTTCAGCGAGCGTTCTTTTCGTGACCAGCTCGCCGTAGCGGCCGATGCGGACAGCCTGCATCGCCTGTTCTCGACTTGGGAGCCCGCGTCATGAGCGAAAGCGACGCGATGCGGCAAGTCAGCATCGAGAAGCTGTTCGCCGAGAACCAGCAACGACTGGGGCTCAACTGGCTCGCCGGTCGGCAGGGCGGCAATCGCGTCCTGATCGGCGAAGCCGCGCTCAAACCGACCATCGGCCAGGTCGGCCACATGAATTTCATCCATCCCTTCCGTGTGCAGCTCATCGGCGCCGCCGAGGCTGCGTATCTCCGCGGCTTGCCGGAAGACGCGTTGACGACGTCGATCGGCAGGCTGTTCACGACCGAGCTGGCCGCAATCATCGTCGCCAACGGCGAAGATGTCCCGGCGCATCTGCTTGACGAGTGCAACCGGCACCACATCGCCCTGATGACTTCGCCGCAACCCTCGCCGCACGTGGTCGACGTAATCCGGCTCTACCTCTCGCGGGTGCTGGCGGAATCGACGACGCTGCACGGGGTGCTCCTCGATGTGCTGGAAATAGGCGTGCTGATCACCGGCGCTTCCGCGATCGGCAAGAGCGAGCTCGCGCTGGAGCTGATCTCGCGCGGCAACGGACTGGTCGCCGACGACATCGTCGAGCTGTACCGCATTTCTCCGGACACGATCGAGGGCCGCTGCCCGACGGTGCTGAAAGAATTCCTCGAGGTGCGCGGCATCGGCGTGCTCAACATCCGCACCATCTTCGGCGAGACGGCGGTGCGCCCGCGGAAGTTGCTCAAGTTGATGGTCAATCTGGAAGATCACAGCGACGAGCAATTCTCGGAGCTCGATCGCCTGCAGGTCGACGCGACCTATCAGGAGATTCTCGGCGTACCGATCCGCAAGGTGACGATTCCGGTGGCGGCGGGCCGCAATCTTGCCGTGCTGGTCGAGGCGGCGGTGCGCAACTTCGTGCTCAATCAGCGCGGCATCGACAGCACCAAGGAATTTATCGAACGCCAGCAGAAGCTCATGGAGGACGGGGGTTGAGGGCGTAAAGCTACTGCGCTCGCCATAGCTTTGTTGCCCGCACCCTCGGAATCCTCATGTACCTCTCACGTACATTCCGGTTCCTCGGGCGCGGGCGCCGCGCTCTGGCTTCGCTCGTCACGCTTTCCGCCTCCCAACCCGGCGGCTCGCTGATTTTCCGATGGACCTTCTGCTGATCGGCGGCCTCTCCGGCTCCGGCAAGAGTGTCGCACTCGCGGCGCTGGAGGACAGCGGCTATTACGCCGTCTCGAATCTTCCGCTCGCGCAGCTCGCCGGGCTGCTGGTGCACCTCAAGGGCGCCCGCATCGACCATGTCGCGGTCGCGCTCGACGCGAAGACGGGCTCTGGGCTCACGGGTCTGCCCGCAGCGATCGCGGCGGCGCGCGGCGAAGGCTGGACGGTGCGTTTCCTGTATCTCGATGCCAAGACCGATACGCTGGTCAAGCGTTTCTCCGAGACGCGGCGCCGGCATCCGTTCTCCGGAAACGAGCGCACACTCACCGAAGCGATCGAGTTCGAGCGCAACGTATTCGCCGACGTGCGCTCGCTCGCCTACAGCTTCGATACCAGCGACCTGTCTGCCGCGGCACTGCGCTCGTGGATCAAGGATTTCGCCAGCGTCGATTCGTCGAAGCTGACGCTGTTGTTCCAATCGTTCGGCTACAAGCACGGCATTCCGCTCGACGCCGACCTCGTGTTCGACGTGCGCTGCCTGCCCAATCCGCACTACGAACCAGCGCTCGCCATGCTTACGGGACGCGACTCGCCGGTGGTCGCCTATCTCCAGAACTATCCCGAGGTCGAGCGGATGTACGAGGACATCCACGATTTCGTTGCAAACTGGTTGCCCGATTATGCGCGCGACAATCGCAACTACCTCACGGTGGCGATCGGCTGCACGGGCGGCCAGCATCGATCCGTCTATCTGGCCGAACGGCTGGCCAGGGCATTTGCGGGGCGGCATCAGGTACTGACCCGCCACCGGGAGCTTGCGTAGCCCGGGCCGAGCGCTTTAGCGCGATGCCCCGGGGCGACGGAACATCCTTCCTCAGCCGGGGTTTCCCCCGGATCAAGTCCGGGGTCAACCCGGGCTACAATGCGTGTATGAGCATTTCGCGCACGATCACGCTTGCATTCACCGGCGCGTCGGGTCTCCCGTACGGTTTGAGGCTGCTCGAGTGCCTGATCGCGGCAGGGACCCGCGTCTACCTCGTCTATTCGCCGGCCGCGCAAATGGTCGCGCGGCAGGAACTCGAGCTGATGCTGCCGACGCAGCCTCACGCGGCCGCCGCGTTCTTCGCCGAGCGCTACCATGCAAAGCCAGGCCAGTTGACCGTCTTCGGACGGGAGGATTGGCTCTCGCCCATCGCCTCGGGATCGAACCCGGCCGACGCGATGGCGATCTGCCCCTGCAGCATGGGCACCGCGGGCGCGCTCGCGGCGGGTCTTGCCGACAACTTGATCGAGCGCGCCGCCGATGTGATGCTCAAGGAGCGGCGGCCGCTGGTGCTCGTGCCGCGCGAGACGCCGCTGTCGGCAATCCACCTCGAAAATCTCCTCAAGCTCGCGCGTGCGGGCGCTGTCATCCTGCCGCCGTCGCCCGGATTCTACGGTCGGCCCGAGGCAATCGGCGACCTCGTCGATTTCATCGTCGCGCGCATCCTCGATCAGCTCGGTGTCGCACATTCGCTGGGCCCGCGCTGGGGCGCGGCGCGAGTCGCGCCACCGACGATCGAGCGCGCATAGGCTCCTAAGCACCCGCGACGATGTTCCCGTTCCTGCGCGGCGCGTCGTCGCGAGAGCCGAGCGTGCTGCCGCTGTTCCCCTTGAAGACCGTGCTTTTTCCGGGCGGCGTGCTGCCGCTTAAGGTCTTCGAGCAGCGTTACATTACGATGACCAAGGCTTGCCTCAAGGGCGACAGCCCGTTCGGTGTGTGCCTGCTCACGCAAGGCGATGAGGTCGTCGTCAATGCGGCGGCGGCAAAAGCGGGACTCGCGTTCGCTCCGATCGGCACGCTTACGCGGATCACTGCCTGGGACATGCCGCAGCTCGGCATCCTGCATCTGCGGACCGAAGGCGTGACGCGGTTTCAGGTGCAGACGCACACGATCGCGGAAGACGGTCTGGTCGTCGGGCAGGTAACCCCGCTCGCGCCCGAGCCGGCGCTCGCGCTGCCCGATGCGTTCAAGCCACTCGCCGACCTGCTCGAGCTCTTGATCAACCGTGTCGGCAAGGAGAACTTTCCCGCCGAGCTCGCGCTCACCGACGCGTCCTGGGTCAGCTATCGGCTGGCCGAGATCCTGCCGCTGCCGCTCCCGATCAAGCAGAGCATGCTCGAGATCAACGACAGCGAGGTACGGCTCAAGGTGCTCGCGCAGTTTCTGAAGCAGCAGGGCCTCATTTAGGCCGCGCAAAGTTTCGCTCGCCGTACAACAACTGCGGCTCGCACGATATAAAGCGGGGCAAAGTTTCGGTCGGCGCCAAAGCGCCTCCCACGATACTTTGCCCCGAATAAAGTTTCCGCGGACGGCTTGGGGCGGCCCTGCGCCGTCCGCGCATCAAATACTACCCAGAACCGAGTGTTGTGCACGCCGCGGATGCGATTAGTGAGGCGCGTATAATTTGCGCGTCACCAAGAGTGTGATCCCGATCATGGCCGGCCACAGCAAGTGGGCGAACATCAAGCACCGCAAGGCGGCGACCGATGCCAAGCGCGGCAAGATTTTCAGCCGGCTCATCCGCGAGATCACGGTCGCGGCAAAGCTCGGTACCGGAGATGTGTCGAGCAACCCGCGGTTGCGGCTCGCGGTCGACAAGGCGACCGACAACAACATGCCCAAGGATACGATCGAGCGCGCGATCAAGCGCGGCTCGGGCGAGCAGGAGGGCGTGAGCTACGAGGAAATCCGCTATGAAGGCTACGGGATCAACGGCGCCGCAGTGATCGTCGATTGCCTCTCCGACAATCGGACGCGTACGGTCGCCGATATCCGGCACGCATTTGCCAAGCATGGCGGCAATCTGGGAACCGACGGCTCGGTGGCCTTCCTCTTCAAGCATTGCGGCCAGATCGTCTTCGCGCCCGGAACCGATGAGAATCGGCTGCTCGACGTCGCACTCGACGCCGGCGCGGAGGACGTCATCGACCACGATGACGGCTCGATCGAGGTGCTTACCGCGCCGCACGACTTCGTCGCGGTGAAGGCTGCGCTCGGCAAGATCGGGTTCAAGCCCGAATTCGCCGAAGTGACGATGAAGCCTGCGACCGAGGTCGTGCTCACCGGCGACGACGGCGCGCGGATGCAGAAGCTGCTCGATGCACTCGAGGCGCTGGATGATGTCCAGAACGTCTATACGACCGCGGTCATCGAAGAGGCATAGCGCCCTTGACAGTCCTGTTTGCAACGCGCCGCATCCTCGGCATCGATCCTGGCCTCAGAGTCACTGGATTTGGGCTCATCGTGTCGATCGGAGGCAGGCTGCAATACGTCGCCAGCGGCTGCGTGCGCAACACCGGCGGCGAGTTGCCGGAAAGGCTCAAGATCATCCTGCGCGATATCGGCAGCGTCATCGTCGAACACCATCCGACCGAGGTCGCCATCGAGAAAGTGTTCGTCAACGCCAATCCGCAATCCACGCTGCTGCTGGGCCAAGCGCGCGGCGCGGCGATCTCCGCAGCAGTGCTCGCCGAGCTTCCCGTCGCCGAGTACACCGCGCTGCAGATCAAGCAGGCGGTGGTCGGTCACGGCAAAGCGGCCAAGGAGCAGGTGCAGGAAATGGTGCGGCGGCTCCTTTCGCTATCGGTCGCTCCATCGGCCGATGCAGCCGACGCGCTCGCTTGCGCGATCTGTCACGCGCACGGCGGCGAAGGTCTCCATGGCTTGCGGCGAACCGGTTATCGCGTACGGCGCGGGCGTATTCTTTGATCGCACCGGTGGCGCCCGGGGGCCATGCGATAATGCGCGCGTCGCTGCCCGCCCCGCGATCATGATCGGCCGCTTGTCCGGAACGCTCGTAGAGAAGAACCCGCCGCAAATCCTGCTCGATGTGCAGGGCGTCGCGTACGAAGTCGACGTGCCGATGAGCACTTTCTATAATCTGCCGGTTCTCGGCGAGCGTGTTACGCTGTTCACCCATCTCGTCGTGCGCGAGGACGCGCATCTGCTTTTCGGCTTCGGCTCCGAATCGGAACGGCGCGCGTTTCGGCAGCTGATCAAGATCAGCGGCATCGGCGCGCGGACCGCGCTGTCGGTGCTCTCCGGCCTGTCGGTCGCGGAGCTCGCACAGGCGGTAACATCGCAGGAATCGGGACGGCTGACCAAGATTCCGGGCATCGGCAAGAAGACGGCGGAACGATTGCTGCTGGAGTTGAAGGACAAGCTCGGCGTCGAGATGACGACCGCGATCGGTGTCCACCGCGCCCCGCCGGTCGCGGCCGATGTGCTGCATGCGCTTATTGCGCTGGGCTACAGCGACAAGGAAGCCGTGCACGCGGTGAAGCAGCTGCCCGATGGCGTCGCCGTCGCCGACGGCATCAGACAGGCGCTGAAGGTTCTCGCCAAGGCGTGACGCGGACACGAAGATGATCGAAACCGATCGCCTGGTCGCAGCGGCACCGGTGAGTCCGCAGGAGGAAGTGCTCGAACGCACGCTGCGACCGCGCGTGCTCGACGAGTACGTCGGCCAGGAGAAGATCCGCGGGCAGCTGGCGATCTTCATCGAGGCGGCGAAGAAGCGCAAGGAGGCGCTGGATCATGTCCTGCTCTTCGGGCCACCGGGATTGGGCAAGACGACGCTTTCGCACATCATCGCGCACGAGCTCGGGGTGAATCTGCGCCAGACCTCGGGACCCGTTCTCGAGCGCGCCGGCGACTTGGCGGCCTTGCTGACCAACCTCGAGCCGCACGACGTGCTGTTCATCGACGAGATCCATCGCTTGCCGCCCGTGGTCGAGGAGATCCTCTATCCGGCCCTCGAAGACTTCCAGATCGACATCATGATCGGCGAAGGGCCGGCTGCGCGCTCGGTCAAGCTCGACTTGCCCGCGTTCACTCTGGTCGGAGCGACCACGCGCGCCGGCATGTTGACCAATCCGCTGCGCGACCGCTTCGGTATCGTCGCCCGGCTCGAGTTCTACACCCCCGAGGAGGTCACCCGAATCGTGGGGCGGTCGGCGAGACTGCTCGATATCGCGCTCGAGCCCGACGGCGCACTGGAAATCGCGCGCCGCTCGCGTGGCACGCCGCGCGTCGCGAATCGGCTCTTGCGGCGCGTGCGCGACTACGCCGAGGTCCGCGCCGGTGGCCGCATCACGCACGATGTCGCGGACGCCGCGCTGTCCATGCTCGACGTCGATGCCGCGGGCTTGGACGTGATGGACCGGAAGCTCCTGCGCTGCGTGCTCGACAAATTCGCCGGCGGACCGGTCGGGATCGACAACCTCTCGGCCGCGATCGGCGAGGAGCGCGATACGATCGAGGACGTGCTCGAGCCGTTTCTGATCCAGCAGGGCTTCCTGCAGCGCACGAACCGCGGCCGAATCGCGACCGCGTTGTCGTACCGCCACTTCGGCCTGCTGCCACCAGCCGCCGCCGGCGGGCTGTTCACGAACGGATGACGCCGACGGCCGACGAGATATTTCGCTGGCCGGTCCGCGTTTACTACGAAGATACGGACGCCGCCGGCGTCGTCTACTACGCCAATTTCCTGAAGTTTCTGGAACGGGCGCGCACGGAATGGCTGGCGTCGCTGGGGTTCACGCTGACCGCTCTCGAACGTGAACACGGCGTCGTGTTCGTGGTCCATCGCTTGGACATCGAGTACCGGCAGCCGGCTCGGCTGTACGATGCCCTCGAGGTGACGGTCGGGTCGGTCGCGCGCGGCCGTAGCCGTCTGGTCGCGACACAGGAGGTCTTTCGCGGCGAGGCGCAGCTGGTCCGGGCACACGTGACGCTCGCCTGCCTCGATCCCGCGACTTGGCGGCCCGCGCGCATTCCGGCACCGGTTGTTGCAAAGATGCATTAGAACAAAGGCTCAGACACTGGTGAACCTGCATCCCGATCTCTCGTTTTTCGCGATGATGCTGCATGCCAGCGTCGTCGTGCAGGCCGTCATGGCGCTGCTGCTCCTGGCGTCGCTGTGGTCGTGGTGGCAGATCTTCCTCAAGCTGTTCGCGCTGCAGCGGGCGCAGCGCGAAACCGACCGGTTCGAGGACGACTTCTGGAAAGGCGGCGACCTGAACGAGTTGTTTCAGCGTGCGAGCCAGAATCGCGGCGGCGCGCTGGAGCGAATCTTTTCCTCCGGTTTCCGCGAGTACGCCAAGCACCGCCGGCAAGGAACCTCGTCGGCAGCGACGATGGACAGTGCGCGTCGTGCCATGCGCGCCTCGTACCAACGCGAGATCGACGTCCTCGAAGCCAATCTCGCCGGGCTGGCGACCGTCGGATCGGTGTCACCTTACGTCGGATTGTTCGGCACCGTGTGGGGCATCATGAACGCGTTCCGGGGACTCACCAACGTCAGCCAGGCGACGCTCGCGCAGGTGGCGCCGGGCATCGCCGAGGCGCTGATCGCCACCGCGATCGGGCTCTTCGCCGCGATTCCTGCGGTCGTCGCGTACAACCGCTATACGCACGACGTCGACCGCCTGGCGACGCGCTTCGAGACGTTCATCGAGGAATTCTCGAACATTCTCCAGCGCCAGGGTTAGCCGATGCGCCGCCCGCGCAAATCGATCAACCAGATCAACGTCGTGCCCTACATCGACGTGATGCTGGTGTTGCTCGTGATCTTCATGGTGACCGCGCCGCTGATCAACCCGGGGGTGATCGACCTACCCAGCGTCGGAACTCATCTCACCGCGCCGGCGGCGCCGCTCGAAATCCAGCTGCGTACCGACCAATCGCTGTGGTTGCGCGAGGGTGCCGCGGCGCCGGTGCGCGTGTCGCGAGATGAACTGATCGCGCGCGTCCGCGACCGGCAGGCGAAGAATCCCGAGCAGGCGGTCGTGATCGCCGCCGACCGCACCGTCCGTTACGAAGAGGTCGTCCGGGTGCTCGATCTGCTCCAGCAGAAGGGCGTGCGCAAAGTCGGCTTGCTACTCCGTCCGCAACCGAACTGAGGCGCAATGCCGCCGCGGCGCGCGCGCTCGAGCTGGTCCGCAGTCAAATGGATCGCTGCTATCCTGGCGATCGCGGTTCACGTCACATTCGTGCTATTTCTGATCTTCAGCGTCAACTGGCAGAACCGCAAGCCCGAGCCTGTGATCGCGGAACTCTACGTGCCGCCCGCGGCCGAGAAAATCGAGCCGCCCAAACCGCCACCCGAACCGCCCAAACCCGAGCCTCCGAAGCCTCAAGTCGAAGCCAGGCCGCCCCCGGTCGAGCCACCCAAGCCCGACATCGCGCTCAAGGAAAGGCAGGAGCGCGCCCGAAAGGAGCAGGCCGAACGCGAGCGCAAGGAGAAGGAAAAGCAGGACGTGGAGAGGCGCGAGGTCGAACGGCGCGAAGCCGAGAAGAAGCAGCAGGAGAAGCGCCTCGCCGAAGCCCGTGAGCGGCAGGCGCGCGAGGCCGACGCGCTCAAGGCGCAGGCGCAGCGCGAACGCCAGACCCTGGACAAGACGGCTGCCGACGCCGCGCGCGCCAAGGCGGACGCCGACTACATCCGCCGCATTCAGGCCAAGATCAGGGGCAATGTCGTCGTGCCGCCCGACATGCCGGGAAACCCGGAAGCCATCTTCGACGTCGTGCAGCTGCCCAGCGGCGAGATCATCGACGTGCAACTCGGCAAATCGAGCGGCGTGCGCGCTTACGACGAAGCCGTGCAGCGCGCGATCCTCAAATCATCGCCGCTGCCGCGGCCCGACTCGCCGGATATGTTTCGCAGGAATATTACGCTGAAGTTCCGCCCGCTCGACTGAGAGGCTGACTCGCAGCTACTGCGCGATCAGCCGGTGTCCGATGGCGTGCCCCGCTCGGAACCTATCGCGCGTGCCGTCTTCTCGACGATCTGTATCGTCGCCCAGCTCCAGTCCGGCCGCTGCTCGACGAGATGACGGAAGGCCACGGTGTAGACCGAATTCGTCGTGGTGAGAATGACGTTGCGGCCTTCGGCATATTCGGAGGTGGGCACGATGAGGGTCTTCATCGCGAGCGGCTTGTCCGGACGCGATGGCGGCGGCAGATACAGGCCCTCGAAGCGATCACCCAGCGTCGAAAGATCCAGCCCGTCGACCACGTAGCCCATGTCTTCGTTCGGGCGGCGTTTCGCGGCCAGCATTACCGCAACGATGCGGTCGGCGATGATGTTGACGCCTGCTTCGACTTCTTCGTTGGAAACTTTGTTCAGCCGCCGCACGACCCCAAGCAGCCAGGCATCGGCGTCGGATTGCCGCACGGCCACCAGCGCACCGAGGGACAGGCTCTGTCCGATGCCGCCCGTCGCCGCGATGCGCAGTCCGGCGACGCTGCGATCCTTGACCTCCCACATCGGGTCGCTCCACGATGAGAGACTTGCGGCAAGCGAATCGTCCTCGACCAGCGCTTTGCGGCGGGCGCGCGGTGCGCCGGCGACGGGGAAGACTTCGATCTGTTCGGCGGTGCCGCTGACCTCGCTGGAGTTGTCGCCCGCCGCCTTCGCGGTCAGATCCTGACAGATGCGCGACAGGCCGATGCGTACGTGCGCGGACACCGCGACCGCGGTTCGCGGATCGCGACGAAGATCGGAAAGCGACGACGGAGACAGCGCGGGCTGGATCTTGCGGAGCACCGCCAGCCGCTGCTGATTGATAGCGGCGATCGGACCCTGGTCGGTCGCCTCGGCGTCGCGCAGCGCGCCCACCGCGCGGTCCATCGCATCGGCGAGCGGCGTCGTGTCCACGTAGCGAAGGACCGAGCCGCGGTCATTGCCGTTGCGCCGGATGAGGCCCGAGCGGCCGGCGAGATCGACGAAGAATCCCTCGACCGATTTCGGAATCTGCTCCAGCGCGAGCCGGCGGCTCCATGCACGCAGCTGCGAGCTCGCCCAATCGACTTCAGCGGGCCCGAGATTGCCGGTATTGAGCTGGTGCACGAGCAACACGTACAGGTATTCCTGCTCGATCGACCAAGCCTGGGCGCCGGCACCCGCCGCAGGCAGCGCCATCGGCTGGCGATCGCAGTAGAGTTCGCAGGAGCGCAGATAAATCTGGTGCAGCTCGATCCACTTCGCGGGAATCCAGCGTTCGTGCTTGAACACGCGCAGCTTGGCATCGGTGCCATGGAAATGCACCAGGCGCACGAAGAGCAGAGGCAGGACCGCTTTCCAGCGCGCGTTCGCCGCCTGGGTCAGGGCGGATTCAAGCGCCGTCTGGTATGTGAGCGTAAATTCCTGGCTCATCTCCCACAGCGCCTGCCAGATACGGTCGGCGAGCTTGGGTGAGCTCTCCGCGTTTTCGATGTACTGCTTGATCAGCTGCCGGCGGTCGGCGCCGAGCGCCGCATCGACAAATTCGATCGCAGCAATGCGACTCAGATCGATGGCGTACTGTTCCTTCCGCATACGGTCGAGCGCGCGGATCACGTGTTGCTGCCTCCCGATCACGTCGAGCGCCGGCAACTGCCGCAGCCACGCTGCAGCGCTCTTGGCGTTCTGCAGAGGATCGGCCGCGTCTTTGGCTTGCGGGGTCAGGAATCCGAGCATCGCTTTCATGGATATCGCCTGTCGGCGGGCGGGCGGCCCATTGCGCGCGCCGCCCGAGCCATTCATCGGCATGCGTTCGCCTTGCGCCAGTGCTGAGCTTTGCTGAATTGTGGTTTATAGCCCATAATTAGCACCGACGCAAAAGCCTTCGGAAATTGCGCGAATTACGACAATGTCGTTGCGCCGCCATCGGTGCACCGCCATCCCTGTCAATCGATCAAAGCCAACCATGTCGCCACCTTCGATCCTGAGGCGCTGCCTCGCCCTGGCGTCCGCTGCCGCTGCGCTGCTCCTCGCGCCGTCGGGAATTAGCCTCGCGCAGACGCCTGGCACTGCGCCCACACCATTCAAAAGCAAGATGGATGCCAAAATTAGACGACTGCAAATAACCGATACCACCGTAGGTGAAGGAGCCGAGGCCGTAAAAGGAAAAGTCGTAGTTGTTCACTACACCGGCTGGCTTTACGACCCGGCTTTAGCCGATAAAAAAGGGCGGAAATTCGACTCCTCGCTCGATCGCCGTTCTCCGTTCAGTTTCCCGTTGGGCAACGGTCGCGTCATCAGCGGCTGGGACGACGGTGTCGCCGGCATGCGTGTCGGCGGCCGACGCACGCTCGTGATTCCTCCGGACTTGGCCTACGGCAGCCGCGGAGCCGGCGAAGTCATTCCGCCGGATGCGACGCTGATCTTCGACGTCGAGCTCGTTGCCGTTCGCGACCGCTAAATCGCGCGTTCCAAAAGACTTTGGACGTCGTTGTCGACGACAGGGCGGCGCGCAAGCGCCCTAGCGGCGCGGTTACCAATACGTCTCGAGCGTGAAATGCCCCGGCTCGCGGCGTCGATGCCGGCGCATGCCGCGCTGTTCGAGCACTTCCTGCATGTCGCGCACCATGTCAGGATTACCGCACAGCATCGCGTGCGCATTCTCCGCTGTCAGGGGCACGCGCGTCCACGCCTCGAGGCGGCCGTCGCGAACGGCGTCGGGGATGCGTCCCGACAGTGCACCCTTGTGCGGTTCTCGGCTGACGAACGTAGCGAACGCAAAGCGGCCCGAACGCGCCGCGGCGATGCCTGCGATTACGTCGCCGTACGACAGGTCGGCGGCATGCCGCACCGCGTGCACCAGCACGACGCGTTCGAATTTCTCCCACGGCTCTTCGGTGCGCAGTATCGACAGGTAGGGGCCCAGACCGGTGCCGGTCGCGAGGCACCACAGCGCCGCCGCATCAGGCAGCTCGGCGACGCAGAAAAACCCGTTCGCGCGATCGAGCAGCCACACCGAGTCGTCGCCCTCGAGCGCCGCGAGACGCGGCGACAGCGGGCCCTCCGGCAGCACGTTGAAATAGAACTCGTGCGCAGCGCCGTCGGGCGGGTTTACGAACGAATAGGGACGCCCGAGCATCGCCTCCTTCGATCCTGGAGCCGCCGGTAACGCGAGCCGCGCAAACTGGCCTGCGACGAAGGTCAGCGAGGACGCGGCGACCTGCAGCGAGAACAGCCGCTCGGTCCATCGCTTCTTGCCGACCACCTTGCCCTCGATCCATTTGCTCATCGCAAGCGGCATCCGCGCGGTAACATTCCGATCATTATGCCAGCCCCTAAATCCGCGCTTGCCGTCGGTCAGCGCGTGTACCTGCGCCGACCGCGCGCAAGCGACGGGCCGGCGTTCTGTGCTGCGGTACGCGCGAGTCGCGCTATTCATCGCCGCTGGACGCGGCCTCCGGCCACGTCGAAGGGCTACAAAGCCATGCTCGCGCGTTGCCGCCAGCCGGCGTTCAAGACGCTGTTCGCTTGCCGTCGCGAGGACGATGCCCTGGTCGGTGTGTTCGACTTGTCGCAAATCTTCCACGGCGTCATGCAGAGCGCCTACCTGGGCTATTACGCACTTGCGCCGTATGCACGCCGGGGCTACATGCGCGACGGCCTCGAGCTGATGCTGCGTTACGCGTTCCATACGCTTCACCTGCATCGCGTCGAGTCGAACATCCAGCCTGCGAACAGGCGTTCGATCGCGCTGGTGCGCCGCGCGGGGTTCGTCCGCGAAGGCTATTCGCGCCGCTACCTCAAGATCGACGGACGGTGGCGCGATCACGAACGCTGGGCGTTGCTGCTCGAAGATTGGCGCGCGCGACCGTCGAGCCGGCGATGAGCGTATCGGGCCGCCGGAGCGCGCTCGCCGTCCTGGCTCTCTACGGCTGCGCCGCGGATCCCTACCGGCTGGACACGGAGCGCGGGGCAGGCGGCGTCGAGCTTGCGCCGTTCGCAACGCGCGAGGAGTGCGTCGAGCTCCGGACAGGCGAGCGCATCGGCTTCTACTTCGTCAGCGCAGCACCGGT
>Ga0075435_100000860_pt1 | contig 19005 bp, 16 predicted proteins | sample RhiMethybrSRZTD4_FD_75302 | JGI IMG/M metagenome (GOLD analysis project Ga0075435, IMG submission 75302) | Populus rhizosphere microbial communities from Tennessee, USA - Rhizosphere MetaG P. TD hybrid SRZTD4 | ecosystem: Host-associated > Plants > Roots > Rhizosphere > Soil | place: USA...
ACGCCTCGAGCGCCACCATCGACAGGCTTTCGAAGTACGACGGCATGATCAGCACGTCGGCGGCCGCCAGGGCGTCGAACTTGTCGCGGTCGTCGAGGAACCCGAGGTGATGAATCCGCGGGTGCTTCGGTACCTCCATGATCGCGCTGCCGATGAGCACCAGGTCCATGCCGCCGGGAAACGCGGCGGCGTAGCGCTGGAAGTGCGAGAACAGCTCGCCGCACCCCTTGTTCGCGTCGATGCGCCCGATGTAGATCGCGAACGGCCGCCGCCGGTTGAACTTGCGGCGGAAGCGCTCCGGCTCGACGCGGTCGGGCACCTCCGAGCCGACGCCGACGACCACACCGGGCACGGCGGCGTTCCCTGCGGCGGCGACGATCATCGCGCGCTCTTCCGGCGAGTTGTACATGAGCGCGCGCACGCCGCGGAACACCGGGCCGAAGATCGACAGCCCGATCGCCTCGTCACGCTCCGCGGTGGGGACGATGATCGCCTTGCCGGGAATGCGGCGCGCGATGTGCCACGCGTGGTAGTAGCGATAGCTGAAGAGGATCGCGAAGTCGAGATCCTTCGCCGTGCGCTCGAGGTACGACACCATGTCGGGGCTGGCCGGCCCCTCGCTGTCGAGCCACCGCAGCTCGTCGGCGATCGAATGGGTCTTGTCGAAGACGCGCACCGAGCGCCGGCCGAACTCGTCGGGACGGCGTTCGTGCGCGACGGGAAAGCGGCGCACCGCGACGCCGTTGACCTGCTCGACGCCGGCCGGCAGCTCGTTCCTCCACGTCACGTAGTCGCGCGCGCACGTGGTGACGACCTCGACCGAGGCGTGCCGCGCCAGGCGCTCCGCGATGTAGCGCGCGTGCAGTTCCGCCCCGCCGTTGATCTCCGCGCCGTAGCGCTGGACGACGACCGCCAGCTTCATCCGCCTTCGCCGCGCTCCGTTTCGTTTTCGCGCGGCTTCGGCGAGACAGGTCCGCCTTCGCTACGCTCCCCTTCGCTCTCGCGCCGCTTCGGCGGGACAACTTCCTCCTCATGCGCCGACGAGTGGCTGGTGTCGGCTGGCTGGGCCGAAGTCTGGGGTGCGACGTCCGACCGCCGGTGGTCGATGTCCGATGATCGATGTTCCGGACTCGACGTCCGAGGCTCTACCTCCGAGTCTTGAGGCTCGTTGCTCGATCGGGTCTCCATCTCGGGGCCGTCGGCGTCAGTCTCGGACATTGGCTCGTTGTCACCACCGAGGTCAGCGTCCGACTCTTGCGCTCCAGCGTCGGACGCTGGCCGAGTTCCACCGAAGCTGGCGCTCGACTCGGCGCCAGCGGAGGCGGACCCTCTCCGACGCCCTCTCCGGCGGCGGCGGCGGGCACGGCGCTCGTTGCCGTCGTTGTCGAGAGCGTTGGCTTCCTGTCCCTCGCGCGGCTGGAGCGGCTGTGTCTGCTGCGGCTGCGCCTCGCGCGGCGCCGGCGGCTGCACCTCGCGCGGCGGCTGCGGCTGCGCCGCCTCGCGCGGCGGCTGGCCCTGATCCCGTTGGCCGCGGTCGCGGTCGCGATCTCGGTCCCTGTCGCGATCCCGATCCCGATCGCGCGGCCCCTGGTCGCCACGCCCCTGCTGATCGCGTCGCTGATCGCGGCGTCCGTGATCGCGGCGCGGCTGCTGCTCCTGGCCGGTCGGCGGCTGCAGCGGCGCCGCCGTGCCGGGCCGGTACTGCACCACCCCTTCCAGGGCGCGGGCGCGGCGCTCGTCGAAATCGAGGCGGCTCGCCATCGACTCGAGGCGCATCTTCACGCTCTTGAGCTCGACCCCGGTCCGGGTCAGTTCCACGACGAGGTTGTGAATCACCTCGTAGTGCAGCGCGTCGAGGCGCGCCTGCCGTTCGGCCTGCCGCTGGTTCAGCTGCGACTGGATGTGCAGCGCCTGGATCAGCGGGTTGGGGTTGAACTGCATCTTCAGGAACGGCCGCAGCAGCGAGCGCAGCCAGCGGATCGGCGCGCGGTGCGTCTCGTAGAGCGTGTCTTCGCCGAACGCAAAGTTCGGCGGCGACGGCTCGGCGCTGGCCAGCCGGCGGTACTCCTCGAGCAGGTTCGAGCGGACCCCCTTGGGATCGATGAACTTCTCGAGCTTGACGTTGGCCAGCTCGCGGATTTCCTCTTCGGTGTAGTCCACGCCGCGCTTCTCCCGGATGCGCGCGCGGATCTGCCGCATGATCTGCTCGACGTCGACGTTGTCCGATCTGACGGAAAAATCAGACATGACCTGTCTCTTTCACGGTCTCGCGGCGATCGCCGCCGCGGGCCTGGCGGGCGCGCTTCGTGAGGAACTCCGGTGCCTCGGCGATGCACGTGCCGAGGATGCTGAACGAGCGGAGCAGCGCCTTCGCGCCCGTCAGCTGAATCTCCGCGGCCGCGCCGCCAACCTCGGGGTAGCCGTTGGCGTCGGCCCTGACTGTTTCCCAGTTGCGGAACAGGCGCCCCCACGGGCTGTCGAGGACCGCCTGCATCATCCGCCTGGCGTTGAAGGGATACCAGAAGCTGTCGTGGTAGATGACGCTCGCGATGTAGGCCCACGGCGCCAGCACCGTCTTGAGCGACCACTCGATCGGCTTCTTCATCGGGCCCCAGTAGATCTTGTGCTGCATCCGCGAGGCGAACGTCATCTTCTTGAACGGGCCGACGAAATGCCAGTTCTGCCGCCCCGCCTCCTCGTCGCCGGCGATCTCGATCTCGCGCGGATCGCCGCAGCCGAGGCCCATGTCGTGCGCCATGCGGATGAACTTGATCTGCATCGGATCGAAGCCCATCAGCCTGGCCGCCACCGCGTCGATCGCCACCTGGTCGGCGCTGGCCAGCAGCACGTTCTTCACGTGCGGGAACATGCAGCGCGGGCCGGGGCCGTCGCCCGCGAAGGTGCCGTCCATCACCGCGAAGACGCCGCGGTGGATCTTCTTCTGGATCATCAGCAGGTCCACCAGCGTTTCGTGGATGACCGGATGCGTCCAGTGCCGGTGCTCGTTCAGCAGTCCGCCGAACGCGTTCTTCATTGCCCCCGTCGTCGTCGTGAAGACGTGGGTCTTCACCGTCGGCAGGTGGATGATGTTCTCCCCGATGAAGCGCCTCGGGATCATGAAGCCCTTGGGGTAGACCTCGTTGAGGCAGGTGAACTTCTTCGTCAGATCGCCGACCGCCTCGCGGATGTTCATCCACTCCTCGGTCTCGTAGATGTGGATGTTGCGCAGGCCGTGCGCCTGGACGACGTTGATCTGCTTGTTCTCCTGCTCCCCGAGGTGCGCGTCGATCACCACCGTGCGGTTGTGGCAGGCGTGAATCAGGTTCGGATCGTAGCCGTCCTGCTTCATCGCCTTGATCACGCCGTCGAGCTGCCACGGCGTCGTCGAGCTGCTCGGAAAGAAGAAGTGCCAGGAGATGTTGACCTTGAGCGCCGTGTCGGCGTCCCTGGCCACCACGTCCTGGTAGCCGGCGAGGTTCATCAGCTCGTGGTAGTCGCGGAGGACGGTCGCGGGAGAGGTCCGGAGGACGGCGACCTTCGATTTAGCCATTGATCAGACTCGTTCCGTAAATGATCGCCGCCACCGCGATCGCCCACAGCGCGACGCACGCGAGCAGCGGCCGATCGTTGAGCAGCATGTCCGACGGGCTGCCGCCCCCCTCTTTCTGGTGCACGAGATAGAGGTAGCGGAAGATGCCGTAAAGGGGAAAGACCAGCGTCAGCCCGAGATAATCCGTGTGGAACTTCTGGACCGTCTCCGGACTGACCGTGTAGATGACGTAGGAGATCAGCGTCGACGCCGTGACGACGGCGATCATCTGATCGAGCAGGTAGGGGCTGTACTCCTCGAGAATCGGCCGGTGGCTGGTCGCGCCGTCGGCCAGCAGCACCAGTTCGTGCCGGCGCTTGCTGAGCGCGAGGAACAGGGCCAGGAGGATCGTCAGGATCAGCAGCCAGTGGCTGATCGGCACGTCGATCGCCACCGCGCCGGCCGCCGCGCGCAGCACGAAGCCGATCGCGATCGTCAGCACGTCGATGATCACGACGTGCTTGAGCGGCCCCGAGTAGGCCGACTGCAGCGCGACGTAGACCAGGCCGACCAGCGCGAACTGCGGCCGCAGCACGAACGAGCCGGCCAGCGCGATCACCGTCAACACCGCCGCCGTGCCCATGGCCAGCGACGGCGACACCGCGCCCGAGGCGATCGGCCGGTGCCGCTTCAGCGGGTGCAGCCGATCCTTCTCCCGGTCGGCGATGTCGTTGATCAGGTAGACCACGCCCGACAGCGCGCAGAAGATGCCGAACGCCGCGACCGCGCGGCCGATGGCCTGGGGATCGAGAAAGGCGGGTGCGGCGCCGCGCTGGCCGAAGAGCAGCGCCGCGAACACGATGAGGTTCTTCGTCCACTGCGACGGCCGCAGCGACAACAGCAGGCTGATCGCCACCGGGCGGGCAGGCGCGGGTGCCGGTGCGGCCTCGGGTCGGTTCTTGATGGGTAGTGATCTATGCGCCATGCGCGAGTTGCCGCGTGGCGGGTGGCCGTGCCCCGACCTCAGCGAAAGCTGTTGAGTGCGTCCTTTTCCGTGTCGTAGGTCTCGAACACGGTCAACAGTTTCGTGATTGCCAGCAGATCGGTGATGCGCTTCGTCAGGTTCAGCAGCTTCAGCTTGCCTCCCTGGCGGCTGACAGTCGTGTACGTGCGGACGATTTCGCCCAGCCCCGCCGAGTCGATATAAGGCACTGCTTCGAGATTGAGGACCAGCTGTTTCCTGTCCTGCTGGATCAGCGAATTGATCTTGTCCTTGAGGAGCTCGTCGCCTTCGCCGAGCGTCATTTTCCCCTTGAGGTCGAGAATCGTCACTCCGTCGACGACTCGTTCGTCGATCTGCATCGCCAATCTTCTCCTCGAGCCGTTTCGCAGCCCTGGTTTTCGACGTCGAAAAAGACCCGCCAGCGTACTACGGGCATTTACCTAGAGTCAAACCATTCAGTGGTTTGGCGTTATTCGGCTGGGGTCGGCGCGGGGTGCGCCACGACCGCCGGCGCGCCGGTCACGCGCTCGCGCACCGTCTCGACCACGACATAAAGCACCGGAATGAAGACGATGTTCAGGAACGTGGACAGGACCATGCCGCCGGCGACCGCCGTGCCGACGGAGTGCCGCGCCTCCTGGCCGGCGCCCGTCGCGAAGACGAGCGGGAGGACCCCGAGAATGAACGCGAGCGATGTCATCAGGATGGGACGCAGCCGGATCCGGCCCGCCTCGATCGCCGCCTCGACGATCGACAGCCCGCGGTGCCGCAGCTGCTCGGCGAACTCGACGATCAGGATGGCGTTCTTCGCCGCCAGGCCGATCAGCATCACCAGGCCGACCTGGCAGTAGACGTCGTTCGACAGCCCGCGAATCCACTGCGCGCTCAGCGCCCCGAGCACCGCGAGCGGCACCCCGAGCAGCACGATGAACGGCAGCACGAGGCTCTCGTACTGCGCCGCCAGCGTCAGATACACCAGCAGCAGCGCCAGCCCGAAGATCATCACCGACTGGCGTCCCGCTTTTCGTTCCTCGAGCGAGATGCCCGACCAGGCGTAGGTCATGCCAGCCGGCAGCGTCTCGGTGGCGATCCGCTCCATTTCCTGCAGCGCCGCGCCCGAACTGACGCCGGGCGCGGCCGATCCGTTCAGCGTCGCGGAGCGGAACAGGTTGAAGTGGCCGATGACCTGCGGCGCGGTGGTTTCGTTCACCGTCACGACGCTCTGCAGCGGCACCATCTGCCCCGTACGGGCGCGCACGTAGATCTGCTTGAGATCCTGCGGCGTCGAGCGGAACGGCGCGTCGGCCTGCACGTAGACGCGATACGCGCGGTTGTTGAACTGGAAGTCGTTGACGTACGACGACCCCAGGTAGGTCTGCATCGCGCTGGTCACTTCGCCCAGCGACAGCCCGGCGGCGAGCGCGCGCTGGCGATCGATGTTGACCACCAGCTGCGGGTCATTGATCGTGAACGGCGTGAAGACGCCGCGGACCAGCGACGACTTCGCCGCTGCCCCCATCACGCCGTAGGCGCCCCGCGCCAGCGTGCTGATGTCGGTGCCGCTTTGATCGAGGATCTGGAACTCGAAGCCGCCGAACCGGCTCAGGCCGGGAATCGACGGCGGCGAGAACGACACCACGATGGCGCCCGGCAGCGACATCAGTTTCGGCACGATCCGGCCGAGCGCCGCCTGCGCGGAATGCGCCGGCCCCTGGCGATCGTCGAACGACTTCAGCCGCGAGAAGATGATCCCCTGGTTGGGCGCCGCGCCGCTGAAGCTGAAGCCCATCACCGAGAACACCGCGAGCACGTCCGGATCGGTGAGCAGGATCTGCTCGGCCTGCCGCGCGATGTTCGCCGTGTACTCGAGCGACGCGCCGGCCGGGGCCTGCACCTGCGTCAGGAAATAGCCCTGGTCCTCGTCGGGCACGAACGACTGCGGCACCCGGCTGTAGACCCAGTAGGTCGCGCCGAGGAACACGAAGAACACCGCCACTACCGCCCAGCGCAGCTTCATGCCGCGGCCGATGAACTTCACATAGCCGTGCGTGCCGGCCGTGATGCCTTTCTCGAAGAAGGCGAAGAAGCGGTTCTTCCCGTGGTGCGCGCGCTCGAGCAGCAGCGCCGACAGCGCCGGCGTCAGGGTGATCGCGTTGAAGGCCGACAGCGCCACCGCGAACGCGATGGTCATCGCGAACTGCGCGTACAGGCGGCCGGTCGTGCCCGGGAAGAAGGCGATCGGCACGAACACCGCGATCAGCACCAGCGCGGTCGCGATCACGGCGCCGATCACTTCCGACATCGCGTCGACCGCCGCCTGCTTCGCGCTGACCCGGTATTCCTGGATGTGCCGCTCGATGTTCTCGATCACCACGATGGCGTCGTCCACGACGATGCCGGTGGCGAGGATGACGCCGAAGAGCGTCAGCGTGTTGATCGAGTAGTCCATCAGCTTGATGAACCCGAAGGCGCCGATGAGCGAGACCGGGATGGTGATCGCCGGAATCAGCGTGCTCCGCCACGACTGCAGGAAGACGAAGATGACGATGACGACCAGCACGATCGCTTCCGCCAGCGTCTTCAGCACTTCACGGATGGAGTCGTGCACGACTTCCGTGGTGTCGAGCGCGATCTGCACCTTCAGGCCGGGCGGGAAGCTCTTCGACAGCCGCAGCAGTTCGGCCTTCACGTCACGCGCGACGTCCAGCGCGTTCGCCGACGGCAGCTGGATCACGCCGAAGCCGACCGCGTCCTGCGCCTGGAAGCGGAGCTGCGTCGAGTAGGTTTCGGCGCCGAGCTCGGCGTGGCCGACGTCCTTCAGCCGCACCAGCGCGCCCCCGGCCCCGGCCTTGACGATGATGTTGTCGAACTCGGTCGCCTCGGCGAGGCGTCCTTCGACGCGGACCGACATCTGGTAGAGCTGCCCGCCCGGCGCCGGCGCCTGCCCGAGCGCGCCGGCCGCGACCTGGACGTTCTGCTCGCGCAGCGCGCTGGTGACGTCGTTGGCCGTCACCTGCCGCGCCGCGAGCCGCTGCGGATCCAGCCAGAGCCGCATCGAGTACTTGCGCTCGCCGAAGATGAGCACGTCGCTGACGCCGGGGACGCGCTTGATCGCGTCCTTGACGTAGACGTCGATGTAGTTGCTGAGAAACAGCGAGTCGTACTCGCCTTCCTGCGAGTAGACGCCGGCGGCCATCACGAACCCGGTGGCCTGCTTGGTGACCGTGACGCCGAGCTGCCGCACCTCGGTCGGCAGCCGCCCCTGCGCCTGCGCGACGCGGTTCTGCACGTCCACCTGCGCCAGGTCCTGGTCGCGCGTGACGTCAAAGGTGACGGTGATCGTCGAGACGCCGCTGCTCGAGCTCGACGAGCTCATGTAGAGCATCCCCTCGACCCCGTTGATCGCCTGCTCGAGCGGCGTCGTCACCGCGGTCTCGACTTCGAGGGCGTTCGCCCCGGTGTAGAACGCGGTCACGGTGATGCTCGGCGGCGCCAGCGGCGGAAACTGCGCGACCGGCATCGTCGGGATGGCGATCAGCCCGCCGAGGATGATGACCAGCGAACAGACCGACGCGAGGATCGGCCGCTGGATGAAGGTATTAACGAACATGTGCTCCCCGCTGTCGCTCCTGTCGCTGCGCGTTCGCTGTCGGTGCTAAAGGTGCTACAGGTGCGGCGGGGTGCTAAGGGTGCTCAGGTGCTAAGCGTGCAGCACCTGACGCACCTCTAGCACCCATTGCACCTGTAGCACCGCGCGCGAAGCGCGCGTAGCACCTGCACCCTAGCACCCACCCGCACCTTTAGCACCCTTAGCACCGACAGCGCAGCATCCTGAGCGCGTCATCATCGACAGCGCGCTACTGATGCTGCTGGTCCTTCACGGGCGCGCCGTCCGCGATCTTCTGGATGCCCGAGACGATCAGCTTGTCGCCGGCCTTCAGGCCGCTCTTGACGACGTAATCGTTGCCTTCCACCTCGCCGAGCTGCACCGGGCGCTGCCGCGCGATCAGCCCCTGCGGCCCCGGCTCGGCGACGTAGACGAAATACTGGCCGTTGATGCGAAGCGCGGCGACGATCGGCACGGTCAGCCCTGGCCGCGACCGCCAGATGACGCGCGTCTTCACGTACTGCTGCACTTTGAGGTGCGGCGGCACGTCCTTGAGCAGGCTCTTCGCCAGCACGGTCTGCGTCGCCGGGTCGACGCGCGGCGCGACGAAGGTAATCGGGTTCGACGCCGCGACCTTGCCGTCGGGGTCGAGCACCTGCGCGGTGAGGCCGACGCGGAGGTCGGGCGCGCGATCGATCGGGACGCTGATGTAGGCCTCGAGCCCGGCGCGATCGTCGATCGTCGTGATCATCGTCGAGGTGGTCACGCGATCGCCTTCGCGTACGGTGATGTCGCCGATCGTGCCCGGCGTCGGCGCGGTGACCCGGTAGTACTGCAGCTGCACCCGCCCTTCGCGGACCTGCGCGTCGAGCGCGGCGAGGTTGGCCTGGGCGGTTTCGAGGTTATGGGCCGCGGTGTCGAACTCGTTCTTGCTGATCGCGCCGGCCTCGAGCAGCGATTTCAGCCGTTCGACCTGCCCCTTCCAGTACGTGACGTCGCCTTCGCGCGCCGCCCGCTGCGACTCGGTGTTGTGCAGCGTCGCCGCCTGGCGCTCGGGATCGATCTGGACCAGCGGGGCGCCGGCGCGGACGACATCTCCCGACTTGACGAAGATCTTCGTCACCCGCCCCTCGACCTGCGGCTGGATCGTGGTCGAGTTCAGCGATCGGACCGTGGCGATGAACTCCGACGCCTCCTCCAGCGGCTTGTCCTGCAGCGTGACGATGCCGACGGCGGCGGCGGGCGGCGGACCACCTCGTCCGGGACCGGGCGCGGACCCGGCGGCCTGGGGATCGTTGCGGCTGCACGCCACAGCCAGAGCGAGAACCGGAAGAATCAGATAGGTACGCATCTCGGAAGGATTCGCAGGCTTAGACCCGCGACCGCAGGTCTGAGGTTCCATTAAAGCACGAAGACCACGCCTAAAACACGAAGGCCACGCCGGGAGCGTGGCCTGCGTGAGACGCCGGTATGACGGAGGGGAGGTTAGACGCCCCCGGCTCCGGCGAACTTGCGTGACTGGAAGCACTCACGGCAGAAGACCGGCCGGCCCTGGGTCGGACGGAAGGGCACGGTAGTTTCCTTCCCGCACGCAGAGCAGTTGGTGCTGGTCTCCACGCGCTCACGTCCAATTCCACCGCCGCCGGTCGGGCGGGCGGCGCGCTTGGCCTTGCAGCCCTTGCAGCGCTTGGGCTCGTTCTTGAAATTCTTGTCGGCGAAGAACAGCTGTTCGCCGGCGGTCCAGATGAAGGGGGCCCCACAGTCCACGCAGCTGAGAGTCTTGTCCTGGAACTCCATCACTACCTCTTTCACTCGCCCCTGCTATCCCGCCACCCTGGCGGGATGCCGAAGCCCAGGCGCACGGCCTTGGCCCCGGCTCCACTCGCGGGCCGGACCATTCCCGCCGGCGCGCTGACGCGCGACTGCGGGGGTCCGGTCGTTAATCCGACTCGCGGCGCTGCTTCTTGCGCGTGCGCTTACGCGCCAGCGCCTGCTTGGCGCGGCGGCGGTCCCCCGGTTTCAGGTAGAAGGAGTGCTTCTTGATATCCTTGATGATATCTTCCTGCTGCACCTTCCGCTTGAACCGGCGAAGCGCGCTCTCGATGGACTCGCCATCCTGCACTTTCACTTCAGCCAAGCTCGTTTACACCCCCCTTGCGGCCGATCGAATCGCCCGGCGGTCGGATGCGGGTGTCGGGTGATCTGCTCTAGACCACCTCTTTGACCACTGGTCCGGCCGACTGGATCCCTCGGAATACGCTAGGCTATCACAGGTGCACGCAGATTCCGGGCTGAAAGCTGAGCCTTCACAAAGGGGTCACAATCCCCGCACGCACGTTTACCCCTGGGTAGTATGCGAGTCCTGATTATTGGCGGCGGCGGCCGCGAACACGCCCTGGCGTGGCGCATTGGCGCCGATCCGTCCGAGCCCGACGTCCTGTGCGCGCCGGGCAACGCCGGCATCTCGGCCGTCGCACGGCTCGTCTCTGCCGATCCCGCCGATCCCGACGCGCTGCTGGCGCTCGCCGATCGGGAAGCGATCGATCTGACCGTCGTCGGGCCCGAGCTGCCGCTGGATCGCGGCGTCGTCGATCGGTTTCGCGGCGCCGGCCGCCGCATCCTCGGGCCGCCGCGCGCCGCCGCCCAGCTCGAGTGCAGCAAGGCGTTCGCGAAGGGCTTCATGGCACGGCACGGCGTTCCGACCGCGCGCTATCGCGTGTGCGACACCGCGGCTGACGCGCGAGCGGTGCTCGGCTCGGGCGAGTTCGGGTTTCCGGTCGTCCTCAAGGCGGATGGGCTGGCGGCGGGGAAGGGCGTGGTCGTTGCCGCCGACGCCGCCGAAGCGGATCGCGCCGTGCGCGCCGCGATGGACGATCGCCAGTTCGGCGACGCGGGCGCGCGCCTGGTCATCGAGGAATGCCTCGTCGGCCCGGAAGTCTCGTTCTTCGCGCTGTGCGACGGCATGCGGGCGATTCCCATCACCTCCGCGCAGGATCACAAGCGGATCTTCGACGAGGACAAGGGGCCGAACACCGGCGGGATGGGCGCGTTCGCGCCCAGCCCGCTCCTCGACGCCGGGCTGCAGGCGCAGGTGATGCGCGACATCGTCGAGCCGGTGCTGCGCGGCATGCGCGCGGAAGGCACCGAATACCGCGGCTTCCTGTATGCCGGGCTGATGCTGACGTGCACCGGGCCCAGAGTGATCGAGTACAACGTCCGCTTCGGCGATCCCGAGGCGCAGGTGGTGCTGCCGCTGATCGGCGGGGAAATCGTGCCGCTGCTCGCCGCCGCCGCCGACGGAGATCTGGGCAGCGCGCGCATCACCCTGCGCGACCGCGTGTCGGTCGGCGTCGTGCTGGCGGCCGCCGGGTATCCGGGGCCGGTGCACAGCGGTGCGACGATTTCCGGTCTCGAGCGCGCCGCGATGCTGCCCGACGTGACGGTGTTTCACGCCGGCACGGCGCTCCGTGACGGGCACGTGGTCACGGCCGGCGGTCGGGTGTTGACGGTGGTGGCGACCGACCGCGATTATTCTTCGGCGATCGAGCGGGTCTACGACGCGGCGTCGCGCATCCATTTCGACGGGATGCAGTACCGCCGCGACATTGGCAGGAAGGCTCTTGTCGCTCCCTGAGGGAGGGAGCCGATCTTTGGAGAGGTCATAGTCAACGATGCCGCAAGTGTTGATCCTGATGGGTTCGGATTCGGATGCGCCGGTGATGCAGGCGGCGGTGGACGCCTTGAACGAGTTCGGCATCTCGAGCGAGATGACCGTGGCCAGCGCGCATCGCTCGCCGGCGCGCGTGATGCGGCTGGTCGAGGACGCGCCCGGCCGCGGCGTGAAACTGTTCATCGTCGGCGCCGGCGCCGCCGCGCATCTCGGCGGCGTGGTGGCGGCGCACTCGATCCTGCCGGTGATCGGCGTGCCGATCGACTCGTCGGCGCTGAAGGGGCTCGACGCGCTGCTCTCCACGGTGCAGATGCCGCCCGGCGTCCCCGTCGCCACGGTGTCGATTGGCAAGCCGGGTGCGACGAATGCGGCGGTCCTGGCCGCGCAGATCATCGCCGTCGGCGACGAGGCGATGGCGAAGAAGCTTCACGACTACAAGAAGAAACTGGCCAGCAAGGTCGAAGCCGCGGCCGCCAAGCTCAATCAGTCCTGATCCTCGGTCCTCGGTCCTCGGACATCGGACATCGGATGTGAAGTATTCGATCGTCACCTTCGGCTGCCGCGTCAACCAGGCCGATTCATTGCGCCTGGAGGAGGATCTCCGCGCGCGCGGCGGCGTCGAGAGCGCATCGCGCGAGGCCGACCTGGTGATCGTCAACACCTGCTCGGTCACGGCGACGGCGGATCAGGGCGCGCGGCAGGCCATTCGCCGCATCGCCCGCGAGAATCCCCGCGCGCGCATCGTCGCCACCGGCTGCTACGCCACGCGCTGCGAGGACGAAGTCGCCGCATTGCCTGGCGTCGTGTGCGTGGTGCGCAATTCCGAGAAGCTCACATGGCTCTCCGTGGGTCAGGGCTTCAGCCCTGACTCGGGGCCATGTGGCAAGGCTATCGAACCAGGCGTGGCCGGCCGGACGGCCTTCACCATCCGCGCGCAGACCGGCTGCGAGGAGCGCTGCTCCTACTGCATCATCCCCTCGACGCGCGGCGCGTCGCGCAGCGTGCCGATCGCGGAGCTGGTGCGCGAGGTGAACCGCGTCGCCGCCGCCGGCTTCAAGGAAGTCATCGTCACCGGCGTCCACCTCGGCTCCTTCGGCCGGGACCTGTCGCCGTCGGCGTCGCTGCTGGACCTGTTGCGCGCGCTGGAGGCGATCGACGCCGACGTCACGTTCCGCATCAGCTCGCTCGAGCCGATGGACTGCACGCCGGCGATCGTCGCCTTCGTCGCGTCGAGCGCGCGCTTCATGCCGCACTTCCACCTGCCGCTGCAGCACGCGAGCGATCGCATCCTGGCGGCGATGCGCCGTCCCTACACGCTCGATTACTACCGCCGCCTCGTCGACGGCATCGTCGAGCGCCTGCCGCATGCCTCGATCGGAACGGACATGATCGTGGGTTTTCCTGCAGAGACCGACGAGGACTTCGCGGCAAACCTGGCCTACCTGCCTTCGTCACCGCTGACGCACATCCATGTGTTTCCGTACTCCGACCGTCCGGGCACGGAGGCGTCGAGGATGGCGGGCAAGGTGCACGGCTCCGTGATCCGCGATCGCGGCGCGCAGTTGCGCGCGATCGGCGCCGCGCTGACCGCCCGCTTCCGCGACGCGCAGGCGGGGACGCTCCGTCCGGGCCTCACGCTCGAGGACGGCACGCTGGTCGTGACGGATAACTATCTGAAGGTCCGAATCCATCCGGGAACGCCGCGAAATACGCGGGTCGTGGTCAGCATCCCACCTGTTGGCGCGAGCTTCAGCTCGCGCGTCGACTAGCTCGCGCGCCGGCTAGGTCGCGATCAGGCTGGCCAGCAGCTGACCCGGGGACTTCTGGCGAGTCGACTCGGTAATCAGCTGACCGCACGCGGCGCGGATGTCGCGGCCGCGCGACTTGCGCACCGAGACGGTGACGCCGCGCTCGGCGAGGATCTGCGCGAAGCGGTTGACGCGCGCGTCGGCCGGGCGCTCGTAGGGAATCCCCGCCGCTTCGTTGAGCGGCAGCAGGTTCACCTTGGCGCGGATCCCGTTCAGCAGGCGGACCAGCCGCCGCGCGTCCTCGTCGGTGTCGTTGACGTCCTTCAGCATCACGTATTCGAACGTGATGCGCTCGCGCCGCTTCACCGGGAAGCGACGGCACGCCTCGAGCAGCTCCTTCAGCCCGTACTTGCGATTGATCGGGACCAGCAGGTCGCGCTGCTCCTCGGTCGTCGCGTGCAGGGAGATCGCCAGGTTCGGCATCAGCGGCTCGGTCGCGAGCCGCTCCAGCGCCGGCAGCACGCCGACCGTCGACAGCGTCACGCGGCGCGGGTTCACCGCCAGCCCGTGCTCGTCGGCGAGAATGCGCAGGCCCTTCATCACCGCATCGTAGTTGTGCAGCGGCTCGCCCATGCCCATCAGGACGATGTTGAAGCGGGCCTGGAGCATGTGCAGCTCGCGCACGAGCACGCGCACCTGCCCGGCGATCTCGCCGGCCGTCAGGTTCCGGATGATCCCCATCTTGCCGGTCAGGCAGAAGCCGCAGCGCATGGCGCAGCCCACCTGGGTCGACAGGCAGAATGTGTTCGCGGGCGTGTCGGGAATGAAGACCGATTCGATCAGCTGCCCGTCCTCGAGGCGGAGCAGGAACTTCGTCGTCCCGTCGCTCGATTGCTCGCGCCGCACGACCTCGGGAGTGACGATGCGGAACTGGTCGGCGAGGGAGGAGCGGAGCTCGCGGCCAAGATCGGTCATGCCGGCGAAGTCGGTGACGCCGCGCTTGTGGACCCACTGGAACAGCTGCCGCCCGTGGAAACGCGGGTGTCCCATCGACTCGAGCGCCTGCTCGAGCTCGGTGAGCTCCATCTCCGCGAGATCGTGACGGTAGTCGGTGACCATTGGCTTCTCAGGGGCCGGACCTTCTATTGTATCGTGGCGGTCCAGCACAGCTTTTCGGCCGGCGGGGCGCGGCGGAGCAGGGCTGCACAGCCTTGCACACCGCGGCCGCGCGTGATAACATGCCCAGCGTTAACGAGTCCTTTAACTGCTTTCCTGACAACTAGTTACCGAACATAACGACGGCATGGTCACACGCGAGGTCCTTCCGGGCGGCCTTCGGCTCATCACCGAGTCGATGCCGCACGTGCGGTCGGTCAGTATCGGGGTGTGGCTGACCCGGGGGTCGCGCCACGAGTCGGAGGCCCGGAGCGGGATCGCGCACTTCGTCGAGCACATGCTCTTCAAGGGCACCGCGACGCGCAGCGCCGAAGACATCGCGCAGGAAATCGACTCGATCGGCGGCCAGCTCGACGCCTTCACCGCGAAGGAATACGCCAGCTACTACATCAAGGTGCTCGACGAGCACCTGCCCACCGCGGTCAATCTGCTCTCGGACATCGTGATGAACCCGCGCTTCGAGGCAGACGACCTCGATCGCGAGAAGAAGGTGATCCTCGAAGAGATCAAGATGGTCGAGGACACCCCCGACGATCTGGTCCACGAGCTGTTCACGCAGCATTTCTGGGAAGGACACGCCCTGGGGCGCCCGATTTTAGGGTCCAGGGAGACAGTGGAATCCTTCACGACGGAGATCCTGCGCGATTATTTCGAGGGCGCCTATGTCGCCCCGAACTTGATTGTCTCGGCCGCCGGCAACATCGAACACGCGCAGGTGCGCCAGCTGATCGGCACCGCATTCGCCAACCTGCCGTCCACGCGCGCGGCCTACGACGACAGCGTGCCCCGCGTCGTGCCGCAGGTGCTGCTGCGCGCCAAGGATCTCGAGCAGAGCCACGTCTGTCTCGGCACCAACAGCTACCCGCAGAACCACCCGGATCGCTACGTCAGCTACATCATGAACACCGTGCTCGGCGGCTCGATGAGCTCGCGCCTGTTCCAGAACGTGCGCGAGAAGCGCGGGCTGGCCTATGCCGTGTTCAGCGGGCTGAGCGCCTACCGCGATGCCGGCAACATCACGATTTACGCCGGCTGCGCCAACGAGGCGGTGCCGGAAGTCGTCGATCTCTGTGTCGAGGAGCTGCGCGGGCTGAAGAAGTCGCCGGTGCCGCACGCGGAGCTGCGCCGGGCCAAGGATCATCTCAAGGGCAGCCTGATGCTGAGCCTGGAGAACACCGCCAGCCGCATGTCGCACCTGGCGCGGCAGGAGATCTACTTCGAGCGGCACTTCGGTCTCGACGAAACGCTGGCGGGCGTCGAGCGGGTGACCGCCGAGGACGTCACGCGCGTGGCCGGGGAGCTGTTCGCCAACGGCTCGCTCGCCGCGACGGTGGTCGGCCCGTCACCTCGCGAGGTGACGCGGGATCAGCTCGATTTGGGATGACGCGACGCAGATCCTGTAACCGATGATTCAGCGGTACACGAATCCGGAAATGGGGGCGATCTGGAGCGATCGCCGCCGCTACGAAACCTGGCTCGAGGTGGAACTGGCCGCGGCGGACGCAATGGCCGAGGCCGGCCTGATTCCGCGCGACGCCGCCGTGGAGATGCGCGCGAAGGCGGCCTTCGACATCGCGCGCATCGAAGAGATCGAGGCGGTCACGCAGCACGACGTCATCGCGTTCACGACCGCGGTCGCGGAGAAGGTCGGGCCGGCGGCGCGGTGGCTGCACTTCGGTCTCACCTCGTCGGACGTCATCGACACGGCGCAGGCGATCCAGATGCGCGAGGCCTGCGGCGTGATCGTCAAGAACGTCGGCGCGCTGCTCGAGGCGGTGCGTCTCCGCGCGGAAGAGCATCGCCGCACGCCGATGATCGGCCGGACGCACGGCGTGCACGCCGAGCCGATGACCTTCGGGCTGAAGCTGGCGCTGTGGTACGCCGAGCTGCAGCGCGATCTCGATCGCCTGCTGCGCGCCCGCGATACCGTCTCGGTCGGCAAGATCTCGGGCGCGGTCGGCACCTTCGCGCACCTGGACCCCGTAATCGAGGCGCGCGTCTGCGAGCGGCTCGGGCTCGAGCCCGCGCCGGTGTCGTCGCAGGTCATCCAGCGCGACCGCCATGCGGAACTGCTCTCGACGCTGGCCATTACCGGCGCCTCGCTGGAAAAGTTCGCGCTCGAGATCCGCGGCCTGCAGAAGACCGAGATCGGCGAAGTCGAAGAGCCGTTCGGCAAGGGCCAGAAGGGCTCGTCGGCGATGCCGCACAAGCGCAACCCGATCGGCTGCGAGCAGATCGTCGGGCTGGCGCGGCTGCTGCGCGGCAACGCCGCCGCCGCCTTCGAGAACATCGCCCTCTGGCACGAGCGCGACATCTCGCATTCCTCGGTGGAGCGCGTCATCCTGCCCGACAGCTTCATCGCGCTCGATCACATGCTGCGCCGGTTCACGCGCATCGTGAAGGGCATGGTCGTCTACCCGGAGCGCATGCTCGAGAACCTCTCGCGCTCGCGCGGCGTGGTCTTCTCCGGCACGCTGCTGCTCGAGTTCGCCAAGCGCGGCGTCTCGCGCGAGCAGGCCTACGAGTGGGTCCAGCGCAACGCCATGCGCGCGTTCCACGAGCAGCGGGATTTCAAGTCCTTGATCCTCGCCGATCCCGACATCATGAAGGCGCTGACGCCGGCCGAGGTCGAGAAGGCGTTCGATCTGAAGGATCAGCTCAGAAACGTCGACGCGATCATGGACCGCGTCTTCAAGACGGAACTGGTGGCGCAACACTGACACGTGGCTTCCGGCTTCAGCCGGAAGATCGGAGCGGAATGAAGGCTCGGGTGTTCGTGACGTTGAAGAAGTCGGTATTCGATCCGCAGGGCAAGACCATCGCCGACGCCCTGCACTCGATGGGCTACAGCGGCATCGGCGACGTGCGGCAGGGGAAGTTCTTCGAGCTCGAGCTCGACGCCGCGTCGGCCGAGCAGGCCCGGACGCTTGCCGCGGAAGTCGCCGACAAGGTCCTGGCCAACCCGGTGATCGAAAGCTATCGCGTGGAGATCGACTCATGAAATTCGGAGTGGTCGTCTTCCCGGGATCCAACTGCGACCACGACGCCTATCACGCCGCCCACGACATCCTCGGCCAGGACGCCGAGTATCTCTGGCACAAGGACCCGTCGCTCAAGGGCGTGGACGTCGTCATCCTGCCGGGCGGGTTCGCGCACGGCGACTACCTCCGCACCGGCGCCATCGCCCGGTTTTCGCCGATCATGCCCGCGATCAGGGACTTCGCGCGCGCCGGCGGGCCGGTGCTCGGCATCTGCAACGGCTTCCAGGTCCTGCTCGAGGCCGGGCTGCTGCCCGGCGCGATGCTGCGCAACCGCGACCTGAAGTTCCACTGCGAGCACGTCTACGTCCGCGTCGAGCAGACCGACACGCCGTTCACGCAGTCGGCCGCGCGCGGGCAGCGCCTGCGCATCCCTGTCGCGCACGGCGAGGGGAACTACTACGCCGAGCCCGAGGTCGTGCGCGAGCTCGAGGCGTCGCGGCGCGTGATCTTCCGCTACTGCGACGCGCGAGGCGAGGTGACCGAGGCGGGCAACCCGAACGGCTCGGTCAACAACATCGCCGGCATCTGCAGCGAGGCGCGCAACATTGTCGGCCTGATGCCGCATCCCGAGCGCGCGTGCGAAGCGTCGCTCGGCAGCGCCGACGGCCTGGTCATGTTCGAGTCGGTGCTCGCCGCGCTGACGCGTGAAGGAGCCGTTTCCGGCGCCCATCCCGAGCGGGCGCCAGCGAGTCGAGGGGCATGAGCACGGTCACCCCGGAGGAATACCAGCGCATCGTTCGCGCGCTGAAGCGAGAGCCGACCGAGACCGAGCTCGGCATCTTCTCGGTCATGTGGTCGGAGCACTGCAGCTACAAGAGCTCGCGCATTCATCTCAGGAAGCTCCCGACGAAGGGCGCGCGCGTGCTGCAGGGCCCCGGCGAGAACGCCGGCGCGGTGGACATCGGCGGCGGCCTGGCCGCGGTCTTCAAGATCGAGTCGCACAACCATCCGTCGTTCATCGAGCCCTACCAGGGCGCGGCGACCGGCGTCGGCGGCATCATCCGCGACATCTTCACCATGGGGGCGCGGCCGATCGCGCTGCTGAATGCGCTGCGGTTCGGCCCGCTCACCCCTCGACAAGGCTCGGGGCAGGCCCCTCGACAAGGCTCGGGGCAGGTCGGTCCCGACGGCGCGCGCACGCGCCGCATCATGGAAGGGGTCGTCAGCGGCATCGCCGGCTACGGCAACAGCATCGGCATTCCCACCGTCGGCGGCGAGATCGCCTTCGAGG
>Ga0075435_100000863_pt1 | contig 18978 bp, 12 predicted proteins | sample RhiMethybrSRZTD4_FD_75302 | JGI IMG/M metagenome (GOLD analysis project Ga0075435, IMG submission 75302) | Populus rhizosphere microbial communities from Tennessee, USA - Rhizosphere MetaG P. TD hybrid SRZTD4 | ecosystem: Host-associated > Plants > Roots > Rhizosphere > Soil | place: USA...
CCCCAGCCACCCGCACCGCCACCACCCGCCCCCCAGCCGCCCGCCCCGCCACCGCCCGCTCCGCCGCCGCCCGCGCCGCGTGACGACGCCGCGGTTCTCGCCGACGCCGAGCGCGCCCTCGACGCCGGCGACCTGACGCGCGCAGCGAGCGACTACGAGTCGCTGCTGGCGTCGCCGGAGCTCCCGCACGCGACGCTCCTGAAAATCGGCGAAGGGCTCTACCGCGCGCGCGATTTCCGCGGCACAGTGCGCGCGTTCGAGCGCGCCGGCGCCTTCGCGAAAGGGGAAGAGCCGTACCGCTATTACTTCGCCGTGGCCCTGTACGAGAGCGGGCGTTACCGCGATGCGAAGCGCGAGCTCGCCGCGGCGCTGCCCTTCATCGAGCTCACGGCGGACGTGCAGCGATACCGCGCGAAGATCGAGCATTCCCTGGATTAGACCTCTGGTAGAATCCGGCGCGATTCCACTCCGCGACCAGCGTCATCGCGAAAGGTTCGATCAATGAGAAAACTCGTCGGGCTCGCCCTGCTGCTGTTCTCGTTCGCCGCTTACGCCGCGGACAAGGCCACCGCCCCGGAGATCACCCCGCCCGCCAACGGCGAAGACTGGCTGAAGCTCAGCAGCACGGAGAAACTCTTCTGGTCCATCGGCTACGCGCAGGGATACGCCGACGCGCTGGGCAAGATCGACGTGGCGGCCGGCCCGAGCTCGCCCTGCACCGCGCTGGCCACGCGCACGGAGCGGCAGACCTCGACGTTCGGAAAAGTCTCCGGCTTCGAAGTCGTCTCCGGTCTGGAGAAGTTCTACTCCGACCCGGCCAACGCGCAGATCCCGGTCGGCAGCGCCATCCGGATTTATCTGCTGCAGGCCAGCGGGAAGGATCAGACCACGATCCAGGAGCTGATCGAGACGGCTCGTCTGCTCGGCGCGGAAGCCTCCCGGCGCCCGCAGAAGTAGTACACTTCGGCGGTCCTGATCCATTGGGGAGGGTGTCGTGGGTCTCCTTCGCGCAACCGCTCTCGTTCTCTTCTCGCTCGCGCTCTTCGGCGTTGCAGACGATCCTCTGCCGCGCGTCCGGGCGAAGTCGGACGCGCCGCCCGCCAACACGAACGAGCCGCAGAGCTCCTCGACGATCGCGTACGAGATGCCGGCGGTCACGCTGGCCGTCGAGCCGATCGTCGCGGCCGTCGCCGTCGACGCGCGCGACGCCGCCTCCGCCGTCGCCCAGATGCGCGATGCCCTGGCCAGCAACGACGCGCCGCGCTTCGAGGCCGCGTACAAGCGCGCCGCGGAGCTGGGGGCGAACGTCAGCGCCTACGAGGACATCGAGAAGGTGTGGTCGTACGCGAACACCGACCCGAACGGCGCCTTCTACGGCAGCGAGATGCACGACCGCCTGGCGGCCCGGCATCCCGGATATGCGCAGTACATCGAGCGCTATCGCCTCGTCGACGGGCGCGGCAACGTCTGGTATCCGACGAGCGAGACGCGGCAGTTCTTGGCGGGGAAGGTGAGCGTCGTTCCGAGCGTCGCGAGGGCTACCGTGCGGGAGGAGACGTCTCGCCCCGCTCCTCGCCATGAGACGCGGAGGCGCAAACATCGCGCGGTGCACAAGGCCGAGGCGGCGCTGCCCGCGCCGGTCGTCAACGATGCGCTGGCCAACGACATCCGCAACGCCGCCGCGCCGCCGGTCGCCGCCGTCAACGCGCCGCAGCCGCCGCCGGTGCAGGCCGACATGGCCGCCAGCGGCGGGCGGGCCACGATCCTCTTCGTGGTCCTGTCGGTGATCGCCGTCGGCCTGGTCACGCTCTTCGTCCGCACGCCGGGCGTCGACGAGGCCGAGCCGCTCAGGCCCGCGTCGTAGCGACGTCGAGCGACTGGATGGCGTTGATCAGCCGCTTCCCGGCGGCCGAGCCTTTGGCCACGATGGCCGAGCACGTCCGCAGCTGCTCCCGCTCCTCCGCCGTCACGTCTTTGGCCGTGAAGGCCAGGATCGGAATCCGCGCCGTGGAATCGCGCTCGCGCAGCATCTCCGCGACCTGGAAGCCGCTCATCCCCGGCATCATCAGGTCGAGGATGATGACGTCCGGCCGCGAGGCCTCGGCGCGCTCGAGTCCCTCCGCGCCGGAGTAGGCCTTCTCCAGCTGATAGCCCTGCCTCGACAGCTCCGGCTCGAGGAGGTCGTGCACGCTCACGTCGTCGTCGATGAGCAGCAGGCGCGCGCGGCGGGGCAGGGCCGTGCGCGCGGTGAGCTCGCGCAGGCGCTTGAGCAGCCGCGTCCAGTCGACCGGCTTGACGAAGTAGTCGTCGGCGCCGAAGGCCAGGCCGAGCTCGCGGTTGTCGACGATGGAGACGATCACGACGGGGATGTGCGCCGTGGCCGCGTCGTTCTTGAGCGCGCGCAGCACGTCCCACCCCTCGGAGCCGGGAAGGACGATGTCGAGCGTGACGGCGATGGGGCGCATGCCGCGGGCCAGGCGCAGGGCCTCCTCCCCGTGTCGGGCGCGGATCGGCACGTAGCCGGCGGAGAGGAGATAGGCGCTCAGCGTCGACCAGGCCGCCTCCTCGTCCTCGACGACGAGCACGCGGTTGCCCGGCGGGACGACCGTGCCGTCGGCGTTGACGATGGGGCTCGGGATCGTCGCACCGAGGAAGCGGCGCGGCAGCGTGAACGTGAACGTGCTGCCGGCGCCGAGCTCGCTCGTCACGCCGATCGTCCCGCCCTGCAGTTGCACGAAGCGCTTCACCAGCGACAGGCCGAGGCCCGTGCCGCCGTACTGGCGGGACATGCTGGCGTCGACCTGGCGGAACTCCTCGAAGATGGCGTTCAGGTGCTCCGGAGCGATGCCGATGCCGCGGTCGATCACCTCGACGGCGATCTTCTCGTTGACTTTGCTCGCGCGGATCGTGACGACGGAGTCGTTCGGCGAGAACTTCACCGCGTTCGAGAGCAGGTTGTAGAGGATCTGCTTGAACTTGGCGTTGTCGGTCTCGATCTCGCTCACGTCCGGCGCCACCTCGACGGCGAAGCTGATGTTCTTCCGCGTTGACATCCCCTTCATCACCTGGCAGACGCTGTCGATGGCGCCGCGCACGGAGAAGGTCTCCGGAAAGATCTCCATCTTCCCGGCCTCGATCTTGGAGAGGTCGAGGATGTCGTTGATGATCTCCAGGAGGTGCCGGCCGGAGCTGACGATCGATCGCAGGAAGTTCATCGACTTCGGATCGATCTTCTCGTCGAGGCGCTCGCAGAGGATCTCCGAGAATCCGATGATGGCGTTCATCGGCGTGCGCAGCTCGTGCGACATGTTGGCCAGGAAGCGGCTCTTGGCCTGGTTGGCCTCCTCGGCCTCGCGATTCTTGAGCTGCAGCTCGCGCAGGATGCGGGCCTTGGAGATGGCGCTGATGGCGTGCTCGCGCACGCGGGCCAGCTTGCTGAGGTCGGAGCGGCTGAAGGCGTCGGGGTCGCTGAAGTTGTCGAGGACGAGGAAGCCTTCGACGCGGCCGGCGAGGATGACTTCCATGGCCAGCATGCAGCTCGGCAGCGGCAGGCCCGGCGCCAGGCGCGTCTCGGCGCGGACGACGTAGACGCCTTCCTCGAGGAGCTCGGCGTTCTCGGAGAAGCGGCGCCGGGCGCTGTCGATCGATGAGTCGACGTCGCGGAAGGCCTCGACGTCGTAGCCGAGGACCGCGCCGACTTCGACGCGTCCCGTGTCGTAGTTGAACTGCAGGAAGGTGGCCTTCTCCGCCTGCGGGAAGAGCTTCATCGACTGCTCGAGCAGGGTCTTGAGGACGTTCTCGACGACGAGCTCGCGGTTGATGGCCTCGACCATCATGTCCAGCGCTTCGAGCTCCCGCGCCTGGGCCCGGATCTCCTCGGTTCGGTTGTCGACGAGGACGGCGAGCTCGCGGTTCTTCCGCTGCAGGTTGCGCACGCGCCAGCGGTTGACGACGTTGGCGAAAAGCACGACCGCGCCGACGTAGACAAGGAACGCCCACCACGTCAGCCACCAGGCCGGATGGACGACGAAGTCGTACAGGATGGGGGCGCGCGTCCAGACGCCGTCGCTGTTGTGGGCCATGACCTCGAAGGCGTAGCGCCGCGGGAAGAGCCACGCCGGGAGGTTCGTGTAGCGGATCTTGACATCGGGGCGGTCGGGCGACCAGTCGCGGTCGTAGCCGAGGAGGCGCGTGCGGTAGTGGACGCGCGACTCGTCGGTGAACGTGAGCGCGGCGTACTCGAAGGAGACTTCGTTGTTGCCGCGCCAGCGGTCCTCGCGCTCGCCGATCTGGCGGAAGCGCAGCAGCGGCCGCTCGCTGTTGACGAGGCGCAGCGGGGCGTTGAAGATCGAGACGCCCGCGGGCGTGGCCAGGTAGACGCGGCCGTCCGCGCCGACGGAGACGGGCGTGTACGCCCAGGCTTCGTCCTCGATGAGGCCGTCGACTTTGGAGACGCGGGCCATGACGCTGTACTTGCGCGGATCGATGCGCACAACGCCGGCGTTCTGCGCGACCCACAGCGTGCCGTCGGGCGCCGCGGCGAGGCCGACGACCATCGGCCCGCCGAGGACGGCGGGCTTGAGGAAGGCCACGACGCGCAGCGGTGCCGGATCGATCACGGCCAGTCCTTCGGTCGTTCCCGCCCACAGCTTGTGGTCGTGCCAGAGGATCGAGCGCACCGAGTCGCTCGGCGCGCCGGTCGACTGCCGCCAGACGTTGACGAAGACGCGCTGCGTGACCTCGAAGCCGTTGTGCTCGACGTGCTCGGGGTCGAACGGGGCGACGCTGCGATAGAGGCCGTTGTCGGGCGTGCCGACCCAGACGTAGCCGGCATCGTCGACCGCCACGGTCGAGCCGCCCGCGGGCGGCAGCCCGCTCGCGCCGCGAAAGACGAGCCACTGCCCGTGCGAAAGGCAGCTCACTCCGTTGATGCCGGCGAACCAGATCCCGTTCGCCAGCTCGCGGCCGAAGTAGCTCGTGTCGAGCGCGTAGCCGGTGACGCTGACCGGCTGCCCGAAGAGCGTGATGGAGCGCCGCGTCTGGCCCGGCCCCGGCGGCGGTTCCTTCCCCGCCGGCGCGATGCAGTTGATGCCGCCGACGTCGGCGACCCACAGCCGCCCTTCGCCGTCGCGGCTGATGGAGTAGACGGAGTTGCTGAGCAGGCCGTCCTGCGCCGTCACCGTGGCCGCGCGCGTGCGCCCGTCGATGGCCACGATGCCGCCGCCGGTGCCGATCCACATCGCCCGCGTCCACGGATCCTGGGAATTCGTGATGGGCGGCAGGACGGAAAAAGCGCTCGGGTCGGGGAGCATCGGCGCCTCGCCGGTGTGCGAGCGGCCGGTGAAGGCGATGAAGGCTTTGTAGTCGCGCCGCAGCCGCGACACGCCGCCGTTCTGCGCGAACCAGAGGTTGCCTTCGCGGTCCTCCATCAGCGACCAGAGCGTGTCGCCGAGGAGGCCGGTGGAGCGGTTCACGCGCATGCGGTCGGTGAAGTCGATGCCGTTGATGCGCAGCGCGCCGCTGCCGAGCGAGGCGATCCAGACGTCGCCGGCGCTCGTCTCCCGGATGGCCACGATGCGCTCGGTCAGCTCGTGGCTGATCTCCGCGGAGACGACGTTCTGCATGCGCCAGACGGTGCCGTCGATGCCGCCGCCCCACAGCGCGCCTTCGCTCGTCTCGGCCATGGCCCCGAGCGGCGTCGGCGGAATGCCCTCCAGCGGGCCGAGCAGATGCCCGTCGCCGCTGAAGCGCAGCACGCCGCCGCCGTTGAGGGCCACGAGGATCGTGCCGTCGCGGCGCAGCAGCATCGAGGAGACGCCGGTCGGGAGGGCCGGGTTGTCGATCGCGCCGGTCTCCAGCACGCCGCCGCGCAGGCGGTAGCGCACGAGCGAGTTCTGCACGCCGACCCAGACCCAGCCGTCGCCGGCGGCGAGAAGCGCGGCCCGGCGGATGCGCGAGCGCGGCAGCAGGACGTTGCCGACGCGGCTGACGAAGCGGATGCGGCGGCCGGGCTCGTAGTCGTCGAGCGGCTTCTCCGAGACGACGAGGCCCGACTCGGAGCCGACCCAGAGGTGGTGGCCTCGGTCCTCGACGACCTCGCGCACGGTGAGGTCGAGCAGGCCGTCGGCCGTGCCGAAGTTCTCCATGGCATGGCCGTCGTAGCGCGTCAGGCCGGATGAATAGAAGGCCAGCCAGACGTAGCCGAGGTGGTCCTGGATGATCTTCTGCACGCTCGCGGACGGCAGCGGCACCTGGTCGTTCGGCGTGTAGTGCGTGAAGGGGAGCTCCTGCGCGGCGAGGGGCGAAGAAAGCAATGCCAGGATGAGGAGGAGGCGCCGCATGTGTGTGTAGCTAGTTTATCCCGCGCAAAGACGCGGGATCAGCCGCGCACCTGCACGAAGCGGAACCACCGCAACGATCCTGCGTATTGCACCACTGATCCCGCGTCTTCGCGCGGGATAACCTGGACCGAAAATGGCACGCGTCCGCGACTGGGTCGAGCTCGGCAAGGACACGATCTCCTCGCTGAAAACGAGCGACGTGGCCGCGCTCTACGGCACGGAATGGCCGGCCACGCGGAAGATGCTCATCGCCGAGCACGCCGGCGAGATCGAGCGCGAGCGGCGGCGCATCCGGCGCTTCCTGCGCACGCGCAGCGCCATCCTCTTCGGCATCGCCCGGCGCCTGGCGCCGCTGCGGCGCATGATCTTCCTGGTCGCCTTCATCTGGTTCTTCGCCTGCCTCTTCACGATTTTCTCGCACACGCATCACCAGCTCGACTGGTGGCTCTTCGTGGAGATGGGGGCCTCGTTCATCCTGATGACGCTGCTCCTGGGCATGGAGCTGATCGACAAGATCAAGATCCGCGACGAGCTCGAGCTCGCCCGCGACCTGCAGGCCCACCTGCTCCCCGCCAATCCGCCGCAGACGGAGGAGTACGCGATCGCGGCGTTCAACCGGATCGCGAACACGGTGGGCGGCGATATCTACGACTTCGTCCCCCTCCCCGACGGCCGCCTCGCCGTCCTCTTCGGCGACGCCTCGGGGCACGGGATGGCGGCCGGGCTGGTGATGGCGGTGGCGCACGCGGCCTTCCGGACGCAGCTCGACGTCGACCCGTCGCCGGCGTCGATCGTCGGGAGCCTCAACCGCATCCTCTGCCGCGCTGGCGGCAAGCGGTCCTTCTTCTCCTGCTGCTATTTCCTGCTCGATCGCGACGGCGGTTGGGTGGCCACGGTGGCCGGGCACCCGCAGGTGATCCGCGTCGGCGCGGGAGGGAAGGTGGCGGAGAGGATCGGCGCCGGCTCGTATCCGCTGGGAATCAAGCCGGCCATGGTCTGGCCCGAGTTGCGCGGCGCGCTGGCTTGCGGCGAACAGCTCCTCTTCCACTCGGATGGGCTGACCGAGGCGCGCAACGCCGACGACTGCGAATTCGGCGACGCCTACGTCGAGGCCATCGCGGCCTGCAACGCCACGCCGACCGCCCCGGGCCTGGTGGCCGCGCTGGTGAATGCCTGGACGGCGTTCGCGGGCGGGAAGGCGGAGGACGACGTGTCTATTGCGGTGATCGCTCGTCGATGAAGACCAGGTAATCCGTCACCGCCGGCTTCGCCCCCACCTGGCGCAGCAGCGTGACGATCTGCCCGCGATGGTACGTCGAATGATTCGCATTATGCAGCAATATTTTTCCGATTGAATATGTGTACTGATTGCCGTGCCGATTGATGTAAGTGACATCCTCATCTAAATCGGCATTCTTTACCAGTGACAAATACCCGTCCTCAATTTCCTTCCAGCGCTCCCGGCAGGCGGCCACGTCGGGGAACGAGGCCGGATCAAGGAGACCCTTCGGCCGCTCCCCGATGCAGCGCTGCCACCAGATCCACTCCGCGCCGATGATGTGCACGACCGTGTCGCGGATCGAGGCGAAGCTTCCCCCCATCGGCGCCGTGAACTGCTCGTTCGTCAGCGGCTCCAGCGAGTCGAGCGTCTTGTGGTTCGCCCAGATGTTGTAGTCGTAGAGCTCCTTCATCGCGCCTCCGCCGTTTTCGTCGCCACCAAGCCGTCGAACACCTGCAGGGCCAGGTCGACCCGCCCCAGCGGCGCCGACACCTGCACCCCCGCCACCGCCCCCCGCACCCGCGCCAGCGTCTCCCGGGCGATCGTCACTCCTTCGATCATCCCGTGCTCCTTGCTCTTCTCGCTGGCGATGCGCATCCGCTCCATCACCTCGTCCGGCACGTTCACCCCCGGCACCTCGTTGTTCATGAACTGGGCGTTGCGGTACGACAGCAGCGGCCAGATGCCGGGGACGATCGGGAGGTTCCACCCCTCGATGCGCCTGAGGAACTGCTCGAGCTGCCGGGCGTCGAACACCGGCTGCGTAATCGCGTACTCGGCGCCGGCCTTGATCTTCCAGTCGAGGCGGCGCAGCTCGGTGTCGAGGTCGAGGTGGCCGGGGTTCACGCCGACGCCGATGGTGAACTTCGTCGCCTCGCCGAAGGGGTTCCCGCCGAGGTCGAGGCCGCGGTTCATCAGGCTGACCATGTTCGTCAGGCCGATCGAGTCGATGTCGAAGACCGCCGTGGCGTCGGGGTACGGCCCCATCTTCGGCGGATCGCCGGTGATGAGGAGCATGTTGCGCAATCCGAGCGCGGCGCAGCCGAGCAGATCGCTGTGCATGCCGAGGAGATTGCGGTCGCGGCAGCAGTAGTGCAGCACCGGTTCGATGCCGACGCGCGTGTGCAGCAGGAAGGCCACGGCGATCGCCCCCATGCGGTTCTGCGCGCGCGGGCCGTCGGGGACGTTCACGGCGTCGACGCCGGCGTCCTTGATCGACTGCACCGACTTCACCATCGCCTCCGGGTTCGGCCCCTTCGGCGGGACGATCTCGATCGTCGTCACGAACTCGCCCGCGGCGATCTTGCGTCCCCAGTTCGAGCGCGCCGTCATCGGCACCGGCTCGACGCCGTTCTGCCTCTTCCCGTTCGTCTCCCGCTCGATGACGACGAACGAGCGCCGCGGCGAGAGCGGGCGCACGGCGTCGCGCATCAGCTTGATGTGCTCTGGCGTCGTCCCGCAGCAGCCGCCGAGGAACTTGACGCCCTTGTGAATGAGCCGCTTCGCATACTTCCCCATGTACTCGGGCGACGCCATGTACATCTGCCGGCCGTTGACCTCGCGCGGCAGGCCGGCGTTCGGCTGGCAGGAGATCTTCTTGGCCGTGACGGCGCTCATCTCCTCGACGGCGTCGAGCATCACGTCGGGGCCGACGGAGCAGTTGAGGCCGACGACGTCGGCGCCGGCGGCGTCCATGCGCCGGGCGATCGTGGCCGGCGTGTCGCCGTAGATGGTGCGGTGGTCGTTGCCGATGGTCATCTGGGCGATGATCGGCAGCGTGCAGACGTCGCGCACTGCGAGGATGGCCTGCTCGATCTCGGCGATGTTGGAGATCGTCTCGACGATGATCAGGTCGACGCCGCCGTCGCGCAGCGCCGCGGCCTGCTCGCGGAAGAACTCCCGCGCCTCCTCGAGCGACGTCGGCCCGTACGGCTCGATGCGGATGCCCAGCGGCCCGATGGCCCCGGCGACGTAGACGGAGTCGCCCGCGGCCTTGCGCGCGATCTCGACCGCGGCCACGTTGATGTCGCGCAGCTCGTCCTCGATGCCGAAGCTGCGCAGCTTGACCCGGTTCGCGCCGTAGGTGTTGGTCTCCAGGATCTCCGCGCCGCAGCGGACGTACTGCTTGTGCACCTCAAGGACGATCTCCGGATTGCGGAGATTGAGCTCGTCGTAGCACTTGTTGATGAAGACGCCCTTCGCGTAGAGCATCGTCCCCATCGCCCCATCGAAGAGGTAGACGTGCTCGTCGGCGATCGCTTGAATGAAGTCCTGCATGGCGAAAAGTGATGAGGACTGAGGACTGAGTCGGGGGCTTCGACGACTCAGCTTGTCTTGTCCTCGGCGTTCCTCAGTCCTCAGTCCTCATTGCTCAGTCCTAAAAAGCAAAAAGCCCCACGCTGGGTGACGTGGGGCCAAGCTCGAAAGCAGCGTTCGAACAGCGGCGATTTAGCTTTTTTTAAGCTGGTTGCAAGCGGCCCCAAATCAATCCAGCGGCAGTCAATGTACCATGTCGCCGGTCCTATGCGAAATCTCTCCTGCTCCCTCTTCCTGCTCCTGCTCTCCTCGCCCCTCGCCGCCGAGTCGATCAACATGGTGCCGATGGCGCCGCTGGTGCTCGTGGCCGCGCCGGAGGCCAGCGCCGCCCCGCCCCCGACGCTCGGCTTCAAGGCGGCGGGATCGTTGGGCACCATTTATCCGCCGGACCCGAGCGGCGCCGTCGGACCGCACCACGTCGTCGGCGCGTTCAACAACGGCGTGGTCGTGGACGACCGCGGCGGCAACCCGCTGATCGGCATCCCCATCACGCAGTTCTGGCACGACCCGGCCTTCCCCGATCTCTTCTACTACCGGGCTCGCGCGCTGTACGACGCCGGGAACGACCGCTGGATCATCGCCATGCTCGCCGACGACGGGAACTTCAACAACGGCGTCCTGCTGCTGGCCATCTCCGCGACCGGCGATCCGACCGGCACCTGGCGGCGCTACCGGACGAGCTTCGGCAGCGACGTCCGCCTCAACGCCGACGCCACGCGCATGGTCATGACCGCGGACCAGATCGTCATCACCGTGAACGAGTGGCTGGGCAACTCGATCGAGAACGGCGTCGATGCCTTCGAGATCCGCAAGGCGGACTTGTACGGCACGGCGCCGCCGGCCGTGACGAAGATCCACGCCGGCACGGAGCTCGATTGGGTTCCGGTGGCGTCGTCGGACACGACGGTGCGCATGGTCACGACCGCGCACGGCTTCTTCGAGACGTTCCAGGTCGACTCCGCCGGCAATGAGAGCGGCTTTCAGTCGTACGCGTCCCCCTCGGGCCTCGGCTACACGCAATGGAGCTGCGGGCAGCTCGGCTTGCCGAACAGCATCGACTGCGGCCTCGGCATCCCGCACCAGGCCCTGCTGCGCGACGGCGTGCTGTGGGTCGTCGGGACGGCGAACAACGGCTCGCGCAGCGTGATCGTGGTGTGGAAGATTTCCGGGACCACCTCGGCGACGATGGTGATCAGCGATTCCGGAAACGACTACGCCTACCCGTCGATCGCCGTGAACCGCAACGGCGTCGCCTTCATCGGCTACTCGACGTTCAACCTGAATATCTTTCCGTCGGCCGAGTACCGCGTCATCGACGCCGCCGGCAACGTCAGCGCGCCGGCCGCGGTGAAGAGCGGCGAGGACCAGTACACCGGCCTCTATTGGGGCACGTACAGCACGAGCTTGGTCGACCCGGTCGACGACCAGAGTTTCTGGACCCTGCAGAGCTACAGCACGCCGCCGGCCAACCTGAGAACGACGACGTGGGGCACGTGGTGGACGTATGTACGCGTGGTGAAGCCGCGCGGCCGCGCCGTCCGGCACTGACCCGATGCGAGTCCTCACGTCCGCCGCGCTGCTGTTCCTGCTCTCCGCCACGCTGGCGGCGCAGCAGATCGACGCCGTGGAGATGGCGCCGGCGACGCTCGAGCAGCTCGCCCGCGCCTCGGTCGTGCAGCCGCCGGGCGAGCTGGAGAAGCGGCCCCGTCCCGCGCGCGCCGCGAAGCGCTCCACGCGCGCGGCCATCGCCGCGGACTTCGTCACCGTCGCGAACGGCATCCCCGCCCCGCCGCTGACGCGCGGCTTCAAGGCTTCGTTCGATCCGCTGCCCGGCGCGACCACCGGCTACGCGCCGCCGGACGTGAGCGGCGCCGTCGGCCCGCGCCACGTCGTCGGCGCGTTCAACAACAGCCTGACGGTGCACGACCGCAACGGCAACCAGCTCTCCTTCCTCTCCATCTATCAGTTCTGGCACGACCCGGCCTTCCCCGACACGACCCTCACCGATCCGCGCGTGATGTACGACGCGCTCAACGACCGCTGGGCGCTGGCCATGCTGACGGATACGAACGGCCGGCTCGGACTGCTGCTCCTGGCCTTCTCGGCGACCGGCGATCCGACCGGCTCGTGGCGGCGCTTCCGCATCGCCGCGAATCCGAGCAGTCCGAACATCGCCCTCGATTTCACGCGCATGGCCCTGACGCTCGACCAGATCGTCGTCACCGCGAACGAGTTCAACGCCGAGAGCCCGACCGGCGCGGACGTCTACACCATCGCCAAGAGCGCCGCTTTCTCTCCCCTTTCGACCGTGTCGGCCAGCCTGTCGCATTCGGCGTCCGACTTCGACCTCACCCCGGTCACCTCGCCCGACACGACCATCCGCATCGCCACGCAGGACGGCGACGACGTCCTGCTCTACGAGCTCCGCGGCCACGGCCTCGTGATCACGAACGAGTACGCGCCGCCGGCCAGCTTCTTCAACGGCGCAACCTTTTGCGATCAGTTGGGAACGACGAAGACGCTCGACTGCGGCGAGGGCATCCTCCACCACGCGCTGTTCCGCAACAACGTCCTGTGGATCGTGCAGTCGGCGGCGAACGGCTTCAGCGGAATCGCCGTGGTCTGGAAGATCGCCGGCCCGGCGGCGACGGGCTTCGTCCTCAGCGATCCCGCCGTCGATTACGCCTACCCGTCGATCGCCGTGAACCGCTTCGGCGCGGCGCTCGTCGGCTACGCGATGTTCAACAGCTCGATGTACCCGTCCGCGGCGTACCGCTACATCGATCCGGCCGGCGCCGTCAGCGATCCGGTGACGGTGAAGAACGGCGAGGATTGGTTCGGCTTGTTCCGCTGGGGCGACTACACCACGACGCTCGTCGATCCCGTCGACGACACGAGCTTCTGGACGATCCAGGAGTACGGCACGCCGGCCAACGGCACGACGCACAACACCTGGGGCACGTGGTGGACGTACGTGAGGATCGTGCCGCGGATGCGGGCGGTGCGACACTAACGCGTGCTCTCCGCCGCCGACCTGACCGCGATGTTCCGCCAGGACCTGCCGGCGTTTCTCGTCGGCACGGTCCTCTGCACGATCGGGCTCGGCTTCGCGCTCTTCAGCCCGCGCGGGGCGCGGCGCAATCTGATCCCGGCCGGGCTCTTCGCCTTTCTCTACGGCGCGCGCATGCTCGTGCGCACCGGCTCGACGGCGCATCTCCTCGGTCATCCGGCCGCGTTGCCGTACCTCGGCGCGGCGCTCGAGTACCTCGTGCCGATCCCCGCCAGCGTCGCCTTCGCCCGCTTTCTCGGCGACCGCTGGCGGCGGATCAACGAGGCCGTGACGGCGATCTTCAGCCTCGCCGCGGCCATCGCCATTCCGTACGAGATCCTCACGCGCCGGCCGTACGCCGCGACGAACGTCGTCAACGGCATCGTCGTCCTGCTGATCAGCGTCTTCCTGCTGAACTACATCACCCAGCCGCGGCTCTTCCGCAACGCCGTCACGTTCGGCGCGCTGATCTTCAGCCTTTTCGTGCTGAACGAGCACTTCGGGCCGTGGCACGGCATCGAGCCGTTCGGATTCCTGATCTTCATCGCCGCGCTGCTCTACGACCTGCTGCGGCAGTCGGCGCGCGCGCGGTGGCGCCTGGCCGCGGTGGAGAGCGAGATGGCCACGGCGCGGCGGATCCAGGAGTCGATCCTGCCGCGGCGCGGGCCGGACGTGGCTGCGGTCGACGTCGCCAGCGTCTACGTCCCGGCGTCGAGCGTCGCCGGCGACTACTTCGACTTCGTCGCCGTCGACGAGCACTGCTTCGGCGTCGTCGTCGCCGACGTCTCCGGCCACGGCGTCGGCGCCGCGCTGGTGGCCTCGATGCTGAAGGTGGCGATCGCCATGACGGCGGCGCGCGTGCGCGAGCCGGCGCGGCTGCTCGCGGAGCTGAACGCCTTCTTCCTCGGAAAGCTGGAGCGGCAGTTCATCACAGCCGTCGTCGCCTTCATCGACACCGAGAGCGGCGAGGTCGTGCTGGCGTCGGCGGGCCATCCGCCCCCGCTCGTCCGCCGCGCGGACGGCGCGGTCGAGGAAGTCGCGACATCCGGCTTCGTCCTCGGTCGCATGCGCGACGCGAAGTTCACCGACGTCCGCCTCCTCCTCGGCACGGGCGACGCCATCGTCTTCTACACCGACGGCGTGACCGAGGCGCGCGGGTACTCGGCCGAGCGGCTCGCGGCGTGCGTCGCGCGCGGCGGGACATCGCGGGAAATTGCGGACGCCATCGTGCACGAGCTGCCGAAGGAGAACGAGGACGACGTGACGATGGTCATCGTCAGTCTCGCCCGAAAATCTTCCGCAGCCGGTTCCATCCCCGCTCCACCTGCTGCCGGTTCTGATCGACTTCCGCGGTCCACTTTCGGAACTGATCGAGCGTGATCGCGGGCGGCTCGTCGAAGTGCTCGCGGTCGAAGAAGACGCGGCGCACGAGGCGTCCGAGGAGGCCGGCCGGGCAGTGGCTCGTCGGCTGCGTCCCTTCGAGGAAGACCTCGTGCCACGGGCCGGGGCAGCCGTCCTGCCAGAGCATGCCCGTCTCGGGGTCGATGTCGCGGAACACCACGCCGGACGGCGCTTTCGGATCGGCGCGGATATGCGGGATCGCGCTCATGTACGCGCCCCAGATCGGGATGGCCGCCTCGGCCGAGGAGAGGCGCAGCGGCGCGCCGCGGTCGAAGCCGACCCACACCGCCGTCACGACGTCGGGCGTGTAGCCGACGAACCAGGCGTCGCGGTAGTCGCTCGTCGTCCCGGTCTTTCCGGCGACGTAGCCGAGGCCGTAGCGCTTCAGGCGCGAGGCCGTGCCGCGCTGCACGACACCGCGCAGCAGCGTGTGCATCACGTAGACGGGCGCGGCTTCGGCGACCTTCTTGGCATCGAGCTCGTGGCGGAAGAGGCGCTTGCCGCGCGCGTCGCGGACCTCGCGGACAAGGAACGGCTCGACGCGGATGCCGAGGTTCGGGAAGGCCGTGTACGCCGCGGTGAGCTCGCGCATCGTCACCTCGGTCACGCCGAGGGGCAGGGCCGGGATGCGCGCGAACTTCTCCTCGAAGCCGAAGTTCTGCGCCGCGTCGACGACGCGATCGAGCCCGACCTCCTCGGTCAGGCGCACCGTCGGCACGTTCAGCGACTCCTCGAAGGCCTCGCGCAGCGACACGCGGCCGCGGAAGCGCTCGTCGTAGTTGTGCGGCTCCCACGACTGGCCGCCGCTGACGTCGACGCGCAGCGGCGCATCGAGCAGGAACGACGCCGGCGTCGCTTTCTTCGAGGCGATGGCGGCGAGGTAGGCGAAGCTCTTGAACGCCGATCCCGGCTGGCGATGCATGGCCGAGGTGCGGTCGAACGGGGAGAGGCGGTAGTCGGTGCCGCCGACGAGCGCGCGCACGCCGCCGCTGCGCGGATCGACGGAGAGGATGGCCGTCTGCAGCGGCTCGCTGCGCGCCTGGGCCCGGACCCAGCCGAAGCGCGCGGCCAGCTGGCCGGGGCCGTTCGACGCGGCGCGCTCCGCGGCCTTCTGCGCGCGCGGATCGATCTCGCAGGTGATGGTCAGGCCGCCTTCGATAACGCGCTCGATGCCGGCGTCGTCGACGAGCTCGGCCCGCAGCGCGCGGAGGTAGAACGGGAACCAGGCCTGCGGGATCTGTCCGTTGTTGAACTCGACGACGCGGGAGATGGCGTCGTCGTACTGCGCGTCGTTGATCCAGCCGTGATCGCGCATCACGCCGAGGATGGCGTTGCGGCGGGCGCGGACGATGTCGGGGCGCTTCTCCGGCGTGTCGCGGTTCGGGGCGCGGATCATGCCGGCCAGGAGCGCGGCCTCGTCGAGGCGGAGCTCCTGCGGGCGCTTGTCGAAGTAGAGGCGCGAGGCCTCGTCGATGCCGAGGACCGGCTTGCCGGCGCTGTGGCCGAGGTAGACGTCGTTGAGGTAGATCTCGAGGATCTCGTCCTTGGCCATGCGGGCGTCGAGGACGACGGCGAGCGGGATCTCGATCAGCTTGCGCCGCCACGTCCGCTCGCTGGAGAGGAAGCGGGCCTTGATGATCTGCTGGTCGATGGTGCTGCCGCCCTGGGTGATGCCTCGGGCGCGGAGGTCGAGCCAGAGCGCGCGGGCCATGCCGATCGGATCGATGCCGAGGTGATGGCGGAAGCGCACGTCCTCGGCGGCGACGAAGGCGTCCGGCACGTAGCGCGGCACGGAGTCGAGCCGGACCGGCGCGGTGATGCGCCAATCGACGCCGTAGAGTGTCCAGACCTGCTGCCCCGCGGGCGAAATGAGGATCGTCGGACGGCTCCAGGTGTGGCGCACGAGCTCGCGCGTGAGGCGGCGATTGAGAAGGAAAAAATAGATCGACGTGGTTTCGAATCCGAGCCACAGCAACGCCGCGACAAGAAGCAGAAGTGAACGTGACAATCGCGGCATCTTCGTCTACATTCAATTTCGTGCAACGACACTGCCACGCCACTCCCTGAAATTTGAAAAGGAGACTCCATGGCATCGAGGAAAGCTGCCTCCAAGAAAGCGTCGAAGAAAGCCGCGAAGAAGGCGGCCAAGAAGAAAGCGCCGGCGAAGAAGGCCGGAAAGAAAGCCCCCGCGAAGAAGAAAGCAGCGGCGAAAAAGCCTGCCTATCGCGCGGCAAAGAAGCCCGCGAAGAAGCCGGCTCCGAAGAAGAAGCCGGCTCCGAAGAAGCCAGCTCCGAAGCCCAAGAAATACGTGGCCAAGAAGAAGCCGGCGGCGAAGCGCAGCGTGATCAGCCGAGCCGTGGAGACGATCCGCGAGACGGCGAGCTCGATCGGCTCGACGGTGTCGGGCATTCTGCCGGGCAGCTCGCCCAGCCCGGGCTACGGGACTCCGACGGAAGGCGGCGGGGAGCCGAAGGCGTAACGGAGCGCCGGCGTCTTCGCCGGCTGGCATGGCGGCGTCCCGCCGCCCGCGCGCGAGACGCGCGCTGAGCCAGCTGGCGGGACGCCAGCGTTCCCATCAACCGGCGTTATCGAAGACCCTGCGGATCCTTCGCGAAAAGTATTTCTCCGGAAGTCCGTTCTTCCATTTTCCGTACTGCTTGGCCTTGCGGAAGGCGTCCATGGCCTGGACCTTGTAGCGCTCGTCCGCCTCGAAGGCGTAGCGCGAGTACTGCGAGGCGCCGAGGAACGCGTAAATCCAGCCGTTCTTCGGCATCTCCGTGGTGAGGCGCTCGAAGGCCGTGGCGGCCTCGTCGAAGTCGCCGCGGAAGTAGCTCTCCAGCGCCACGCGCACGCGCTTGGCCGTGTCGCCGAGAACCATCGTGCTGGCCGCGACGGGGCGGGTGGGCGGCGGGGCGGCGGCCACGGCGGGGGCGCCCGGCGCGGCGGCGAGGTCGGCGATGCTCGCGGCGCTCTGCGCGGTGGCGATGACCTGGCGCAGCTCGTCGTTCGACTTCGCGCCGGCGTTGAGCGTGCTCGCGCTCGCGAACTGCTGCGCGGCCTGCTGGTACTGCGGCGAGCCCGCGGCCTTGCGCTGCTGCGCCGCGGTGAGGTGGTTCTTCGCTTCGTTGAGCGCCGCCGCGGCCTGCTGGCGCAGCGCGGGGTCGATGGTGGGCGCGGCCGGCTGCGGAGCCGGAATGACCGGGCGCGGCTGCGGCACTGCCGGTTGCGGCGCCACGGGCTGCGGCTCCGGCGCGCTGGCGGCGGCGAGCTTCTGCTTCGCCCTCCCCATGTTGATCTCGATCGAGCCGAGGTTCTCGTCGCCCACGCCCTCGGCGCGCTCGAGGTCGGCGATGGCCTGCTCGAACTTGCCGGTGTTCAGGTAGGCGATGCCGCGGTAGTAGTACGGGTGATAGCTGATGAAGATCGCGCCGTAGGTGCGGGCCTTGTCGTTCTCCTTCGGATTGCCGCCGATGGCCGCGGTCATCTTCTGGATGACGGTGTTCCACTGCCCTTTGCGCGCGGCGTTGAGGCCGGCGTCATAGTCGTCGTACCACGAGGCCAGGGCGGCGGTGGCGAAGAAGAGCGCGAGGATCGCGATCGTCGTCCGTCTCATGGCTTCGACACCTCCTTTTCGAGCTCGTCGAAGTTGACGCCGCCGAGGTCGACCGACTTCGACGTCGTGCGCCCGGCGTCGACCCGCACGTCGAACGTGGTCGTCTTCCCGGCCGGCCCGCTCATCGTCACGAGGTACTTGCCCGGCGCGAGGTCGAGCCGCGCCGGCGTGGAATGGTCATCGTCTTTGAGTGCGACCTGCTGTTTGTTGCTGTCGTCGACGATCTTGTCGATGTTCCCCCACGGCGAGGCCGAGAGGAGCAGCGCGCCCTGCCCGGCGGGGATGTTCGCCGGCGCGGGCGCGGTCGTGGTCACGGCGGTGCTGGCGATCGGCACGGACGGCGCGGCGGGCTGCGCGGTGGGCTTGCGGAGCATGAAGTAACCGCCGACGCCGAGGACGATGACGATGGCCGCGGCGATCGCGCCGAGCATGGCCTTGTTCGACGTTTTCGCCGGAGGGGCAATCTGCCGCTCGATGACGGTCGGCTCCGCCTGCAGCACCTTCGGCTCGAGCTGCGTCGACGCGGCCTGGGTGACCAGCCGCTCCATCACGGTCGGCGCGTCGTTCGCGGTGCGCTCGATGCGCGTGGCCTCCTCGTCCGCGGCGCGTGTGCCGGTGGGGCCGTAGCGCTGCGTGGAGACGGGCGGGGGCGGCTGCACGGTCTGCGTCTGCTGCGTCGGCGCGGCGCCGCTGAAGGTGCCGGAGGAGCCGGTGGTGATTTTCGGCAGATCGGCGAGCGTCTGCGCGCCGCTGAGGGTGATCATCTTTTCGCCGAGGCCGTACTTCGCGTCGGGGGCGACGCTGCCGCGGATCCCTTCGAGCGCCTCGGCGAAGTCGGCGGCGGTGGCGTAGCGATGATCGCGGCTCTTCTCGAGCGACTTCATGATGATCGCTTCGAGCTGCGGCGGCACCCTGGCGTCGGGATTGATCTGGACGATCGGCGCCGGCTTCTCCGTGACGTGCTTGAGGATGTAGCCGT
>Ga0075435_100000865_pt1 | contig 18968 bp, 15 predicted proteins | sample RhiMethybrSRZTD4_FD_75302 | JGI IMG/M metagenome (GOLD analysis project Ga0075435, IMG submission 75302) | Populus rhizosphere microbial communities from Tennessee, USA - Rhizosphere MetaG P. TD hybrid SRZTD4 | ecosystem: Host-associated > Plants > Roots > Rhizosphere > Soil | place: USA...
ACGCCTCGTGAGGAAACGGCAAATTCGCAGGAGGCAGCGCTCGCTCCCTCGCTTTCATCGCCGACTCCGCAGTCGGCGGCGGAGGCCGGTAGCGCTCCGAAGCGGACGAAGCAAGCTCGCGTCGCGGCTTCGAAGCCTGTCGCCGGCCTCGGTCTTGCCGCGCCTCCTCGCAAGGCCTCGGCCGCCGCAAAGTCCGAAGCACCGTCTGAAGGCTCTTCGGCGAGCGGCTCCCGCAGTGGTGCGGTGGGGCAACCTCCCGCGCAGGGTCGGGGAGAGGCCGATCGGCCCGGGGGAACCAAGCATGTTGGCGTTGTGGTCACGGCGAGCCTAACGCATCTCACGATTGACGAGATGGGGCCCTGGCGCGGTCCGGACACTCGACCCATGCGCTACGTATTTCAGCTGACCGGTACCACGAAGGTTGCGCGGACGGAGCGGACCCAGGAGGGCAGGAACGGGTGGGCGTGGGGGTTCAGCGAGGAGCAGCTCCGGCGCACTGATCTCCGACCCGGAGACTTCGTGACGGTGACAGCCAGGCGGAGCGGCGACAACGCGGTCGCCATCTCAGTGCTGGCCGTACGCCCCAACTCACGCCTGGAAATCCCCGGCAGCTCCTAGCCACTGAGGTGTCGGGGGAGGAGCGGCGGTCGCTCCCCCCTAGCTTATTAATAGAGATTACACGCGGCCTGATGTCCGGCGCCAACCTCGGCGGAGCCGTTCGGCAGGCTCGGGCCCAGGGCGAAGACCAACGCCCTCCGGCGGCGGGCACCCTTGTCGTGGCCCCCGTCCCTGTGACATAACCTCTCGGGCTCGGACGCCGGCCGCCCCAGGAGCCGATGCCACAGCGCGATCAGAACCTTGTGACTCACCACGCGGCGGACATCACGCTCCACGAGACCCGTCAGGATCACCGATACATGCGGGGTGAGTGCTTCCCGCATCGGTGGCGGGAGGACCGCAAGCGCATCCAAGGTGATTGAGCGGTGTCCGTCGAGCGTCCAGGCTCATCCGGAGCTGCTCGGGACCAACAGGAAAAGGGCCAGCAGCAAGACAGTAACGCGACTGTCTGACACGTTTGCTAGTTTCGATGAGGCCTCCGCCCTCCCTCGCCTTAGGGCCGAGGCTCGTCCAGGAAAAGCTGTACCTCCCGGAACAGCTGCAGGCGGTTCCGTTCCAGCATGACAAGGTGGCTCGCATCGCCGATCTCGACGTACCGCTTCGTAACGGCACTGGTCAGCTTTGCGAACACCGCGCGCCCGAGCGCGGGAGGGTTCACGTCGTCCCACGCGGCAGTGACGATCAACGTGGGCGCGATGATTCTGGACGGGTCGTACAGCGGCTTGCCGGCGCTCCAGTAATCTCGGCCGTCTTGGATCGTTCCCGCGGGACTGCGTACCACTGGCGGCGTTTGCGCCGCGCCAACGGGATCCGTGGCCAGGGCGGCGGCCGCCCAGGCGTCGCGCCACGATGAGGGCAGCAGGACTGCTTGTTTCTCGGGTGGGACACCCGCTTGGAGGCGCGCTCGGGCCTGCTCTGTGGTCCACGTCTGGTAGGCGGGGATCGACGCGGAAGATCCGGCAGGCGCTGAGGTGCGGACCCATCCCGGCGCGTAAAGGACGAGGCGCTGCACCTTGGTTGGATTCTCGCTGGCATATGAGCCCACCAGGGCGGCGCCGCGCGACCAACCGATGAGGCTAATCCGGGACACAGCTCGCTTGGCCAAGATGTGCTCCACCGCCGTCCGGACGTCGCGCATTGCCACAACGTGAGGTGCTATAGGCGGGCTGTCCACCGCCGGCCGCTCCATTTCCGGCGGCTTCGTGGACTGTCCATAGCCGCGCACGTCTACGAGCCACACGTCCCATCCGTGCTCGGCGAGGTTGTCCATCCAGGACTTTCCATCCAGCACTAGGTCAAAGGTTGTCTCCGATGCCTGAGTGGAGCCATGCACGTACAGCACCGTTCGATCGGCCGGGAAAGTCGTTACCGCTCCCGGCCGCTTGTTCCGGACGTAGAGCTGGATGCCCGCGTCACCGGACGGGATCAGGTAGCCTTCCACGACAATCGGGGTGCTGGTCTGTGCCGGCACGGGCCTCGCGGAGACCGCGAGGATGCCACTCACCAGTGCCAGCGCTATCACGCCTCGAGCAATATCAACGAGCGCGGTGATCATCGTGTTCCTCCTTACACATCCGAGCATGCCCGTTGTCCAGTCGCATCTCGAGAGCCACCATCACGCCGCCTCGAAGTCCTTCGTCGCGTAAAGGACTCCCTGCACGGTGAAGATGCTATCCAGAAACGACGATGTGGTCGGAGGATAGTCAACACTAGCCCCCTCCAGCGGCGGTCGCCCTCCTCGTGGCCCCGTCCCTATAACGTAATCTGCCAGACTCAGACGCCAGCCGCCCCAGGAGCCCCTGCCACAGCCAGTTCGCCCGGGGACCGAGCGGCGAGGTCGTCGGACCCGGCGACATGCGCGCGCAGCTCCGCCAGGTCGGCGAGAACATCAAGGCCGCGCTGGCCGCGGCGGGGGCCACGCTTGCCGACATCGTGAAGACCAACACCTACGTCACCGATATCGAGGAGTTCTTCAAGCACGTCGACGTGCGTATGGAATACTTCGGCGCGGTGCCGACCAGCACCACGGTGGAGGTGCGCAAGCTCGCCCATCCCGATCTGGTGGTGGAGGTGGAGGCGATCGCGGTCGTCGACTGACCGTTCACCGGCTCAGGCGAACCGGGTAGCGCAGGAACCCGCGGAAGCGCGCGCGACCGCCCCGCAGGGCTGCGCCGTCCCGCTCGATGGTCGCGAAACGTTGCACGAGGCGACCGATCGCCACCTGCCCCTCCATGCGGGCCAGCCACATGCCCGCGCAGGCGTGGATGCCGATGCCGAAGGCCAGGTGCCGGTTGGGGTGCCGACGGATGTCGAGCCGGTCCGGATCGGAGAACTGGGCCGGATCGCGGTTGGCCGCTCCGATGCCGATGTGCACGTAGGTACCGGCGGGCATCTCGACGCCGCTCAGCACCGTGTCTCGCGCGGCTCGGCGGTTGCCGAGCTGGTTCGAGCTCTCGAGGCGGAGAAACTCCTCCACGGCGGTGCGGATGAGGCCGGGGTCCGCCCGCAGCGCGGCCAGCGCGTCCGGGTTGCGGAGCAGCAGGTCCACCGCGTTGCCGATCAGGTTGGTGGTGGTCTCGTGCCCGGCGTTGAGCAGGAAGATGCAGTTATGCAGCAGCTCGAGCTCGCTGAGCCGCTCGTCGGTCGAGCTCCCGGGTCCCAGCGCGCTGCCTGCGGTCAACTTGGAGAGAATCTCTCCCTCGTCGTGGCTCGGCTCTCGCCCGCGGCGCGCGATGAGATCCCGCAGGTAGGCCTTGAACTCGTCGACGGCGCGGTCGCCGCGCTCCCGTTGCTCCGCGGTCAGCACCGGCTCAAGCCCACTCAGGATGGCGAGCGACCAGTTACGCAGCGGGCCCCGCTCGCCCTCGGGCACCCCCAGCATGTCACCCACCAGCTGGATCGGCACGGCGGCGGCGAAGTCCGCGATCAGGTCCATCCCACCGCGAGCGGCGGCGCGATCGAGCAGCCGGTCTACGAGGGCTTCAATGCGGGGCTGCAGCGCCATCAGCGACCGCGGGGCGAACGCGGGGGCGAGCAGCTTGCGGACCCGACTGTGATACGGCGGGTCGTTGAAGACCAGGCTGGTGGTGTGGTGCTCGTAGAGGAAGCCCTCTCCCATGCTGGGCCGGAAGTCCACCGTCTTGTCCGAGCTCCACGTCTCGGGATCGCGATACACTGCGGCGCAATCGTCGTAGCAGCTCAAGAAGTAGGAGCCGTCTGGCATGCGATGAACCGGGTCGTGCTCGCGCAGGGCCCGGTAGACTGAGTACGGATCGTCCAGAAATGCCGCGTCGAGCCGCTTGAGATCGAAGCCGAGGGCCACCGTGCGCGGATCGGTCAACGCGTCCCTCCCACGATGAATTGCCAGACCCGGTCGGGGGCCTCCCAGTGGGCATTGTGGCCGACCCCGGCGAAGAGCTGCGCGGCCGGATCGATCCGCTGCATCTGCTCGAGCGTGACCATCGGGTCCCGTTCGCCCGCGGCCAGCCGGAGCGGCGCCGCGGCAAGGCGCAGCAAGCCCGCGATCGAGGGGCCCACGGCCCCGTAGGCGCGCGGATCCATGGCCACCCGGAAGCGGCCGTCCTCGGCGATCACACCGGCGGCCGCGGTGGCGGAGGACGGATCGGCCAGACCCGCGAGGCCCGAGATCCGCAGATAGCGCTCGGTCGCCTCCTCCCGCGTCGCGAAGGCGGGCGCCGGGCGTCCGGCCAGGTTCCGCGCCTTCTCGATCTCGGGCTCGGTCCACTCTATCTTGACGCCGAAGGCCGCCACCCCGCTCACCCGCGGGCCGAACCAACCGGTCGCCACGAGGGCTGCCACCGCTCCGCCGAACGAGTGGCCGACCAGCGTGACCGGGCCTGGCGCCTCGGCCTCGATGAGCGCGGCCACGTCGGCGGCGTGCGCGCCGATGCCGTACGGGCCCTCGCGCACCGAGCGGCCGTGGCCCCGCAGGTCCGGCGCCAGCCAGCGCCCGCTCCACGAACGCTCGACGATGGACAGCAGGCGCTCCCAGACCGACGCGTTGGCGCCCATGCCGTGGAGCAGGACGAGGAGTCGCTCGCCGTCGCCGCCCCGAGCCGCCCAGATCCGCCGCTCGCTCGTCCGTCCGGGGGTCGGGGGCATGAGACGCCTCACGCCAATCGCAGCTCGATGGCGAAGGCGATCGCGCGGGCCTGCGCGGCGCCGCGCTCGGCCAGCTCGCGACAGAGGCCGGTATAGCGCGCCGGATCGAGCAGCGTCTCCATCTGCGACGGGGTGAGGCCAGCGCTCAGGTCCGGATCGAGGGCCAGCATTTCGCGGAACGGGTGACTGGGTGACCGGGGCCGGCGCGCTTCGTACACCGCGTCGTGGGCCCGCTGGCGGCCCATCTGCCGGCCCAGCTCGAGCGTGAGCACCTCTGCCATGATGAGGCCGCCGGACAGGTCGAGATTCTCGCGCACGCGGTCCGGAAACAACTGGGGCCCGTCGAGGAGCACCATCATCCGCTGCAGCACGTCGCCGGTGAGCTCGCAGGCCTGCACGATCGCGCGGCTCATCGTGATGCTGGTGGTGCGATCGGCCTCATGCTCGGTCTGCATGGCCTCGAGCTCTCCGAACTCCTGCTTCATCAGCGTGTAGATCTCGCGCCCGATCTTGCTGCCCGTCGCCGCGAGTATGCCGAGCAGCGTGACGTACTCGGCCTGGGAGCGTAGGAAACATTAGCACGCTCCGGCGGCGAGAGTCCTCGCCGTGGCCTTCCTCCCGCTGACATAAGCACCCAGACTCGGACGCGGAACGCCGCAGGAGCCCGATGCCACAGCAGTAGACGTATAGTGTCTGGGTGGCAACGCTCCCCGTCGATGGCTTCAAGGGCACCCCCGAAGAGATCGAGCACCAGTGGTACGAGAAGGTGTACCGCGGGCGCGGGGACCGCATGCTGCAGCTGACCTGGCGCGCCGTCCTCATGGGCTCGGCGCTCGGCGGCGCGCTCTCGCTCACCAACCTCTATATCGGCCTCAAGGCGGGCTGGGGCTTCGGCGTGGCGATCACCGCGTGCATTCTTTCCTACGCGATCTGGACCACGCTTCACAGGATCGGCATCGCGCGCACGCCCATGACCGTCTTGGAGAACAATTGCATGCAGTCCACGGCGAGCTCCGCGGGCTATTCCACGGGCGGCACGCTCATCTCAGCCTTCGCGGCCTACATGCTGATCAACAACAGCGTCATGTCCCTGCCGACCATGCTCGCGTGGGTGTTCTGCCTCTCGGTGCTCGGCGTCACGATGGCGATTCCGATGAAGCGCCAGATGATCAACGTCGAGCAGCTTCGCTTTCCCAGCGGCATCGCCGCGGCCGAAACGCTCAATGCGCTCCACTCGGTCGGAGAGTCCGGGATGCGCTCGGCCCGCGCGCTGGGCTGGGCAGGCATGCTCGCCATCGTCAGCAAGTTCTGGACAGAAGGTCTGGTGGTCATCAGCGCGAAGCTCGCGCCATTCATGATCGGCACGTGGGTGGCCGCGCTGAACCAGCGCGTGTTCGGCCCCGCGTGGATGGGGCGCACTGTGATGCTCTCCTGGGAGCCCATGTTCATCGCCGCGGGGACCATCACGGGACTCCACGTGGGCTGGAGCATCTTCCTCGGCAGCGTCACCGCGTGGATGATGTTCACGCCGATCCTCCAGCACCGCGGCATCATCGAGGGCTCGGGCTACGCGGCGATCGTCCAGTGGACGCTCTGGGGCGGCGTCGCCTGCATGGTCACCTCGAGCCTGCTCTCGTTCGGGCTCCAGTGGAGGACGGCGCTTCGCGCCTTCACCGACCTCCGCGCGATGTTCGGCGGGGGCCGCGGGGCGGCGGATGATCCCATCGCGGCGATCGAGACGTCCGCCTCGTGGTTCGTCACGGGCCAGGTGGTCGCGTTCCTCGGGCTCGCGTGGCTCGGCCACCGGACCTTCGGCATGCCGTACTGGCAGACGGCCGTCGCCGTGGCGCTGTCGTTCGCGCTGGCGCTCGTCGCGTGCCGCGTCACCGGCGAGACTGACACGACGCCGGTGGGCGCGATGGGCAAGATCACCCAGCTCACGTTTGGCGCGTTGAGCCCCGGGCACATGACCATCAACCTCATGAGCGCCAACATCACGGCGGCCGCGGCGGGCAGCAGCGCCGACCTGCTGACGGATCTGAAGAGCGGCTACCTCCTGGGCGCGCACCCCCGCAAGCAGTTCCTCGCCCAGTTCGCCGGGATCTTCGTGGGAACCCTCGTGAGCGTGCTGTGCTTCAGGCTGCTCGTACCGGACGCCACCGCGCTCGGCACCGACCAGTTCCCCGCGCCCGCGGCGCAGACGTGGCGCGCCGTCGCCGTCGCGCTCTCGGAGGGCCTGGGCGCTCTCGGGCCCGTCAAGATCTGGTGTATCGCCGTCGGTGGCCTCGTGGGCGTCCTGCTCACGCTGCTGCCGCGGTTCTTCCCGGCGCGCCGGCACCTCATCCCATCGCCCGCCGGCGTGGGGCTCGCCTGGACCTTTCACTGGCACTACGGCCTGCTCTTCTTCATCGGCGGAGTGCTCGGCTGGTGGTTCCAGAAGAAGTATCCGAAGCTCTCCGACGAGCTGACGTTCCCCGTCGCCTCCGGCTGGATCGCGGGCGAGAGCCTGATGGGTGTGGGCCTCGTGATGTGGGAGAACGGCCCGGAGCTCGTGCGCAAGATTCTCGGCCGCTGAGGCGGTGGTTATTCGCGCGCGTCCCGGTGCGCGAACCAGAGACCGAGGGCGACGAGGGCGAGACGAAGCGCGGAGGTGGCGGTGACCGTTTCTGCGAGGAGCAGGGCGCCAGCCAGACGGCCGCGATGGGGCTGAGCGCGAGGAAGACGGTCACCTGGGTCGCTGTGGCAGCGGCTCCTGGGGCAGCTGGCGTCAAGTCTGGGCGATTATGTCACGGGGACGGGAGCCACGAGGGGGGACGACCGTTGCTGAAGGGGGCTAGGGTTGGCTCTCCTCTCTACTTGAGCGTGAGGGCTATAGGATAGACCTTACGCTCCAGGTCCCGGGCGAGAATGACTTCGGCCCGTGCCGGCTGGCCAAGCGGCGAGAGCTCGAAGCGCCACGCGCCGTCCGGTGCGGCGGTGATGTTCGGGCCGATGAAGGCCACAGGCCGGCCATCGCCCCCCAACAGCCGGATGTAGTAGACGCGCTCGCCGTCCTTGTTGGTCTCAATCGTCAGGCTCTTGCGGCTCTTCGCCACGACGGTGGCCGTGAGACCACGCCGTTCGGCCTGCCGGCCTACGGTCAGATCCTCGAGTGCCAACGTGTCGAAGGCCCTGGGAAAGTGCATCGTCAGGCTGCCCTGCACGCTCTTGAGGTCCTCGGGCCTGGCATCCGTATCAATGTAGAAGCTCACCGAGGTCGACAGCACGCCATCCTTGGGGGCACTGGTAAAGTGAACGGCGCGGTCCCAGTTCGGGCGCACGGCGGTTGCTGCCGTCGCCGCGCCGACGGCCGGCGGGAGAATCACGGTACCATCCCTGAGCCCGAGCCGTGTGAGCCGAAGCTGTCCCACCGTGAAGGCCGGCTGGAGATTTGGCGCCTCCGGGCTTCGCAGCGTGAAATCGAGTCTGAGGGCGTAGAAGGGCTGCACCTTGTCGAGCGAGAGCTCGAAGGGCTCGAGCAGTGTGACGGCCTTGGGGGGCTCCGGCATGGTCCGCGACGGCAGAGGCTTTCGCGAGGAGTCCCGCCGGAGCGCCTCATGGCTGTAGGGCCGGAACGGGGGTGTCTTGTCGAGCGGGCCCTCGCCGGGTTTCCCCGCGAACGAGAAGTCGGTCAGGACGAACGGGAGCTCGACCGCTTTTTCCTCGGTGGCGAATGTGATCTCCAGGCGGTCCACGACGCCGGAATAGTTCTTTTGCCCTGAGAGGCCGTCTCCGAACAGGAATTCCGACGAAAAGCTGCTCGAAGACGCCAGGGGCTGTCCTTTGCCATTGAGCGCCCGGATGTCGAGAACTCGATCGCGGGCGCCCGTGATCTGATATCCCAGGCTGCCCCCCTGCACCTTGGTGACGATGAAGGTCGCGCCGTGCTTCTCCACCTTGGCGCCCGGGGCCGGATGCCGCAGCGTCACCACGTCCGTCCGCGTCGGGAGGCGGAGCTGGACGCGGCCCGACACGCTCTGCAACGCGCGGGGATCGGCTCCACTGATCAGCCGCAGCTTCTTCACGGCTTCCAGCCGGCGGGCATCGGACCTCGTGAAGGCTGCGGGCTGGCTGTTGCGCTCCCGGCCGCAGGCCTCGGGCCGCAGCAACTCCTGCCCTGAGGTACCCTTCACGCTGTCGATGACGAGCCGCGCGCGCTCGTCGTGGCCGCTGATGTTCGGCACCGCTTTCGCGAAGCCTTCGACCACGAGCTCCAAGCCCACGCCCGGCTCGCCGCCCAGACGTAGCTGGTCGACCCGCAGCCCGAAGGGCCCCGCGATCTGGTCGACCTCCTCGGCAAACTGTGCGCGAGGGTCATAGGCCGGCAGCGTCTCTGGCGTCACCGACGCGGTGAAGGTGACGGGGTCGGAATCGATGTGCTCGGCCGCCGGGGCCACGCCGGGTTCGCTCACGCGGACCCCGAACCCGCTCAGCATTGCGCCCAGGGCCTCGGTGACGACCCGATGGGAATCGGTGGCGAGTTTCCGGTTGATGGTGACGTCCACCACCGTGCGCGGCCCGCGGGTCCGGATCCGCAGGCTGTCGTACAGGCTGGCCACGCTCGGCATGGTCTCCGCCCAGCGCGCCCTCGAGTCGCGGACCGTTTGCTCCCAGGCCTTGACTCTCTGGGTGCCGCGGTCCGCCTCTGCGGCATCCATGACGAGACGGAGGGCGACCTTGGGAGGCACCGTCTTCACTCCCACGCCTGCGTAGACCCGTTCGAAGACATCGGCTTCCGCGGCGAGGGCGGCAGCCGAGCCCTGCCACGGCGACCTGGGGACGGCGCTCTCGAACCCGTGAAGGTTCCACACCCCGACGCTCAGCACATCGGCCCTGCTCAGGGCACGCCACCAGGCAAGCTCAGCCCGCGCGTCGCGCGGTGGGCTCATGAGACGAGGCACGAGCGTGGCGTGTGATGACGGATCCGCGATCAGGATCCAGCTCGACTCCATGGTGAGCATCCACACCAGACCGGGCTGACAGGTAGCCGAGTCGGTCACGCTGACCTCGTAGGATGGAATGCCGGCCACCGAGCGCGGGGTACCGCGGAGGTCGCGCTCCACGTAGGCCTTGATCACCGCAGGGTCGAATCGGCCGACGAGAACCGCCGCCCGGTGCGGCATCGGGCCGTCCGATGGATAGAGCGCGAAGAAAGCGTAATCGATGTCGCCGCGTGGATCGACCTGGGCGGCCCGCAGGTGATCGACGATGCCGCGAACCGCCGCCTCGGGCAGGGGACGCCCATTGGTCACGCTGATCGCCGGGCGCCCAAAAAACCACCGCTCCAGAAATGTCATGCGTTTGACATTGAGCCCGGCGAGCAGGATGAGGTCGTCGGTGGCCAGGGCGCTTTCGGCGACGGTCACCCCTACGGGCAGGGCGAAGATCGGACCGATCAGCAGCACATAGGCGACCGCGCCCGCCGCGGCCAGCGCGGCCAGCGGCACGAGGACGACAACGAGGAGCTTTTTCATGGGGTCATGATAGGTGAGTGACTGTTGGCCGCCCCGAGGAATTTCTCGTGAGAGTCAAGCGGCCGCCGGGCTCGTCGGGCGGACTCGGAGTGGTGCTATTCTCGCGCCCCATGCTGAGCGTGGAGCATCCATGCGCCCACGACGAGGAGACCGGGCCATGGAGAAGCCGAGCTACGGCGCCATCAGCGTGGAGCGACGCGGCGTCACCGACTGGATCACTCTCAACCGTTCGGAGCGACTCAACGCGCTCGATCACGCCATGGTGGACGATCTGGGGGCACTACTTTGACTCGGCCGGCGAGGACCCGGCGTGTCGCGTGATCGTGCTGCGCGGGGCTGGCCGCGCCTTCTCTGCCGGGGTCGACATGTCGACATCAAGGAGACCACCATCCAACGCTGCTAGGACGCGGTGGCGGCCCTGAGGGAGCAGCGGCGTTTCAGCGACATCCTCATCAGCTAGCGCGTGGCGGACTGTAGACACGGGTTCGGATCCGGCTCAAGCAGCTGTCACCGAGATTGTCACCCACGTCGCGCAACACGACGCTATTGGCAGCCACATGGCGCTACGGCGACCGTGTACCTTCGATATCGCAACTAGTTGAGAAGGTGAGTGATGCGGTCGGTCGAAATTGAGAACTGAAAATCCTGGTGTCGGCGGTTCAATCCCATCCCTGCCCACCATTCCTTTCTACAGGTTCCCCACTTCGAAATTCTGCCTCGATTGAGTTTGTGCCCAAATTTTGTGCCCAACTCAGGCACACTCCAGCGCATTCCAGCGCACGGATACGGACGAAACGATCCGGCCGTGCCTCGCTGACTTGGTTCGGCTAGCATAGCGGTTAGTAAGTCAACCCCGGGGTAGGCTGACCACCTGAGAACCTCCGGATAGTCTCAGCACGCTCGTCTGTCGAGCGAGCCGGCCTGGGTTCCGAAAGGGAGGAGGCCCCTCGCGTGCAGTGTCCTCGGTGCCACGCCGAGAACCGCGAAGGGACCCGATTTTGCCGCGAGTGCGGGGCGACATTCAGCGCCGCCTGCCCACGCCGTGGCGTCAAGATCGGGCAAGTGAGGAAACAGCCAGGGAACAGAGGAGGGTGTTCAGATCATCACCGCAGGTCAGGCGAGTAGGACGATCTGGCCGGTGGTGCGTCGCGCCTCGAGATCCCGGTGGGCGTCGGCTGCGGCGGCGAGGGGATAACGCCGGCGGACGTCGGGTTTGAGGACGCCGTCACGCAGCGCGGCGAACACGTGACCCGCCATCTGGTGCAGATACTCTGAGGTGTAGTGAAAGAGTACGGGCTGAGAGAAGGTTCCAGACTTCTCGCTCAGGTTGACGGGGTCCAGGGGGCCGGTCGCTTGGCCGTAGCTCACCCAGTGGCCGCGAGTAGCGAGCGCCGCGAGATTCTCCGGCGCCGCCTCGCGCCCGAGGCCGTCGTAGATCACGTCGGCGCCACGCCCACCGGTGAGCTGCTTCGTCTTCTCCGCGAAGGAACCCATTCGCGTCACGATCGGATGCTCGCAGCCGTTCGCGCGCGCGAGTTCCGCCTTGGCTTCGCTCGAAACCGTGCCGATGACGCGTGCGCCGAGCGCACGGCTCCACTGGCAGAGCAGCATGCCCACCCCGCCCGCCGCCGCATGCACGAGGACGGCGTCGCCGGGCTTGACACGGTGGATGCGATGCAAGAGGTACTCGGCCGTCATGCCCTTCAGCATGATCGCCGCCGCTGCTTCCTCGTCCACGTGGTCCGGCAGCAAAACGAGCTGCGCGGCCGGCAGGGTGCGCATCGTGACGTATGCCCCCGGCGGTGGGCAGGCGTACGCGACGCGGTCGCCGGGACTGAACCCTGCGGCGTTGCTCTCGACGACAATACCCGCCGCTTCCATGCCGATGGGCGCCGGGGGCTCGATCATGCGGTAGAGTCCCTTGCGGATGTAGACGTCGATGTAGTTCACGCCGATCGCTGTCTGGCGAAGGCGCACTTCTCCGCCCCTCGGCGCAGGGGAGTCGAGCCTTCTAAGTTCCAGCACTTCGGGACCTCCGAAGGACATCGCCACCACGCCCACGGAGTCCACGGCCGTCAGAAGAGGGAACGGGCGTCCGCCCCTTCTCAGGAACGCCGCGAGGCCCGTGAAGCCGGCCTCGTACACCTGGCCGCCCACGAGCTCCTCGAACTCGCGCTCGCGGCCGCGGGGCACGTCGAAGGTCGACTCCCAGTGCCAGAAGGTGCGGTCGCCGTCGGTCACGCGTTTGAGCTGCACAGTGGCGGCGTAGTTCCGCATGGGCAGGGTGGCGTCGAGGATGCAATAGGTGGAGACGTGGTCGCGGTCGGAGAGGGCGAGCAGCTGCTCGCGAATCTGGTTGCCGTCCTTGAGCGTGAAGTCACGCACGCAGCCGACCCGGTCCGGCGCCTCGTCGCGCTCGATCGTGGAGGGTCCGACGGCGGGATGCCAGGCCGAGTGGCTGTTGAAATCGCGCAGCACCGCCCATACGCGGTCGATCGGCGCGTCGATCACGGCGGACCGGCGAACCCGGATCATCGCAACACGAGCTACCGCGCGACGACCTTCTTCAGCGAGTCGAAGGCGGCCTGGAACACGCCCTGTCCGATCTGCTCGGCCAGCGCCGCTTCACGCTCCGGAGCGCAGTCGAACTCCGCCCACCACTCGGCGAAGGTGCGGTTGCCCTCGGTGACGGGCGTCAGCTTGAGGGTGGCGACGTAGTTCTCGACCCCCATCGGGCTCTCGAGGATAGAGTAGCTGCACTGGTAGTCGTAGTCCGAAAGCGTAAGCAGGCGCTCGCGGATCACGCCGCCGTCGCGCAGCCGGAAATTACGCACGCAGCCGATGCGGTCGGCGGGTTGGCCCTCCTCGATCCGCGACTCGGCCACGAAGGGCGTCCATTGCGGCAAGCCGTTGAAGTCGCGCACCTGCGCCCACACGGCATCCGCCGGCGCGTCGATGACGCTCGAGGTGTAAACCTTGATCATCCCTGCTCGCCGCGCTCGATCCGCTCGACGTGCTCGCCGCGCTCCAGCAGCGCCTTCGCCGCCTGCCCGACGTCGCCGCCCTGCACCCCGATCTCGCGCAGCAGCTGGTCGATGAGCGGGGCCTGGGCGCGGAAGCGCAGCGCCGAGTTCACCACGCTGTCGGCGAAGTTGCCGCCGTTGCCCTGCCCGCCGCCCCCACCGCCGCCCAGCCCCTCGACGTGCAGAACGCGGATGCCCTCGATGCGCTCCATCGGCTTCACCGACTCGCGGATGATGCCCTCCAGCTTGTCGATGAGCTGCCGGCGCATGGCCGACTGGCGCGCTTCCGGAGTGAGGAGGTTCGCCGCCGTGTTCATGAGGGTGAGCCCCTCGGCCTCGACCTCGTGGTGGATCCTCGCGGCCAACGCGCGGATGCGGCTCGCCTCCGCCTCCCCCTCGGCCTGCGCGATCTCCACGCGCTTGCGGCGCTCCGCGGTCTCGGTGTCGCGCGCGGTGAACACGCGCTCCTCCTCGGCCACCGCCTTCGCGCGCGCCTGGTCGGCGGCGGCCTGCGCCTCGGACTGGAGCTTCGACTGCTCGGCGATGGCGATGGCCCGCTGCTGCTCGGCGAGCTCGATGGTCTTGCGCCGGTCGATCTCGAGGGCCTCGATCTGCCGCTCGCGCCCGATGCGCTCCTCCTCCACCGCGCGCTCGGCGGCGATGCGGGCGCGGTCCACCGCCTCGCGCGCCTGGATCTGCGCCCGCTCGGCTTCCTGGTCCTTCATCGCCTTCTCGCGCGCGATCTCGGCGCGCTGGGCCGCCCGCTTCACCTCCAGCTCACGGGACTGCTCCAGGCGCGCGTATTCCAGCTCGCGGTCGATGTCGAGCGCCTGGCGCTCGGTGTCCAGGTTCTTGTTGCGGATCTGGATCATGGTGTCCTGCTCGATGTCGTTGCGCTTCTTCTTGCGCGTCTCGATGGTCTCGGTGAGCCGCGTCAGACCCTCGGCGTCGAAGGCGTTCGAGGGGTTGAAGAACTCCATGGCGGTCTGGTCGAGCTGGGTGAGGGATACCGTCTCCAGCTCGAGCCCATTCTGGAGGAGGTCGGCGGACACCACGGCGCGGACGCGCTTGACGTAGTCGCCGCGCTTCTCGTGCATCGCCTCCATGGTCATCTCGGCGGCCACCGTGCGCAGCGCGTCGACGAACTTGCCTTCCACCAGCTCCTTCAGCATCTCCGGCTGCATGGTGCGCTGCCCCAGCGTCTGCGCGGCGGCGGCGATCGCCTCCGCCGCCGCCTGCACCCGCACGTAGAACTCGGCAGTGACGTCCACCCGCATGCGGTCCTGGGTGATGAGGGCGCGCTCGCGGCCCCGCGTGACCTCCAGGCGCAGGGTGTTCATGTTGACGGGGATGACCTCGTGGATGATCGGCAACACCAGCGCGCCGCCGTTCAGCACGACCTTCTGCCCGCCGAAGCCGGTGCGCACGAAGGCCCGCTCCTTCGAGGAGCGCAGGTACAGCCAGTTGAGCAGCCAGGCCACGATCGCGACGAGGGCCGCCACGACGATGAGGGCCAGGATGATCTGTCCGAGTTGGGCTCCAGTCATGATGCGTTCTCCTTCCGCCTGATCCTGAGGCGCTTGAAGGTCCGAGTGGTCTCGGTCAAGGCGGCTTCGACGGGGAGGCGCTCCATGCTGGAGGCGCCGTAGAATCCGTGACAGCTCCGGCACGCCTGCAAGATGTAGGCGGCGTCGTCCGGGGTGGCGATCGGCCCGCCGTGGCACAGCACGAGAATGTCCGGGTTCACCGCGCGGGCGGCTCCTGCCCAGGCTTCGATCAGCGGCACGCAATCGGGCAAGGCCAGCGCGGTGCGGGCACCGATGGCGCCGCCGGTGGTGAGCCCCAGGTGGCACACGACGATGTCGGCCCCGGCCCCGGCCATGTCGCGGGCGTTCTGCTCGGAGAAGACGTAGGGCGTGGTGAGCAGGTCGAGCTTCCGGGCGCGCTCCACGAGCTGGACCTCGAGTCCATAGCCCATGCCGGTCTCCTCGAGCTGCGCGCGAATCACGCCGTCGAAGAGTCCGACGGTGGGGAAGTTCTGGATGCCCGAGAAGCCCAGGTCGGCGAGGTGCTGCAGGAAGGGATCGACGAGAAGGAATGGGTCGGTGCCGTTGACCCCGGCCAGCACCGGCGTGTGCGTGACCACGGGCAGCACCTCGCGCGCCATCTCGAGCACGATCTCGTTGGCGTTGCCGTAGGCCAGGAGGCCGGCTAGCGAGCCGCGCCCGGCCATACGATAGCGGCCCGAGTTGTAGATGACGATGAGGTCGATGGCGCCGGCCTCCTCGCACTTGGCGGACAAGCCGGTGCCGGCGCCGCCGCCGATGATCGGCTCGCCGCGCCGTACCATATTCCGCAGCGTCGTCAGGATGTCTTTACGCGCAATTCTCGCCATGGGGTCCTGATCTCGTTGAAGGTGGCGACGAGGGCGTCGGCGAAGGCCTGGTCGTTGATGTGGTGTGGGAGCTTCAGCAGCTTTCGGTTCGTCCCGGCGCGGAAGTCCGAGGCGATGACCTCGAACAGCGCCCGGTTTGCCGCCGGGTCCCAGAACGGCCCGCCCGGCCGGTCGAGACCGGAGAGGCCGCCCTCGGGAATCAGGAAGCGCACCGGCCCCTCCATGCGGTTGAGCTTGTCGACGATGAATCGGCCGATGCGGGCGGCCTCGTCGGGCGTGGTCCGCATCAATGTGACGTTCGGGTTGTGCACGTGCAGGGTGCGATGCCTGAATTGCGCGGGGACGGTGGGCCTGGCCCAGAAGTTGACCATGTCCAGGGCCCCGCAGGAACCGACATAGGGAATCCCGGCGCTCGCGAAGACGTCCATCCGCGACGAGCCGGCCGTGAGCACGCCGCCCACGATCTCGTCGGCCACCTCGGTAGTGGTGATGTCGAGCACGCCGGCGAGCAGGCCCGAATCGGCGAGCTTCTCCATGCTCTGCCCGCCCGTTCCCGTGGCGTGGAACACGAGGCAGTCGTAGTCGGCCTCGAGCTGCTTGCACACCGCCTGGACGCACGGCGTGGTCAAGCCGAACATCGTGAGACCCAGGGCTGGCTTGCCCTGCGCTTCGAGGGAAGAGGGCGGCCGGGCGAAGGCCAGCATTCCCGCCAGCGCGTGCGCGGCGTTGGCGAGCACCCGCTCGGAGATGCGGTTGATACCCGAGATGTCGGTGACCGAATACATCATGCAGATGTCCGCCGGCCCCACGTAGGGCTTCACGTCGCCGGAGGCCACCGTGGACACCATCACCTTCGGCACGCCGATGGGCAGGCGGCGCATCGCGCGAGTGGCGAGCGCGGTGCCGCCCGAGCCGCCCGCCGAGATCAACCCGCCCAGATCGCGCCGCCGCGCCACGAACTCCTCGAAGGCGATGGCCATCTCGGTCACCGCGGAGCCGCGGTCTCCGGTGAACACGGCGCGCTCGCCTCCGGGATGATGCCGCGCCACCTCGCGCGGATGCACCATGGCGGGGGAGGGCTTGCCGGAGGTGGCGAGGTCGACGGTCACCGTCCGCACGCCCAGCTTCTCGAGGCAGCGGTGCAGGTAGAAGAGCTCACGCCCCTTGGTGTCGAACGTCCCCGCGATGTACGCCGCGCGCCCGATGGTCTGCGCGACGGGAAATTCCACCACGCGGGGCTCCGGCGCCGGTGGTGTGGCAGGCTGATCCCCCGCCACCACGTGGTCGCGCTTGGTGAAGCCCCACCGCGTGACGCCGCGGACAGTGCGCTCCTCCCGCGGCGCGGGCGGCTCGGCCACCACGGAGTCGGCGGCGCGCTTGACCGTCAGCACCTGGACCGACGGCAGCGGTGGCTCTTCGGTCGCGGCGTCCGGCTCATCATCGACCTCCGTCTTCACGCCGAGCAGGCGCTGTTGGAGCTCGCGGTCGGCGGCGAGCTCGGCCGCGCTCATCGAGCGCGCGATGCGGCCGTTGACCATCACGTCGACGGTGTCGGCCACGTCGATGGCGACGCCGAGGTTCTGCTCGATCAGCAGCACGGAGATCTCGCCCTCGGCGGCCAGCGCTTTCAGCATCGCCACGACCTGCTGCACAATGAGCGGCGCCAGCCCTTCGGTGGGCTCGTCCATGACCAGTAGCTTCGGGTTGAACAGCAGCGCGCGCGCGATCGCCAGCATCTGCTGCTCGCCACCAGAAAGCTCGGCCCCGCCGTTGGCCTTGCGCTCGGCCAGCCGCGGGAACGCCCCGTAGATCCGCTCGACCGTCCATGGGCCCCGCCGCCGGGCCAGCCGGAGGTGCTCGTCCACGGACAGCGAGGGCCACAGCCGCCGGCCCTGGGGCACGTAGCCGACGCCCTTGCCCGTGATCAGGTTCGGCGCCAGCCCCAGGATTTCCTCGCCGGCGAGCTTCACGCTCCCCGAGGCCCGCACCAATCCCGTGACCGCGTTGCACAGCGTGGTCTTGCCCATGCCGTTGCGTCCCACCACGGCGAGGGCGCCGTGGTCGAGGGCCAGCGACACGTCCTGCAACGCATGGGCGCGGCCGTAGTACACGTCCAGGTTCCGGATCTCGAGGATCAGTGGCGTCGCTCCCCCATGTAGATGGCCTGCACCTCCGCGTCGTCCTCGATCTCCGCCGGGCTGCCGTGCTTGAGCACGCGCGCGTTGTGCAGCACGGTGACGCGGTCGACGACGCGGAGTGCGATGTCCAGGTCGTGCTCGATCAGGACGAAGCCGATGTGGGCCGGCAGGTCCCTGAGTAGCGCCACCAGCTCCGCACGCTCGCCGGGCGACAGGCCGGCGGCGGGCTCGTCGAAGAGGATGAGGCGCGGAGCGCCTGCCAGCGCCATGCCGATCTCGAGCTGTCGCTGCTGGCCGTGGGACAGCGCCGCCACCGGGGAGGTCGCGACGCGGGTGAGCCCCACCCGCTCGAGGAGCTCCTCGGCCGGCCCGTTGCTCGAGGCTCGGAGAAAGCTGAAGCGGTGGCGCGAAACGCCGCGCACGGCCAGAAACAGGTTGTCGCGCACCGTGAGGTCGCGGAACAGGAGTGAGGACTGGTACGTGCGTCTGAGCCCCATGCGGATCCGCTCGTGGGGCGCCAGCGCCGTCACATCCTCACCGAAGAATCGCACCCGACCCCGACTCGCCGGGAAGTCGCCGGTGACCACGTTGAACAGCGTGGTCTTGCCGGCGCCGTTGGCCCCGATCACGGCCCGTCGCTCCCCCACGGCGACCGAGAACGAGATGTCCTCGATCGCGCGCAGGGCGCCGAACGTCCGGGTGACGCCCTCCAGCACGAGGGCGTCCCCGGAGACGAGCGTGGCCGCCATTAGCCGACGGGGGCCCCGCAACCGTTCCAGAGGCGCGCCACGGCTCCGCCGGGGCGTGCCGAACGTTGGGGGGCGTGGGGGGCCATTTCGGGGCCCCCCACTACGGACAATTGGGCTCGTCGCGCGAGCCGACCTTGAACTCGGCCGGCGGCACGCCGAGCGTCTGGTTCACATTGTCGATCTTCCGGAGCACCTTATTGTAGAGGTTGCCCTGCGCGTCCTTCACCACCTCGGTGATGAAGGTGGTGCCGATCGCCTGCCGGTTCGCGTCGAGCTTGACGTCGCCGACCGGGCTCTTGAGGACCAGCTTGCTGAGCGCCTCCCGGTACTTCTTCTGCCCGTCCGAGAGGTCACCCTTCACCGCTTCCAGGCCGTCCAGCGTTGCCTTCATGTTGAGGTAGTACACCAGC
>Ga0075435_100000867_pt1 | contig 18956 bp, 17 predicted proteins | sample RhiMethybrSRZTD4_FD_75302 | JGI IMG/M metagenome (GOLD analysis project Ga0075435, IMG submission 75302) | Populus rhizosphere microbial communities from Tennessee, USA - Rhizosphere MetaG P. TD hybrid SRZTD4 | ecosystem: Host-associated > Plants > Roots > Rhizosphere > Soil | place: USA...
TTCAATCCGCGGCTCGATCAGAACCCGCACTTCTTCACGCACTTCGCCCTCGGCGGGGACATGGCGGAGTTCTCGACCGTCGGCGGCGACCCGATCTTCTATCTCCATCACGCCAATATCGATCGGCTGTGGGAGAGCTGGAATCAGCTGGGCAACACCAACCCGACCGAGGCGGCGTACCGCGATCGCGAGTTCTCGTACGGCGACAGAAGCGGCAAGCGTGTCGACCTGCCGGTGAGCGCGGCTGACCGTACCGCCTCGCTCGGCTACGAATACGACAGCTATGAGAAGCCGCCGAAGGCGGAGCCGCTGACGACCGAACAGGCTGCCGAACGCGATCGCGTCTACCACGAACTGCACGAGCAGGCCCTCGGTGGCACGCGCGGTGGTGCGCATGCCTCGAGCCCCTCAGGGAAACGGCCGTGATCCTGAAGATCCTGATCACCGTGATCTTCGCCGGCGCCGCCGTGCAGAAATTCAACGGAAAGGTGGCGCCGGACTGGGACCGCTGGGGCTATTCACGGCGGTTCATGTATGCAACTGGCGTCGTCGAGCTCGTCGCCCTGGCCCTGTTCTGGCGGCCAGGGCTCGAGCTGGTCGGCGCGGCGGCGATGGCGGTGGTGCTGCTCGGCGCGCTGGCGACGCTGATCCGCTACCGCGAAGCGGCGCCGCACATCGCGATGACCGCAACCACGCTCCTGGTCGTGATCGCGCAGTTGTACTTCTCGACCAACGCGTGACCTGGAAGGACGGACACCGATGAGTGGATGGCGCACCGGCGGCAACTCGACGCGGAGGCTACGATGACGAAACGCATCCTGGCCGTCGCGGTGGTCGCCGCCGCCATCGGCGTGGGCTCGCTGACTGGCGGCACGTGGCGGGCGCACCGGTTCGGCGCCGCGCAGGCGAGCGCGCATGCCGCAACGGTCTACACCTGCCCGATGCACCCGGACTACCACAGCGACCATCCCGGCAACTGTCCGGTGTGCGGCATGACGCTCGAGGAAGAGCATGCGAAGGCAGCAACGGGCGGCGACGCAGCCGCCCGCGCGCTGCCGCCCGGCTCGGTGCAGGTGAGCGCCGAGCGGCAGCAGGCGATCGGCATCCGGCTCGGTGTCGTCAACCGGACCGCTGGCAGGCGTGTGCTGCGGACGACCGGGCGCGTGGCGCCGGACGAGAACCGCACCTTTCCGATCGTTGCGGCGGTAAGCGGCTGGATCCGCACCGTCGAGAGCGTGACGACCGGCGACGCGGTCAGGAGAGACCAGCCGCTGGCAAGCGTCTTCACGCCGGATCCGCAGCTCAAGAGCGCGGAGGAGGCGTATTACGAAGGCCTCGAGATGCTCTATCGCGGGGCCGCCGCGCCGGCGCCGGCGCGGTCGCACGGCGGGCGAACCCCCGTCGAGGAGGTCGAGCGGCTTGCCGACGCTGTGCGCAGCCTCGGCGTCTCCAACACGCAGCTGCGCCAGATGGCGAAGCGCCGCGAGGTGGAACACGACATCCGGGTGGAGTCGCCCGTGGACGGCGTCGTGCTGAAGCGCAGCGTCTCGTCCGGCCTGCGGTTCGATCGCGGTTTCGAGTTCTACCGCATCGCGGATCTGAGCCGCGTGTGGATTCTGGCCGACGTCTATCGTGAACAGTTGCCGTTCATCCGCCGCGGCGCTTCCGCGCGGATCACGACCGCTGAAGAGCGATCTGCGCTGTCGGCGACTGTAAGTCCGTCGGAGCCGATCTTCGACGAGGCGGCGCAGACGCTGAAGGTGCGGCTCGAGGCGGCGAACCCACGCCTGGCGCTCAAGCCGGGTATGTTCGTCGATGTCGAGTTCCGGTTCGCGCTTCCGCCGGCGCTCGTCGTGCCGGCCGATGCGATTGTCGATTCCGGGCTGCGGAAGACCGTGTTCGTCGACCGCGGCAACGGGTCGTTCGAGCCGCGGCTGGTCGAGACCGGGTGGCACATCGGCGACGACGTCGAGGTGACGAAAGGGCTGGCGGCCGGCGAGCGGATCGTGATCTCCGGCACCTTCTTCATCGATTCGGAAAGCCGCATGAAAGCAGCGAAGCCGTGATCGATCGCATCATCGACTTCTCGGTCAGAAACAAGTTCCTCGTCCTGCTGCTGGTCGCCGCGGCCGCGCTCGCCGGGTCGCGCGCCCTGCACGACGTGCCGCTCGACGCGATCCCGGACCTGGGCGAGACCCAGGTCATCGTCTACTCGCGCTGGGATCGCAGCCCCGACGTCGTCGAAGCGCAGGTGACCTATCCCATCGTGACGGCGATGCTCGGCGCGCCGCACGTGCGCGCCGTCCGTGGCTTCTCCGACTTCGGCTACTCGTACGTCTACGTGATCTTCGCCGACGGCACCGACACCTACTGGGCGCGCTCCCGGACACTGGAGTACCTGTCGGGCGTCCTGTCGCGGCTGCCGGCCGATTCCCGCACGGAGCTCGGGCCCGACGCGACCGGCCTGGGCTGGGTGTACCAGTACGCCCTCGTGGACCGCTCCGGCGGTCACAGCCTCGCGGACTTACGGTCGTATCAGGACTGGAATCTGCGGTACCAGCTGAAGGCAGTGCCCGGCGTGTCCGAGGTGGCGTCGCTCGGCGGCTTCGGCCGCCAGTACCAGGTGAACGTCGACCCGAACCGCCTGCGCAACTACGGTCTCTCGATCCAGCGCGTCGTGGAGGCTGTGCGCGGCGGCAACACCGAGGCTGCCGGCCGGCTGATCGAGTTCGGCGGCACCGAGTACATGGTGCGCGGGCGCGGCTACGCGACGTCGATCGCCGACTTCGAAAGCATCGTCGTCTCCGCCAGTGAGAGCGGCACGCCGATCCGGATCCGCGACATCGGCGACGTGACCGTCGGCCCGGATCTGCGGCGCGGCGTAGCCGATCTGGACGGCGCCGGAGAAGTGGTGTCGGGCATCGTCGTGATGCGCGAGGGCGAGAACGCGGTCGACGTGATCGCTCGAGTGAAGGATCGGATCCGCCAGATCGAGCCGGGCTTGCCGGCCGGGATGCAGATCGTCCCCATCTACGACCGTTCGGCCCTGATCCGCCGCGCCATGGACAACGTCAGCGAGACGCTGGTCGAAGTCGTGCTCACCGTTTCGTTCGTCGTGCTGGTGTTCCTGTGGCACGTGCCGAGCGCGATCATCCCGCTGATCACCATTCCGGTCGCCGTACTCGTGGCGTTCATCCCGTTCCGCGCCATGGGGATCACGGCGAACATCATGTCGCTCGGCGGCATCGCGATCGCGATCGGCGAGCTGGTCGACGCGGCGATCGTCGTCGTGGAGCAGACGCACAAGAAGCTCGAGCAGGCCCAGCGCGAGGGATCGACGCGGGACGTTCGCGAGGTCGTTGTCGAGGCGGTCAAGGAGGTGGCGCCGGCGAGCTTCTTCGCGCTGCTCGTGATCGCGGTGTCGTTCCTCCCGGTCCTGACGCTCGAGGCGCAGGAAGGGCGGATGTTCAAGCCCCTCGCCTACACCAAGACGCTGGCGATGCTCGTGGCAGCGGGCCTGGTGATCACGCTCGACCCGGCGCTGCGGGTGCTCTTCACGCGCGTGCGGCGCTTCGAGTTCCGGCCCGCCTGGCTCTGCAGGGCCACGAATGCCGTCCTCGTCGGCCACATCCGGTCTGAGGAGTCGCATCCGATCAGCCGGTGGCTCACGTACCTGTACGAGCCGGTCGTCCACTGGTCGCTGCGGTGGAAATGGTGGGTGATTGGCGCCGCTGCGGCGCTCACCGTCGCGACCGTGCCGGTGTTCATGCAGCTCGGATCGGAGTTCATGCCGCCGCTGAAGGAGGGATCGCTTCTCTACATGCCCTCGACCATGCCCGGCATCTCGATCGGCGAAGCGCAGAAGCTGTTGCAGCTGAGCGACCGGGCGATCAAGCAGTTTCCCGAAGTCGATCGCGTGCTCGGCAAAGCGGGCCGTGCGGATACGAGCACTGACCCCGCGCCGCTGTCAATGCTCGAGACCGTCATCACGCTCAAGCCGACGTCCGAGTGGCGCCGCGTCGACACGTGGTACTCGAACTGGGCGCCCGAATGGATGAAGCCGGTGCTGCGGCACGTCACGCCCGATCACATCTCCGAGGAGCAGCTGGTCGCGGACATGAACGCGGCGCTGACCTATCCCGGCGTGTCCAATGCGTGGACGATGCCGATCAAGGCGAGGCTCGACATGCTGACGACCGGGATCCGGACGCCGGTCGGGCTGAAGATCGCCGGCGCCGACTTCGCCGAGATCGAGAAGATTGGCACGGCGATCGAGGCGGCACTCCCGTCCGTGACCGGCACGCGCAGCGTGTTTGCGGAGCGCACCGGCGGCGGGTTCTTTCTTGACATCGAGTGGAACCGCGACGCGCTGGCGCGCTACGGCTTGAGCATCGAGTCGGCGCAACGCGTGGTGCAGAACGCGATCGGCGGCGAGAACGTGACCACCACGATCGAGGGGCGCGAGCGCTATCCGGTGAACGTTCGCTATATGCGCGATTTCCGGTCCGATACCGACGCGCTCTCGCGCGTGCTCGTACCGGCGTCGGACGGGCAGCGGCAGATTCCGCTCGGCCAACTGGCCCGCGTGAAGGTCGCGACCGGCCCCGGAATGATCCGCGACGAAGACGGGCTGCTCACCGGCTACGTCTTCGTGGACATCGCCGGCCGCGACATCAGCAGCTACGTCGACGAGGCGAGCCGCGTCGTGCGCGAGCAGGTCAAGCTGCCGGCCGGCTACGCGGTGCTCTGGAGCGGCCAGTACGAAGCCATGGCCCGCGTGCGGGCGCGTCTAGCCTCGGTCATTCCATTCACGCTGTTCCTCGTCTTCGTGTTGCTGTACCTGAATACGCGGTCGTTCGCGAAGACGGCGATCGTGCTGCTCGCCGTGCCGTTCTCGGCGGTCGGCGCTGTCTGGTTCCTGTACCTGCTCGGCTACAACATGAGCATTGCGGTGTGGGTCGGGCTGATCGCGTTGCTCGGCGTCGATGCCGAGACCGGCGTCTTCATGCTGTTGTATCTCGACCTCGCCTACGAGAAGGCATCGCGCGAAGGACGGTTGCGAACGCTGGCCGATCTCCAGGCGGCGATCGTGGACGGCGCCGCCAAGCGGTTGCGTCCGAAGTTCATGACGGTGGCGACGATGTTCGTCGGGTTGATCCCGATCATGTGGTCCACCGGCACCGGGTCGGACGTGTGGAAGCGGATCGCCGCGCCGATGGTCGGCGGCATCTTCACGTCGTTCGTCCTCGAGCTCGTCGTCTACCCGGCGATCTACGAAATCTGGAAGTGGCACTTCGAGATGAAGCGCGCCGACGCCCAGCCGCAACCCACCGCTTTCGCCTCACTGCCGTCGCCTGACGCGCTGCCTTCACACTAACGCAGTCGCCACTCGAGCCAGTCGCGTGCGAGGCCGCATGCCACCGCTGCCGACAGGCTGGTGGACTTCCCTCGCGGTTCTCACATTCCACAACGCCAATCCTCGGCGTTGACGTCCTGCGATCGAGGCGCGTCAGTGGCGGGTGCGCGATCGGGGGCAGCGGACCAAGGAGTGGGATGGACTGTCGGCGGGCCCGCCCCGCTGATCATCGATCAGCGGGGCGTTCGGTGCAGGTGAGGAAGAGAGGTTAGAACAGCGGCCTCTTGACGAGGGCCGGGATCGTCGGACTGAATTGCAGCTGAACATTCCACTTCGCACCGGCGACGTCCGGACGAACCGGAGAGTACTGAGCCTGCACCTGGACTAGCGTCGGCGTGCCTCCGCATCTGCACATCTTTCCGACCTGCGGTCCTATCGAGAGCGTCGCTCGGTTACCCGCGCGCGCCTTCCAGTCCACCGCCAGCGTCGGCTGCGTGCCGATCGTCCAACCGCTGTCGAACAAGTACGTGAAGTCGAAGACGCCGTTCATCTGGTTCGTGTCCCGGCCGCTGCCGCCGATCTTGGACCACTGCTGCAGGAAGGAGTAGGCGATGAAGTGCTTACCGAGCAACGCCGCTCCTGCGTCAGGCCCGATCTGCCACGCATCCTGGCTGAGCACATCCTTCGATGCCGTGGGGAAAATGATTGTCGGGCCGGCACCGACCATGAGGCGGCCACCGAGGAGCGGCAACGGTATCGAAAATGCGAGAACGGTGTCACCGAAGCCGGTGGTTCGATCGCTCTGCCCGTTGTGATCGAGGTGGGGCACAGAATTCACGATTGTCACCATCGGGCGCACGATCAACCCGAGCTTGTCGGCCAGCTTCAGACTCATCAAGGGCTGGAACACCAGATTGCTCTGCACCTGACCGTCATGGCCGAGAGGCATCTCGGTCCAGTTGTTGTTCTGCTGCAGCTGCAGCGTCCAACTGCTGGCGAACGGATTGCTCGCCTCCTGCGCCAGTGCGGCGTTGGACTGGTCGATTGATGGCGGCGTGCCGTTGGCCGCCTGGCTCTGCGCCAGTGCTGCGTTTGCCACGCACGACAGTGCGAGGGCGATACCGAGAATCGTTGTGACCTTCTTCCGTCTCATGTTCACTCCTGTTGTTCCTGTCCATTCAAAGGTGCCCGGCTGAGGGTCAGCACCCTCCTTCACCCGAATGCCGTGCCGATCGCGCAACGGCAAAGGTGATGCCCGGCGAGCACCGCTGCGCCCATTCGTTTTTTCAAACCATAGCCGGTGCAGCCGCCCGCACGAACGGTCAACCGCGCGTCTGATTTCACGCGGTGCGTGAGACGCAACACCCGCGACGCATTGATTTCCACGATTTTGACGGCGTTGCGGCACTGAGCGAGATGGAACGGCAGGTGCTTAGACGACGTGCGGGGGACCGAAACGATGAACACCCGTACCACGGCGCCGGTGGTCGTGCTGATCGCATCGCTCGCGCTACCGGCAATCGTGCGAGCGCAGAAGACCTCGTTTGACTTCGACCACACGGCGGAATTTGCGCAATTCAGGACGTATGCGTGGCAGCAGGCCACACCGGCAGGCGAGCATTTCCTCGCTCAGCGGATCGTGTCAGCGATCGATTCACAGCTCGCCGCGAAGGGGTTGGTCAAGACTGACACGAACGCGGATATCTACGTCCTCTATCACGTGGCGTTGGGCGTGCAGAAGACTGTGAGTGGGTTCGGCGGCGGTTCAGGGCCCTACGGCGGGCGTGGCGGTCTCGACACCTTCGACGCGCGTCTCAACGACATTCCCGTCGGCGGGCTCGTCATCGACCTGGTGGATGCGTCCACGCGGCAGCTCGTTTGGCGCGGCATCGGCGTCGACCAGATCGATGTCGAGGCGAAGCCGGAAAAACGCGACGCGATGGTCGACAAAGCCGTTGGCAAGATCCTGAAGAACTATCCGCCGAAGTCCCGGTGATGGAGAACCAGGCCATGACACACGAGAACGATCCGGCGAACACGCGCATCAGCAACTGGACCTTGGCGACCGGGCAGCTGCCCGGCCGGCGCGACGTTCAAGGGGCGGTGGTCGATTCGGCGAAGAAATGATCGCGTTGAATGAAGGGCACGACTGTGACTGGGGATTTTGTCATTGAAACATCGCAGGACGCTTTTGAATCGCGCATCAGCGTGACAGGCCGCCTGGCGATCGAGTCGTCACCGCGCTTGCGGGCATTACTCATGAAAGCGATCCGAAAAGGGTCGAGCGCGGTGCTCGTCATCGAGATGTCGGGGCTCAGTTACCTCGATACGTCAGGGGTGGCGACGCTCCTCGAGGCGGCACACGTCGCGTCCGCGCAAGGAGTCCGCCTTCGGGTCGTCGGTCTGAGCGGGGAGCCAAGAATGCTGGCGCAGATTACTGAAATCGACCGCATCTTCGGGGCCTACGGGTCCGACGTCGAGCTCACGTGATCATTGCCGGTATCGGGCGCGCGGCGATCACGTCGGCAACGGACGTCGGCACGCTGACCATTCAGCTGTGGCGATCGCTGCTGCGCTTGCGGACGGCGCTGCCAATTGTCGGCAACCGCCGCCGATGGCGCACGTCGGTGCGGCAGATGATGGCGATTGGCGTCAGCGCGTTGCCCGTCGTCGCCCTGATGTCCTTCTGCCTTGGTTTCGTGGCCTCCCTTCAGGCTGCCGCGGAGCTCCGCCGATACGGCGCCATCCGCTACGTCGTCGAATTCACGGCGATTGCCTTCACGCGCGAGCTCGGCGCGCTCATCACCGCGATATCCGTCAGTGGACGCTCGGCGTCGGCGATTGCGGCGGAAGTCTCCACGATGGTAGTCGGCCAGGAAGTGGACGCGCTGCGGGTGATGGGCCTCGATCCCATCGAGCTCACACTGGTCCCGAAATACGTGGGAGCGCTCATCACAATCCCGTGTCTCACGATCCTGAGCACGTTGTTCGGGATCACTGCGGGCTACTGCTTCCTCGCGGCGAGCATCGGCATGACGGCGCGGGTCTTCGTCCGCGACGCGCTCGAGGCGATCATGCTCCGCGACGTCGTCCTCACGCTGGTCAAAAGCGTCGTCTTCGCCACGATCATCGTGCACGTCGGCTACATGGAAGGGCTGCGGGTGAGCGGTGGGCCGGAAGCCGTCGGACGCGGTACGACCACGGCGGTGGTGAACGCGACGTTCCTCGTCATCCTGGCCGATCTCGCGGCAACGGCACTGTTCTACGTCATGGGGTGGAGTGCCGCAGGATGACGACGAACACCGTCGGCACCATGCGTGAAGCGCTGATCTCGATTCGCGACGTGTCGGTCGCCTACGGCAGCAGACGCGTGCTCGATCGAGTCAACCTCGACGTCTACCGCGGAGAAATCGTGGCGCTGCTCGGCGGCAGCGGATCGGGCAAGACGACGCTGCTCAGACAGGTCGTCGCGCTCGCACGGCCAGACAGCGGCAGCATCAGCATCGGCGGCGTCGACGTGACGTCGTGTTCGGCAAGGGAGCTCGCGGCCGTCCGTCGCAAGATCGGCGTGGCATTCCAGGAGTCGGCGCTGTTCAGCTCCATGACGGTCGAGGAGAACGCTGCGCTGCCGCTTCAGGAGCTGACCGGCCTCGCCGATCCGGTCGTGGCGCTGATGGTCTGGATGAAGCTGAAAGCCGTGGGCCTTGCGGAGGCGAGAACGCTGTATCCACGCGAGCTGTCCGGCGGAATGAAAAAGCGGGCGGCGATCGCGAGGGCCATCGCTCTGGATCCCGACATCGTCGTGCTCGACGAGCCGTCGGCCGGCCTCGATCCAATCATCGCCGCCGGCCTCGACGAGCTGATTCTGTTGCTGAAACGTAGCTTCGGCATGACGGTGCTGGTCGTCACCCATGCGCTCGACAGCGCGTTTCGCATTGCCGATCGCGTGGCGATGCTCTACCAAGGGTCGCTCATTGCGGTGGGCACGCCGGAGGAGTTCAAGGCGAGCACGCATCCGCGCGCACGCCAGTTCGTCCAGGGCCAGCCCGAGCGTCTGTCCGACGCCTCGGCGGGGTTCGCCGCTTCCTTCCTCAAGGAGTTCCAGCCGTGACTACCGAAACGAAGGTCGGCCTGTTTGTCGTCACCGCGGTGGTGCTGCTGGCCGCGACGATCTACGGCGTGCGCAGCACCCGGACGGTGCACGGTCAAGTGCGGTTCAAGACCTACCTTCGCGATGCCGGCGGACTCGACGTCGATACGAGCGTGCTGTTCGGCGGAATCAAAGTGGGGCAAATCACGGCGGTGCGTCCCGACACGGACGATCCGACGCGGATCGAGATCGCATTCCAGGTGAGCGCCGGGACGCCGTTGAACGGCGAATCGAAGGCCAGAGTCGCAGCGGTCAGTCTCATGGGAAGCCCGTCGCTGCTGATCACGACGGGAAGCAACGACGCGCCGCGGCTTGTCCCAGGCGACGTCGTGCCGTCGGAGGAAGGCGTCAGCACCAGCGAGCTGATGCGTCGGGTGGGAACGGTCGCGGAGAGCGCCAACAACGTGCTGCTGGATCTTCGCCGCGAAATTCCGGAAATCGCCGTCCGTCTGCATTCTGTGCTGGACAACGTCAACAGGCTGACCGGCGTCGAGAACCAGCAGCAGATTCGGACCGTGCTTGCCGGCATTCGCACACTGGTGAACGACACCGACGCGGCCGTCGCGTCGGCGAAGCCGGTCATGGCCAACATCGACCAGACGGTAACGAACGTGAACCGCACCTTCGACTCCGTGCGTGGAACGGTCGACGCAGTCCGCGAGCCGCTCGTGGACGATCTCAAGGCGCTGCACGACACGCTCGAGGACGCTCGCGGTGCAATTGGCAGCGTCCACGACGTCGTGCGAACCAACGAGGACGATTTCGCCGAAACGATGCACGCGCTGCGGACAACGTCAGAGAACCTCCGTACGATGAGCGAACAGTTGAAGGCGCGTCCGTGGAACCTGATTCGGACGACGCAGGCTGATGATCGGAAGGTGCCGCGATGAGATTACGACTTCCACTGATGACGCTCCTCGTCTTGTTCGCCGCCGCGTGCGGCAGCGTGCATTATCCGCGGAGCTACGTGCTGGATCTCGACACACGGATCGTCGCGCCGCCGGCGCGACCGGCAGCGCTCGGCGCGGTGACCGTTCGTGACTTCGCGTGTCCCGATTACCTGTGCGACGGCCGCATCGTCTATCGGCCGACGCGGACCGAAGTTGCATACTACGAGTATCACCGGTGGGCGATGACGCTGCGGCGAATGATCACCGACTCGGTCGTTGACCGTCTCCGCGCCGGCGGCGGGTTCACGAATGTCGACTCGCCATCGCAGAAAGCTGCCGCGGGCGGCGCGTATGTGCTGACCGGCGCCATCGAGCGATTGGAGGAAGTGGACGACGGCCGCGACGTTCAGGCGTTCGTCGAGCTCTCGGCGCAACTCGTCGACACGCGCGCGCAGAAGACCGTGTGGCGGCATTCCGAGATCGCGAGTGAGCGCGTGATGAAACGCGACGTCCCCGGCGTCGTCAACAGCCTGTCGGCGGCGACGCGGCGCGCGATCGATTCGCTCATCACAGCTCTCGAGTCAGACGTCGCGCTGAACGCGACGCGCTGAACAACCCGCACCAGTCCTCCACCCGCCGGTCGGTCTCGCGATAACACCGCCGGCCGCCGCACCCGAGGCCCGAATCGGTTCCGAACGAGGCGGTGGCTTTACTCGATCGGGAACGCATCGCCGCTCTCCTCGAACCCGCACTCGAAGGAGGCCAAAACCAGACCTCTCGGGGCCCGGCAGGTCCCCGATTCAGGTGATCGCCGCGCTCCATGGAGGTTGAGCGTCCGCAGCGCGTTGCTCCACAATCCTCGCGGATTTAGTGAGGTGCCTATGTTCGCTGCGACTGAATCGATCGCGAGTGACCCCGGATCGCTCAACGCCTACTTCGACGGATCGCACGAACTGCTGCATGCGATCGCCGATGTGCTCGACATCCGTCGCGTCTTCGCGCGCGTCTCGGAGATTGCCGCTCGAATGCTCCCTCACGACGCGCTGACGATGGTTTCCCAGGACGTGGACCTGAACATCCACCTGGAAGCCGCGTCCACCAACGACTTCCGCGGCATGACTCTCGATTCGGAACGCACGCCGCTGACGGCGGAACTGCTCGTTGGCGACGTGGCCGACGAGACACTCGCACTGGCCGAATGGACCGACATGCGGAAGCGAATCACTGCCCACGGCTATCGGTCGCTGCTTCGCGTCACGATACCGGCCGGCGATCGGCGGGTCGGCGTGGCGTTCTGGTCGAAGCAGGTGCGGGCGTACGACTACCGGCACGGGTCGATCGCCCGCATGATCGCTGGCCATCTCGCGCTGGGCATGTCGCACGAACTGCTCGCGAGAGCCGCCGCGGCCGAGCCCGAGCGCCCCGGCAACGACGATATCGGGCGCCGCGCGCGTACGCACGAAGACGAGGTCAGCGGCCGAATGCACCGGCGCATCGTCGGTGCGTCCGTCGAATGGCGCCAGGTACTGGCCGAAGCGACCCGAGTGGCGAAGACCGACACGACGGTTCTGGTGACGGGCGAGTCTGGCACCGGCAAGGAAGTGGTCGCCCGCTTCATTCATGCGGCGTCGGCGAGAAGCCACGGCCCGTTCGTTGCCTTGAACTGCGCCGCATTGCCCGAGCAACTGCTCGAATCAGAGCTGTTTGGATACGAGCGCGGCGCGTTCACCAGCGCGCAGCAGGCGAAGCCGGGCCAGATCGAGCTCGCATCCGGCGGCGTCCTGTTCCTCGACGAGGTCAGCGAGATGAGCCTCACGGCGCAGGCCAAGTTCCTGCGCGTGTTGCAGGAACGGGAGTTCCAGCGACTCGGGGGTACCCGCACCCTCAAGGCGAACGTTCGCGTCATCGCCGCAACCAACCGCGACCTGCGCAAGGCCGTCGCCCGCGGCACCTTTCGCGAAGACCTGTTCTATCGGCTGCAGGTGTTCGACATCACGATCGCACCGCTACGCAGCCGCCGCGACGACATCCTGCCGCTCAGTGAGGTCATGCTGCAGGACATCGGTAAGTCGTTCGGACGGCCACCGGCAAGCCTGACGCGCGCCGCGCGCCAGGCGTTGCTCCGCTACGACTGGCCGGGCAACGTTCGCGAGCTCCGGAATGCGCTCGAACGGGCGGCAATCCGCTGCGACGGGTCGATCATCGACGCGGAGCACGTGGCGCTCGCGCCTGCGAAGAGGCCTCGCGGTGATGCGTCCACCGATCTCGGTACGGCGGAGCAGGAGATGATCCTGCACGTCCTCGAAGCGTGCGAGTGGAACAAGGCGCACGCCGCCAAGAAGCTCGGCGTGACGCGGACACAGCTCTATGGGCGGATGCGCAAGTATGGCATCGAGCTCGAGCCGACACCGTCGGCGGCGCACGCGCGGCGTTGAACGAGCGAAAGGGAACCTATGACCGCACGCAAACGTAAACGCGTGATGCGTGAAGGGGCGGTGGGCATCTTGAGCCAGCTACTCCAGTGCACGACGCCCGACGCCTGTTGCGTGTGCTTTCAGCCGATAGCGTGGCATTTCCTGCGCGGTCGACGAGTTCAATGCGCCGATGCCCTCGCTCGTAACGACGGCGAGCGCGCTGGTCGCCGTCAACGGCGAGGCCGGCGTCTTCATGCTGCTGCGCTGCGTCGCTACGAAATGATGCCGCGCTTGATGCCGAGCACCGCCGCCTGCGTGCGATCGACCGCGCCCAGCGTGGACAGGATATTGCGCACCTGACCCTTCACGGCTTCCTCGGTCACCGCGAGCTGCGCCGCGATGTCCTTGTTCGAATTGCCGTCGGCGATCAGGCGCAGCACACGCACTTCCATCGGCGACAGGGAGTCCTGGCCCACGTGTTCGGCGACCTGGTAGGTCACTTCTGCCGACAGCGCCTTTCTGCCGGCATGCACGGCGCGGATGGTTGACAGCAGCTCCTTGCGAAGCGTGCTCTTCAAGAGATACCCGCAGGCGCCGGCCTTGAGAGCCCGCAGGACCTGCGCGTCGCCCGGGTAGGTCGTCAGGACCACGATGCGGGCATGGGGATCGCGCGCGCGAATGGCCTCGAGCGCGTCAAGTCCGTCCATCTCCGGCATCTGCAGGTCCATGAGCGTCACGTCGGGATGGTGCTGACTGAACTGCTCGATGGCCTGGCGGCCGTTCTCTGCCTCGGCGACGACCAGCATGTCTGGTTCGTCGGCGATCAAGCCGGCAATCCCCGCGCGCAGAAGGGGATGGTCGTCGACGGAAAGAACCCGAATGGAGTCGGAATTGTCGCTCACATATCACCCCGGAATACCCACTAGGTTCGCACGAGTTGATGCCTTCGCGGTTGCCCGATCGAGGCCCGTGAACCGCTCGTACGGGGCTGACCTGTCCCCCAACCGAGCGTGTCCGGGGCAGGCACGTTTCTGCTATTCGGTTCACGCTATCTCGCGCGTCGGTGAGCTAAACTCCTGATTCGGCAGTCCATTACACTGCACACTCCATGAGCGACGGCCACGCCGGCATTCGAGTTCTCGCGGTTGACGACCATCCGCTGCTGCGCGAGGGCATCGCGGGCCTGATCGCCGACGAACCGGACATGTCGCTCGTCGGCGAAGCCGCGAATGGCCGAGAAGCGATCGGGCAGTTCCGCACGCATCGTCCGGACGTCACCCTCATGGATCTGCAGATGCCGGAGATGAACGGCGTGGAGGCGCTGACGGCGATCCGCGCCGAGTTCCCGGACGCGCGCATTATCGTGCTGACGACCTACACCGGCGATGCGCAGGTGGCGCTGGCCCTCAAGGCCGGCGCGAGCGGCTACCTGTTGAAGAATGCGATGCGGACCGAACTGCTGACGACGATTCGCGCGGTCCACGCCGGGCGGAAAGTGCTCTCGCCGGAAATCACGTATGCCCTCGCCACCCATGCCGCCGGCGAGGCACTGTCGGCGTCCGAGACGCGCATTCTTCGCCTGATCGCGGACGGACTGTCGAACAAGCAGATTGCGGCGGCGCTGTCGCTCACCGAGGAAGCGGTGAAAGGACAGGTCAAGAGCATTCTGTCGAAGCTGGACGCACGCGATCGGACACACGCGGCGGTCATCGCGATCAGGAACGGCCTCATCGAACCGTGACGCGTCGCTTCACGACCCAATAGACCGTTTGCCTCGGACGAGGCGCGGAAAGATCCCGAATGGGGTCGCCGCGCGCGCGTGGGTCCGCCACCCTTTAGCGACCCGCAGGACAGTTGTCGAGGAGGCCCGCAAGGCACCTGCACACCGGAGCCGACTGCAGAGCCGAGATGACCTCACGGTGAGTTCGATTGCGTGCAGGTGAATCCGGCTGCAAAAGATGAAGAGAGCAGATCGGAGACGAAGCGCTGTGATGGCCGCCTGCATGCTCCTCGTGTGGGGGGCTGATGCCGTCGCGCTGAACTCCAGCCTCGACGTGAGTCAGTACGCGCACACCGCGTGGAAAACCGACGAAGGGTTTTCGACGGGCCTCATTCGTTCAATCACACAGACGCCCGACGGCTATCTCTGGCTGGGCACCGAATTCGGCTTGCTTCGGTTCGATGGCGTGCGGGCCGTCGCCTGGGAGCCGCCACAGCGGCAGCATCTGCCCAGCAGCGATATCAGAAGCGTACAAGGCGCGCGCGACGGTCGGCTGTGGATTGGCACCTGGAGCGGGCTCGCCAGCTGGAAGGACGGCAAGCTGACTCACTATCCGGAACTGGATGGGCAGATTATCGAAGCGCTGCTCGAGGATCGCGAAGGAACGATGTGGGTCGCCGGGTGGGCGCCTTCGATCGGGAGACTCTGTCGCATTCAGAGCGGCAGTACCGAGTGCTATGGACAGGACGGCCGTTTCGGCTCTGGAGTAACCGCCTTATATGAGGATCGCGGAGGCAATCTCTGGGCGGCAGGGATGAATGGCCTGTGGCGATGGAAACCTGGTCCACCGAAGCTCTATCCCATGCCGGATCCGGCGCAGCGAATCTACGCGCTGCTTGAAAGCGATGACGGCGGACTCCTGGTTGTCCAGCACACCGGCATCACAAAGGTGAGGAGCGGCAAGGCGGAATTGTACCCGCTTCCTGCGGGGTTCCAGCCGCACAGGCTGCTGCATGATCGCGATGGTGGCCTGTGGATCGGTGCCCTGGTGGACAAGGGGCTGTTGCATATCCACGAGGGAAGAACTGATCGGTTTACTCCAGCCGAAGGCCTGTCGGGCGAATCCGTTGACGCTCTCTTTGAAGATCGGGAAGGCAATATCTGGGTGGCGACCGATGATGGCCTCGATCGGTTTCGCGACTTCGCGGTCCCCACGATTTCCATCCAGCAGGGTTTGTCGAGCCGAGGGGTCTCTTCCATTCTGACTGAAAGGAATGGCAGTCTTTGGGTAGGTGCATCTGATGGGCTGAATAGATGGATTGAAGGCCAGATCACGGTGTATCGCTATCGAAGCCTGAGTGGCGTGCGCGGTAACTCCGTCCCGGGAAGAGAGGCCGACTCGAGGGGCACGATTCGGGAGATTACAGACAGCGGGTTGCCGGACAAGGCGCATGCCCTCTTTCAGGACGCTCGCGGGCAAGTGTGGGTCGGGACGCAGAGCGGGATTGCCTTTCTCAAGTCCGACCGGTTTGTTCCCGTCGCATCCGTACCGTACGGAATCGTCTATTCCTTCAGCGACGACAGTGCAGGGAACGTCTGGGTGAGTCATCAGAAGGGGCTTCTCCATCTGTCCGGAGCGCGGGCGGTAGAACTCATTCCCTGGGCCAGGCTCGGGCGCACGGAACCGGCTTTCGCTCTGCTGCATGATGCTGTGCAAGGTGGCTTATGGCTTGGATTTTTGGACGGTGGCGTCGCGTATTTCAAGGACGGCCAGTTGCGCGCCTCGTACGCAAGCGCCGAGGGGCTGGGCCAGGGAAGAGTCCGCGATTTCTACATCGATAGGAACGGGACCCTCTGGACTGCTACTGACGGCGGTCTGAGCCGAATCGAAGACGGCCGCATTCTGACGCTCACCAGCCAGAACGGACTGCCATGCGATACGGTTCACTGGATGAGGGAGGACGACTCTCATTCGGTCTGGCTGTATCTCGCCTGTGGCCTGGTGCGTATTGGCCGGTCCGAGTTGGACTCCTGGGCCTCCCATCCACAGCAGACGCTCCATCCGACCGTTTTCGACAGTTCCGACGGAGTGGCCAGCCATCGGTTCACGAGCGGCTACAACTCGGTTGTCGCAAAATCCGCGGATGGCAAGCTGTGGTTCGTGCGTGATGCCGGCGTCAGCGTCATCGATCCGCATCATCTTGCCTTCAACGAACGTCCGCCACCGGTGCACATCGAGCACGTCACTGCCGACGACAAGAACTACAACGCGACGAACGGGCTGCGGCTGCCGCCGCGCATCCGAAATCTGGCGATCAATTACACGGCCCTGAGCTTCGTCGCGCCGGAGAAGGTGCGCTTCCGGTACACGCTGGAAGGGCAGAATCGGAACTGGCACGAGGTCGTCAACGATCGCCGGGTCCAGTATACGAACCTCGCTCCGGGCACCTACCGGTTCCGCGTGATCGCGAGCAATAACAGCGGCGTGTGGAACGAAACGGGGGCGACGCTCGACTTCTCGATTGCGCCCGCCTACTACCAGACGCGGTGGTTTGCCGCGCTCGTCGTCGTCGCGGCCGCGGCGTTGTTGTGGACGGCATATCGACTGCGCGTGGCGCAACTGGCCCGCCAGTTCAATCGGACGCTCGACGCGCGGCTCAGCGAGCGCACGCGCATTGCGCGCGACTTGCACGATACGCTGCTGCAGAGTTTTCAGGGTCTGGTGCTCCGGTTCCAGTCCGCGTCGCGAATCCTTCCGGCGCGTCCGGACGAAGCCAAACAGCGGCTGGACCGGGCGCTCGATCAGGCGGAGGCGGCGATCACCGAGGGCCGCAACGCCGTACAGGGCCTGCGCGCGTCGGCGACGACAGTCAACGACCTCGCGAATGGCATCGCGGCGATCGGCGCGGAGCTGACCAGCGGTCCGGCGGCCGCCGACGCGCCGACGATCGTTGTCGATGTCGATGGACAGTCCCGCGATCTGAATCCGGTCGTCCGCGACGAAGCGTACCGGATCGCGGGGGAAGCGCTACGCAACGCGGTCACGCACGCGCAGGCTCGGCACGTCGTCGTGACGATTCACTACGAGTCTCGGCAGTTGCGGTTGACTGTTCATGACGATGGCAAAGGAATCGACCTGAAAACGCTGCAGCGGCAAGAGGTCGTCGGGCACTTTGGCCTCCCGGGCATGCACGAGCGCGCCGCGATCGTGAAGGCAAGCCTCGAGGTTCACAGCGCGGCCGGCGTGGGCACGGAGATCGAACTACGCGTGCCGTCCGCGATCGCATACGCCGCGTCGTCTGCGCCCCGGTCGCTGTGGTCGCGCGCGCGAAGGCGATGAGTCACCGGCGAACTAACCACTCGTAATACCAGTATTCCAGGGCGTTCATTGGGCTTTCCCTTTTCGCATGCCGTGTGGACATCCTCACCTGGCACGGTTCAAATGGCGTTCCAGCGCGGAACTCGCACAATTCGGGCGAAGCCGCGAGGTGCTCGACGCTCCGCGATTGCGCAGACAAACGCACTGTGTGTATACGCACGCGAACGTCGCGCGAAGCCCGACGGTGGTGTCGCCGCCGCGCGCTACTTGTCGCAGCAGTGGTCATCGGTGATGTGCGCGAGCGGAGCGGCTGACGAGCGCAGTCCGCGCGCTTCGATCGCCGCGAGAACAGTCAGGGAAAGCCTGCCCCGCCAGCGCTCTTCGCTCGCGAACCCGAACCCCGCCGGCGATCCTTGCGGTAATTCCGCTCGTTCTCCAATGAGGACCTGTGGCACGTCGTGTGCTCTATCGAAACGTGTGGAGATCGCAATGACTAATCGCGAACGTCCCGGTCCGAAAGTGCTCTTCGTGGACGACGACCCGCAGCAACTGCGGATGGCCGCGTTCGAAATGGAGGCGTACGGATGGTCGGTTGCCACGGCACGCAGTCCAATCGAAGCCATTGCCATGATGGCCGAAGAGGCCGTCGATCTCGCTGTCCTCGACTACGACATGCCGATGATGAACGGATGTGCGCTTGCGGAGCGCCTGAAGTCGATCTCTTCGGACCTGACAATCGTCTTGCACTCCGGCGCAACGAATATTCCGCGATGGGAGATGAGCGCTGTTGACGCGTGCATCTCCAAGGACGACGGCCTGACCCGGTTCCTTCCGCAGCTCACCGAACTCGTGCAGCACCGCCTTGCCGGTGACGCACCGGAGGTTCCGGAAACGGGATCGTCGCTTCTGGAACACAGATCGTGACGAAGCTTCGGACCGGAACCGCTGTACCTGCCGCCGTCGCGTGTCTATTCGCGTTTCTATTCCTCGGCATTGGCAATTACCTGAACACACGCCAGGCCGAGAGCGACGACCGAATTACTGCGCTTCGCGCGGAGGTCGCCTCCCTTCGCCGTCAGCTGCCCGTGGTGGGCGCATCCGGCACGA
>Ga0075435_100000868_pt1 | contig 18948 bp, 14 predicted proteins | sample RhiMethybrSRZTD4_FD_75302 | JGI IMG/M metagenome (GOLD analysis project Ga0075435, IMG submission 75302) | Populus rhizosphere microbial communities from Tennessee, USA - Rhizosphere MetaG P. TD hybrid SRZTD4 | ecosystem: Host-associated > Plants > Roots > Rhizosphere > Soil | place: USA...
GCCGGCCACGATGGCGGCGTTCGTGCTGGTCCTTCTCGGTACCGTGGCGCTCTTCATCGTGGTGCCGAAGGGATTCATTCCCGATCAGGACACGGATCAGATTTCCGTCACGACCGAGGCGGCGCAGGGCACGGCCTACGATCAACTCGTCAAGTATCAGGCGCAGGTCGCGGAGATCATCAGCCAGGATCCGAATGTCGAGGGCCTCGTCTCGACCATCGGCGGTCAGGCCGCCAACACGCTCGGCGGTCCCAACCTGGGACAGATCGTCGTGCACCTCAAACCGCGCGACGAGCGGCGCGAGCTGGCGAACGACATCATCGCCAAGCTGCGGCCGCAACTCGCCGGCGTCGCCGGCATGCAGGTCTACCTGCAGAATCCGCCGACGGTACGCATCGGCGGCGAGGTCAGCAAGAGTCTCTACCAGTACTCCATGCAGTCGCCGGATCGTGAAGCGCTGTACGAAACCTCGCGGCAGCTGGTGAAGAACCTCTCGGCCGTTGAAGGGATCGAGGATCTGACCAGCGATCTCGAAGTCGCCAGCCCGCAGGTCAACGTGCAGATCGATCGCGACAAGGCGGCGGCGCTCGGCGTCACCGCCAATCAGATCGAGAACGCCTTCTACGACGCCTACGGTCCCCGCTGGGTGTCGACGATCTACGCGCCGGTGAACGAGTACAAAGTGCTGCTCGAGCTCGCGCCGCAGTTCCAGGCGGATCCGTCGGCACTGTCGCTCCTCTACTTCAAAGCGGCGACCGGACCCGTCATCCCGCTCGACACGCTCGCGCATACTTCGCAGGTCATCGGCCCGCAGACGGTGAGCCACAAGGGGCAGCTGCCCGCGGTGACGGTGTCCTTCGGATTGAAACCAGGCGCATCGCTCGGCGGCGTGCTGACCAAGGTGCGCGAGATCGCGGAACAGACGGTGCCGGAAGGGGTCAGCGGGCAGTTCGAAGGCGCGGCCAAAGCCTTTCAGAGCTCGCTGGGAAATCTCGCCGTGCTGCTCGTGATCGCCATCATGGTGGTCTACATCGTGCTCGGCATCCTCTACGAGAGCTACATCCATCCCTTGACGATTCTCTCCGGCCTTCCTTCCGCCGGCTTCGGCGCGCTCTTGACACTCATCGTCTTCGGCATGGATCTGAACATCTACGCATTCGTCGGCATGATCATGTTGATCGGCATCGTCGAGAAAAACGCGATCATGCAGATCGACTTCGCGCTCGACGCGGAGCGCACCGGCATGACGCCGGCGAAAGCGATCTATCAGGGCTGCTTGATCCGCTTCCGGCCGATCATGATGACGACGATGGCAGCGATGCTCGGCGCCGTGCCGATCGCCCTCGGCTACGGCGCCGGCGGCGAAGCGCGGCAGCCGCTCGGCCTCGTCGTCGTCGGCGGTCTGCTGTTCTCGCAGTTGGTCACGCTCTACCTGACACCAGTCGTGTACACCTACATGGCGCAGATCCAGGACTGGGTCAGATCGCATCAAAAGGCGCGCGAGCTGAAGCCAATTCCCGCCACACAGTAGGCACATATCGTGCACCTGACCCGCCTGGATATGCGGGTCCGAACTCTTCCGTTAATTGTTGCGCTTGTCGCGGCGCTGGCTCTGCAGGCAGATGCCGCGCAACAGCGGCGAGGGACGAAACGCGCGACACCGGTCAAGAAGACGCCCGCACCGGCGCCGTTGCCGTGCGGCGATCTCGTGTCGTTCGCCGTGCTGCTCGATCGTCAGGGATTCTCGCCGGGACAGATTGACGGCACGGCGACCAGGAATTTCTCGCGCGCGCTGGCGGCGATGCGATCGGCGCGACAGATCGCCGCGACCGGCGAACCTGACTGCGAGACATGGAAGGCGCTCGGCGGCGACAGCGGCACTCCGCCGATCGCGACCTACACGATTACCGACGCCGACGTTCAGGGACCGTTCGAGCCGCAGATTCCGAAAGAGCTGCCCGACCAGGCAACATTGCCGGCGCTCGCCTATCGAACGCCGCTCGAAGAGCTCGCCGAACGCTTCCACGCCGCGCCGTCGCTGCTTCAGAAGTTGAATCCCGGCGTCCCGATCGCCGCGGGCCAATCGATCAAGGTTCCGGGCGTCGAGCCGTTCGATGCCGGCGCCAAGCCGCCGCCGAACGACGCCAAGGCCGGCGACATCGCGATCGAAGTCTCGCGCGACGAGTCGGCGCTCCGTGCGAGGCGCGGCGACGGCACGCTCGTCCTCTACGCACCGGTGACGACGGGCAGCACGCACGATCCGCTGCCGATCGGCGATTGGAAAGTCACCGGCCTGCAGTGGAATCCACCCTTTCACTACAACCCGGCGCTGTTCTGGGATGCGAAGGCGAAGGACACCAAGGCGACGATCAAACCGGGACCGAACAATCCGGTCGGCGTCGTGTGGATTGATTTGAATCTCGATCACTACGGGCTGCACGGCACGCCGGAGCCCGGAACCGTCGGACTCACGCAGTCGCATGGCTGCGTGCGGCTCACGAACTGGGACGCCGCGCGGGTCGCGGCGCTGGTCAAGCCCGGCACCGCGGTGAAGTTCCGCTGACGATCATGGCGAGGAAGCCGGCGCCCCGCAAGGTTCCGCTCTCGGCGCTGTTCGTCGCCTTCTGTGCCGGCGCGCTCGCGATGTGGGTGTTGTCGTCGTACGGCCCGCCGAAGCCGGTCGTGCCCATCGAAGCGCAGTTGGACGGCGACGATCGTCCCAAGCCGGTCATCGCCGATACGCGACCGAACGTCGACGCGGCCGACGCCAAAACCGCCCGGGCGCCCTCGATCGGCGCCGAGCGCGTCGTCGCGACGACGGGCGCGGCAAGGAATCTGCGCGTGCCGATCGACGGCAGCGACGTTGCGAACTGGAGAGGCGGATTCGAAGAGCGGCGCGGCAACCGGCCGCACGAAGCGGTCGACATCCTCGCACCGCGCAACACACCGGTTCACGCGGTCACCGACGGCACCATCGCGAAGCTCTTCGTCAGCAAGCTGGGTGGAAACACGATCTATCAAATCGATCCGGCCGGCCAATTCGAGTACTACTACGCCCACCTCGAGCGCTACGCGGACGGCCTGCACGACGGCGAAACGGTGTCGAAAGGGGACATCATCGGCTACGTCGGGACGTCCGGGAACGCGCCGCCGAACACGCCGCATCTCCATTTCGGCGTCTTCCGGCTCGACGAAAGACGCAACTGGTGGCAGGGCAAACCGATCGATCCCTACGAGGTCTTCCGCAAGTAAAATCGGGGCTCATGCTTGGGCGCCGAAGCAACTCCGTGACGCGCCGCGCGATCGGGTGCGCGATGATGGCCGCCGCGGCGATCGTCGCGCTCGGCGCGAACGATCGGCCGGCGCGCGACGCCGTCATCGGCGCTCTCGTCGCCGACACCGATCTCGTCGCGCCCGATTTCGCGACCGACGCACTCATCCGTCTTGCGGGTTCGTCGAGAATCACCGATCCGGCGTGGCGGCTCGAGCTGCTCGATCAGGCGTTCGAGCGGAGCTACGGCGTGGAGGAGCCGTACCGGCGATGGTCGCCGCCCGGCGTTCCGCCGGACAGCCGCCAGGGCGCCGATCTCTTCGCGTCGTCGACCGCATTGAACCGGCTGTCGCTGCAGGTGCGCATCGCGCAGACCATGGCGGTGACCGATCCGGTACGGGGGCGCGACCGCTTCGAGTGGATCGATCTCAACCTCGCGCCCGGCGCGTGCGAGGATCCGCTCGTCGCATCGGTCGACGACTACTACACGGCACTGAGCTTCCTCGCCCGCCGATCGTTCGCCGATCGCGGAGAGGCGCTGCGATTCCTGCAGCTGTATCTGTGGCGAGCGCATCTGCCGAGCGAGATGCCGGCCGTGGCGCGCGCGCTCCAGCGCTTTCGTCCGACCGCCGCCGAGGCCACCTACCTCGAAGGCGTCTTCCACAACGTCCTCGAGTTCAGCGCATCCGATCCGCGCGGCTTCTCGGCCTCGAATCTCGAGATCATCTCGCGCGTCGCCGATCTGCAGAAGGCGTATCGCGACATCGGCGTGCTCAATTTCTTTCTGCTCGACTCGCTGCGCGAGTATCTGCTCGCGCGGTTGAAGGAGCCGCGGTGCAGCGACAGCGAAACCGAGTCGATGGCGCCGGCGGCGTACAACGCGGTGGTCGGCCGGCTCGGCGCGGCGAAGCTCGTCGACCTGATGGATCCGAACGGCGTGCAGCCGTCGCGGATGCTGGGAACGGCCAGGATCGATCTGTACTGGAAGACGCCGGAAGCGTGGAATCTGCACGAAGACGCGCTCGATCTGCGAGGGCGCGGCCAGAACCCGCTGTCGATCCGGATCCGGCGAACGAAAGCGTGGCGCGAACAGGCGGAGCGGTTTTTCAGCGATCTCGCGCGGTGGACCGGCCGGAGCGAGCGGTTCGAGCGCGATTACTTCTTTCAGAAGTCGTTTCTCTTTACCGGCGTCATCGAGGTGACGCCGCCGAGCAGCGTGCGGAGTGCAGCGCTGAAGTCGTTGGTCGAGTTCCTGCGCGAATCCGATCCGGATCGCGATCGCCGATCGTTGTGGTTTGCGTTCCTGACGCGGCTGCTGGAGATGGCGCAGGGCGACGATCGGCGCGAGATTCTCGCGGCGCTGGAGAACTCGCACCACCCGGTCTTGTCGCTCTACGCGCGCATGGAGCGGATGGGACGATGACTCGCCGGCAACGCTCCGGTGGCGCCTAGCCACAACAAGCCTTCGACGGCGGTTTTCGGGCCGCGACAACGCCGGGGTCCCCACCGCGCACGCCTACGCGGTGGGGTGGAGCGGCCCGGTAGTAAATCCGAGGAGACACTCCACTAGGACTGACTCTCGAACACGCACACTGCTGACCACGGCCGCGACCCCTGCGGCCCCGACGATTCCGGCAGCATCGCCATCATCCGAAGAAACAGCGGCAGCCGCTCCAGCTTCCGCGCCGTCTTCAGCATCGACGCCACGTCGATCGCCTTCCAGCCGCATTTCTCGAAGAAGGCGGGGCCCTCGGCCGGCGCGAACAGGAACGGCGCGCCCGCCTGCTGCACGTGCTCGCCGATCCGATCCTTCAGCATGGCAATCAGGCCGGGTGAGGCGATGTCGGTGATCCACTGGCGGAAACCCGTCTGCGCGGCGAGATCGCGGCCGAGCGCGCACACTTCATCGGGCATCAGGTAGATCAGCAGACCCTCCGACGCGACGAGCACATTGGTCGCCTCGCGGCCGACGCGCGAGAACAATCCGCGGCGCGCGTCGTAGTTCGACAGATCGAGGCGGACGCGCTCGACCTTGCACACCGGGTTGGCGTCGCCGAGCACCTCCTCCTTGTAGTCGAGGATGTCGGGCAGATCGACTTCGATCCAGCGCAGGGACGGAGGGAGATCCATCCGGTACGGACGCGTGTCGAGGCCGGCCGCAAGGTTCAGGACCACATCGGCGCCGGCCTTGACTCCCCTCGCGATGCCGCGGTCGAAGAGATAGGTGCGCGTGACGAACGGCCACTCGTTCTCCTGCGCGAACGGCAGCGCGGCGAGGATCTGCTCGCCGCGCTCGCCGGCCAGCGCCCGCGCGAACGGATCGCGAAATACCGCGTCGGCCCGATCGCTTTCACGGGCGCGGTAGACCGCCATCCAGCGCGCGGTGTCCGAGATGTTGCGAATCGGTGAGGACATTCTTCTGGCTCGCCCGATTCTATTGCGACGAATCGCCGGCTCGCTACACCAACGAAGAGAAGGAGATGACCTCTTTCGCTCGATCTCCGCGCGTAGAAAGGCAGGAGGGGATGATGTGGCGGACCTTCGCGACTGCATGCGCCGTGATCGGCTGTCTCGCGATGGTCCGGACCGAATCGCAGGCCGAGCCGGTCGTCCACGCCTTCGCCGGCAAGGAGCGCTTCGCCATCCTGCGCGCCATCGATGGCGCGCTGCGGCGCCTCGCCACGCCGGACTGCCAGCGCCTGTTCGACGATTTCGCCGATCGGGAGGGACGCACGCTCGCGGAAAACCTCGCGACGCTCGGCAGGACGCCGCGCCAGTTCTTCAACGAACTGTACTTCACCGAGGATCGCGTCACGCCGTGCTGCCTGAACCGCGGCACGCTGGCGTTCACCGCCCCCGGCCATCGGGTGATCCGCGTCTGCCCGCGCTTCTCCTCAGTGGCGATGCAGAATGTGTCCTTCGGCGACGCGACGCTGATTCACGAGATGCTGCACGCGCTCGGCCTTGGTGAAAACCCGCCGAAGAGCAGCGACATCACCCGTCAGGTGCTGGCGCGCTGTTCGTGAGCTCGAACAACTGAAGCAGGGCGGCCTACGGGCGGTACTTCGGACTTCCGACCTTCCCTATTCGCAGCGAAGAGCGACCATCGCGTCCACGCGCGATGCGCGGCGGGCCGGCACGGAGCCTGCCACGATCGTGACGGCGGTGACCGCGAGCGTCGCGATCGCGGCGGTCGCCGGATCATAGGGACTCAATTCGAACAACTGCGCGCGCAGGAGTTGCCCGGCGGCGAACGCGATCGGCAGGCCGAGCAGCACACCGGCGGCTACGATCGCCATCGTCTCGCCCAGGATCATGCGCTGGATGACGCCGCCCCTGGCGCCGAGCGCCATGCGGATGCCGATCTCACGCGTCCGCTGCGCGACCGCGTACGCCATCGTGCCGTACAACCCGACCGACGCCAGCGCCAGGGCGAGTAGTCCGAAGAAGCTGCTCAGCATGGCGAGCGTCCGCTCGAGGACGAGCATCCGGCCGATCGCCTGGCTCTGGGTTTCGAGGCCGATGACCGGCACGTTCGCGTCGACGGCGAGCGCTTCGCGCTCGATGGCGGCGACGAGCGGCCGCAGGTCGCCGCTGCCGCGCACCTGGAACGTCATGGAATTCGGCACCGCGAGAAACTGCTGATACGGCATGTAGGCAACGGGCGGAACTTCCGTCCGAAGCTGGTTGTACTTCGCGTCCTGAGCCACGCCGACGATCTCGAACACGTTCGGACGTGCCGCGCTGCCGAAGTCGATGCGATGGCCGATCGGATTGATGCCGCGAAAATGCTGCTGCGCCAGCGTTTGATTGATCACCGCGACGTGAGGAGCGGCGCGATCGTCCTCGAGTCCAATCGTGCGGCCGGCAACAATCGGAATCCCGAGCGTGTCGAAGTATCCGGATCCGATCTGATGACGGAAGATCGTCGGACGCTCGTCAGGCGCCGTCACCCCGGGAATCGTCGCGCTCGACGATCCCGATCCGCCGCCGACCGCCGGACGCTGCGACAGCGTCGCCGACCGCACGGACGGAATCGTATTGAGCCGGCGCTGCAGCTCGTCGTAGTAGCCGACCAGACGCGCGTCCTTGTAGCCGTTCAGTCCCGGACGCACGCTGAACAACACGAGCTGCTGCCGATCGAACCCGATATCGACACGCTGGAGCTTCAGCAGCGTTCGCTGCAGCAGGCCTGCCGACATCAAGAGCAGCAGACACGCCGAGACCTGCGCGCTGACGAGCAGCTTTCTCGACGTGATCCTGGCGATCGGCCGCACGTCGGTGCGCGTGGCGCGAATCGCCGGCGCCAGGCCGAAGGCGAATCCGGTCGCGATCGAGATGGCGGCGGTGAACATCAGCACGCGCGCATCGAGACGCGGCGTCACCGGCAGCGGAGAATCCGGCGTCGTCAGGAGCGCGACGAGCGCCGAGTCGATCCATACCGCGCAGACGAGCCCGGCGGCGCCGCCGAGCAGCGCCAGTAACAGACTCTCGGTCAGGAACTGGCGAACGAGCCGGAACGGCCCCGCGCCCAGACTCAATCGAACCGCAATCTCCCGCTGCCGCGCGCTCGCGCGCGCCAGGAGCAGACCGGCGACATTCGCGCAGGCGATCAGCAGGACAAGTCCGACCATTCCCATCAACAGCAGCAGCGCCGTCGCATAACGCGTCCGCAGCCGATCGAGTCCGCGGCCGGCCGGGATCGTCGTCACGCGCGGCGTTGGCGCCGTCTGCGCCTGCGCGCCGCCCGCCGCGCGAAGACTGCGCTCGACGAGGAGATTGACGCGCACGCCGGCCTGGGCCGCAGTGACGCCCGGCTTCAACCGTCCGGCGACGAAAATCCACCACGTCTGCGGATCTCGCGTGAACGGCATCTCGCCGGCGTTGCCGCCCGCGATGAGCATCGCCGCGTACTCGTGAAGCGGCATGAACAGACCGGCATCCGAGGCCGGGTCGACGCCGAAGAACCCGGGCGGCGTGACGCCGACGATCGTCACCGGCACACCGTTCACCATAACGTCGTTCCCGACGAGCGTGGGGTCCGCGCCAAGCTTCGAGCTCCAGAACCGGTGCGACGCGACCGCGACCGGCGCCGCCGATTCCCGATCGTCGGCGGGCCGCAGCAGCCGGCCGTACAGGGGTGCGACACCAAGCACGTCGAAGTAGTTGCCCGACACGCCTTTCACGCCCGCCCAGTCGGCACGGCCGCGCAAGCCGACGTTGGCCGAAGGCGTATTGCCGGCGAACGCGAACGTGCCGTCGAAGAGGTCGTTCTGATCGCGGACGGTCTCGTATGCCACGAACGGCAAGACGAACCCGTGCGGTCCTTCGATGGTGTGCGCGAACTCTTTCGGCACGCCGTTGTGGGTCCACGTCAGCATGACCAGCCGCTCGGGCTGCCTGACCGGCAGCAGCCGCAGCATCACGGCGTCGATCGCGCTGAACATCGCCGTGTTCGCGCCGATGCCGAGGGCAAGGGAGAGGACGATGACGAGGGCAAAGCCGGGATTGCGCCGCAGCGTGCGCGCCGCGTAGCGCAGATCGCGGAAGAAATCTTCGATCACGCGCGTCTTTCGCATGTCGCGACACTCCTCTTTGCGTTGATCGACGCCGCCCATCGCGATCAGCGCCTCGCGCCGCGCGCGTGCCGGCGTCATTCCGCGCGCGATGTGCTCCTCGATTTGCCGCTCGAGGTGATACTGCAGTTCCTCGTCGAGCTCGCGGTCCACGAGCGTGCCGCGGAAGAGCGATCGCAGCCGAAGGCGGAGTGTGTCGATCAATCGCATCGCAGGGCCACCATGGGATCGACGCGCGCGGCGCGGCGCGCCGGGAAGACGCTCGCGAGCGCGGCAACGAGGACCATCACCGCGACGGCTGCCGCGATCGTCGGCGGATCGGCGGGGCTCACGCCGAACAGCCGCGCACCAAGAAGTCGTGTCAGCGCGAGCGCGATCGGCAGACCGATCGCGACGCCGACGGCGACCAGCGTCAGGCTTTCCTGCAGGATCGTGCGCAGCATGCGGCCGCGCGTCGCGCCGAGCGCCAGCCGCACGCCGATTTCCGCCGTGCGCCGCGTCACGGCGTACGAGACGACGCCGTAAAGGCCGACGCACGCGAGCAGGAGGGCCAGAAGTCCGAAGAAACTCGAGAGCAGCGCGATGAGCCGCTCCTGAACGAGCACATCGTTCAACTGCTCTTCGATCGTGTCGATGCGCAGCACCGGCAGCTGCAGCTCGACATCTCGCAGCTCCTGACGGATCCGCGCGGCCAGCGCGAGCGGATCGCCGGCGGTCCGCACCGCGATCGTCATCGATCGCAGACGCCGGGCGGCCTCCTTGTCACGGTAAGAGAAATAGGTCGGCCCCGATCGTCGCGTCTCGCGGGGCGATCCGCCGGCGAAGTCTTTGACGACCCCGATGATCTCGGTTGGCGCTGCCGTGTCTTCTGAAAACCAGATCCGATGCCCGACGGCTGGCCGCGAACCAAAATAGTGCCGCGCCATCGCTTCGGAGATGATGACGCCGCGCGGGGCGGCGGCCGTATCGCGCTCGGCGAAATCGCGTCCCGCAACGAGCGGCGTCCCGAGCGTCTTGAAAAAGCCTGGCGTGATGAAGCTTCGGAATCCCGGCAGCCCGCTCGGGAGCGGCGGCTCACCGTCGATGCGCAGCGACGGTCCCGTGAGGTTGATCACCTCGCTGCCGTTCAGGATCCCCTGATTCGAGGCGCCCACCGACACGACGCCGGAAATCGACGAGAGGCGCTCCTGCACGCGGTGCCAGAAATCCGCCGCGGCGGCGCCGCGGCTGTCGGTCTGGCCGGGCAGCGTCCAGACGAGCAGGACGTGCTCGCGATCGAATCCAAGGTCCTGTGTCGTGAGATTGCGCAGTGTCCGCGCGAACAGCGCCGCGCCGATGAGCAGCACGATCGACAGCGCCACCTGTGACACGACGAGCAGCTTGCCGATCGCGAATCGCCCTCCGAATCCACCGGCGTACGGCCCCCGGCCGGTCAGCGCCGGCGAGAGCGGCGCCTGCGATCCGCGAAACGCGGGCGCGAGGCCGGCCAACACGCCGGTGACCGCGCAGAGCGCCGCTGTGAACGCCAGGATCGTTGCATTCGGATGGACGTCGAGATCCATCGAGTAGGCCGGCGCCGCGTTCGTCACCGGGCCGAGCCGGACAAACGCCGCCAGCGTCGCGGTCGCCCACTGCGCGAAGATCAAACCGGCCACGCCGCCGATGACCGATAGCACCACGCTTTCGGTGAGCAGCTGCCGGACCAGCCGCCCGCGGCTCGCGCCGACCGCGCGCCGGACAGTCAGCTCGCGCTGACGCGATGCGGAGCGCGCCAGCAACAGATTCGCGATGTTGGCGCATGCGACGAGCAGCACCAGTCCGACGGCGATCATCAGAATCGTCAGCGACTGTCCGAACGATCGCCGCTGCGGCGAGAAGCCGCGCGCGCCAGACTCGACTTCGACGCGGGATTGCATCAGCGCCTGCAGTCGCACCGGCGGCAGATTGGAGCCCGCTTCGTCGCGGAGCTGCTGCGTGTATGCAATCTGGAGCGCGGCACGCGCCTGCTCGATCGTGATTGCGCGTTTGAGCCGGCCGAGGATCGTGACGGTCGCGTTCCGCAGCCCTCCGACGGGAAGCTCCGCCATCACCAGCGGCTGCCAGATGACCGGAATCCACACGTCGGCGGGCCGCCCCACCCACTCGCCGGTGAAGCCGTTGGGTGCGACGCCGACGACTTCGTAGATCTGCCCGGTGATGGTCAAGGTCCGTCCGACGACGTCCGACGCGCGCGCAAACCGCCGGTCCCAGTACGCATCGCTGATCACCGCGACGCGATGTGCGCTCGATGCTTCGTCGTCCGCACCGGCAAGGACGCGACCGACGCTGGCATCGACCCCGAGCATCGAAAAGTAATTGCCCGACACGAGCGCGACGCGGACCGGCCCGGAGTCGAGGGCGGCGGCGCCGCCGCCGGATGCGCCGATGGGGACGTTGTAGCGATCCGTGTGCACGATCGCGGTCAGGTCAGCAATCGTCTCCGCGCGTTCACGGAACGTCTCGAACAGCGAGTATTGCGTGAAGTTCTCGGACGTGCCGACGAGCACCAGCCGGTCCGGCTCCTTGACTGGCAGCGCGTGGAGCATCAGGACGTCGATGACGCTGAAGATCGCGGTGTTGGCGCCGATGCCGAGCGCGAGCGAGAGGACGACGGCGGCCGTCATCGCCGGACTGCGCCGCAGCATCCGCAGCGCGTAGCGCACGTCATGCATGGCGTCCTCGAACATCAAGCCTCCGGGGCCGACACATCGGCCGGCCCCTGATCGAGATGAAACCGCAGCTCCTCGTCGAGCTCGTCCTCGGTCTTCTCAACGCTCATCCTGAGCTTGTCGAAGGATGAGCCGGTTGGCTCGTGGTTCGACAGGCTCACCACGAGCGAGATGGACTGGTGCTCGAACCACACATCAATCGCATCGGAGCGCCACCATCGGATCGACCTTCGACGCTCGCCGCGCGGGGAGGTAGCCCGCGAGCCCTGCGGTTGCGGCGAGCAGGACGACCGCCGCCGTGAACGTCGTGATGTCGTACGGCGACAGACCGAACAGCAGCGACGCGGCGCTGCGCGTCGCCATCGCCGACAGGACCACGCCAACCGCCACACCGATCGCCACGAGCAGCGCGGTTTCGCGAACGATGAGCAGGACGATGCCCGGCGCGCTGGCGCCAAGCGCGAGACGGATCCCGAACTCGTTCCGCCGGCTCACGACCATGTACGCGATGACGCCGTACAAGCCGATCGTCGCGAGCACGGCGGCGAGGACGCCGAAGAATCCGGCGAGCCACGCCATCAGGCGCTCGCGGACGAGCCCCTCCCGGATCTGCGTCTCCAGCACACTGAATTGCATCACGATGTTGGGATTGATCGACGCGACCGTGCGGCGCACCGCCGGAATCACGTCCGGCAGCGGCGCCGACGATCGGAACACGATCCCTTTGAGCGACGTGAGGTTGGGATGCTGAGCGAGCGGCACGTACGCGATCGGTGGAATCTCGTCCCGAAGGTTCGCGTACTTCGTATCGCCGACGACACCGACGATTTCGTACAGCGCTTCGGGATAGTTCGGCTCGGCGACGGTTCGCACCACCCGGCCGAGGACGTCCGTCTTCCCGAAGAAGCGCCGAACGAACGCCTCGCTGACGATGACGACCTTGCGCCCGCCGCTGGTGTCGAAGTCATTGACGTCGCGGCCGGCGAGAAAGGGAATTTCGAAGGTCTTGAAGTAGTCGCTGCTGATGTAGGTGAATTTCGACGAGCCGCGCCGCTCGCCGTCCGCATCGTTGCCGCCGGGGACGCGAACCCCTTGCGTCCAGCTGCTGCCATTCAACGGAAACTGCGTCGACGCGGCGGCGGCGTCGATCCGCGGCATCGTTCGAATCCCTTCGAGCAGAGCCGCCTGCGCCGCAAGGACGGCCGCCTTGCGATCGCCTGTCGTTGGTGGACCCGACAGATCGGCGAACAGACCGAGGACGATGCCGCTTCGGCGAAAGCCGGTGTCGAGCGTGATCAGGTTTCGAAAGCTGCGCACGAACAACAACGCCGCCACCAGGAGCACCAGCGACACGGAGACCTGGCCGGTGACCAGCACGCGTCGAAACAGGAATCGCTCTCGGCCCATCGTCGTACCGCGGCCGCCGGACTTCACCACGGCGCCCGGTTCGACGAGCGAAGACTTCACCGCGGGCGCGAGGCCGAAGACGATGCAGGTGAGGAACGCGATGCCGGCGGTAAACGTGAGAATCCGCCAGTCCAGGCCGACGTCGAGTTGAAGATCGTCGCCGGTTCCCAGGAACGCGATCACCGCGCGGCTCAGGAACGCGGCGACCGCGGCGCCGAGCACTCCGCCGAGCACGGCCAGGAGCAGGCTCTCGGACAGCAGCTGCATCGCCACGCGCGCTCGCGATGCGCCAATCGCCACGCGGATGGCGATTTCGCGCTCATGCGTGGCGGCGCGCGCCAGCATCAGATTCGCGAGGTTCGCACAGGCGATGAGCAGCACCAAGGCGGTGATCCCGAGCAGCAGCCACAGCGATCGTTCGTACATCCCGCGCAGGCGGCTGATACCCGATCCCGCCGGCTGCGCCGTCAACTGAAACTTCCGATAAATCTCTCGCGACGACGCCGGATATCCGGGCGGCTCTGTCGCCGCGAACACAGTCGGGCTGATGGCTCGCAGATGCTCGGACGCGCGCGCCAGCGTCCATCCTGGCTTCAACCGCCCCATCACGGTCAGCCACCACACGTGACGCTGATCGAGCGAGTTGCCCCACGCCGCCGCCGAGCAGATCGGCAACGCCACGTCGAACTGCTTCCCGATCTCCAGTCCGAAAAACTCCGGCGGCGTGACGCCGATCACTTCAATCGGCTTGCCGAAAATCGTCAACATCGATCCGACTGCAGAGTCGCTCCCGTCGAAGTATCCTCGCCAGAACGGATAGCTGATGACGGCGCGGCCTGGTCCGCAGCCGCGCCGGTCGTCGTCGGCAGCGATGAGTCGGCCCCGGAACGGAGCCACGCGCAGCACCGAAAACATCTCCCCGCTGACCCACAGGCCGCCGACGTTGCGCGCCTCGGCGCCGCGGCCCAGCAGGAACCCGGTCGCGCCCCACGCGAACACGCCGGAGAACGGTTCCTGGCGATCGCGAACCTGCTCCCAGAGCGGATTGGTCATCTCGGACGCGAAGCCGTTGGTCAGACCCATGCCGTTGTGGCCGCCGGCCGGCAGGATTTCCGCAAGCTCCTGCGGATTGGCGACGGGTAGACTCCGTAACCGGATGGCGTCGAGCAGTTGAAAGATCGCGGTGTTCGCGCCAATCCCGAGTGAGAGTGAGAGGATGGCCACCGCGGTGAAGCCGGGATTGCGTCGGAGAGCGCGCGCGGCGTGACGCAGATCGCGCACGGCATTCTCGATCCACCGCACGCGACGCGCGTCGCGGCATTCTTCTTTGCGCTGATCGAGGCCGCCGATCGCACGCCTCGCCGCTGCACGCGCCTCGTCGGGCGCGAGCCCCTGCTCGATGAAGCGCTCGGCCTGCCGATCGAGGTGATAGCTGAATTCCGCGTCGAGCTCGTCTTCGACGCGCGACCTGAGGAACAGCGATCGCAGGCGCAGCGCCAGCGTGCGGATCATTCGCATCGCAGCGCCACCATCGGATCGACGCGCGAGGCACGCGATGCCGGGGCGAAGCCGGCCATCGCGGCGACGCCGATCATCAGCACCGTTGCGCCTGTCAGCGTCAGCGGATCGGTCGGCGTGACGCCGAACAGTTGCGCCGACGCCAGTCGCGTCGTCGCGAGCGTGATCGGCAAACCGATGGCGACGCCCGCTGCCACGAGGATCAGGCTCTCGCCGAGGATCATCCGGCGCACGACGCCGCCGCTTGCACCGAGCGCCATCGCGAAGCGGAGATCCTGAACGGCATCGTCGACGAGACGCACGCCTATGCCTCTTTCAGCTTGACGATCCCGGAGATGGCCGCGGAAAGGCGCTGCCAGTTCGCGGCTTCACGCTCGAGCTCCCTGCGGCCCGAGCGGGTCAGCTCGTAGAACTTGGCGCGGCGATTGTTCTCGGTCGGCTTCCAGACCGCCTTGATCCAGCCTTCCTGCTCGAGCTTGTGCAGCGCCGGATAGAGCGATCCGTCGCTGACCTGGAGCACGTCGCCGGAGATTTGTTTGAGACGCTGGCTGATCGCCCAGCCGTGCTGCGGCTCGAGGGCGAGGATTTTCATGATCAGGAGATCGAGCGTCCCCTGCACGAGATCGGACGGCTTGCTCACGAGCCCTTCCCCTTGGTTACCGAGGTGAGCCTACACCAGTCTCCTCTCGGTAAGCAAGGGGAAGCGGACAGCTACTGCGGGTTCTGCGTCGGTGCGCCGAGATTCGACTTCAGGAACGTCAGCAGCTCGCGGTTGAAGAGCGCCGGATCTTCCATGTGCAGCACGTGGCCGGCGGTCGGAGCGACGAATACCTGGGCGCCCGGAATCGTCTCGCCGATGTACTTCGCGCGCGCCGGGAAATCGGCGCCGTCCTTCTCTCCGCCGATCACGAGCGCCTTCGCCTTGATGTGCGCCCAGTCGTAGACGACCGGATCGGTGTAGACCATCTGCTGCAGCAGCGTCCGCACCATCGCCAGCCGCGGCCAGTCGCCGTTCAGCGTCCACGCGTACATGATCCGCGCGAGCTTCTCGTATTCCGGCTTCCACGTCTCCGGCTTCGGGAAGTAGCGTTTGAGCGTCCCGAGCGCCTGCTGATACTCCTGATCGCGCGTCTGCGCGAGCCGCGCCTTGTAGGCCTCGTCGGTGCTGCGATACGGCCGCTCCCAGCGCGCATCGGTCAACCCGATCGGCGCGTAGAGGACGACTTTCTCGGTGATGTCGGGATATGACGCCGCGAAGCGCGCCGCGAGCATGCCGCCCATCGAGTGCCCGACGATCATCGCCTTCTTGATGCCGAGCTCGTCGAGCACACGCTTGCTGTTCAGCGCCATGTCGTGAAAGTTGTACGGAATGATCGGCTTCGACGATCGGCCGAAGCCGATCTGATCCGTGACGATGACGCGGAAACCTTCCTTGCGCAGCACCTCGATCGGCCCGGCCCAGTAGAAGCCGGAGAAATTCATCCCGTGGAACAGCACCACGGTGTGGCCGTTGGGCTGGCCGGCCGGCGCCACATCCATGTATGCCATCCGCACGTCCTGCCCGTAGGTTTGAAACGGCAGATACGAGACCGGATACGGATATTCGACGTCGTCGAGATTGATGCTTCCGGGTTTCACGTCTGCCGGCGCGGTGACCTGAGGCGGCGTGCGCGACGGTTGACCGGCCGCTTGCGTCAGCGCCACAGCCAGAAGGAGTGCGTGAATCATGATGGCGACACCTCGTTAACACTCACGTCAGCCGAATTGTTCGAAGGCAAATTCTGCCACGCGGATCGCGATTCCCTGTGGAAATATCTGATCGCTTTTCACACCGTCGTTTTCGAAACATCCGCCAGACCGTCGTTCGAGGGCTGGTACGCTCCTCGCTCTGACGACGCTACAATGAGCGCATGTCAGGGAAGGATGCGATGAAGCCGGCCGGCCCCGGCGTGAAGCTCACCTACGACGACTTCCTGCTGTTTCCTGACGATGGGCAGCGGCATGAGTTGATCGACGGAGAGCACTACGTGACGCGGTCACCCATCCCGCGCCATCAGCGGATAGCTGGCAACCTCTATTGGCTGCTCCGATTGTTCCTCGAAGAACATCCGATAGGAGAGGTGTTTTTCGCCCCGCTCGACGTCGTGCTCTCGCATTTCGACGTCGTCGTACCTGATCTCCTCTACATGTCGACCGAGCGTGCCAGTAACGTCCTCACGCAGGCTCACGTGCGCGGTACCCCGGAACTGGTGATTGAAATCGGATCGCCCGGAACGCGCAAACGCGATGAAACGATCAAGCGGCGACTCTACGAGCGATCGGGTGTGCGCGAGTACTGGATCGTTGATCCTAAGCTTGACGTCATCCGTGTCTACCGCCTGGAGGGCGATTCCTTCGCACGCGCCATCGAGTTATCGCTCGAAGCGGATGACGTCTTGCCCACGCCGCTCCTTCCAGGGCTTGAACTGCCGCTGCGGGCAGTCTTCAAGAATCACCAGGCCATCACGTAGCTGTCCCCGGTCGGACTGACGCCGCCCATCAGCACGCCGGTCCGCGGATGAATCATCACCGCCTTCACCGATCCGACGCCGCGTGAGTTGCGGATGTCGAGCTGATGCCCTTTGGCGGCGAGCTCCTGCTTCACCGAATCGGCGAGCATCGCCGGCGTCAGGAGTTTCCCGAGCACGTTGTGCGGATAGTACGAGTCCTGGAAGCTGTTGCTGATGACCGCCGGCTGCTCGAGCGCCTGCTGCACTTCCATGCCGAATTCGGCGACGTTGAGGAAGAACTGCAGCTGCGTCTGCGGCTGCGTGTCGGCGCCGGGCGTGCCGAAGACGACGAAGGGCTTGCCGTCTTTCAGCGCCAGCGCCGGATTGATCGTCTGCCGCACGCGCTTGCCGGGCTGCAGCGCGTTGACGTTGTTCGGATCGAGCCACCAGTAGCGCATGCGATCGTTCAGGAAGAAGCCGCCGCCCTCCACGACCATCCCGCTGCCGAAGCCGCTCAGGAGGCTCGACGTCACCGACACCATGTTGTGATCCTTGTCGACGACGGCGAGGTAGGTCGTCAGGTTGAGGATCTTGTCGGGATCGAAGTCGCCGACCGTTGTCGGGACCGGCTGCGGATCGGCGTACGCCTGGTGTGCGGGTTGCGACGTCGTCGTGATGCGCGTCGGATCGCCGGGCGCCGGCTCGCCGACGATCGCCTTGTTCGGATCGATCGCCTGACGGCGCACGGCCGCGTACTCCTTCGAGAGCAATCCCTTCATCGGGATATTCGGGACGAACTTCGGATCGGCGACGTACTTGTTGCGATCGGCGAACGAGAGTTTCAGCGCTTCGGTCACCGCGTGGAGATACGGCGCGGTGTTGTGTCCCATCTTCTTCAGATCGAAGCCTTCGAGGATGTTCAGCGCCTCGAGCATCACGAACCCTTGCGAGTTCGGCGGGCACTCGTATACCTCCACGCCGCGGTAGTTGACGTGAATCGCCGTGTCCTCGACCGGATGGTATGCGGCCAGATCCGCTTCGGTGATCAGGCCGCCGTTCGCCTTCAAGTACGCCGCGGTGTTCTTGGCGACGTCGCCCTTGTAGAAGCCGTCGTGCCCTTGCGCGGCAATCGTCCTGAGCGTGCGCGCCAGATCCTTGTTGATCAGGATGTCGCCCATCTGCAGCGGCTGGCCGTCCTTGAACCAGAGCTTGGTGGTCGACGGATACTTCGACAGCTTCTCCTTGCCGCCGGCGAGTCCCTGCGCGAGCGACGACGTGATCGGAAAGCCCTGTTCGGCGATTTCAATCGCCGGCGCGAAGACGTCGCTGAGGGATTTCGTTCCGTACTTCTGGACGGCGTAGGCCGCTCCGCCGACCGCGCCCGGGACCGAGATGGAGAGCGGTCCCTGATCGGGAATGCCGCCCTTCGACTTGTAGAAATCGATGGTCGCCGCGGCCGGCGCGAAGCCGGTCGCGTTGATGAACTTCACTTCGCGAGTCTTGGCGAGATAGACGAGGACGAGCATGTCGGCGCCGAGGCCGGTCATGCCGGGCTCGACCTGGCCTTGCACCGCCCACGTCGCCATCGCCGCGTCGATCGCGTTGCCGCCCGCTTTCAGAATCCGCATCCCGGCTTCGGCCGCGAGCGGATGACCGGCGGCGACCATCCCGTGCTGCGCCACCACCGTCGGCCGCCAGCTCCGCTCCTGCGCGGATGGCGTCTGCGCGATCGGTGTCATCACGAGAGCGACCACGACGAGCGAAGCGAACGTCACAGGCCTCATATCGATCCTCCGCGCGGAGGATTATAGGCCCAGATCGCGGCCCTGAAGTGGCGGCGCTACGAACATGCGCTACGCGGGCGGCCCCGGGTCCGCCGGTCGCTGAGCCGCCTGCCACAATTCGCGATACTTCTGTTGCACCGACGGATCGAGTCTGTTCCCAAACGACTCCTGGAGCGCGTTGGCTCGCACCAGCGC
>Ga0075435_100000869_pt1 | contig 18942 bp, 16 predicted proteins | sample RhiMethybrSRZTD4_FD_75302 | JGI IMG/M metagenome (GOLD analysis project Ga0075435, IMG submission 75302) | Populus rhizosphere microbial communities from Tennessee, USA - Rhizosphere MetaG P. TD hybrid SRZTD4 | ecosystem: Host-associated > Plants > Roots > Rhizosphere > Soil | place: USA...
TCGCCCGGCTCGCCGATCGCGTCGAGCTGCAGGGCGATCGCTATGTCGCGCGCACCGTGCGCGCGCACTGAACCCGGTTCCAGTTCCGGGTTCGTTTACCGCCGTTCCCGCCGTTCTCGTGCTTCCCGCTGATCACGCCTGACGCCATTCGTCCGTGCGCTGCCCGCACGAGACGGCCATTCAAGGAGGGGTCCAATGGCAATGCACCACTGTCAGCAGAAGTGTGCCGCGATCGTGTTCGCGGCGCTGGTAACCACCACTATCACGGGGATCGCGGCCCAGGCGCCGTCAGGGGCGTCGACGCCGGTCGAGGTGCGCGGAGGGACCGCGAGCTTCGACGTCGGCACCAACGTCCCGGCCCTGAGCGTCCACGGCAAGTCGACGGCGCTCGAAGCGCGGGGCACGATCCGTCCCGGCGCCGACGGTCCGCAGCTCGAGCAGATCGAAGCCACCGTGCCGGTCAAGACGCTCGGCACAGGCATGAACCTGCGCGACGAGCACATGCGCAAGTACGTGTTCACCACCGCCGACGGCCAGACGCCGGACGTGAAGTTCAGCGGGAAGCAGGCGGCGTGCTCGAAGACCGGCTCGAACCAGAGCACGTGCGACGTCACCGGCGATCTGTCGATCCGCGGCACCGCCCGTCCGTTCTCGATCTCGCTGAAGGTCACCGAGGATCACGACTCGTATCGTGCGTCGGGTGACGGCGTCGTCAAGCTGAGCGCCTACGGTATTCCGCAGCCGTCGCAGCTCGGCGTGCACACCGACGACGAGATCAAGCTGCGGCTCGACTTCACGGCCCGGCCGGCGCCGGTCGCGACGACCGGAGTGAAGTCCTCGGTCAAGCCCGGAGGCAAGCAGTGACGCGCGCGGCCGTCGCGCGCCTCGTCTCTGGCGCTTCTGTCTCGGCGGCGCTTGTCCTTCTCACCGCGGCGCCTGCGTCAGCGACGCCGAACATGATTCGTCTCGGCTACCCGACGTGCTCGTCGTGTCACCTGTCGCCGCAGGGCGGCGGGCTGCTGAACAACTACGGCAGGGGCATCGACGCGGCGCAGACGCTTCGTCCCGAAGACCTGTCATCGGAACCGGGTGCTAACGATCTGCGGCGCCTGCCCTACGACATGAAGTTCTCGCTCGGTGTGGATCGCGATCCGCCGTCCGCAGCGGGATATTCGTTCAGTTCCTCGGCGCGTGCCGCGTTCGCCGTCAGCCACGGCCAGTACATCGTGTACGGGTTGAGCGTGGGGAGCCCGACGCTCGCGCGTACTCAGACGAAGACCGGGGCCGCTTCCCTTCGCATGTCGAAACTGTACTGGCTGTATCAGCCGAAGGAGGGCGTGTCCATCACCGTCGGGCGCGACGATCTGCCGAGCGGGACCGGGCTGCTCGGGTTCTCGCGCGCCACGACGAGCCCGAACGTCAGCAGCACTCCGACCCAGGCCAAGGTGTTCCTGTGGAACAAGCGCTGGCAAGTGGCCGCCTACGGATTCGGACCTGATGGCAACGAGACCGCGAAGAAATACGAAGCGCGCGGCGGCGGCGCCATGCTCGGCGTGAACGTGTGGAAGGACCGCGCGGTCGTGGGTGTCACGAGCCGGGTGTCGTATGCCGACGCCTATGACCGGAGGAATGCGGGCGCCTACCTGCGCCTTGGCATGACGGAACACCTGGGTGTGCTCCTCGAGCACGACGTCACGGCGCGTACGACGGACAAGGGAGAGCACCTCACGCACGTGGCGGGCTATTCCCAGCTGTTCTGGGTTCCCGTCGACTGGCTGCAGACCGGCCTTGCCGTTGAAGACGTCACGACGCTGCGAGGCGCGCACACGTACCGGCTCACCCCCAGTGCGCAGGTGCGCCTGAATCGCAACGTGGGGATCGCATTCAACACGCGCGATGTGTACACCGGCGTCGCCGCCGGCCGCTCGCGCACCTACTCGGTGCAGCTTTCGCTGAAAACCGTGCAATAAGACCGGACCGCGCTGCGGTGTACGCAATGGAAGCCGTGCTCATGCCGTTCCGCAGACGGCGTGAGCACGGTCGTGCCGGCGCGCGTCGCCACGACCAAAACGCCGCGGCTCACGGCACGGACGTGAAGAGCTGGAAGGGGCCCCAGTAGTAGGGCTTCTTGTAATTGCCCCCCTGCGCGAGCAGCGACAGCTTGGCGGCGCGCAGCGCCTGTCCCGGCGTCTGCCCTGCGGCGATCCCGGAGTAGAGACGATCCATCAGCTGCGCCGTGGATCGATCGTCCACGTCCCACAACCCGGCGATGACGCGCCGCGCGCCGGCGCGCAGGAACGCCCACGCGAAGCCGACCAGCCCCTCGCCTGAATACACGCGCTCGCCCGCGCTGCGGCACGCTGAGACCGTCACCAGCTCCGCGCTGAGCGGCAGCTCGGCGACGTCGCGCGCGTAGAGCTTGAACGCATTTTCCGGGCCCGACAGGATGACGGCGGAATCGAGCGGGCTCTCCCAGTTCGTCGTCGCGTGCGCGGTGAAGTGGACGAAGGAGAACTGCCCTGGCTTCGCCGTCTTGTAGGCGGCGGGCGACGCCGAGTCGCCGGTCAGCACCGTTGCGGCGGAGCGAAAGTAGCTGGACACGCTCGCGATCTCCGGGGCCGCGTACTTCAGCGCCGGGAACTCGGGCGCGTGCGCCGCCGCGTCGCCGATCAGCAGCAGCGACCGCCCGGTCACCGCCGCCGCGGCGTGGCTGGCCGCCAGCATCGACAGCCCGGGCGCGATCTGAACCTCGACGTCTTCGATCCAGTAATGGCGCGACGAACCGGGCACCGGCAGGGTCTCGAAATTCAGGCCGTACAACGGCCCGTCGGCGACGACGATGACGCGGCTCGAGGGGGGGATCCACGCCGACGCGGGCTTCACGAGCATGTCGTAGAGCCGATCGCCGGCGCCTCCCGCCGACGCCAGCGGGTCGGCGACGGCGTTGTCGAGCAGCCCTTTGTATTCGCGCACCAGCGCCGCGATCTCCGAGGCGGGCGGCAACGCGACGCCGTGGATCCCGTTCGCGGACACGACCCACAGGTACGAGCGGTTCGGCGCGAGCCAGTACGAAAGCAGCACCGACTTGGAGTCGGCGGCCACGCGCCGCAGCGCCGCCGCGCTCACGCGTTGTGGCGCCGCCGACTTGCTGCGCGTCGCGAGCACGCGCCCCCGGCTCGAGTCCGCGACTTCGAGTGCCTGATCGACGTGCCCCTGGTCGAGCAGCGCGTCGACGTACGACTGGTAGAACGTGATCAGCCGCGTCAGGAATGACACCTTGAACTCGGTCTTGTTCAGGTCGGCGCGCGTCGCCTCGATCGACTCGAGCGCGGTCTCGAAATGTGCGGCCGCCTCGGACGGCTTCGACTGCGTGAGCGCGATGTCGGCGAGGCCCGCGTGCGCCGACCAGCGGACTTCCTGCTCCACTGCCGGATTCTCCATCGCGTGCCGGAAGAGCTGCGCCGCCGCGTCCAGCTGACCGCGGCCGCGCGCGATCTGGGCGCTGTTCAAATCGTAGTACGCCAGCCCGCCGGCGCGGCCGACCGTCGCCAGCCGCTTCGCTTCGTCGTTCGATTTCTCCGCTTCGTCCCAATGTCCAAGATCGATGTTTGCGGACGCCAGGTTCCCGGCCCAGATCGCCGCCGGCGCGTTCGCGTCGCGCGCGACGGCGACCGCCTGCTGGTAGAGCGGCAGCGCCCGCAGCGGCTGCCCCTGCTGCATGTAGGTGTTGCCGAGCTCGCCCAGCGCCGACGCGTAGTCGGCGCGCCGCCCGTGCTTCGAGTAGAAGGCGACCGCGCGGTCCTGGAGCTTCGCCGCGCGATCGAAGTCGCCGAGCCGGCCGTAACAGAGGCCCGCGTTATTCAGCGCGCTGGCGTACACCGTGGCCTGTTCGAGATCGGCGAAGGTCAGCACGCGCTCGAACTTGATGACCGCGTCGTCCCACCGGCCGCGAACCAGTCCTCCCATGCCGAGGTAGCTCCAGGCTCGCGCCTGGTTGAAGCGATCCCCTTGCGCGGCCGCTCTCGTGAGTGCGGCCGTCAGGATCTCTTCGGCGGCGCTCCACTGCGCGAGGCGGAACTTCGCCTGTCCTTCGAGGAGCTGGATGTCGAGTTGAACTTCCGATCCGTCAGGCGCCAGCGCTTTCGCATCCTCGAGCGTCGTCAGCGCCTTCGCGGTGCTGTTGGCATTGAGCTGGGCGACGGCGACGAGGTACTTCTGCCGCGCGCGAAGCGCGTTGAACTCCGGTCCCGGCGGAAGCGGCTCGGTCAGCAGCGGCTGCGCCTCTGCGTCCTGGTGCCGCTGGAGAAGAATCTCGGCGTGGTACAGCCGGAACGTCCACGCCCACACTGAGCCCGCGGGCGCGTCGGTGAGACCGCGCTGGACGAGGGATTCGGCGTTGTCGAACTCGCCGCGACGGACTTCTTGTCGAACCTCGTCGAGCGTGGAACGGAGGCGCCGCTCTGATTGGCCGCTGCACGCGCACGCGATCAGGAGCGCGGCCAGCGGCAGGACGATGCGCTTCACGCTGGCGCGTGGACTACGGCCAGATGCCGTTGCTCTGCACCTCGCCACATGCGACATCTCCCCCTTCGGGGGAGCCCAGTTCGAGTCTCAGCAACGTCAGGCGGCGCTCGAGGTCATTGATGAGCAGTTCGCCGAACAGGATCTTCCCGAACCCTGGAACGCGCACCGTGTGGTCGGTGATGACCGCGCCGGGATAGGGATCTCCCGACCACTTGAGCGACTCGACCACCGTCGCGTAGATGGTGCCCCGCGATCGCAGCAGCCGCCCGAAGGGCGGCATGATGGCGGGGTCCAGGCCGTGAAGCTGCGACTTCAGCAGCAGGAACGGCTCGAGCGCGGGACGCGTCGCCGGATCGTCCACGGCTCGCATCAGTTTCGAGCAGGTGTCGTACTCCTGGAAGATCGCCGGCGTCAGCTTGATCGCGAGCTGGTGCCCGCCGATGTCGATGCCTTCGATGACGGACTGCTCGACGCGAATCCCCGGCTCGCCGCTCGCGTACGGACTCCTGGCCAGCAGCTCGGCCTTGAGATGCTTGATCGTCAGGATCGGCTTGAGGCCCGCCTGGAACCCTTTCACTTCCGCGGATACGCGCGTCGTAGTGGTCAGGGTGTCGGCGGTGACGCGCCGGAACGTCAGCGCCTCATGCTGTCTGACGTCGTCGTAGACGCCTTCCGCGTTCGTCTCTGCCGCCTCGATGGAGACGTAGCGGCGGCCGTTGCGCTCGAAAACGAGCTTCGTGCCGCTGTTGCGCGACGCGCCTCCGGCCACCGTGAGCGAGCTCGCCACGTGCGATTCCAGGATGAGGTCATCCGGTCTGACGATCCGTCCGCCAATGGCGGCGGCGTTGCCACGGAAGATGAATCGGCGTCGTCGATCGATATCAGGCATCTGCATCCGCCAAGTCTACTGGCGCACGAACCGGTAAGTACCAACCGATTCTCCGCTGGCGCTGTCGGTGAGCGAAAGCACATAGTGCGTCGGCTCGGCGACGGCCGCGGCCGGAAGCTCCAGCAACAGGGGTGTTCCGGCGGCCGGGGCCGCCACATGGCGCGAGTCGATCTGCCGGCCGGCGGCGTTCTTGAGGTCGTACGCCAGATCGGCGCCTTCGCGTGCGCCGTTGACGTCGAGCGCCAGCGTCACGTTGTCCTGCGAGGCATTCGGGATCACCGCCTCCTTCCCCCGACTGTCGGGGCGGAGCGTGACCGGGTAGAGCACCCGCGCCGTCGCGGCGCTGCCGGGAGTGATGCCGGGTGAAGCGGCCTGGTAGACCACGATCGCGGCCAGTGAGGCGGCCATCGCCCACGGCAGCGCCGCGGATCGATACCATTTGGCCCGGCTCACGCCCGTGGGATAGAGGACGGTGCCGGTCGTCGGCCGGCTTTCCGCCCCGGCTGTAAATACGCGGCGGGCGGCCTGCCCGAACGCGTGCCCCGCCTTCACGTCCTCCGCGCACACGTCGCAGGAGAAGTAATGCTCTTCGAAGGCGGCCCGATCGACCTCCGACATTTCATTGAGCAGGTAACGCTCGCTGGCGAGCGTATCGACTGCTTCCTGATGGGTCACGCGACCACCTTTCCGGGCATGGACCACGGTATCCAGCGTGCGAGGCGCGCCATGTTAACAGGATTCAAGGGCCCTCGCCGCCGTCCCCCTCCGGGTCGCTTCTACCCGATCACCGGTCGATCGGATTTCCGCCCGCTGGAATGGTGCGCGTCAGGGGCCAACCGTTTCACGGGGGGGCCTGCCAGGAACAGGTGGGTCGAACCGGCGGGATTACCGCCAGCTGGAGGTGGGGCGCCTCGAGTTCCGACGGCCGTTGTTCCAGACTTCGCCGCAGCTCGTGCAGCGCCAGTAGCTGTCGGCGTTCGGATTCTTGGCCGTGGTCGCAATCGACGTGGATCGGCAGGTCGGACACCTGGCCGGTAGGGGCTCGATCACTTCCGGCGTGACCGGCCGGGCTCTCGGGTCATCGCGCGAGTCGAAATATCCCATTCGTCCTCCTGCCGCCGAGCCAGGTCATCGTGTGTCGCGCGCGACGTTGGGGGCCCTGACGATTTTCCCCGCGGCCACTTCCAGCTGCGCAGTTACCGCGCGCGTCGCGCCACTGGGGACTCGGGGCGTGCAACCGCGAGCGAGCTGGCCCGCACGAAGGCCGGCCATCACGGCGAACTCGAAGGCATTCAATTGCGTCGGACGCTGGACCATGCGCACCCACCCTCACAGCCAAGGCTTTGGTGAGGGCTGGGCCGGTATGGCCTAGGGCTCAGAAAAGCGGAGAAGCTCCAGTATAAGCCCTATCGGCCCGATTCCACGAAACTCATCGTAGAATCATGAGAACAAGCAAACGATTGATATCGCGCAACTTGTTCATGCGGAGAGATGGCCGAGTGGTCGATGGCGGTGGTCTTGAAAACCACTGTACCCGGAAGGGTACCGGGGGTTCGAATCCCTCTCTCTCCGCCAACCTTCGCTCACGCTTGCCAACCACGGCGTGAGCTACGGTTGGCAAGCCACGCGAAGGTTGTCTCGCCGTAGCTCGCGAAGCGAGCGAAGGCGGACGTGATATACCAAGCGCCATGCGTCGCTGGGTGCTTGCTCTCGCGATCCTGCTGTCGGTGCTGCCGGGGCATGGACCCGCGGCGCAGCCGGCGCAGGCCCGCAATGTCGTCCTCATCACGCTCGACGGGCTGCGGTGGCAGGAGTTCTTCACCGGCGCAGACCGCGACTACTTCAAGAAACAGAAAGACGGAAAGCCCGGGCCGGCTGAGCTGCGGTTCTGGCGGACGGATGTCGCGGAGCGGCGCAAGCTCCTCATGCCGTTCGTGTGGAGCACCATTGCCGCGAAAGGGCAAATCCTCGGCGACGCCTCGAAGGGCAGCAGCGTCCGGCTGACCAACGGGTTGTGGTTCTCGTATCCCGGCTACAACGAGATGCTGTCGGGCGCCGCGGACGCCAGGATCGACAGCAACGACAAGGTGCCGAACCCGAACGTCACGGTGCTCGAGTGGCTCAATGGACGCCCGGGGTTCCAGAGACGCGTGGCGGCGTTCGGATCCTGGGACGTGCTGCCGTTCATCGTGAATACCGGGCGCAGCCGGATCCCGGTCGGCACCGGCTTCAAGCCCGTGCCGGCGCCGGCGACCGAGCACGAACGGGCACTGAACGAGCTCGCCGACGATCTGCCGCCCTACTGGAGCTACGGGACGTTCGACGCGCCGATCGTCTACGCGGCGCTCGACGCGCTGCGCACGAAGAAGCCGCGCGTGCTCTACGTGATGCTCGGCGAAGGAGACGAGTGGGCGCACGAAGGCCGCTACGATCTCTATCTCGACGCGACCTTCCGCGCCGACCGCTTCATCAGGCGCGTGTGGGACACGCTCCAGTCCCTGCCGGAGTACCGCGGGCAGACGACGCTGATCGTGACGACGGATCACGGCCGCGGCGACACGACGAAGGACTGGAGCGATCACGGGCGCGATGTGCCCGCCGCGGTGTCGACGTGGCTCGTCGCGCTCGGGCCGACTGTCGCGCCGCTGGGGCTGCGCGACGGCGTGGTCGCGACCACCTCGCAGATCGCCGCCACCGTCGCGGCGGCGGTCGGCGAAGACTTCCGGCGCGGCTCGCCAAAGGCGGCCGCGCCCATTCCGCTGTCGAAGTAACGGTCGCATGCGCGACGACGTCAACCTCGAGGGCTGGCTGGCGTCGCTCGAGCGCCGGCACCTCGCCAGCCTCTCGCGATCCGAACTGACGCGGGCGCTGCGCGCGCTGTCCTCGTGCTACGTGGAGCGCCGCGACAAGCTGACCGAGGGCGCCGCGCTCGAAGGGGCGGGCAAGCGGGCGGCGTTCGCGCTGTTCTACGGTCCGCTGCACCTGCTGACGATCGCCGAAGTGGTGCGCGCCCTCGAAGCCGATCGCGCGCCGATCGAGCGCATCATCGATCTCGGCTGCGGCACCGGCGTCGGCGGCGCGGCGTGGGCCCGCGCGTGCGCGCCCGCGCCCGCGCTCGACGGCATCGACCGCAATCGCTGGGCGGTGGAGGAAGCGAGCTGGACGTGGCGCGAGCTCGGGCTGCATGGCCGGTCGCGGGTCGGCGACGTCGTCCGCAACTATCCCGGCGCGGCGGCGCCGCGCTCGGCGGTGCTGCTCGCCTACGCGGTCAACGAGCTTCCGCCCGACGCGCGACGCGCGCTGCTCCCGAAGATCGAAGCCAGCATGCGCGCCGGCGTTCCGGTGCTGATCGTCGAAGCAATCGCGCTGCGCGACAAGGCCTGGTGGCCCGAGTGGTCCGCCCGCCTGGTCGCCGCGGGTGCTCGCGCCGACGAGTGGCGGTTCACGGCGGCCCTCCCGCCGATCGTGCGCGACCTCGCGAGAGGGGCCGGCCTCGATCCGCGCGAGCTGACGGCGCGCACGCTCTACCGCAAACCGGGAGCGTAAGCCCGACCGATACCCGGCCGGGGCATGTCGGCGAATCGCTGCTAGACTTCGTGATTGGTCGAGAGAGTGACTGAGCCATCGGGACGTGAGGCGCAGCACGCGCGGCTGATCCACCGTGAGGTCCAGCAGCTCGCGCTGCTGATCGCGGTGGCGGTGGTGGCATTCTTCGCGACCCGGGCGCTGGCCGAACAGACTCGCGACATGCGGCGCGCCGACGCGGCGGTCTGGTTCGCGCGCGCCGAGCAGGCGCTGCACGCCGGGCGCGTCGCCGACGCGCTGCGGATGTATCGCCGCGCCGCCGTCCGCGATCCCGCATCGACGTTTTACCCGCTGGGTCTCGCGCGCGCGCTCGCCGCCGACCGCCAGGAGGCCGCGGCCGTGGAGGCGCTGCTCGCGCTGCGCGAGGTCGAGCCCGAGAGCCCCGACGTCAACACGGAGCTGGCCCGCCTGACCGCACGCGCCGGTGACCAGCAGGCCGCGGTCCGCTACTACCAATCCGCGCTGAACGCGCTCTGGCGCCCGACGGATCGGGAGCGCCGCCGGACGCTGCGCCTGGAGATGATTCGGTTCCTCATCGCCCACGGGCAGTCGCTGCGCGCGGTTCCCGAGATCCTGACGCTCTCGACCAATCTTCCGCCAGACGCGGCGTGGCACACACGCGTCGGCCTCCTGCTGCTGGAAGTGGACGAGCCGGAGCGCGCGCTGACGCTGTTCCGGGACGCGCTCGCCCTCGATCCGTCCGACGCGGACGCGCGCGCGGGCGTGTCGAGGGCGCGGGCGCTGATCGCGATCAAGGACAGGCCGGAGCATTGAGGCGTCCCGAGCTCCCGCGTCTGCAGCAGCTTCGCCTGCGCGAAAACCAGCTCTTCCTCGCGCTGACGATCGTCATCGGCGTGCTGGCGGGGCTGTCGGCAGTGCTGTTCTCGCTGGCCATCGATCGCGCCGCGCATGCGTTCTTCGGCATCTCGCCGACGAAGACGCGACTGTTCATCGTTCCGCCGCTGGTGAGCCTGATCACGGGCGCGCTGCTGGCGAAGGTCTTTCCCGATGTCCGCGGCAGCGGCGTGCCGCAGACCGAAGCCGCGTTCCACCTGAACGCCGGCGTGATTCCCGCGCGCGTGCCCCTCGGCAAGTTCCTGCTCGGCGTGCTCTGCATCGGCTCCGGCCATTCGATGGGACGGGAGGGTCCGTCGGTGCAGATCGGCGCCGGGCTCGCCTCTTCGCTGGGGCGCTGGCTGCAGCTGCGGCCGGAGCGCGTCAAGGAGCTGGTCCCAGTCGGCGCGGCCGGGGCGCTCGCGGCGGCGTTCAACACGCCGGTCGCGGCGGTGCTGTTCGCGCTCGAGGAGATCATCGGCGACCTCAACGCGACGCTGCTCGGCTCGACCGTCGTCGCGTCCGTGGCATCGGTCATTGTCGAACGCTCGATCCTCGGCAACGAGCCGCTCTTCCGCGTCCCGACGTATCACCTGGAACATCCCGCGGAGCTGCTCGCCTACGCGGCGCTCGGCGGCGTCGGGGGCGTGCTGTCGGTGATTTTCTGCAAAGGGCTGCTCGGCCTGAGGCGGCTCTTCCTGGCGTTGCCGCGCGCGACGCGGATCGTGCAGCCGGCCATCGGCGGGCTGGTGATCGGGGCCATGCTGCTGGCGGTGCCGGAGGTGATGGGCGTCGGCTACGAGTACGTCGACCAGGCGCTCAACGGCGGCCTGCTGCTCAAGACGCTGGTCGTGCTCTGCGTGGCCAAGATCGCGGCGACGCTCGTCTCGTACTCGTCGGGCAACGCCGGCGGCATCTTCGCGCCGAGCCTCTACATCGGCTCGATGGCGGGCGGCGCGGTCGGCCTGCTGGTCCGCCACTTCGCGCCGTTCCCGACCGCCGATCCCGGCGCGTATGCGCTCGTCGGCATGGGCACGCTGTTCGCCGGCATCGTCCGCGCGCCGATGACGTCGGTGTTCATGATCTTCGAGATCACGCAGGACTATCAGATCCTGGTGCCGCTGATGGTCGCGAACATGCTCAGCTTCGTGATCTCCCGGCGCTACCAGCCGCTCCCGGTGTATCACGCGCTCCTCGAGCAGGACGGCATCCACATCCCGCCGACGCGCTGAGTTCGGGGTCAGGTCTGCAAAACGTCCGTTTGGGGGTCAGGTCTGCAAAACGTCCGTTCGAGGGTGCCAGGGCGGCAGAGACTGCCACGTTCGCTGGCAAAACCTGCGACTCTGGCACCCTCGAAGTGTCGTTTTGCAGACCTGACCCCCAATCCCCCGCAGGGGTCAGGTCTGCAGACGGACGGTTCGGCGTGCCAGGTCAGGTGCGGCGGAAGGCGAGCGGGAAGAGCAGGCGGACGTCGAGGACACGCTCGCGGCGGCGTTCGGCATCGAGATTCCGGGCGCGCGCCTTCAGCAGATCGTCGAGGCCCACCATGCCGACGACGCGCGAAGTGCCCGGCTCGACGACCGGGAAGTGCGTCAGCCCGGTTTCGGCCATCCGCTGGACGATCGCGCGCAGCGGCTCGGTGGGATAGGCCACCGCCGCGCCGCGCCGGATCACCGTATCGAGCGCGTCTGCGCTGCCGGTACGCGCGCTATCGACGAGCTTCTGCAGATCGATGCGCGTCACGACGCCGGTCATCTGGCCGTCGGCGTCGACGATCGGATAGAGCCGCTGCGGCCCCTTCTCGGGATCGACGTGCAGCGCCGCCACGTGCGTGTCGAAGTCCGCGTCGAGCGGGAGCGCGACCACGTTGGGCTGCATCACTTCGCGGGCGAAGAGGATCTCGAGCGGATCGACGGCGTACTCGCGGCTCATATGGAAACCGCGGCGCGCGACCTTCTCCGTCAGGATCGAGCGCCCCAGCACGAGCACGGTGAAGCCGTGCGCGATCGTCACCGCGACGAGCAGCGGCAGCAGGATGTTGACGTCGTGCGTGAGCTCGAGCGCGAACACCACGCCGGTGAACGGCGACCGCATCGTCCCGCCGAGGATCGCACCCATGCTGACCAGCGGCCAGAAGCCCGCGCCCTCCGCCGGGAAGACCATGGCTTCGAGGCCGCCGAGCGCACCGCCCATCATCAAGAGCGGCGCGAGCACGCCCCCCGACGTCCCCGAGCCGAGCGACACCGACCAGATGATCGACTTGACGACGAGGATCCCGATGATCACCTTTGCCGGCACGTCCCCCTGCAGCAGGCTGCCAATCGTGTCGTAGCCGACGCCGAGCGCCTGCGGGAACACCAGGCCGCCGAGGCCGATGACCAGGCCGCCAATCGCCGGCCACCACATCCAGTGAATCGGCAGCTTCTGGAAGCTGTCCTCCGCGGCGTAGACGGCGAGCGTGAGCAGCGCCGACAGCCCGCCGGCGAGGAACCCCGCGACGACGCACGCCGCGAGCCCCTGCGGGCCGATGAAGATCGGGTGCGGCGGGACGGGGAAGAGCGGCCCGAGGCCGAGGATGTAGCGTCGCATGGCGGCGGCCGTCGCGGCCGCGAGCGCCACCGGGATCATGCTGCGCGGCTTCCACTCGAAGAGCAGCAGCTCCACCGCGAGCAGCACCGACGCCACCGGCGCCGCGAAGGTCGCCGACATGCCGGCCGCGGCCCCCGCCACCAGCAGCGTCTTGCGTTCGGTGCTCGTCAGGTGGAAGAACTGCGCGATGAGCGATCCGATCGCGCCGCCGGTCATGATGATCGGGCCCTCGGCGCCGAACGGTCCGCCCGAACCGATGGAAATCGCCGACGACACCGGCTTGAGCAGCGCGACTTTCGGCTCGACGCGGCTGCCGTTGATCAGGATGGCCTCGATCGCCTCGGGGATGCCGTGGCCGCGGATCCGCTCGGATCCGTACCGCGCCATCACGCCGATGATCAGTGCGCCAATCACCGGCACCAGGACCACCATCCATCCCAGGGTGTGGTCCGCCGGTGACACGAGCGCGGTGCTGAAGCGCTGGAAGAAGAACAGGTTGGTGAAGAAGCTAATCAGCTTGAGCAGCAGCCAGGCCACGAACCCGCAGATGAACCCGATCGCCGTCGCCATCAGCGAGATGGTGATGACCCGCGGCGTGGTGGTGAAGTCGCCCAGATCGTGCAGTTCCGCCGGCCCCGGGCCCTGTCGTAGTGACGCGTTATCCATGTGTCCCGCGCCTCCGTGCTCCGCGGGCGGTCTCGTCGAAGAACATGACCGGCGCCTGCCCCGCGAGATCCATCTCGGCGGTCAGCGCGGCCATCGAATGCGCGAGCGTCCGCCGCCGGCTGGCCGGCAGGCGCTCGATGGCGTGAATCAGCCGCGTCTGCGCGGCATCGGGGGCGCGCGTGACCAGGCGCCGGCCCTCCGCCGACAGCCGCAGCTCGAGCCGGCGGGCGTCGGCGGCGGCGGGCGCGCGCAGCACGAGGCCGCGCTGCACCAGCTTGGCGACGACGGTCGACACCGAGCTCTGGTGCGTGTGCGTGCGCGCGGCGAGGTCGTTCAGCGAGGCGCCGGGGCACTCGCCGAGCGTCTGCAGCACGAACAGCTGGGCGCCGCTGAGGCCGACCTGCTTCTCGGCCGCGCGCGACGACTCGTGCAGCTCGCGCACGATCCGCCGCACCGCGTCGAGAATCCCCCGCGTCTCGTGCGGACGGCCGGATGTATGGGCACCCATATATCCTTCCATCATAACAGGAACGCGTCTCGTTCGCGATAGAATCCCCCGGTCTATGCCGCCACCCGACAAACCCGCACGCGCGGGCCTGACGCTTACCCAGCAGATCATGCTCGGCCTCGTGCTCGGCATCGCCGCCGGCACGCTCGTGAGCCGTGTCAACCCCGCGTGGGCGATCTACTTCAACCCGTTCAGCCAGCTGTTCCTGCGGCTGATCAAGATGATCATCGCCCCGCTGATCTTCGGCACGCTCGTCGCCGGCATCGCCGGCGCGGGCCACGTCAAAGCCGTCGGCCGCATGGGCCTGCGCGCGATGATCTACTTCGAGGTCGTCACCACCATCGCCCTGCTGATCGGCCTGCTGGCCGTCAACATCTTCAAGCCGGGCGTCGGGCTGGTGCTGCCGGCGCCCACGGGTGCGCCGGCGGTCGCGACCAGCGTGCAGACGTGGGACCAGATCTTCCTGCACACCGTCCCGACCTCGGTGATCCAGGCGATGGCCGAAGGGGACGTGCTGCAGATCGTCGTCTGGTCGATCCTCTTCGCCATCGCGCTCACGATGATCGGCCCCAAGGGACGGCCGATGGTCGAGTTCTGCGAGTCGCTCGCCGAAACGATGTTCGCCTTCACGAACATCGTCATGAAGTACGCGCCGATCGGCGTCGCCGCGGCGATGGCCTACACGATCGGCAAGGGCGGGTTCGGCGTCCTCTACAACCTCGCGTGGCTGGTGGGCACGCTCTATATCGCCCTCGCGGCCTTCTACCTGCTGGTCCTCTTCCCGGTGATGCTGCTGTTCAAGATTTCACCGGCGAAGTTCTTCAAGGCCGTGAAAGAGCCTGCCGTCATCGCCTTTTCGACCACGTCGAGCGAAGCGGCGCTGCCAAGAGCGATGGAGGCGATGGAGCGCCTCGGCGTGCCGCGCAGCGTCGTCGCCTTCGTGCTGCCGCTCGGCTACAGCTTCAACCTCGACGGCTCGACGCTGTATCTCTCGCTGGCCGCGGTCTTCGTCGCGCAGGCCGCCGGCGTCACGCTCAGCATCGGACAGCAGGTGACGATGCTGCTGACGCTGATGCTGACCAGCAAGGGCGTCGCCGGCGTGCCGCGCGCGTCGCTGGTGATCCTGGCGGCGACGCTGGCCAGCTATCACCTGCCGCTCGAAGGGGTGACGCTGATCCTCGGCGTCGACACGCTGATGGACATGGGACGCACGATGACCAACGTCATCGGCAACTGCCTGGCGTCCGTCGTCGTGGCCCGCTGGGAAGGCGTGTTCAGGGAAGCGAGCGACACGGAGCTCGAGGTCGCCGCGGTCCGCGGCGAGATATAGAGGTCTCCCGGCCTTCTATTGACGGGGGGCGGCGTCGTCACCCTCACGCAGGGTGACTGCCGCCTCTTCGACTCCGCGCCCCTTCACCGCCGTCACTACGAGCTGAAGCCGGTTGTACTCGACGGTGTCGCCGACCTTCGGCGGACGGCCGAGAAGCGTCAGGATCAGGCCGCTGACGCTGTCCACGTCCTCGTGCGCCAGCTCCAGGTCGAATTGCTGCCCGAGCTCGTCCAGCCGCATCGTGCCCGGCACGAGGAGGCGTCCGGTGGCATCGCGCTTCGGCCCCGAGCGCCGCTCCGGGCTGTCGTCGATCTCGCCGACGACCTCTTCGAAGAGATCCTCGAGCGTGACGACACCTGACGTGCCGCCGTGCTCGTCGAGCACCACAGCGAACTGCGCGCGCTCGCGGCGCATGACCGCCAGCACCGCGTCGAGAAGCGCCGTCTCCGGCACGAGGGGTACGGCCCGGGCGCCCGCCGCCGTCACCGTCTGCGCGTTCAGCAGCAGCCGCAGCAGATCCTTGATGTGATACGTGCCGACGATGTGGTCGAGATCCCCTTCGTAAACAGGATAGCGGGTGCGCGGCGTGCGGCCGATGATCGCGCGCAGGTCCTCCGGCGTGGCGCCGACCGGGATGCCGACGATGCGCACGCGCGGCACCATCGTTTCACCTGCCGTGAGCTCGCCGAACTCGAACAGCTCCTGGAGCACGCGGCTCGATTCCTCGCGCAGCGCTCCCTGCTCCTCCGATTCCTCGACGATCAACTGCAGTTCTTCCGGGGTGTAGTACTGGTTCGCGTCGTGCGCGTGCGGCGTGACGCCGAACGGCTTCAGCAGCGCGTTGCCCAGCCCGTTCAGCAGCCAGACGAACGGGTAGATCGCCGTCTGGATCCACATCATCGGCGGCGTGAGCCACAGCGCCAGCGACTCGGCGGACTGCAGCGCCAGCGACTTCGGCAGCATCTCGCCGAGGACGATGTGGAAGTAGGTGAGGATGGCGATCGCGGCCGCGCTCGCGAAGCCGTGCGCCGCCAGCCACTGCGCCCAGGTGGCCGTGCCCAGCGCGTGCAGCACCCATTCGGCGATGACGTGCTCGCCGTACATGCCGAGGCCGAGGCTCGCGACCGTGATCCCGATCTGGGCGGTGGCGACGTAGCGGTCCTGCCGGCCGGTGTCCTTCAGGACCCCCGCGACGAGCCGTGCGAGGCGGTCGCCGCGGCTCGCGCGCGCGTCGATGGCCATCCGCGGCGCGCTGACGATCGAGAACTCCGCCGCGACGAAGAAGGCGTTCAGGAGAAGCAGGACGAAGATGATGGCGATCGGGATCACGCGGTTCCCTCGTCCTCGTCGTCATCTTCTTCACGCGACCGCACGATCACCGACATGATGCGATCGTTTTCGACGCTCTCGATCTCCACTTCGAGGCCGCCAATCTCGATCTTCTCGGCGGGCTCCGGCAGCCGCCCCGCTTCGCCGACGACGAAGTCGGCCACCGCACGATCGTCGGCCGGCCACGCCCCCTCGACCCACACGCGCGCGCGCTCCAGCGGCAGATCTCCCGGCAGCCGCACACGGCCGTCGGTGAGACGCAACGGCAGCAGCCGCGGCGCCTTGAACTCGTCGGGCACGCTTCCGAGCAGCTCGCCGAGGACGTCCTCGAGCGTGATCATGCCGATCACGGCGTCGGACGCATCCACCACCAGCGCCTGGTGGCTGCGCCGCTCGCGCAGGAAACCGAGGAGACGATCGGCCGGCATTCTGTCGGGCACGCGCAGAATCGGCCGGACGAGCGCCGCCAGCGTACCGGTGCGTCCGCGGTCGAGGAAGTGCGTGACGACATGCTTCGTGTGCAGGATGCCGATGATGTCGTCGAGCGACCGGCGGTAGACGGGCAGCCGGCTGTACGGGCTGGTCGCGACGATCCGCAGCACGTCGGCGAGCGGCGTCGCGACGTCGAGGGCGGCGAGCCGGCCGCGCGGGACCATCAGCTGCCGCGCGTCGCGGAGACCGAGGCGCAGCGCGCGGTGCAGCCGCACCTGCTCCTGCGGTTCCAGCAGGCCGCCGTTGCGGCTCTCGGCGATCATCAGGCCGATCTCTTCCGGCGAGTGGACGTGGCGGTGGGTCGCGGTCGGCACCCGCAGCAGCTGGCGCAGGATCGCGGCGCTGCGGTCGAGAATGACGATGAACCACGCGTAGGCGCGCGCCGACCACAGCATCGGCCGCGTCGTCAGCAGCGCGATTTCCGTCGGGTAGCGCAGCGCCACGGTCTTGGGCACCATCTCGCCGATGATCACCGACAGGATGGTCAGCGAGACGAGCACGATCGCGCTGGCGAGCGACTCGCCGTTGTTCGGCGCGAACGGGCTGACGCGAACGATGATCGGCGCGACCACCGGCGAGATCACCGCCCCGGCATAGGCGCCGAGCGCCAGCCCACTCAGCGTGATCCCCACCTGCGACGCGGCGATGTAACGGTTCAGCCGCTGCGGATCTTCGACCACGGGCAGGAGGCGGGCCGCGGTCGGGTTGCCGTCCTCGCACAGGCGGCGGAGCCGGCTGCGCCGGACCCCGACGGCGCCGAACTCGGCGGCCACATAGAACCCGGTAACGGCGATCAGCAGCAGGATGACTCCCGCGGCGGCGACCATGCGCGACTGATGGTAGCCGATCGTACCGGCCCAGCTTGACTGGAGGCGCCGGGGCTTCCACAGTACCCGGGTCCTAAATGCTTATGCTGAAACGATTTATTGCTGTGCTCGCGGTCGTGGCCGGGGTCGTGGCGTTCGAGACGCCGGCCGCCGCTCAGACCGCCGGAGAAGTCGTCCTGCGCGCGGCGGCGGCGCGGGCCATCGGCGGCGCATGGACGGTCACGTCCGATCCGGGCGCGTCCAACGGCGCCGCGTTGTGGCTGCCCGATGCCGGCGTCGCAAAACTGGCGTCGGCGTCGGCGAGCCCCGCCAACTACTTCGACCTGACCTTCACCGCGCGCGCGGGCGTGCCGTATCGCCTGTGGATCCGCGGCCGGGCGCAAGGCGATCTCTATACGAACGATTCGGCATTCGTGCAGTTCTCCGGCTCGACCGCGTCCGACGGCACACCGGCGTTCCGCATCGGCACGACCGGCGCGACGGTGGTGTCGCTCGAGGACTGCAACGGCTGCGGCGTGTCGGGCTGGGGCTGGAACGACAACGGGTACGGCGTGGGCGTCGTCGGTCCGTCCATCTACTTCGCGGCCGACGGCACGCAGACCGTGCGCGTGCAGGGGCGCGAAGACGGCTTCATCGTCGACGAGATCGTGCTCTCGCCGCAGAAGTACCTCAACGCCGCTCCGGGCGCGGCGAAGCAGGACACGACGATCCTGGCGCCGGCCGACGGCACCTCGACGTCGCCGGCGACCATTACGCGCGTCCGCGGCCCCTACCTGCAGCGGCCGACCGACCGCTCGATCGTCGTCGTGTGGGCGACGCGTGAATCCGGGACAGGCGACGTCCGGTACCAGACGCCCGGCGGTACGCTGACCGCGCCGGCGACGTCCCGCGCCGTGACGAACGCGCAGACCGGCCTGGGCTACGACTACGTGCAGTACGAAGCCACGCTGACCGGCCTGTCGGCGGCAACCGCGTATGCCTATCAGCCGTTCGTCAACGGGGTGCCGGCGGCGCCGGCCGCGACGCTTCACACCGCGCCGGCCGCAGGCACCGGATCGATCTCGTTCCTGGCGTTCGGCGACAGCGGCATCGGATCCGCCGAGCAACGGCAGCTCGGATCGCTGATGGGGAATGAGTCCGCCGACCTCGCCGTCCACGTTGGCGACATCGTGTATGGCACGACCGCGACCACCGGTGATGCGAGCTACGTCGGCTACCAGAACTGGTTCTTCGACATCTACTCGTGGCTGCCGACCAAGTCGTTCACGCCGACCGAAGGCAACCACGACAGCCGTCCGACCAACGGCGACGGCATCGCCTATCGCGATCTTTTCGTGCTGCCCGACAACGGCGCCATCCCCGAGCGCTA
>Ga0075435_100000871_pt1 | contig 18928 bp, 17 predicted proteins | sample RhiMethybrSRZTD4_FD_75302 | JGI IMG/M metagenome (GOLD analysis project Ga0075435, IMG submission 75302) | Populus rhizosphere microbial communities from Tennessee, USA - Rhizosphere MetaG P. TD hybrid SRZTD4 | ecosystem: Host-associated > Plants > Roots > Rhizosphere > Soil | place: USA...
GAAGAAGACCGCCGTCGGCGACGCGTCGGAGGCCCCGAGCCCCACCATCGTCTCGAGCGCGCCGCCCGCTGCCAGCGCGATCGTCGGCCGGCCGGCGGCGGCGGCTTCGAGCGGGGCGATTCCAAAATCCTCCACCGCCGGAAAGAGCAGCGCGCGACACCGGGCGTAGAGGCCGGCCACCTCGGCGTCCGAGCGCCAGCCGAGAAAGCTCACCGTCGGCCCGGCGAGGGCGCGCAGTCGGGCTTCCTCGGGGCCGGTGCCGACGACGACCAGGCGGCGGGCGAGACGCGTGGCCGCCGCGACGGCGAGATCGACACGCTTGTACGGCACGAGGGCGGCGACGACCAGATAGTAGTCGTCGGGTCCGTCCACGATCTCGTAGCGCTGGACGTCGACCGGCGGGTACATCAGGTCCGACGGTCGGTCGTAGACGCGGCGAATCCGGTCGGCGATGTGCTTCGAGATCGCGACGAAGTGGCTCACGCCCGCGGTGCGCCGGTCCCAGCGCCTGAGCGCCGCCGCCACCAGAGGCATGGCGAGTCGCGTCGCCGGCCCGCCCCTTCCGAAGTAGTCGTCGTAGAGGTCCCAGACGTAGCGCATCGGGGAAAAGCAATAGCACAGGTGGAGGGCCCCCGCCGCCGCCCGCGCGCCCTTCGCGACGCAGTGGCTCATCGACACCACGAGGTCGTAACTCGACAGGTCGAAGCGGCCGATGGCCAGCGGAAACAGGGGCAGGTAGTGACGGTAGCGCGTGGTCGCGCCCGGCAGGCGCTGGACGAACGAGGTGACGATGCGGCGGTTCTCGATGACGGGGCTCACGCTACCCGGAACGTGCAGGAGCGTGTAGAGCGGCGCGTCCGGGAAGAGCTCGCAGAGCACGTCGAGGCAGCGCTCGCCGCCCCGCATCCCAGTGAGCCAGTCGTGGACGAGGGCGACGCGCGCACCCGGCGCCGGACTGGCTTCCGTTACTGCGGGCGTGACTTGATTCGCCGTCGCCAATACTCGAGGAGGTCGGCGAGCGTCTGCTCGAGCGGGATCACTCCGCGCCACCCCAGCTCTCGCTCGATCTTCTCCCGACTGCCGCGCAGCACCGGGACATCGGACGGCCGAAACCGCGCCGGGTCCTGTCGTACCTCGACGTGCGAGAGCGTCGACCGCTCGATCAGGAAGTTCAGCACCCGCTCGATCGACCAATCGACGCCGGAGCAGAGGTTGTACACCTCGCCCGGCGTGCCGCGCTCGAGCAGGACCCAGTAGCCCCGCACGATGTCGCGAACGTCGGAGAAATCGCGCGTCGGCTTGAGATCGCCGACGTGCACGACCGGGTCGCGCAGCCCCGCCTCCATCTCGGTGATCTGCTTCGCGAAGTTCGACGTGGCGAAGGTCTCGCCGCGGCGCGGTCCCGTGTGGTTGAAGGCGCGGGCGCGCACAATGTGCATTCCGTAGCTCTTGAAGTACTGCCAGCCCATCAGGTCCTGCGTCACCTTGCTCACCGCGTACGGGGAGAGCGGGCGCAGCGGGTTGGTCTCGCGGATCGGCAGCTCGTCGGCGTAGACCAGCCCGTACTCCTCGCTCGAGCCGATCACCAGGAAGCGCGCGGTGGATCCGAGCTGCCGCATGCCCTCGAAGAGGTTCATCTGGCAGATGGCGTTGGTCCACAAGGTCTCCGACGGCGTGTTCCAGGAGGCCGCCACGAAGCTCTGCGCCGCCAGGTGAATGATGTAGTGGGGCATCGCCTGCTCGAGGAGCGCGCGCACCGAGAGAAGGTCGCGCAGGTCGCACTCGACCAGGTTGACGCGGTCGCGCAGATGCTCGATGTGCTCGGTCTTGCTCCGCCAGCGCAGCGAGCCGATCACGTCCGCGCCGCGCTCGAGCGCGAACTCGGCGAGATGGCTGCCCACAAAACCCGTGATTCCAGTGATCAGAACGCGCATGAGCCGTATCCTACACCACTCCCGAATCGCCTGATAACTCGGCGGAGCGTCCGCCGGAGCGTGAGCGGCAGCGCCAGCGCGCAGACGGGCTTAGCCAGAAAAATGGCGCACCAGGGCGGATAGGCGCCGCGCTGCAGCGCCTTCAGCTTGGCCGTCACCTCGTCGTGGATCCGCGTCGTGTCGCGCGCGCTCGAGAGCTGTCCCGGCGCGAGCCGCCGGAGCACCAGGGGCTCGTCCAGGCTCGCCAGCCGCGTCAGGCCACTCATCCGGAGCCAGAGGTCGTAGTCCTGGGCGACGATGAACCGCTCGTCGTACCAGCCGCTCTCCTCGAGGACACTGCGTCTGAACATCATCGACGAGTGCGTGAAGGGATTCAGCCGGATGAGGACGCGACGAAGCGCGCGATCGTCGCTGGGAGGCGTGATGGTCCGGAGCACCTCGCCGCTCGCCGAAATCTCGCGGCACGCCGTTCCCAGGAGCCCGACCTCGGGGTGGGCCTCCAGGAAGGCCACCTGGCGGGCGAATCGCTCGGGGAGGCAGACGTCGTCACCGTCCATCCGCGCGATCAGCGCGCCCCGCGCCACGCGGAGCCCGTGATTGAGCGCCGGCGTCTGGCCCGACTGGTGCTGAGTGATCACGCGCAGCCGCGGATCGCGGTAGCTCTTCAGAATGGCGGGCGTCGCGTCGACCGAGCCGTCGTCGATCGCGATGAGCTCGAAGTCGCCGAACGTCTGCCCGAGCACGCTGTCGACCGCCTCGACCAGCCATGGCTCGGCGTTGCAGACCGCCATGACAACGGAGACCGCAGGCATCCCCGCGTTCTGCGGCCCCCTCATCGCTTCACCGCGACGAAAAGAATCATGTGGCCGAGGGCCGCGAGCCCCGGACGGGTATAGAGGATGCGCCGCAGGGCGCGACCGGCCGCCGAGCGCTCGGCAGGTCGCGCGGCAGGTTGCGCCGAGGCGCCCGTGGGGGTCGCCGCGCCGACCGCTTGGGCCCGGCGGACCACCCGGGACAGACGGCGCAGCCAGGCCGTCGGCAGCCGGGCCGGATCGTAGGGCGTCGCGCGCAGCACGCGGAAGCCATTCTGTTCGATGAAGGCACGTGCTTCCGTTCGGGTCAGCACGAACTGGTAGAACTGTCCACCCGCGTCGCGGAGCTGCTGGTTTCGCCGGCGGATCCAGCGCGCGCCGAGGCGTCTCGCCCCGTTCACGTACGGCACCGAAAGGATGAGGGTTCCGCCCGTCCGCAGGACGCGATGCGCTTCACGCAGGATCGCGCCCGGCCCGTCCGGATCGTGCTCGACCACGCCCAGCGAGAGGTACGCGTCGAAGGCGGACGCGCGAAACCCGAGCTCGCGCAGGTCCATGGCCGACAGCGGGGTCGCCGGCGTCCACTCGCGCCCGGCGCGGAGCGGATCGACGCCCCAGTCCACGCCGACCGCCCGATAGCCACGCTCGCGGAGCAGCACGACGTACTGCCCGACGCCGCAGCCGGCCTCCAGCACGCGGGCGCCAATCGGCGGCATGCCCTGCAAGATCATCGTGGTGAGCGGCGAGCGCTCGGCCGAGCGCGCGAGAACCGCCGGCGACTGGGCGCCCCAGTGCTCCGCCCAGAACTCTCGCGTCGCCGACCGCGCGTAATAGGCCAGCACGACTCAGCGCGTCGCGCTCGCCGGCGCACCCGCGACACGGCGCAGGAGCTCGATCTCGCGGGCGACCAGGGTCGCCAGATCGTAGTGCGCGAGGACGCGGCCTCGGGCGCGCTGGCCGAGCTCGTCCGCCAGACGGCGCTGGCCAAAGACCTGCTCCAGCCGGGTGGCCAGGGCGCCGGCGTCATGCGGGTCGAAGAGCAATCCGGCGTCGCCGTCGGCGAGCACCGAGCGGTTGGCGACGATATCCGAGGCTATGCACGGTAGACCACAGCTCATCGCCTCGATCAGCACCTTGGAATGCCCCTCGGTGAAGGAGGGAAGCACGAACACGTCGGCGCCCCCGTAGATGCGCGGGAGCTCGCGATGGTCCACGCTCGGTACGAGCTCGAGCCGGACGCCGAGCTCCGCGGCCGCCGCGCGCAGGCGCTCGCGGCGGGGGCCGTCACCCACGAAGGTGAGGCGCGCCTCGAGCCGTGGCGCGAGCTTCGCGGCGGCCGCCACGAGCGTCTCGAGATTCTTCTCGGGCGACAGGCGGCCGACGTAAAGGACACGGACGCCGCCCGGCTGGGTGCGGACACCGGGCGCAAAGCGGGCGGTGTCGACACCGTTGGGGATCAGATGAATCCCGGCGGGATTGCCGACGCGCCGCTCGATGTCGGCCCTGAGCTCCGGCGTGGGCACGATCACCGCGTCGGCGTATCGGAGGCCTTGCGCTTCCACGTGCGCCCGGAGGCTGCCGCTCAGCCACGAGCGGCGTAGCGTGTGCGATGGAAAGCCGTAGGTGGTGACGAACGGAACGCCGTAGCGCCACTTCGCGGCGAGCGCCGGGATGACGCCAGTCACCTGGAACACCCGGAGCACGGAGCAGCTCCGGAGCTCCTGCCCATACCGCAGCGGCATGGCGAAGGCATACGCCCAGGGATGCCATCGGCCGCCGGCCAGGAGCCGCACCGACGCGCGCACCTCCTGGTCGTCCGTGTAGTCCGCGAGCGACTCGGCGAGATAGCTGAAGTAGCGGATCTCATCGAAGGCGCGCGCATAGGGTTTCAGGTAGCCGTCGACGAATCGGGAATGCTGACCGGCCCGAGCGAGGGCGCCGAGCCCGCCGCGGATCTCGGGGAGGACACCGAGGATCATCCGGGACATGTCATGCCGATCGCCGCGCGACCGCGCGAAAGCCGATGCTCTCCGCGGGCTGACGGAGCGCGGCCTGCCGCTTCCAGGCCGTGAGTCGGCGGTACGCGGGCAAGGACAGCCCTCCCACGACGTCGATGACGCCGGCCCACGCCGTGTCGTACACCACGGGCATCACCGGGCCGTCGGGAGTGAAGCCGCCCGCTCGCAGCTCGTCGAGGAATTCGGCCTCGCTGTACTCGATCTTGTGGTCGGGATCCGAGAACGCGAACAGGCCGGCCTCGCGAAGCCGCCGGCGCCACGACGTTTCCCGGTTCGGCGCCGAGATCAGGAGCCGGCCGTCGGGCCTGAGCACGCGCGCGATCTCGCCGAGAACGTGGCGGCGCGGCTCGAGGTGCTCGATCACGTCGAGGAAGAGCGCGGCGTCGAAGCTCGAATCGCGGAACGGAAGGCGTCCGGTGAGGTCGACGGCGAAGAGGTGAAGGCTGCCGCGGGCGGCGCGGCGCACCGAATCGGCGGCTACCGAGAGCGCGGCCCGATCATAGTCGACACCGACCACCCGGCGCGCGCATCGCGCCGCGACCAGGGCGTGGGCGCCGTTCGAGCATCCGAGATCGAGGACGACGTCGGCCGGCTTCAGGTACTCGACATACCAGTGGTGCCAAGGCGCATCGCTCAGATGCTTGGGGTGCACCGGGTGCGCGCTCTTGCCGGTGTAGCGCGTGAGCCGGACCGCGATGCCAGCGCCACGTCGGTTCAGCAGGTCGAGCGCGGCGACGAGCCGACGCGGCCAGCGCGCGCTCATGCCCCGCGCCGATGACCCGCGGCGCCCGCTCGCCACTGGGCGAGGACCTCGTCGTAGACGCGCGCGGTCGCAGCGGCGCAGAGGTCCCATCGGAACATCCGGTCGACCCGTTCGCGGTTCGCGCTTCCGAGCTTGCGCCGAAGATCGGGCTCCGACGCCAGACGTAGCACGCTGCGGACGAACGCACCGCGATCGGCCGGGTCGCAGACGAAGCCGCCTTCCCCGTCGCACAGGAGCTCCGGCAGCGAACCCCGGTTGGAGATGATCGCCGGAAGCCCGCACGACATCGCCTCGACCACCACGAGCCCGAACCCTTCCATGAGCGAGGGGAATACCAGCAGGTCGGCCGTGCGATAGCAGTCGACCTTCTCGGACTCAGGGAGATGACCGGTGAAGAGGACGTGCTGCTCGAGTCCGAGCCGGCGGGCCTGCCGTTGTAAACGCGTCAGATGCGGGCCGGAGCCCGCGACGAGGAGCCGCACGTCGGGCCGCTCACGGACGACCTCCGCCCAGACGTCCAGGAGGAAGCCGAGGTTCTTCCGCGCCTCGAGCGCGCCCATGAAGAGCGCGACGATCTGGCCCTCGAGCCCCAGCCGCCGCACCAGCGCCTCCGGCTTCGGCCCGGGCGCGAATCGCTTCTCTACGCCGTAGTACGCGATGCTCAGCTTTTCGGGCGGAACGCCGAGCACCTCGGACGCCTGGCGCTTGGCAAACTCGCTCCCGACCACGACGCGCTCGACCCGCTTCATCACCCACCCCTCGATCAGCGAGTTCAGGCGTCCGCCGTCGAGGTGATGGTGGTGCGCGATGATGGGAACGTCCAGCCCGTAGAGCCGGCGGGCGCGCAGCGCCGCCGGTCCGATGTAGCGCAGGGAGTGGGCGCGGAGCACGTCGAACGGCCTCGCGTCGTAGACCCGCTTGATGAATCGCGGCAGCACCAGCGCCGCCACCGGCCACCGGAGCCCGCGGCCGATCGGCAGGCGATGGACCGTCCAGTTCCGGACGCCGTCGGGCACCCGCTTGTGCCGCGCGAGCAGGAGCTCGAGGGCCATTCCGCGATCGGCCAGCGCGCGCAGCACCTCGCGCTCGTACACTTCGCCGCCGAGCCGCGCTTCCGGGTCGAGTCCACAGTGCGGAGTGCAGACGCGCATCGCTCAGCGCACTCCCCAGGGCCGCTCGGCCAGAATCCGGTTTAGTACGCGCCCGTAGTCGACGCACATTTGATCACCTGACGGCGCCTCGCGTAGCACGCTCGACCGTAGCTCCTCGTATCGATCACGAGCTTCCAGGATCGCACCACGCACGTCATCGCGGAAGGGCACGCCGTAGCGCCGCGCCAGCTCGACCGTCCCTCCGCCGTCCTCGTGGTAGATGACTGGAAGCCCGCACTGTGCCCCCTCGATCGGATGCATGGGGCCCGGCTCCCATCGGGAGGCTGTCAGATACGCATGGCATCGGCGCAATAATCCGCCGAGCTCCGGGCCCTGCACGGCTCCGTGCGTCCTGGCTGCCTTCCAGCGGATCTCCTTCGGCCATCGTCCGATCACCCAGAGCTCGGTCCCTGGAAGCTTGCCGCCGGCCACGAGGTCGTCCACTTCGCGATAAACGTCGAACCCCTTCATCCAGTTGTCGGACCAGTGGTGCGTTACCAGCCGGAAGGGTTGCCCGGGGCCAAAATGCTCAGCACCTATGGGATGGAAAACCGCCGGATCCGCCCCGTTGGCGATGACGGCGTGCGGAAGTGAGGCATCGAACCAGCGCGCGAGATGGTACTGTCGCAGCCAATCGGAGACAAACACCGTGAAGTCGGCGAGCTTGTTCGCCCGCGCAAGCAACTCGTCCATGACGTCCGTGCCCTTTCGGGCGTCACACTCGTTGACGCGGTGGAGGCACAGCGCCTGAGGCCATCTCTCCTTGCATGCCTTGATGTCCTCGGGGCCGAACGTGACCAACCCTCCCACGCGAGGGTCGACGAGAACGATCGCGTCGATGGCCCGCTTGAGATCGAACACGATCTCGTACCGGCGGCCCACCAGACAGCGAATCATCTGCTGGAGCCACTGGTTCCCTCCGCCCCAAGGGGAAGAAGTCGGGCGCATGTTGATCGCCACGCGCGCCACCGTCGCGCCGGCAATTCGTCTCGTCAACCGACTCAGCACACGTGGGCGCCGATCAACCGGTCAAGCGCCGCCGCCATCTGGTCCTCCGAGAAGTGGGAGACCACCGTCTCCCTCGCTTTCTGCCCGATCCGGCGACACAGTTCAGGCTCCGACCAGAAGCGCCGCATGGCGGCACGCAGGGCCGAGACGTCGCCGGGCGGAACCAGGACGCAGGTCTCGCCGTCCCGCACGAACGGCTCGCCCCACCAGCCTCGTGTCCGGGTGACGATGACCGCCTTGCCGCACGCCATGGCCTGGAGCGTTGCGCTCTGCCCGGATGGCTGACTACGGTCGAGTAGCGGAATGACGACGAAGGCCGCGCGCGAATAGATGTCTCGAAGCTCGATTGGGGAGTGGTTCGTGCTGTGGATCAGGTTGGGATGGCGGTCCAACGTCAGCGGCTGCCGGGTCACGATATGTAGCGGCAGATCGGCGGCGGCGGCGAGGAGCGTCGGATAATCTCGGCCTGAGTCGGAACCGACGCTGATCACCCGGCCGCCCCGCTCTCCGGACAGTGCTGTGTTTCGCCAGAACTCGCAATCCGTCCCGAACGGGAGCACGCGGATGCGGTCCGCGGGTACGCCGAGCCAGGTCGCGAGGCTATCGCGTGCGCCCCCGCTCAACACGACGAGCTCATCGACACCGAGGAGTAGATTCCGATACCGCCTTGAGAGCCAGCGTCGCGCACCATACGCTGCGACCCGGTCACTGAGGCCCTGACTGATGTAGATGAGCCGAGCTCGCAGGAGCCCGAGATTCTTGAGCAGCGCGAGCGGCAGCCCGCACGAATCGACGGTGGACACCACCACACGGGCGCGCCTCAGGACGCCCACATTCCGGAGGACGAGGTCGAGCGCGAAACCCATTCCGAATCGGCGCGCGAGGATCCACTCCATGGGCCACCACGCCCGCAGGAACGGATGACGTCTCTCGTCCTCGACGAACCCGACGCGGTAACGTCGGCCGAGCGTCGGCATAGAGTAGAAGAACTCGCCCGACCGATCTCCACGCCGCCACTCGTCCAGCCACTGACGGCGCGATCGTCGGTACACCCAGATGACCTCGGGAGTCTCGGGCACGCTCGTCACTCCGGCGTGATCCAACCCGGCGTTCATGTCATGCGTCCAAGCACGTACCGATTGGTCTCGGCCGCGAGCCCACGACACCTTGTGTCCAGAAGAAGTCGAGCGGGCTGCCCAGCTTATCGATCAGCTCGATGCCGGTCGTCAGCCGCACCAGGTTGGCGAGTACGGCGAGCGGCCGCACGCGGCCCACGCCGAAGCACATCAGATCGACGAACCAGACCGGGTGCATGCGGGTGAGCCGGACCTCGTGAAAGTACTTGCCGACGAGCACCTGGAGCTCTGCAGGCCAGAATTCGTGGACGTGGTGCGGATCCAGCGATCGTTCGCGTGTCCGGATCGGCGTCGTGAGCACGAGCCGCCCTTCGTCGTTCAAGAACTCGACGACCTGCACAAGCAGCGCGTCCGCGTCGTCCACGTGCTCGAGCACTTCGGCGAGGACGACGGCGTCGAACTTCCGTCCCTTTATGGAGCCGAGATCATCGTGGAATTCGCCGCGCAGACCCTCCCGCGCGAACAGCCGCCTCGCCAGCACCAGCGCCGTCTCGTCGGAATCGACGCCTGTCACCTCCATGCCCGTCCGTGCCATTCGGGCGAGCAGCGCCGCATCGCCGCAGCCGATCTCGAGGACCCGATGACCGCCGGTACACTGACGGACAACCCATTCCATCCGCGATCGCGTGTACGGCCAGCCGTGGAGAGGATGGCGTGACGCCTCACGCCAATGGTAGGCACCACGAACACGATACTTGGTGAACTCGCTGGTCACCTCACACCGCACGCGTCCGGTAGCGGCTCGCGGACCTCGAAGACACCTCAGAATGCCTTTCCCACGATGTATCCTTCCTCGCTATCGAGCGTGTAATACCGGCCCATCAGCGGCTCAAGCGGCTTCGTGCCGAAGTAGGCCACCCGATGACGCGCCAACGCTGCGGACACCTTGCGATGGCAGCCCGATCGCACGATCCGCTCGAACCCCACCATCGCAAGCCACGCGAAGACGGCACGGGCCGAGGGCAGGTGCGTGATGTTGGTGCTGAGGTGGTATTTCTTCTCGATCCTCTTGGATGGTGGATAAAAGATCTCCACGCAACTATCACGACGCAGGCGTCGACGTCGAATGGTGGCCGATTCCAGGACCAGGACACCGTTCGGGCGAAGCAGGTCGTAGAGCCTCTTGACCAAGCGAAGCTGCTCGGGGTTGTGGTACAGGACACCCGTACACCAGATCGCGTCGAACTCGCGCCCGTCGAACACATCTGTGTACATCAGATTCGCCGAAATGTACTCGATATTGGTGCCATCGAGCTCACGGAGCCACACCTCGTTCGCATGCTTCATCCGCGGTAGATCAACGAGCGTGAGAACGTCGGGGCCAAGCTCGAGAAGCCGCCGGGTGTCGTTCCCATCCTTAGGGCCTACTTCTAGAATGCGTCGAGGGCAGAGCTGACCCAGGTACTCACGAAACTCCTCGAAAAGGGTGGCCCGATAGTCGACGCGGCTGTTCCGCCGCAGCAGCCATTTGGCCAGATTCTTCAGTTGCCGCATCGGTGTCGCATCTCCCGCGGGCACGCGCATCTCAGGTCCCTATCGCGGTTCGACCGAGCCGGGCGGTGACCACCCTCTCAAGCCGCCGCAGCTCGGCGCTGCCGAGAACCTTCTGTTTGCACGTTCGGCACGGCTCCTCCTTGTCGCTGACTGTCGCCAAGCCACGCCGCCACGCGGCGAAATTCCGGCTCGCGTACACGTCAAAGATGTTGCCGGACGCCGGGGCCGACAGGTCGCCCAAGACGAACTGTGCGTGCTGCGGGTGGTCGCTCCGAAGGTTGCAGCACGGCATCACCTTGCCATTGAAGTCGATGGTGAAGTTCGAGAACACCAGGAAACAAGGCGATCGCCGGACGTAGCGGCTGTCGACAAGTTTCTCGACAAGCTGACCACGGTCGTAGCCAACCTCGTCAAAGTTGTGAGAGAAGGCGATGATCTCGAGGCGATCGGCAGGGAAAGTCGCGCCGACGCTCGTGGCGGTCGCGCTCGTCCACTCCGGCGCGATCCCGATCCGACGTCCTACCCGCGCGATCTCTCCCCGAGCGGCCGCCGGGCTCCAGGCCGCCCCGCGAGGCATGTAGACGCTGATTCGGAGCACGGACAGCCCGACCTCGCAGAGCCGTGTGAGTGCCTGGGGATTGAGATAATCGCCGTTGGTGACGATGTCGATCTCGGCTCGCGGTAACCGCTGACGCGTCGTCGCGATGAGCTCGTAGATGCCCTGGTGCGCCATCGGTTCAGAATATCGGGCAAACCGAACCACGCGGTCGTAGTCGATCGACGCGAGATCGTCGATGATGGCGTCGAAGACACCGCGATCGATCGGCGTCCTCACCGACAAACGATCGATCGTCGCGTTCGGGCAGAACGAGCACGTGCGATTGCAATAGGCGTGCGGTTCCAGCTCAACCAGTGTGACGTTACGCTTGAACAGCCACCGCTTTTCCGGGCCGCTCCGGGCCTCGCCGCTCTCTAGCGAGGCCGTATCAAGGATCGACCGGAAGTGCGTCCACGAGTCCGGCCGGCGGCGCAGGCGCCGGTAGGCCCGCTTTAAGAAAGCGGTCGCGAACATATTTCCTCTTCCTCGTAGGCCGCTGTCTCGGTGGCCAGGAGGTCGGCCGGCTTCGGTCCAGCTCCTGAGTCTATGTTTGAGCTCCTCGGTCTAGTTGATTGACTCGCGGTTCCCAACTCGATCTAACCGAGTAACTCGAACACAACAGTTGCGGTACCGCTGCGCGATCTTCCCCGCACCCGGTCGGGTGGTCGGCAGCCGATAGGGCGAAGACCGGAAAGGTACGGCTGCGGCGCGACCTCGCTCATGCGCTCGTCTCCGTGATCTGGCGAAACAGGTCGTGATTTCCCCTGAGCTCCGCGTAGCTCCCGCGACCGACCAGACGCCCCTGCTCTAGCACGAAGATCTCGTCGGACAGAATGACGGTCGAGAGCCGGTGGGCGATGGTCACAATCATGACCTGCCCGCGCAGGTTCTTCAGCGCCGCCAGGATTTCGCTCTCGCTGAGGGTGTCGAGCGCACTCGTGGCCTCGTCGAGGACCAGTATCTCCGGCCGGTTGAACAGCGCACGGGCGATGGCCACACGCTGCCGCTGCCCGCCTGAAAGTCGGGCCCCCCGCTCACCCAGACGCGTGTCGAGACCGCCCTCAAGCTCGTCAAGCAGATCGGCCAGGTTCGCGAGACGCAGACATTCGGTGACCCATCGATCGTCCACCGCGGCGCGAGGCAGGCCGAAGGCGACATTCGCGCGGAGCGAGTCGTCAGCGATGAACGGCACCTGCGGCACGTAGCCGATCCGTCGCTGCCAGTTCCGAACGTCGAGGACCGACATTGGCTTCGCGTCCACAATCATCCGGCCTTCGGTCGGGTCGAGCAGTCCCACCAGAATGTCCACGAGTGTGCTCTTGCCCGCCGCCGAACGTCCCACCAGGCCGTACGCGCCGGTCCTTCCGAACTCCAGCGTGATGTCGCGCAATGCCCACTCGCCGGAGCCCGGATAACGGTAGGCCACCCCCTCGAAGCGTATCTGTTGCCATTCGCCGACGGTTCGATTGCCCTCGGTCGATCGCCGTGCGAGGTTCGCTTCGAGCTCGATGCTGGCGAGCGTCTCACAAATCCCGCGCACGTGCGGCAGTGCGTTCAGCAGGCTGCTTACTGCCGAGGACAGCGCGCCGATGGCGGGCACAACCTTTGTCGTGACTACAATGAGCAGCGCGAGCTGGGTCGCGATTTGGCCGCCGGTCACGCCCGTCTTCCAGAACCTCAACGCCAGTGCGATCAGCGTCACCTGCGCCAGAGTCCGCATAATCACCGCTGGCGTCTCTTGCCAGACACCGAGCCCAGCATGGGCGCCGGTCACCGTTGCGTGGGCAGCACGAAACAGCTCACTGAAAAAACCTTCTCGCGAGCTCAGCTTGATGTCTTTGATGCCGGTCAAGGCTTGGTTGGCCGTTAGCAACGTCGTGTCCAGGGCCGCCTGCCTCGTCTCCGCGAGCCTAGTAAGAAGCGGCCGCGTCAGGCGAAAAGAGGCGACGGCTAGCAACGCCACTGTCGCGAGCACAAAAAGCCCGGTCTGCCGTGACAGCGCCAGAACCAGGGCAATGCTCATGACGACGACGAGAACATCGTTGACCATCATCATCAAGCGCTGCACGAAGGCCCGGCTCCAGTACCACACATCGTCGTAGACCACCCGGGTGAGCACCAGCGAGTTGCGTCCAAGGAACCAGGCGTACGGCGCGTGGATGCAGCGGTCGAGCAGCTCCCGTGCCAGTCGCGTCTGGCACGAGGCAGCAAACCGGTTCTGGGCGTAGAGGATCATCCAGCTGCCGACCCCCGCCAGGACCATCAGGACTATCACGGTGAGCCCGAGGAGCTCGATGAACTGACCCTCGGGCGGGGAGCCGGCGCGGCGGTACAGCTCGGACAAAAGCCCGGGCGTGTGAATCGCCGTCGGCTGGATCACGACGTTCACGAACGGCAGGACGGCGGTGACCGCGGCGATCTCGAGCGCGCTCGACACCGCGATGGCGATCGCGAGCACGACCGCCCATCTCTTCTCGCGCGGCGACAGGAGCGCGAGGCCGGCGCGGATCGCGGCCAGAATGGGCTCGTGCTTCACCACGCGAGCTCCTCCGCCAGCATCATCTTGAAGGTGTGATAGTGCCGGTGATCGGATGCGAACCAGGCGCGGATCGTCTCGAGCTCGCGGCGCAGCGCCTCTGGATTCTCGGCGAAGAGCCGCGGAATCCTCGCGTAGATCGGCGCCTGCAGCGTATCGTCGGTGAGGACGAAGCCACCCTGCCATGCTGGACGCCCGAAATACCATCCAGCGAAGACCTGCGCGCGCCGCCGGGTCGTCGGCAGATCGACCGACTTCCACCAGTCGGCCGCCAGCAGATCGAGATATTCTTCCCGGGACCGCGGCCAGATCACGAAGCCGGCGTCGTGGTACCAACCCCGGTCGGCCACCAGCACGGGCTTCCCGGCCGCGGCGGCCTCGATGCCAACCGTGCCGTGATAGGTGACGACCGCGTCCACCGCCTCGAGCACGGCCGACCCGTTCCAGTCGGTGGGCGCGAGCTGCACGTGGCCGCCGCCGGCGGGCCGCGGCATCAGATCGGCGAGCGTCACGCCGCCGTACCACTGGTCGCACGGGTGCGCCTTGAAGAGCCAGTTCACCCCACGCTGGCGCTGCGCCACGCCGAGCGTCGCCTCGGTCCAGTCCAGGAAGTCGCGGAAGTGCGTCATGCCGCACGGATGCGGGAAATCGAACCAGTTGGAGGCGTAGATGCCGACGATCGGGCGGTCGGGGTCCCAGCCGAACTTCTCGACGAGCGCGGCGCGGGAGACGCGCGCGGCCGCCGTTTGGTAGGCGTAGCGCGCGCCGATGTCGTCCGTCCCACCGACCAGCCGCTTGCCGATGTAGGCGCCTCCGACGGCTGCCAACTGCCGCTGCCTGGCCTCGGATGTGGAGGCCAGATCGGCGGCCGCCGGGCGGTCGATCGCGTCATAGAGATGGGCCGGCTGGCTCAGCTTCACGAACCTCGGCACGCCGTAATTGCCGTACAGCAGAACGACCGGGATTCCGCGACGGATCGCGAGCCAGGCCAGCGCGGCGAACTGGAAGTTCACGGCGTGGCTCAGGAGTATCAGCTCGAAGCGGTCCGAATCGAGCAGCGTGTCGGCGGACGCGATGCTCGCCAGCGCCTCCGTCACGTAGCCCGCCAGCCGCCCGTCGGCCAGATCGACGCACGCCGAGCGCTGCCGCTTCAGGATCCCGTCGTACACGAAGTCCGCCGGCAGGTCGTGGGGCAGGCGCCAGCTCAGCACGTCGGCCGGCGTTTTGGTTTCCGCGAGCAGGCGCCTGGCTTCGCGCTGGTGCTCTGCCATATCGCCGCGCAGGTCGAGCACTTGCGCTGTCCGCGAGACGCCAAACCGCTCTAGCGTGCGCCGTCCCTCGGCCGCTCGATGGATCCCGACCACGCCGACTTCGCGACCGCCGGCCGAGCCGACCGCCGCGCGAAACAGCACGTAACGGATCCAGTAGTTCGGGTTGTCCCACATGCCGTCGACCAGCACGGCGCCCTTGAATCGTGGCTCGGAACCGGCCATGAAGTCGGCCAGAACCGCTTCGCCGTCTCGACGCCACCGGGCCGCTTCGCGGATGCGGTAGAGCCGCGCCGGAGAAAGCAGCTTCGCGGTGGCCACGCTACGCCGGACGAGCCCCCTGCCCTTGCCGAGGAGTCTCTCCATCCCCCGCCCCGACGGGTTCCCCTTCACCAGTCGATCCGATCGAATCCCGGGCTTCGGGGATCGAGCTTCTGGGTGCCGAAGACGTGCGCGGTCTGGAGCCCGCCGAGCGAATTCACCTTGTCGAAGGCCGAGTAGAAGACGATCGCCAGCGAGAGCTTGCGCAGCATCCAGCGGATGTCGCTGGAATGTCTCAGGCTCGCCAGCGTCATCAAACGCCGGCCTTCCTGAACCGCGCGCCGGAGACAACGTCCATCTCCTCGCCATCGAGGAGGAAGTGGCGCGGATGCCGGCCTTCGATGGCCATTCCCGAGCGCTCCATGATCCGCAGCATCGCTTTGTTCGCCGTCATCGTCCCCGCGACGACTTTACGCATACCGCCGGCGCCCAGCAGCCAGTCGACCACCATTGACCACGCGGCGAGCCCGAGCCCATGGCCCCAGACCACGCGCTCTCCGATGAGGATCGAGACTTCGGCCAGCCGGTTCGGCCCGTCGATGTATGCGGCGATGTTGCCGACGTGGCGGCGCGGCGGCCCGCTCGCCACGATCGCCCAGAAGCAATGGCCTCCCTCGCGCATCGATCTGAGATAACGGAGGCTGGACTGCCTGGAATGGCGGCGGTGGCGGAGCTCGCTGAACCGCACGACTTCCGGGTCATTGAGCCAGCCGATGTACCGGCGCGTGACGTGGCGCGGCGAGAACGGGACCAGACGGAGGGTCGGCCCGTTCAGCGTCGGCGTTCTCGGCGCGCGAGCGGACATCTGCCGGGCTTTCATCGCCGTCGCCGCTCCGGCTCGGCGAGGAGCAGCGTGGTGATCCGCTCGATCGACGAGGCGTGCGCGCCGGCGCGAGGGCCGAGCGCGCCGTCGCCGGGGCTTGTCGTCAGCCAGCGCTCGAGCGCCTCGACCGAGCATAGCCGCGCGATCGCGAAGTCCTCGAATGGCAGACAGTAGTAGGCGGGGTCCGTCCCGGGCCACTGCAGCGAGGCGGTGGGCACGCCGCACGCGGCCATCTCGGCGAGGAGCATCGACGAGATACCCACGGCGCGCACGGTGTCCGCGATGCACGGCGTCAGTGGCATCGCGTCCAGCTCGACCCCCTGGTCGCGCCGCTTCCACACCCAACGCCGCCACGGCTCGATCGGATCGACCGGATGCGTGCGAACGACGATGCGCGTCTTGATGCCCGCGGCCCGGGCCGTCGTCACCAGCTGCTCCGCCAGCGCGAACTCGTCGACCCCGCTGAGCGGGAACTTCGACGAGGCGGGCTCGGAGACGAACCGGATCGCGCCGTCGATCGAGCCCGCTCCGCCACGCAGCTCCGCGAGCTCCTGAAGGAGCGGGCTGCCGACGACCTCGATGGCGGGCCGGCGCGGCCACCGGACTCTGGCGATCTCCTCGCGCATGCGCTCGTCGAGCACCCACACCGTACTCGGGATGGACCACTGACGACCGTCACGAAAACGCTCTTTGTACGCCCACCACATGTCGCAGAAGGCGATGGTACGAAGGCCTACCCGGCGGGCGGCGCGAATCAGCCGCTTCTCCAGGAGGCTCGAGAGGCTGGTGGCGGACACCACGACGTCCCACTCGCGCCGGGCCAGTGACCGCTTCAGGTAGGCGTCGAGCTCGCCCGCGTCCGCGCATAGGTGTTCGGTCACGCCGGCGGTCCAGGCCGGAAACGAGAGACCCGGGACGCGCGCGCTCATCTCGCGGCGAACGCTCGGCGTGCCGACAAAAGCGGCGGCAAACCGGCGGTCGCCCTGCCAGGCGCGCAGCAGAGGCGCCAGGAGATTCAGCCCGCCGTGATCGTTTCCGGCCGCCAGTACGCGCACCCTCATCCGCGACGCTCTCCGGCGCTGTTCGACGCGAGCGCGCGCCGATGCTCGTACACCTTCTCGAAGGCTCGGACCACGTCGCCCATGTCGTCGAGCGTCGCCGGCGGCCGCACGAACTCGGTCGCGATCATCCGGCGCTCCTCGATCTCCTCGGTGACCGGACAGCGTCCCTTGCGATAGTCGACCGTGCCCTGATAGTGCGGGCACCGGAAGGGGCATCCGGAGGCGCCGACCGCGATCTGCTGCTGATACATCGGCTGCAAGTACAGCGGCGTAACGTAGCCGCTCGACATCATCGGCCAGTCGCGGTCCTCGGCGGTAGGCAACTCGGCGCAGACCGCCTCGACGAATCGCTCGCGACTCACCCCGACCACCGCCGCGTCGAACAGGAAGGGCTGCACGTAGTACACGTGCGTGCAACCCGTCCGGACGGTCGGCGCGGCGATCCCGGGTAGCGCGCCGACGTGCTTGGACAGATATTCCGCGTTTTCGATTCGCCGCTCGAGAAGGTGAGAGAGCTTCGAGAGCTGGGCGATGCCGATGGCCGCGGGAATCTCCGTCAAGCGGAGGTTGAACCCGAAGGCGTTGACCAGATCGGTGATGCCGCGGTCGGCCACCACCGCCTCGCCGTGATTGCGAATGAGCTGCAGGCGCTCCGCGTAGCGGTCGTTGCCCGTGGTGACGATCCCGCCTTCGCCCGTGTGGATGTGCTTGTGGTAGTTCAGGCTGAACACGGTCATGTCGCTGATCGAGCCGATCCGCCGACCGCCGTAGACGGCGCCGGGCGCCTGCGCCGCGTCCTCGATGACGACCAGCCCGCGCTCGCGGGCGAGTGCCATGATCGGGTCGAGGTCCGCCGGGTGGCCGAAGAGATCGACGACGACGATCGCCTTGGTCCGCGGCGTGATGCGCTCGCGCAGGCTCCTCGGGTCGACACAGAAGATATCGGGCTCGATGTCGGCAAAGACGGGCACCGCGTGATACCCGATCGCCACCGTGGCCGACGCCGACATGGTGTACGGCGGCACCAGGACCTCGTCGCCGGGCCCCACGCCTGCCGCGCCGATCGCGGCAAAGAGGCCCGAGGTGTTGGAGTTGAACGAGACCGCGTGCCGGGCATCGACGAGCTCGGCCCACGCGCGCTCGAAGGTCTTCACCCGATCGCCCCCGAAGAAGTCGCGGTGCCAGGCGCCGAGGAAGCGGGACAGGATGCCGCTGTCCAGCACCTCCATCACCGCCTTCTTCTCTTCGTCGCCGATCGGGTTGTGCGCCGGGAACGGGCGCGTACGAACCGGCGCGCCGCCGAGAATGGCCAGAGGCGTGCTCATCGTGAGCTCCTCGCCGCGCTCGCCGGCGTCTCGAGGCAGCGCAGCACCTCGGCGCTGAACGCCTGGCTGTCGATCTCGCGGCGCAGCAGCATGCGCGCCGCGTCGTGATCGGCGATGGCGGCGGCCAGCGTCTCCATCATCCGCACGAGAACGGGCTCGTCCTCCATCTGGAAGCGCTCGCGCGGTGTCAGCACCAGGAACGAGGAATAGAGCGGATGTGCGTCGAGGCCACTCACCTCCAGCACCTCGGGGCTGCGCGAGAGCTCGATCTTTCCGCGCTCGCACCACACGTGCATCTCCCACACGTAGTAGCGGTCGGCCGGGACATTGACGAACGATGCGGTCAGGGCATCGCGCCCGTGCCGGAACGTGACGAGCGCGACGTCGCCGGTCCGGCTGACGAGCGTCGGCGTCCAGCCCGGGCCCCACCAGGTGTGGAACAGGTCGAGCATGTGGACGGCGGAGTGCCAGCCGTCACCCGAGTAGGTGAGCGTGGCCGCGATCGGCATCCCCAGCCGTCCGGCCGCGATGTGCTGCGCGGCGGCCGCGATCCCGGAATGCCAGCGCCGCGGGAAATCCACGAGGACCGGGACGCCCAGACGCTCCGCTTCCTCGAGGAGCCGCAGGCCCTCGGCCCCGTCGGTCGCCACCGGCTTCTCGACCACGATGCCCTTCGGCTT
>Ga0075435_100000876_pt1 | contig 18880 bp, 17 predicted proteins | sample RhiMethybrSRZTD4_FD_75302 | JGI IMG/M metagenome (GOLD analysis project Ga0075435, IMG submission 75302) | Populus rhizosphere microbial communities from Tennessee, USA - Rhizosphere MetaG P. TD hybrid SRZTD4 | ecosystem: Host-associated > Plants > Roots > Rhizosphere > Soil | place: USA...
CAAACAAAAACGTCTCCTGGACTCTTGGTCTCCTGATCTCCTGCGGCTTCGCACGCCGCAGTCTCCGGCGTGATTCGACTCGATTCACACGCAGCGAATCCCGGGGACAGTGCTGCTTCGCACGTGCACTCACCCGAGCGGCTCTTCGGCGCTCACCTCCCGTGCGATGTGATGAAGGTGATCGGCCGATCCGCCGTGAACCACGAGAGGAATATGTCCGCCCGAGCGTAGCCGTCCATGTCCCTGCCGATGGGGACCCCTGCGAAGTAGAGGATGGTTGGGGTGACGTCGACGATGGAGCCGCGCGGCTTGCGGCCGGGGGAGACCGGCGTGCCATACGCGAGGAGGAACCCGTCGGGGGCGTTCTCGTGCGTGCCCGAGACGTCGGGATCGCGGAGGAGGCGTGCGATCGTGTGCTTCACGGGGCTCACCGGCTGCATGCCGAAGCCGGACACGACCAGCAGCAGGTCGCCGGGCCGCAGCCGCTCGATCGCGGCGCCGATCTCGCCGTCCACGAAGGCGTACTCGCGATCCAGGAAGCCGCCATAGAGCTGGCGCTCCGCTTCGCTCACGTCGCCGATCGAGCGCGGCTGCGCGTACTTGAAGTAGTAGTGGCCGGCGTAATCGACGCCCTGGTAACGGACCGCTTCCAGCTGCACGGGATGTTCGGCGACGAGATCGCGCATCGCCCGGCTGTACGACTCGTCGCGGCGCATCGGCGCCAGCTGGTCCCCGTCCGCCGCATTGGCGTTGGCGGCGAACGCGTCGCGCGCCGCGGCGATCGCGTCGGGCGGATAGGCGGCGCGCCCGTCGAACTCGAACATCGACCCGACCATCTGGTGGAACCGATCGGTGAGGAGAAAGCCGCTCGTCGGCTGCGCCGGATAGGTGAGCGGCCAGCGGACGATGCCGGCGGTGATGCCGTAGTCGCCGAGGATGGTCCACAGCGGACGCGCCCGCCACGCCGCCGACGTGTTCGGCTGATCCTGCACCGCGCCAAGCCGCACCAGGATGTGCGAGAAGCAGTGATCGGGCAGCAGGTCCACCGGCCGGGCGTCGCCGGGCGCGTAGTACGACACCGCCGAGCGCACGCCGTTCTTGGCCGGGTACATCCCGGTCGCGACCGCGGCCCAGACCGGATCGGGCTGCGTCGGACGAATGGTCGCGAGATCCATCGACGCGCCGCCGTCGAGCACCCGCCCGAAGTTCGGCAGCCGCCCGGCGGCGACCCGCGGCAGCACGTATTCGAGCGACGCGCCGTCGAGGAGCAGCATCACGACGCGCGGCCCGGGCGCGCGCGCCGGCGGGGTGGCCAGCGTCAGCCGGCGCGCGCCGATCGGCGGCTCGCCGCCGCGTCCGCGCGCGGCGATCGGCAGCGCCAGCGATCCGACGATGGCGATCGCCAGCAGCGTGGCGCCGACGCGGCTGCCGCGGCGCCCGAACGAGTAGTGCGCGATCGCGATCCCGAGCAGGACGAGCGCCGACAGCGTCAGCCCGCCCGCGCCGTAGGCGAAGCGGCGCGCCGCGGCTTCGTTGAGCACGGCGGGGAACCCGCGCAGGTTGAGCCACATCAGCGTCGCCGCGACCGCCGCCGCGGTCGACGACAGCCAGGCGAGGAGGCGCACGCTGATCCACCCGGGATAGAACATCTCGAGACCGACCAGCTCGCGCAGGAGCATGATCACGTAGAAGCCGATCGCCAGGTGCACGCCGTAGAACGCGCCGAGCGTCGCGTACCACCGCCACACGCTGCTCGAGGCGAGCGGCACTTCGGGGTTCAGGTGCAGCAGCAGGATCGTGAGATATGCGGCCCCCAGCGCGCCTGCGACGAGCGAGTTCGTGAGCATGCGCAGGAACCGCATCGACCGCAAGTGTATACTTCGCTGATGCCCGTAGACATCGACGCCGCGGTGATCGAGAACCGCCGGCTGTCCGCGGACTACAACGTGCTGTCGCTCGCCGCGCCCGCGATCGCCGCCGCCGCGCGGCCCGGCCAGTTCGTGATGATCAAGACCTCAGGTGGACAGGATCCCCTTCTCCGCCGTCCGTTCTCGATCTTCGAAGTGCTGCGCGACGAGTCCGGCGAGCCGTCGGGCATTTCGATCTTCAACAAGCGCATCGGCGTGGGCACGACACTGCTGTCGCGCGTCGAGGCCGGCGCCCGCCTGCCGCTGCTCGGGCCGCTCGGCCGCCCGTTCGAGCCGGTCGATCCGCCGGCCGAGGCGTGGATGGTCGCCGGCGGCGTGGGGCTCGCGCCGTTCGTCACGCTCGCCGGCGCGCTGCAGGCGCGCGGGACCCCGACGACGCTCTTCTACGGCGCGCGCCGCGCCGAAGAGCTCTACTGCGTGAACCTGTTCGAGGCCCTCGGCGTCACGATCGTGCTCAGCACCGAGGACGGCAGCCTCGGCGTTCGCGGCCGCATCACCGTGCCGCTCGGCGACGCGCTCGAGCGGCGGCCGCTCGGCAACCCCGTCAAGCTCTACGTCTGCGGGCCGACCCCGATGATGCGCGCGTGCGCACACCTCGCGCGCGCGCACGGCCGCGCCTGCGACGTGTCGCTCGAGCAGGTCATGGGCTGCGGCCTCGGCGGCTGCTACAGCTGCGTCGTCCTCGCCCACGGCGGCGACCCCTCGGCTGGGCTCGGGGCGGGCCCCTCGACGGGGCTCGGGGCAGGCGGCGGCAAGCCGCACCACACGAGGACCTGCATCGACGGCCCCGTGTTCGACGCGCAACGAATTGTGTGGGACGCGATGGCAGGCCATTAGCATGACGCGAACGAGCGCAGCGAGTGAGCCACGCGAACGGCCCGCCTTCGCGCCAACGGCGCTTCGGCGAGGTCTCGCCGTAGCCTACGGCGGAGGCGGAAGCGCGCCGGCGAAGCGGCGCGCGAGAGAGCGTGCACGGGGTCCGGGGGCGAAGCCCCCGGATCGAAGATGATGGACCTGTCGCTTCAAATTGGATCGCTGACGCTGGCGAATCCGCTGATCGCCGCGAGCGGCTGCTTCGGCTACGGCGTCGAGTACGCCGACATCGTCGATCTCTCGACGCTCGGCGGCGTCGCGGTGAAGGGGCTGTTCCTCTCCGAGCGCGAGGGGCATCCGCCGCCGCGGATCGTCGAAACGCCCTCGGGGATGCTGAACGCGATCGGCCTCCAGGGCATCGGCGTGCACCGGTTCATCGCCGAGCGCCTGCCCGAGCTGCGTGAGCGCGGCGCCATCGTCATCGTCAACATCTGCGGCACGACCCTCGACGAGTACGTCGAGGTGGCGCGGATCCTCTCGGATGCCGAAGGGGTGCACGCGCTGGAGCTGAACATCTCCTGCCCCAACATCAAGGAAGGCGGCATCACGTTCGGGTGCAGCCTGCCGGGCACGCATGCCGTCGTTTCGGCCGTGCGCAAGGTGACGGCCCTGCCGGTCATCCCCAAGCTCACGCCCAACGTGACCGACGTCGCCTCGTTCGCGCGCGCCGCGGAAGAAGCGGGCGCGGACGCGATTTCCCTGGTCAACACGTTCCTGGCCATGGCCATCGACGTTCACACCCGCCGCCCCAGGCTGACCAACATCGTCGGCGGCCTGAGCGGGCCGGCGATCCGGCCGATCGCCGTGCGCATGGTCTACGAATGCCGCCGCGCGGTGAAGATCCCGATCGTCGGCATGGGCGGGATCGCCACGGCCGACGACGTGCTGGAGTTCATGATCGCGGGAGCCAACGCGGTGCAGGTCGGGACGATGAACTTCGTGGATCCGTTCATCTGGGCCAAGCTGATGGACGGCATCCGCGCCTATATGACGACGCACGCCATCACGCGCCTGCAGGACATCGTCGGCACCGTCGACACCAGCGCGCGCGAGAAAGCCTGGATCAGCAGTTGAACGAGAAGATTCTGGTTGCGCTCGACGTCGAGTCCCGCGATCGGGCGCTGGCGCTGGCCGACTCGCTGCGGGGATCGGTAGGCGGGTTCAAGATCGGCAGCCGGCTGTTCACGGCCGAGGGGCCGTCGATGGTCCGCGCGCTCACCGAGCGGGGGGACCGCGTCTTCCTCGATCTCAAGTTCCACGACATCCCGAACACGGTTGCCACCGCGGTTGCCGCGGCGGTGCAGCTTGGCGTGTGGATGGTCAACGTGCACGCCGGCGGCGGCACGGCGATGATGCGCGCGGCGAAGGACGCGGCCGGCGAGGCAGCGGCGAAGCACGGATCGAGGCCGCCGCTGGTGACCGCGGTGACCGTGCTCACCAGCATGAACCAGGCGTCCCTGCGCGAGACCGGGGTCGTCATCGATCTGATGGACCAGGTGCTCCGCCTGGCGGAGCTGACACGTGAGGCGGGGCTCGACGGCGTGGTCGCGTCACCGAGGGAGACCGCGGCCATCCGCTCGCGCTGCGGCGCCGGGTTCACGATCGTGACGCCGGGCATCCGCGGCGGCGCCGCCTCGTCGTCGAAAGACGATCAGGAACGGACGATGAGCCCGGAGCAGGCGGTGGCGGCCGGCGCGAGCTACCTGGTCGTCGGCCGCCCGATTATCGGCGCCGCCGATCCCAGGCAGGCGGCCGACGCCATCGCCGGCAGCCTGCAGGGCATCGGCGGCTAGCGATCACTTTGCCGTGATCACGAAATGCCCGCGACGATTCTGCTGCCAGCAGCCCTCGTTCTCGTCGCCGCAGAACGGCGCTTCCTTGCCCTTGCTGACGATCTGGATCCGCGCCGCCGGAATGCCGAGGTTGACGAGGTAGTCGCGCACGGCGCTGGCGCGGCGTTCGCCCAGCGCCAGGTTGTACTCGGCGGTCCCGCGTGAGTCGGCGTGCCCTTCCACGAGGATCCGCGTCGAGGCCCAGCGCTTCATCCAGTCCGCGTTCTTCTGCAGCGTGCCGCGTCCCTCGTCGCTGACTTGCGAGGAGTCGAGCGCGAAGAACGTGTCGGCGAGCACCCCCTCCTTGTTGAGGTCCTCGATCGACTTGCGGGCGAAGATCTCCTCTTCGCTCATCGCGCGCGGCTCTTCGCGGGGCGCCGGCGCCGGGGGCGGTGGCGGCGGGGCAGTCGGTGTCGTCCTCGGGGTTTCGGCGGGGGGCGGCGGGGTGGGCTGAGGGGGCGCCGGCTTCTTCTTTGCGCATCCGCTGACGCCGATCACGGCGGCGAGAGCAACAGCGGCGCACACGCGAACTCCTCGTCTCATCTGGTTTCTCTCCTCACACGGCAATGTAGAATTTTTGCAGAAAAGCTTATCACTCATGGATCGACTGCTCGAGGCCACCGCGCGCGCCGAACAGGATCACTTCTGGTTCCGGGGGTTCCGACGGTTCGTCGAACCGCTGCTGGCGGAGTTCGCTGGAGCGCGGCGGCTGCGCATGCTCGACTGCGGCTGCGGCACCGGGCACAACCTGGCCCTGCTCCGCCGATACGGTTCCGCTTACGGTATCGACCTGACCTGGGCCGGACTTCAGTACGCGCACGGGCGCGGCGATCGGCGCATCGCGCAGGCGACGGTGGCAGGCCTGCCGTTCGCCGACGCGCAGTTCGATCTCGTGACGTCGTTCGACGTCCTCTACGCGCTGCCTGACGAGGTGGAGCGGCGCGCCATCGCCGAGATGTTCCGGGTACTCAGGCCGGGCGGACAGGCGATCGTCAACGTCGCCGCGCTCGAGGCGCTGAAGGGGAACCATTCCGTGCTGGCCGAGGAGGTGCGGCGCTACAGCCGCGCCGACCTGACGCGCCGGCTCGAGGCCGCGGGCTTCCGCGTGCTCCGCGCCACCTACACCAACTTTTCGATTCTGCCGATGGTGGCGGCCGTCCGCCTGAAGCAGCGCCTCAGCGGCCACGAGGAATCGCACGACGAGATCACGGTGCCGGCCGCGCCGATCAACGCCGCGCTGTCCGGATTGCTCGCCGTGGAGGCCGCGCTGCTGCGCGTCGTGAACATGCCCGTCGGCAGCTCGCTCCTGGCGGTCGCCGAAAAGACGCCGCGATCTTCCGCCTGAAGGCGGAAGCCACGTGGCTTCCGGCTTCAGCCGGAAGTCACTCGACGGAAATGCCGTAGATGCGCAGCGACAGGTGGCGCTGGTCTCCCCCGCCGCCGGCGCCGCCGGGGACGAAGAACTTCGAGCTTTCGATGGTGACGCGTCCGTTGGCCTTCTCGAGGAGATCGGCGGGGAGCGTGAGCGCCTGGTCGAAGTCGGACGAGGGATCGAAGGCGCCGATCTCGCGGTCGCCGATCGTCACCCGCACGTGCGGCGGCGCGCCGAAGTAGCGCAGCGGCGACTCCCCGGCGATATGCAGCGTGACCGGCCGGCCCACCGGCCGCACCCAGAGATCCGACTTCTCGCTCATCCACCGCCAGGAGTGGCGCTCGAGGCGGTTGAACTCCGGCTCCTGCCAGCCGGTGTCATAGGCAAACATCGGGACGCCGGGCGGCTGCGCGTCGAACTGTTCCAGCGAGACGGGCAGCGCGTTGCCGCTTTCCGACTTGACCTCGAGCGGCATGTACGCCGGCCCGCCGCCCAGGGCGCCGGCGGCGATGGGAAACCTGCGGACGAAGAACGCGTGCGGCTCGATCGGAAACCGCGCGACGACCCCCGCCGGCAGGCCGGCGGCCATGGTCACCGGGCGATCGGAGAGATTGCGTCCGCCGAGGATCACCGTCGTCTCTTCCGGCTGCGGGCGCAGCCACGCCACGGACGCCGCGATGTGCGGACCGAGCTGCTCGCGCGCGGTGACGCCGCCGACCTCGGGCGTCAGCGCCCAGCCGCGATCGAGCATCCAGTTCGGCGGCGACATCCGGTACCAATCGACGTTGCCGGGGCGCGCGCCGCCGACGAACGGCGGCTCGACGAACTCCCAGCGATAGCCGCGCGCCAGGTCGCGTGCGCGCGGATCGAACAGGGCGAGATCGGTCCGGTCGGGATCGGCGACGAACCAGACCCGCGCGGACGGCTCCGTCTTCCACAGCGCGACCAGCGCCAGCCACTCGCGCCCGTGCGGCGCGCGGACGACGCGCGCGGGCAGGATCGGCGCGGCCCATTCCGAGGCGCGGCGCATCTGCGCGTGGAGCGCGATGGCGTTCACCGGATCGCCGCCGTGCGCCGTCGCCGCCATGTCGTCGAAGGCGCGGAACACCGGCGCCCCTTCGTGCGCGTAGCTGATGGAGGCCGGCACGGTCTGCACCAGCGAGATCATCGAGATGCCGATCGCCGCCACCTGCAGGACGCGCCCCGGCAGTCCCTCGACCGCGGCCATGGCGAGATAGGCGGCCACCGGCACCAGCGGGAGCGCGTAGCGCGTCGTGGCCGTCTCCTGGAAGAGAAGGTGGAAGATCGCGTACGGCGCGAACAGCGCCACGAGCGTCAGCGCCGCCCGCGGCGCCCGCCAGGCGACGCGCGCCGCGCCGGCCGCGGCCAGCGCGCACACCGCGAGCCCGAGCCACCAGTCCCACGGCCAGACGAACGTGTTGACCAGCGCGTAGACGATGTCGCGGCGCGAATGCGCCGACCACAGCATCAGGACGCCCGAGAAGTCTTCACCCGCCTGGGCGCCGAGCGACTCCAGGTAGGAGGCCGGCCCGCCGCTCGCGATCATCAGCGGCACGCCCCACAGCAGCACGCCGGCGGCGAAGGCGCCGAGCGAGGCGATCCGCTGCCGGCCGTCGGCGCGGACCATCGCGATGGCCAGCATCGGCAGCGTCAGCACCGCGGTCTGCGAGCGGATGCCGACGGCGAAGCCGGCGAGCAGCGCGCCGGCGAGCAGCATGCGGCGCTGCTTCGCGTCGCCGATCAGCGCGACGGCCCAGATCGCCGCGGCGAAGCCGAGCATGTCGCTGAGCGGACGGAGCGCGGAAAACCAGAAGAGCGGCGAGGCGGCGACGACCAGCGTGCTCCACCAGGCGAGCGAGTCGCGCCCCTCGAGGCGCCGGAAGAACAGCAACAGCGCGGGCAGCGCCGCGGCGCCGGCCAGCGCGCTCCAGATCGCCAGGCCGCGCGGCGCGGCGGATTCGAAGCCGACGAAGCGCAGCGTCGCCGTGGACGCCTTGGCGGCGGCGATGTAGACGGGATAACCGGGCGGATGCGGCTGGTGCCTGGCGACGTCGAACTGCCGCACGCCGAGCGCGAAATTGATCGAGTCGAGGTCTTCGAGGGTTCGCGGCAGCAGCGCGAGATGGGCGGCCAGGTAGATCAGCAGCAGCGCGAAGCCTGCCGATCGATGGCGGGACACTAGACCGGACGCAGCTTGAGCGCCTCGTTGAGGCTGCCGAGGCGATAGCCGCGCAGGTCCACCGTGACGTGCGCGTAGCCGAGCGCGCGCAGACGCCGATCGATCGCGCCGGCGATCTCCGGTTCGAGCGCGCGAGCCACCTCGTCGCGGCCCAGCTCGAGCCGGGCGATCGTGTCGTGGTGGCGCACGCGGAAGACGCGGAAGCCCAGCTCGCGCAGGACGCCCTCGGCCTCGTCGATGGTGCGCAGCTTCTGCTCGGTGACCTCGGAGTGATACGGGATGCGCGACGACAGGCACGCCGACGCGGGCTCGTTCCACGTCTCGAGCCCCGCGGCACGCGCCAGCTCGCGGATTTCCGCCTTGGTCAGTCCGACTTCGTCGAGCGGGCTGACCACGCCGAACTCACGCGCCGCCTCGCGCCCGGGACGATAGTCCCCCCGATCGTCGGCGTTGCTGCCGTCGGCGACGGCGTTGAAGCCGCGCTCGCGCGCGATCGCGGTCAGGTGCGTATAGAGCTCGTGCTTGCAGTAGTAACAGCGGTTGGCCGGGTTGGCGCGGTACTCCGGACGCTCGACCTCCGAGGTGAGGATCAGCTCGTGGCGGAGGCGGAACGCGCGGGCGGTGCCGATCGCGAGGTCGCGATGGTGATCGGGATAACTCGGGCTGTCGGCCGTGATGCACAGCGCGCGGTCGCCGAGGATCCGCGAGGCCGTGATGCCGAGAAAAGCGCTGTCGACGCCGCCGCTGTAGGCGACGAGCACCGATTCGAGCGAGGCCACGCGGGCGTCGAGCGCAGCCGCCTTGGCCCCGAGGTCACTCGTCCCAGTCGTCTTTCTCGTCCTCTTCGTCTTCGTCTCCGTCTTCCTCGTCGTCGTCTCCGAAGTCGTCCTCGTCATCGGCCCGCTCGTCCTCGTCCTCGTCATCGTCGTCGTCGTCGGACATGTCGAGCTCGATGGGAGAGGTGTTGGTGACTTCGAGGTTGGAGCCGCAGTCCGGGCAGCTAATCAGATCCCCCTTGTCGACGTCGAATTCGTCGACCTCGATCTCCGCATCACATTCCGGACAGGTGGCCATACACGCTCCTGGCGATCACGATAGAAGTACGAATTATAGCGAGAACCTGATAAATTCTGCAATCAAGCGCGTGAGCAGCAAAACGGTCATAGTTGCCGACGATACCGCATTTGTTAGAGACCGGTTCGCGACGGCGCTCGTCGGGGCCGGTCACCGGGCCGTCACCCTCAAGAGCGCCGCTGAGCTGCTCGCGCACGTCCGGTCCGACCTCTCGCAGGTGGACCTTCTGGTCCTCGATCTGCGCCTGCCGCACGCCGGCGGCGTCGAGATGGTACGGGCCATCCGCAAGATCGACGGAGGCAAGCTGCCCATCCTGGTGTTCAGCGGCACGATCGCCAGCGCTGCGGAAGTGAAGGACCTGGCCGGGCTCGGTGTCGCAGGCTACGTCAACGAATACAGCGCCGTCCAGAACATCCTGCCGTCACTCGCGCCGCACCTGTTCCCCGACAACTTCAATCGCCGCGGCAGCCCGCGCGTGGTGCTCGGCATTCCGGTGGCCTACCGGTTCGGCAACACCATCGCGGCCGCGCTCACGCTGAATCTGAGCAAGGGCGGGATCGCGATCCGGACGATGAGCCCGCTCGAGCAGCACGCCAAGGTGCGCGTGCGCTTCCGGCTGCCCGGTTCGAAGCTCGACGTCGAGGCCGACTGCCGCGTTGCGTGGAGCGATCGCCGCGTCGGCATGGGGCTGCAGTTCGAGAAGGTCGACTCGAGCGATCAGCAGGCGATCGACGAGTTCGTCGACCAGCACTTCTTCACCAACCGCAAGGCTTGAAAGACTGAGACGCGCCCGTCTCAGCGCTCTTATTCCCGCAAGAGGCGCAGCGCGTTCGCGATCACGATGAGGGACGCGCCCATGTCGGCGACCACCGCCATCCACAGCGTGGCGAGCCCGAGAACGGCCATCACGAGGAACGCCGCCTTGAGGGCGATCGAAAAGGCGATGTTCGCGCGGATGTTGCGGACCGTGGCGCGGCTCAGGCGCAGCGCGTAGGGAATCTTCAGGAGCTCGTCGGCCATCAGCGCCACGTCGGCGGTCTCGAGCGCGGCGTCGGTGCCGGCGGCGCCCATGGCGATGCCGACGTCGGCGGCGGCGAGCGCCGGCGCGTCGTTGATGCCGTCGCCGACCATCGCCACGGTGCCGAACTGCTTCTTCAGCGCGGCCACCGCATCCACCTTGTCGGACGGCAGCAGTCCGGCGCGCACGTCGTCCACGCCGAGCGACGAGGCAAGGGCGCGCGCCGCGATCTCGTGATCGCCGGTCAGCAGCGCCACGCGCGCGACGCCGTGATCGCGAATCATCTGGACCGCGTCCTTCGCCGATTCACGCGGCTGGTCCGAGACCCCGATGATCGCGATCGGCCGATCGGTCGCGACGATGACGACGGTGCGTCCGCCGGCGGCGGCCTGCTCGACTGAAGTGTGCACGTCCGGCGAGCAGGTGCCGCGCTCGTCGAACAGCCGGTGATTGCCGACGACCACGGGCGCGCCGTCCACGCGCCCCTGGGCGCCGAACCCGGGCAGCGACTCGAAGCCCTCCACGTCGGCGAGCGCGATCTGCCGCTCCCGCGCGTGGGCGACGATGGCCGCGCCGATGGGATGCTCGGAGCGCTGCTCCAGCGACGCCGCCAGCCGCAGGATCCGATCGGGGTGCACGCCGTTCAGCGGCGCGATGTCGACGACGCGCAGTTCCCCCTTGGTCAGCGTTCCGGTCTTGTCGAACGCGACGCAGCGCACGGCTGCCAGCCGCTCGAGCCGCGCCCCTCCCTTGATCAGCACGCCCTTTCGTGCGGCCGCGGCGAGCGCCGAGACCACCGAAACGGGCGTGGAGATGACGAGCGCGCAGGGGCAGGAGATGACGAGCAGCACGAGCGCCCGGTAGGTCCAGACGTTCCAGCTCGCGCCGAAGAGCAGCGGCGGAACGACCCCGACGATCGCCGCGAGGACCAGGACCAGCGGCGTATAGACGCGCGCGAACCGTTCGACGAAAGTCTGGCTCGGGGCCCGCTGCGCCTGGGCGCGCTCGACGAGCTGGATGATGCGCGCCAGCGTCGAGTCGCCGCGCAGCCGAGAGACGCGCACGTCGATGGCGCCGCGGCCGTTGATCGTGCCGGCGAAGACCTCGTCGCCGGCGCGCTTCTCCACCGGCAGCGATTCTCCCGTCACCGGCGCCTGGTTGACGTGGCTCTCGCCCGCGGCCACCACGCCGTCGAGCGGAATCTTCTCGCCCGGCCGGACGATGACGACGTCGCCGACGACGACGCGATCCACGGGGACACGCGTGCCCCCGTCGGGGCCGGCGCCGCGGACGAAGGCGTCGGCGGGCGCCAGGTCCATGAGCGCGCCGATCGCGCCGCGGGCGCGTTCCATCGCGCGCGCCTCGAGCAGCTGCGCGAGCGCAAACAGAAAGACGACGGCGGCCCCCTCGGACCACTCGCCGAGAATCATCGCGCCGGCGACCGCGACCAGCATCAGCACGTTGATGTCGAGCGCGAGCGATCGCGCGGCGTGCAGCGCGCGCCTGATGCTGTAGAACCCGCCGCTGGCGATCGCCAGGGCGTAGACGGCGACGAGCACGCGGCGGTCCACGTGCAGGAACTCCAGCGCCATTCCCGCGGCGACGAGGACGCCCGACGCGATCACGAACAGTCGGCGGGTCGCCGCCGACGGCGCCGGCCCGACCGGCTCGTCGTGCTCGAGCCACGCGCGCATCCCCGTCTGCGCGACGGCTTCGGAAATCGCCGACGTCTTGAGCCGGGCGGCGTCGTACTTGATCGTGAGCCGCTGGCCGAGCACGTCGGCGTGCATCGCCTCGACCCCGGTCAGCTTCTTCAGGCGCTTCTCGAGGATCGCCACTTCCTCGTGGCAGTCCATGCCCTCGACCTTGAACACCGACTCGGCGTGGACTTCGCAGACGGTGCAGGCGGTGGCGGCCCTCATTTGCCGGACACCTCGGTGACGTGGCGGAGGCCCTGCTGGAAGAGGTCGAGGATGTGCTGGTCGTCGAGCGTGTAATAGACGCAGCGGCCCTCCCGCCGGCCGCGGACGATGCGCATCGTCCGCATCAGGCGCAACTGATGCGACACCGCGGACTCGCTGATCCCGACCTTGTCCGACAGCTCGTGGACGCAGAGGTCGCCCTGGGCGAGCGCGTCGACGATGCGGATCCGGGTGGGGTCGCCGAGGATGCGGAAGGTATCGGCGAGCGCCTCGACGGTGGCGGTGTCCTCAATGGCGGTAGATCGGGGTGAAGTCTGCATATCTGAGCAAACGCTCATATGATATCACGAAGCCGCTGCGGAGCGCACATTGCGGGCCTGTAACTTGACGCCCTCGGTGGCTGCGAATAGTATGCGGGGTTGAGCCCTTATACGCTTTTGTGTCTATGAATTACGGAGAAAACCCGTGATCGAGGTCCAACACCTCACCAAGAGGTACGGCAGAGTTACTGCCGTTGACGACGTCAGCTTCCGCGTAGAACCCGGAGAGATCCTCGGCTTCCTCGGCCCCAACGGCGCCGGCAAGACCACCACGATGCGGATCATCACCGGCTACATGCCGGCGTCCGAAGGCAGCGCCACCGTCGCCGGCTACGACGTGTTCGCCAACCCGATCGAAGCGAAGCGGCGCACCGGCTATTTGCCGGAGACGCCGCCGCTCTATCCCGACATGACCGTGCGCGAGTACCTCGATTTCGTGGCGCGCCTCAAAGGCGTGCCGGCGAACGAGCGCAAGGGGCGCGTCGACTCGGTGATGGCGCGCACCCGCATCGCCGACATGGCCACCCGCCACTGCGGCAAGCTCTCCAAGGGCTACCGGCAGCGCGTCGGCCTGGCGCAGGCGATCATCCACAACCCCGAGGTGCTGATCCTCGACGAGCCGACGGCCGGTCTCGACCCGAAGCAGATCATCGAGACGCGCGACCTGATTCGCAGCCTGGCCGGCGACCACACGATCGTGCTCAGCACGCACATCCTCCCCGAGGTCTCGCAGACCTGCCAGCGCGTCGTCATCATCAACAAGGGACGCGTGGTGGCGGTGGACACGCCCGACAACCTGACGGCGAGGCTGCGCGGCGCCGAGACGCTGTTCGTGCAGGTGGACGCGGCCGGCGCCGACGTGCCGGCGGCGCTGTCGCTGCTGCCGGGCGTGCTGCGCGTCGCGGCGGCCGACATGCGCAGCGGCTCCGGCGCGTTCGAGGTCGAAAGCGAGCGCGGACGCGACATCCGCCGCGATCTCGCGCGCGAGATCGTCACGCGCGGCTGGGGGCTGCTCGAGCTGCGGCCGATGCGCGTCAGCCTCGAGGAAGTGTTCCTCCAGGTGACGACCGAGGAGAGCGCGAGCGACGCGCCGCCGCCCGCGGACGCGGCCGCGCCCGAGCCGCCGGCCACTCCCGCGACGATGGAGGAGGGGCCCCGTGCGTAACATCCTCGCAATCGCCGGCAAGGAGCTGCGCTCCTACTTCTCGTCGCCGATCGCCTACATCATCATCGGCTTCTTCCTGCTCCCCTTCGGCGTCTTCTTCTACCTCTATCTCCGCGAGTTCCTGAAGCAGAGCATGGGGGCGGGGCAGTTCGGCGGCGCGCTGAACATCAACCAGCAGGTGATCCGCTACGTGCTGCAGAACGCCTCGGTGATCATCCTGTTCATCATGCCGATGATCACCATGCGCACCTACTCCGAGGAGAAGCGCTCGGGCACCATCGAGCTGCTGCTGACCTCGCCGGTGACCGACGCCGAAATCATCCTCGGCAAGTTCCTCGGCGCGCTGGGCCTCTACGTCGTGATGCTGGCGGTGACGCTGGTCTACATGGCGATCCTGTTCATCTACGGCAACCCGGAATGGAAACCGCTGCTGGCGGCCTACCTGGGCCTGCTGCTGATGGGCGGCGCCTTCATCGCCCTCGGGCTGATGATCTCGAGCACGACCAACAACCAGATCGTCGCCGGCGTGATCTCGTTCGTGGTGTTCCTGTTGCTGTGGATCGTCGGCTGGTTCGGCGACTCGGCGGGGCCGTGGATGGGACCGCTCACCTCCTGGCTGTCGATCACCGAGCACTTCGACGACTTCTCGAAAGGTATCATCGACACCAAGCACGTCCTGTATTACGTCAGCCTGATTACGTTCGGGTTGTTCCTCACCGCCAAGTCGGTCGACACGGAAAGGTGGCGAGGCTAGCCATGCTGAAACGGATACTCGGCCTGCTCGGCTGGCTCGGCGTCGCCCTCGTCTTTGCCGCGGTCTTCGCGAGCTGGGGGCCGCCCACCGTCCTGAGCCCGCACTCGAACAAGCTCGCCATCGCCGGCCTGATCTGCACGCTGCTCTACGTGCTCAGCGAATGGCGGGCGATCGGCGAGTCCTTCTCCGGCCGCCAGGCGCGGTTCGGCACCCTCGCCGCCGCCAGCATCCTCGTCGTCGTCGCGATCCTCGGCGCCATCAACTACCTCGGCAACCGCCACAACAAGCGCTGGGACCTCACCGCGGCGAAGCAGTTTTCGCTGTCGGATCAGACCAAGAAGGTGCTCGGGGATCTGAAGGAACCGGTCACCGTGCGCGTCTTCACGGTCAGCGACCAGTTCCCGCGCTTCCGCGATCGCCTCGACGAGTACGCCTCGGAGTCGAAGCAGCTCAAGGTCGAGTACATCGACCCGGACAAGAAGCCGGCGGTCGCCCAGCAGGCCGGCATCACGCAGCTGAACACCGTGCTCTTCGAATACAAGGGGCGCACCGAGCGGGCGACCTCGGACGGCGAGCAGGAGCTGACCAACGCGCTGATCAAGGTGATCACCGGCCGGACGCCGAAGGTCTACTTCACGCAGGGGCACGGCGAGAAGGACACGTCGAGCGGGGAGCGCACCGGCTACAAGGCGATCTCGGACGCGCTGACCGCCGACAACTTCAAGGTGGACAGCCTGGTGCTGGCGCAGGTCGCCGACGTCCCGGCCGACGCCGACATGATCGTCGTCGCCGGGCCGAAGACCGATTTCCTGCAGCCCGAGATCGACCTGCTCAAGAAGTATCTCGCCCGCGGCGGCAAGCTGTTCGTGATGCTCGATCCCGTGCTCAAGGCCGACCAGCCGCAGCCGGCGCTGCTGCAGGCGCTGTTGAAGGACTGGGGCATCGAGGCCGGCAACGACCTGGTCGTGGACGTCAGCGGCATCGGCCAGGTGTTCGGCGGCGACGAATCGACCCCGGTCGCCGCGATCTACCCGGCGCACGCCATCACCGAGAACTTCCGTCTCCTTACCGCGTATCCGCTGGCGCGATCGATGTCGCCGATCGAAGGCGGCGTCAACGGCCACACCGCGCAGAGCGTCGTCCAGACCAGCCGTGACAGCTGGGGGGAGACGAACATCAAGGGGCTGACCAGCGGCCAGCCGGCGAAGCCGGACGAGGGGCAGGACAAGAAGGGGCCGGTCTCGCTCGGCGTCGCGGTGAGCGCGCCGGCGGCCAACGCGCCGGCGCCGAAAGAGCCGGCCAACGGCGACGCGCCGAAGGCGCCCGAGACGCGCGTCGTGGCGTTCGGCGACTCCGACTTCGCCGGCAACGGTGCCATCGGAGTGCAGGGCAACCGCGATCTGTTCCTCAACACGGTGAACTGGCTGGCCCAGCAGGAGAACCTGATCTCGATCCGCCCGCGCGATCCGGCAGATCGGCGCATCACGCTGACCGATCGCCAGGCGGAGTTCATCCGCATCATGACGATCTTCGTGGTGCCTGGGCTGGTGCTCCTCGCCGGCGTCCAGACCTGGTGGCGGAGACGCTAGATGCGGGGCATTCGTACGTTCCTGGTGCTGCTGGTGCTCGCCGCGGCGCTCGGCGGCTACGTCTACTACGACTCGAAGCGTGAGCCCGGCGAGGGGGCCACGAAGCAGGAGAAGGTCTTCGCCGACGTCCAGTCGGACAAGATCGACCAGGTCACGGTCAAGGCGGCGTCAGGCGAGCAGACGACGGTCAAGAAGCAGGGCGCCGGCTGGCAGATGACGCAGCCGGCCGCCGCCGCCGCCGACGAGGCGGAGATCTCGGGCATGACCTCGAACCTCGCCTCGCTGGAAGTGCAGCGCGTCGTCGACGAGCAGCCCGCCGCGGTGAAGGACTACGGCCTCGATCCGCCGCGCATCGAAGTGAGCTTCACGAGCGGCGGCAAGGAACGCAAGCTGCTGCTCGGGCAGAAGACGCCGACGGGATCGGATCTCTACGCGAAGGTGCCCGACAAGCCCCGCGTCTTCCTGGTCGCCTCGTATCTCGAGTCGATGTTCAACAAGTCCACGTTCGACCTCCGCGACAAGACGATCCTCAAGGTCGAGCGCGACAAGATCGACGGCATGCAGATCGTCCTGCCGGATCGGACGACGACGTTCGTCAAGCAGAACAGCGACTGGCGGCTGACCACGCCGGTCCAGGCGCGCGCCGACTTCGGCGCGATCGAAGGGATCCTCGGCCGGCTCAACGCGACGCCGATGAAGTCGATCGTCGCCGCCGAGGCGGGCGACGCCAAGGCGCTGCAGGAATACGGCCTCGACAAGCCGTCGGCCACGGTGCACGTCAACGCCGGCAGCTCGCAGGCGGGGCTCGTCCTCGGCAAGAGCGCCGGCGAAGGCGTGGTGTACGCGAGGGACCTGTCGCGGCCGATGGTCTTCACCGTCGAGCAGGCGCTCGCCGACGAGCTCAAGAAGCCGGTGGACGACTTCCGCGTCAAGGATCTGTTCGACGCGCGCGCCTTCAACACCACGCGCATCGAGGTCGCGCGCGGCGGCCAGACGCTCGCGTTCGAGAAGGACAAGGATGCCTGGAAGCAGGTCACGCCCGCGGCGAAGGCGGCCGACAGCGCGAAGGTCGAAGCGCTGCTGACCGCGCTGACCAACACCCGCGCCACCGGCTTCACCGACAAGGTCGCCGAGACCGGCCTCGACAAGCCGGAGCTGACCGTCACGGTCAAGTTCGAGGAGGGCAAGAAAGAGGAAAAAGTCGCGTTCGCAAAGAAGGGATCCGACGCCTTCGCCCGGCGTGAAGGGGATCCCGGCGCCGCGAAGATCGACGCCGCCAGCCTGGACGGCATCGCCAAGGCGTTCGACGCGCTGAAGTAGTCGTGACGGCAGGGTCGCGCGTGCGTGCGGCGATCGCCGTCTGCCTGCTCTCGATTGCCGCCGGGTGCGCCCACGCGCGCCCGGCCTTTCCACCGGTCAACCTCGAACAGGAACGCGCGCTGGCCGCGGAGCTGGGCCGCATCTTCGACGCGCCGGAGACGCGGAACGGCCTCTGGGGCGTCGAGGTGCGCTCGCTCGATCGCCCGGTCACGCTCTTCTCGCGCAACGCGCACACACTGATGATGCCGGCGTCGAACATGAAGATCCTGACGCTGGCCGCCGCGGCCGAGACGCTGGGCTGGGACTACCGGTTCAGGACCACGCTCGAGACGTCGGCGGAGATCGAGAACGGCGCACTCAGGGGAGATCTGATCGTCGTCGGGCGCGGCGATCCGACCATCAACACGCGTGAGCGGCGAGCCGACGCGGTCTTCGACGAGTGGGCGGCGGCACTCAGGGACGCCGGCATCTCCCGCATCGACGGCAACGTGATCGGCGATGCGAGCGCGCTCGACAGCCGCCTTGGCCAGGGCTGGTCGTGGGACTACCTCCAGTTCGGCTACGCCGCCGGCGCCGGCGCGCTGGAGTTCAACGAGAACACCGCGACGCTGCTGGTGCGCCCCGGCGCCAAGGCGGGAGACGACGCTTCGATCGAGCTGCCGCCCAGCACCGGCCTCGGCCTCGTGCACCACGTCGTCACCGGCGAGCCGGGATCGGCGACGCGGATCGACATCGATCGCCAGGCGAACGGCGGCTGGCTCGACGTCACGGGATCGATCGCGGCTGACGCGCAACCGGTCACGCGCGAGGTCGCGGTCGCCAACCCGACGCTGTTCTTCACGCACGCGCTGGTGAACGCGCTGACCGCGCGCGGCATCGCGGTCCACGGCCTGCCGAAGGAACTCCCCGACTTCCGCAACATCGTCCCCCCGCTGCCGCGGCGGGTCCTGCACGAGACGCTGTCGCCGCCGCTGCGCCAGATCGCGACGACGATGATGAAGGTCAGCCAGAACCTGTACGCGGAGACGCTGCTCAAGACGATCGGCGCGGCGAACGCGGCGCCGGGCACGGCGCAGGCCGGGCGCGCCGCGGCGCGCGCCATCTTCGACCGCTGGAACATCCCGGCTGACGGTTACGTGCAGGCCGATGGCTCGGGCCTGTCGCGCTACGACTACGTCACGGCCGGCACGATCGTCATGCTGCTCGAGCACATGTTCCGCGATCCGGCGCACCACGACCCGTTCGTCGCGACGCTGCCGGTCGCCGGCAGGGACGGGACGATCTCGAATCGGCTGAAGGGCACGCCGGCGGAGGGTAACGTGATGGCCAAGACCGGATCGATTGCGAACGTGCGCGCTCTTTCGGGCTACCTCCGCACGCGCGACGGCGAGACGCTGGTGTTCTCGATCATCGCGAACAACTTCACTGCACCCGGCGCCACGGTCAACGGCCTCACGGATCGCGCCATCGTCGCGCTGGCCAGTTATTCCGCTCGCTGAGACTTCCGCCTAAA
>Ga0075435_100000878_pt1 | contig 18862 bp, 22 predicted proteins | sample RhiMethybrSRZTD4_FD_75302 | JGI IMG/M metagenome (GOLD analysis project Ga0075435, IMG submission 75302) | Populus rhizosphere microbial communities from Tennessee, USA - Rhizosphere MetaG P. TD hybrid SRZTD4 | ecosystem: Host-associated > Plants > Roots > Rhizosphere > Soil | place: USA...
CGAAGGTACGGACGCGGCGAGCTTGAGGTGGTTCGGCTGATACTCGTCCCAGTCCTCATGCAGCGGGTCCAGCAACAACAGCCCAGCGACCTCGCCCGGGAATCGCTGCGCGTACCGCTGTATGTAGGCGCCACCCAGCGAATGCCCAACCATCAGGTACGGACTCGGCACCTCCAGCATCTGAAGAAGTTCACGCAGCTCGTCGGTGACCTCATCGGTAGATCGCGGCAGGCTGACGTCATCACTCCATCCTGTGCCAGCCCTGTCGTACAGCAGCGAGGTGGCCTGTACGGACACCCGTTCATGCACGAGGAAGAAGTCCAATCCGAAGCTGCCCGCTCCCGGAACGACGACGACAGCAGGTGCGGACGCGCCGGCGCGGAGGTACCAGAGCTGCCGACCTTGGATGTCAATGAACGTCCCTACCGGAGGCGGTTCCACCATTCGCAGCATATGCGAATGGTATCAGTTGTGAGACCATACCGTCGTGTCGATCATCGAGACTCTCCTGAGCCCCGTGCGACTGCGCATCATTCATGCGGTACGCGACGGGCGCCCATTCACAACGACTGCACTGTGCGACCGCCTGCCCGACGTCTCCAAGGCCACTGTGTACCGCCAGGTAGCGATCCTCGCAGAGGCCGGGCTGTTGCAGGTCGAAGGCGAGGAAAGAGTACGCGGCGCAGTTGAGCGGACCTATCGGCTTCATTCAGCGCGAGCGGTGATGGATTCCGACTCCATCGCTGCCATGACCATCGACGACCACGAACAGTTGTTCACGGCCGCCGTCGGTGCCCTTTTGGCCGAGTTCAGCGCTTACCTCGCGCGCGAGGGAGCGGACCCGCTCTCCGACTCCGTCTCGTATCGACAATTCTCGATCTGGCTCACCGACAAGGAGAAAGCAACTCTCATCCGCGAGATCACCAATATCCTCCGCCCCCTCATGGCGAACCGCCCAACACCGGCGAGGCGGCAGCATCTCCTGAGCACCATCCTCTTCCCCACCGATGAACGACCAAGCCGAACCTGAGCTCGCGGCACACGCAAACCGCTCGGCGTGCAACACCCGCCAGAGCTTGTGCCTCGTCGGCTGCCACGAACGTGTTGATCGCGCCTGTCGATCACTCGGGCGTACTCCATCGGTAGCGAGTGAGTTGGGGCACCCGCGACCGTCGCGTTGGGCCCCTGATTTTGCATCACCAGCGCGCGCAAAAGCGCATCATCGGACAGCTCAGGCATCAGTGGTGATGCATATTCAGGGCCCAATCCCAACCACCGCTCAGGCCGAGCCCCCGCCGCGAGACCTCTCAGGTAAGCCGTGCGCAGGTCGCCGCCGCTCAACCCTCTCAGCCGGCTTGCGACAACGATGCCTCGGCCCTCGTCGGCTGGAACAGCTCGACTGGGTTGCCCGAAGGGTCGTCGAGCACGATCTGGTTGCCGCCGATCCCCGTGATGATGTCGCTGCGGAAGTGGGTGCCTTGCCGGCGCAGCGTCTCGACGGTTGCGGCGAGGTCGTCCACCTCGAGCTGGAAACGGTTCCAGCCGCCGGCTTCGGGCAGGGTTCCGTCGGGCATGGCCTGGCCGCCCCCGGGTCCGCCGCCTGGCGCGCTCAGCACGAGCCGGAGGTCGCCGCGCGACAGCATGGCGAACGACGGCGCGGGGTGCATCTCTTCGCGGAAGCCGAGCCGCTCGCAGTAGAACTCGATTGCCGCGTCGACGTCGTCGACGATGTAACGGACACTGACAGTCGGCATGAGCGCTCCGCCTCTCAATCGCGCCTCTCTTGGAACCTACCCGCTAAATGATCAACGCTGACCCGCGATCGATTGAGATATCTCGTTGCGCTGCTCAATGTGGGACAGTTCGGTCTATGGAGGTGGGCGTACACCTGCCGCAGATTGACGTGCTCGATGGCCAACTTTCGAGCCAGCGCATTGGAGAGACGGTTGCGGCAGCGCGAGGGTGCGGCGCGGTGGCGCTGTTCCGACCCACAGCGCGGCCATCATGTGCAGCGAGACGCTCTGGTGGCGTTGCCACCGCCGGTTGATCGCCGACGTGGCGGCCCTTGCGCATCAACTGCCGGTTGATCACCTGCTTCCGTCCGGGCAGCACGAACCTCATCATGTGGCCGTCGGCGCCCGGCTACGTCCCGACGAAAGCATCGTCTGGGATGGTCCAGGTGATTGATGAACCGTCGATAATGGCCCGCGAGGAGAACATGCATGCCCGATTCCGACTCTCGTCTCGACCCCAGCCGCACGGCCCTGCTCGTCATGGACTATCAGCGCGGCGTGCTCGACAGGCTGCCTGAATCCGACACGCCGCTCGACGCGGCCGCCCGAGCGATCGAGATGGTCCGCCGGGCGGGCGGGCTGATCGCGTACGTCCGAGTCGCGTTCGACGACGCCGACTTCGATGCGATTCCGGAGACGAGCCGGATGGGTCAACGGGTCGCTGCGGCTGGCCGTAGCTTCCACATCGACTCGCCGGCCACCCAGATCCACGACCGCATCGCGCCGGAGCCAGGTGACCTCGTGGTCCGGAAGACCCGAGTCGGCGCTTTCTCCACAACCGACCTCGACGCTCAGCTGCGCGACCGCGGCGTCGACACGCTCATACTCGCCGGCGTCGCTACGAGCGGGGTCGTGCTGTCGACGGTGCGTGACGCCAGCGACCGTGACTATGTGCTCTTCGTGCTTGCCGACGCCACCGCTGACTCGGAAGCAGACGTCCACAACTTCCTGGTGACGCGAATCCTGCCACGTCAGGCCGAGGTGATCACTACAGATGATCTTGAAGTGATGCTCGGCCCCAAGATGATCTAGGTCGTTACCCGCATTCGTATACGCCGCACGTCGATGCTCGTCTCCCAATCCTGGACACGGTAGTGATATGTGCAGAGCTCCTCGAACCCCGCGTGCCGGTAGAGGCGGAGAGCCGCGGTGTTGTCCCTTTCCACTTGCAGATACATCTGCGGGCAACCTTGGCTGATCGCCCAGTCGGCGAGCGCCGCGAGCACCGCGCTTGCCGCACCTCGCCGACGGGCGTGCGGCAGAGTCGTCATATTGAACATGCCAACCCAGCCTGTGTCGGCGACCGCTCTACCTGCGGCGACCTGTTGGCCAGAGATGGATGCCGTGGCGTATGCGCTCAGTGCGTTGACGCGCTGCTGCAACCGCCACTCCGGCGCGGGGTCGGCGACCTGACCGTGCCCAGCCATCAGCATGAGCTGGAACCATTCGTCCGTCAGCTCCCCACTGATGTCAACCTGCAGCGACGGTGCCGACGGCTGTGCTGCCATGCACTCCGCGGTGGCGACTTGCAGGGAGATCACACTCTTCACCGCGTACCGGCGGCGTGAAAGCTCCTCGTCGAGGTCAGCTGGGCAGGCGGGACACACCTGAAATCGAGCAGGCGCGCGACGCGCCGCATAAAAGTCCTCAGCGGTGGCAATGCTCGTCCGCAGTTCTGGCGACTGCCGCGAATCATGCATCAGTACGGCGCCGGCCCACCAAGTCGCGTCGCTATCGCCGTATCGCAGCCAGCACCCTTCCCTGTAGTCCTGCGCCGCGGCTGGCACCGCACGGGCCGCCCTGTGTTGGATTTCGCCGATCTGCCGCGCGCTCTGCAGCGGCATCTGGTGAGACATCGACGGCCCTCCTCGTGCGAGTGCGTCCAGTTGCTACCGCGGGTAGCGATGAGTTTGTGTCAGGCGGCCGGTCTATTGTCCGTCACGCTACGCAACCAGACGCAACCAACGGAGGCCAAGAAAATGAGTCCGCAGCCCAGCCAGCACCACTTAGATGTCCCCGGCGGGACTGTCTACTACGAGGTCCGCGGTTCGGGGCCTCTGCTGCTGGTGATCGGTCAGCCAATGACGAGCGGCCCGTTCGGGCCATTGGCCGACCTGCTGGCCGAAGACCACACCGTGGTGACCTACGACCCGCATGGGCTAGGTCATAGCACGGTCGAGGATCCCGCACTTGCCATCACACCTGAGATCGAGGCCGAGGATCTGGCACACATCGTCGACGCGGTCGGTGGCGGCCCGGCAGATGTATTCGGGAGCAGTGGTGGGGCCGTCGCCGGACTGGCCTTGGCCGCTGAACATCCCGAAAAGGTCACCACGCTCATCGCACACGAACCGCCGGTCGCCGAGCTGCTTCCCGATGCACCATACGTGCGCACGGCACTCGACGACGTCGAGGATGCCTATCACGCGTATGGGGCTGGCGCGGCATGGGGCAAGTTTGTGTCCGTCGTTATGCACGACGGACCCGTGACCGAGGAGGGAGTGGCGCCCGCTGCGTGGCCGCCGGCAGGCTCGGATGATGAGGACGGCACTGCACCGGCCAGCGAGAATGCCGGCGACGAGGCCCCGCCCGAGCCGTCGGAGAAGGAGATGGCCGACAACGAAGTCTTCTTCCTCCGCATGCTGAAGCCCTTCACCCGCTACCAACCGCCCGTCGAGGTACTGCGCTCGGCCGGCCCGCGAGTCGTCGTCGCGGTGGGCGCGGCTTCGGGCGGCGAGATCGCGGCACGCTCGGCCAGGGCGCTGGCCGAACAGCTGGGAACGCCCGCCGCGATGTTCCCCGGTGATCACGGCGGCTTCATGGCCGATCCGGAGGGATTCGCCGCGAAGATCCAGGAGCTGCTGACCGAGTCGCGCTGACCCAGGCCACGCGGCCTTGCGGTTCGAGATTCCCTTGGTGTTCGCCTCTCCTCGTGGAGCGACACCGGCGGGCGAGCGGAGTTTGCCTCCGACCCGGTCGCCGCGATGTTACCTGTCTTGCTCGGTGGGCCGGATCAGGACTTCATTGATCGCGACGTGGCGCGACCGGGTCACGATGTAGGCGATCGCGTCAGCAATGTCGGTGTCCTCGAGGCGCTGCATATCGCCGAAACGCTGCGCCATCCCAGCTTGGATCTCGGCTCGGTTGTGAGTGGGCAGCTCGGTGTCCACAGCGCCGGGCTCCACCAACGAAACCCGGACGTGCCGTCGGGTCACCTCCTGGCGAAGCGACTCGCTGAATGCGCCGACCGCATGTTTCGTGGCGTTGTACACCCCGCTACCGAGGCGGACCTGGCGGCCCGCGACAGAGGAGATGTTCACGAGATCGGCGACTTGTCGGGGCGGCTGCTCCGCTGCTGCCAGCAGGTGCGGCAGTGCTGCGTTGGCGCAGTAGAGAAGGCCGAGCAGATTCACCTGGACCATCCGATCCCACTCCTCGACCGGGGCGTCGAGAATGGGTCCGAGCAGCATCACGCCGGCATTGTTGATCAAGATGTCGAGCCGGCCGAGCTCGTCGACGACCTGTTGAACCGCAGCCTCCGACTGGCGGCGCTGGGTGACGTCGGCCTCAATGGGAAGCGCCGTTCCTGGACTGGACTCGAGACCCGCGGCGAGCTCATGCAAGCGATCTACGCGTCGCGCCACCAGTCCAACCGACGCCCCTAGCTCGGCGAGGCGGGACGCAGTCGCGCGGCCGATCCCGCTGGAGGCCCCGGTTACCAGGGCGACGGTTCCATGCAAGGGCATGTCGGTGGTCACCGCAGGAGTGTAGGGCATTGCAGCGTGCCGGCTTCGCGTCAGCCGGCTGGACGTTTGGGTCGGCGCTGACGAGGCCGTTGCCTCCTACCGAGGCGTCGGCTCAACTTCCACCTCAACTACCGGCGAGATGGTCATTGGCTTTGACCTGCCGCAGGTCCGTCGACGTTGATGACCGCCGGACCGCGACCGGCGCGGACTACCACGACCCGGCTCTCCTGGTCGGTTGGGTTGCCCTCCCGATGGATCGCGCCCTTCGGCACGTGCATGAAATCGCCAGGGCCTGCCTCGACAACCTCGGTTCCGCCCGGCCCCGACTCCATCTTGAGCACGCCGTCAACCACGTATATGGAGGTGTCGTAGTCGGCGTGATGGTGCCAGCCCGTGATCATGTGTGCTTCGGTCCGGACGAGCCCGGCCCACATCCCCTCGATCGCGACAGCCTGCTCCCGAGTCATGCCCGGGGTGCGTTCACCCTCTACCCGATCCGCCGGACGGATCAGCCGCACGGGGTCCGCAGCGCCCATGGGACCAACTCCTCAGTCTCGCTCTGAGTTCGCGGAGGTCATTCTACGGGCGGATACGACGGCTCGGCATACCCGGCGTACATCTCCCAGCTCCTCAGGAACTCATCCGCCTGTGTCATCTCCGCGCTCCTCCACACCTCCTGAATCTTGACAATATGCTGCTAATATGACAGCATCTTGTCCATGGGCACCGCTACTGCACACCTTTGTATCTACGACACCCTCGCCGACTGGGAAGTCGGATACCTCCTCGTCGAACTGCGAACGGGACGCTTCACGGGCAAACCTTGGGACATCGTGACGGTGGCCGAATCGCGCGAGCCGATTACGACGATGGGTGGACTGCGAATTGTTCCCGACATGGTGCTGGACGACCTCGACCCCGCCGAGAGCAACTTGCTCATCCTTCCCGGAGCCGACATATGGGACGCCGGCGGCGGGCGGGCTTTCGCCGCTGCTGCTGCACACTTCCTCGAGGCCGGAGTTCCGGTGGCGGCGATATGCGGCGCGACTGCGGGGTTGGCCCGAGCCGGTCTGCTTGACCATCGCCGTCACACCAGCGCGGCACCCGAGTACCTGATGATGACCGGTTACGCCGGCGGCGACTACTACGTCAACGAGCGCGCCGTGGCGGACGGTGACCTCATCACCGCCGGCCCACAGTCGCCCGTACAGTTCGCCCGCGCGACTCTCGGTCGTCTCGGCTTGGCGTCCGAGCGCACGCTCGAGGCGTACGAGGCCCTCTTCCACCGGGCGGATCCAGCCGCCTTCCCGGTGCTCATGCAGGCCAGTCCCGCCGCATGAGTACTGCTGTGGACGGGCGGGACAGCGCCGTCCCGCCCCGCGAAGAGTGGCCGGAGCCAATTCCACAGACGGAAGCTGGAGCGCTGCTGACGGAGGTCATCCTCACCACGTTCCAACTCAATGCCCGCCTTATGGAAGTCGCTCAGGACCTCGGCGCCAACGGTGGACTGACTGCGGCCTGGTGGCAGGTGCTCGGTGGAATCCTGGACCAGCCGCGCAGCGTCTCAGCGATCGGGCGTCGCATGGGCATGACCCGGCAGGGAGTGCAGCGCGTCGCCGACCTGCTGGTCGAACGCGGTCTCGCGGAGTATCGCGACAATCCTGATCATCGGCGCGCCAAGTTGCTGGCGTGTACGGAAGCCGGGTATTGGGCGATCCGCCAGATCGCGCTCGTGCAGCATCCGTTCGCCAACCGACTCGGAGCAGAGATTGGTTCGGATCGCTTGCGGGACACCCTGGCAGCAATGCGGGACTTGGTCTCCGCGCTCGCAGCCGCCCCGCCGCAGGCCGCGCTGCCCGCTGCAAGCCTTGCGGGGCAACCTGCGAGCATGCAGGCATGAGCGACTCCGTTGTGACGACACCAACGCTGCGTCAGGTCGTACTGGACTGCGAGGATGCCCGCGCGCTGGCCGAGTTCTATCGACAATTGCTGGGCTTGCAGTACCGGCCTGGCGACGAGCCTCCTGCTGATGGGACTCCCGATACGCGAGGCCAGGATTGGCTGGTACTCCGCGGCGCCGATGGCACGTCACGCTTGGCGTTCCAGCAGGTGCCGAGTCTGCCCGAGCCGACCTGGCCAGAGGGGCCGCGGCCACAGATGTTGCACCTCGACACCACTGTGCCGACATTCGACGACCTGCAAGTGCAGCATCAACGGGCACTTGCCCTGGGGGCCCGCCTGCTCCTCGACCGTTCCAGCGATTCGATCGAGCCACTGTTTGTGTACGCCGATCCGGCAGGTCATCCGTTCTGCATATTCGTCGCTCCCGACTGACCAGCGGGGGCACGGCGTGTGTTCTGGATAGCCAGCACAGGGCTGCGTAGCGTGGATGCATCCACCTAGTAGGAGATGCAACCAATGGCTGGATTCCTGAGCTTTCTGAAGAGCTTTGGCCTGCTCATCGCTCGGCTGGGCCTCGGCGGCATCCTGCTGCTGCATGGATGGATCCGCTGGAACGCTGGCGTCCAGCAGCAGATCGATTACCTGACTCAGTTCCGGACTCCGTACGCCGAAGTTGCGGCGTGGGGCGCCATCATTTTCGAACTCGTCGGCGGCGTACTACTGATCGTCGGTGCGCTCACTCGCGTCGTTGGGCTTGGTGTGCTCATCGAACAGATCCTGATCATCGCTTACACCAACTGGTACAAGTGGCCGCCGACACTGCTGAACGCCGACGGCACCTACAAGGGCGGATACGAGTACAACGTGGCCATCGGTCTGCTCGGCCTGCTGCTGTTTGTCATGGGCGGTGGAGCTGTCTCGATCGACCGGCTGTTCCGACGCAGGAAGCCGACCGAGGAGGACGAGGACGAATACGCCGATCACTCCACCGCGGGTGCAGCGACCTGATTGAAACGACCGATCGGACCACAAACGTCGAGCTTTCCACGATCAGGTTCCGAACAGCCGAACGACAGCACTCTCACAGCCAACGCGACCAAGCTTCATCTGAACGAGTCCAAGATTCACAGGGAAGCCACAGCTAGCGCATAGATCTCTAGCGGGTTCTGATGTCACGCTTGAGCCATGATTCGCACCGATGCAAATGCAGCACCCCTCACTCGACCCGATGGCTCACCGATCCGCATCCTCGCCGTCGACGACGAGTCCAGCCTGACCGAACTGCTCTCGATGGCCATGCGCTACGAGGGCTGGCAGGTCTCTACTGCAGCCTCGGGCGGGCAGGCCGTGAAGGTCGCTCGGGAGACCAGGCCGGACGCGATCGTGTTGGACATGATGCTGCCGGACTTCGACGGGCTCGAAGTGATGCGCCGGATCCGCTCCGAGGATCCTGACGTGCCGGTGATCTTTCTCACCGCAAAGGACTCAGTCGAAGATCGAATCGGGGGCCTCACCGCGGGCGGTGATGACTACGTCACCAAGCCGTTCAGCCTGGAAGAGGTGATCGCCCGGCTGCGCGCGCTGCTTCGCCGCAGCGGTGCCGCACTTGCCAGGAGCGATTCGACGCTGGTGGTCGGCGATCTGACACTCGACGAGGACAGTCACGAAGTGCGTCGGGCCGGCGTTGAGATCCAGTTGACTGCGACCGAGTTCGAACTGCTCCGCTATCTGATGCGCAACCCGCGGCGAGTGCTCAGCAAGGCGCAGATCCTGGACCGAGTCTGGAACTACGACTTTGGCGGCCAGGCGAACGTCGTCGAGCTCTACATCTCCTATCTCCGTAAGAAGATCGACGCCAACCGCCCGCCCATGATTCACACGCTGCGCGGCGCTGGATACGTATTGCGGCCAGCCGCCGCATGAGCCAGAGCGGCCAGCCGGTGGCCGCCTCCGCTGCGGCCGCGCAGGCCCTCGTGCCATCTACTGGCGTGCCGCATACGCCAGAACCATTGCCGCGGGCGAACCCTTTCGGCCGCCATACGTTGGGCCGTCAACTCGTCGTCCGGGTAACGGCGCTGGTCGCGCTGGCGGCACTGCTGATCACCACGGCAACGGCCTTGGCTGCCCGACAAGTGCTGATGTCCCAGCTCGATCGTCAGCTGGATACGGTCACCGCTCGGCTACGCGATCCCGCCGACGCTTGGCCGATCGGCGGTCCGGACACCGGTTTGCTTCGCCCTGGTCAGCCGATCGGCACGCTGGCCGTACTTTACGACACTGACGGCACGCCACAGGCGGGCGGGATGCTGACCGAGCGTGGCGCCTCCGGGCAGCGCGGCGCCGCGGTCATTCCGCTTTCCGAGCCAGGTATCGACCAGCTCGCTCTTGTGCCGACCGACGGTAGAAAGAGCTCCATCTCCTTGAGCGGGCTCGGCCACTACCGAGTTGTCGGTTTTCGCATCGTCGCAGGCGGCGAAAACCTCGGCACATTGGTGGTCGGCGTGCCACTGCGCGAGGTCGACCAGACCATGATTCAGCTCGTCGGCCTCGCCGCGCTGCTGTCTCTTCTTGCGATCGTCGGGACAATATTCGCGTCCCGCTCCCTCGTCGTACGCAGTCTCCGACCACTGAATCGGGTTGCGGCGACGGCCCAGCAGGTGTCCCAGCTGAGGCTGGATCGCGGCGAGGTCGCCCTGGCCGTGCGGGTTCCACCTCAAGATGCCGACCCTGAGTCCGAGGTCGGCCGCGTAGGCCAGGCGATCAACCACATGCTCAATAACGTCGAAGAGGCGCTCGCCGCCCGTCAGGCGTCTGAGACCAAGGTGCGTCAGTTCGTCGCCGACGCGTCGCATGAGCTGCGGAACCCGCTTGCGGCGATCCGGGGGTACGCGGAGCTGACCAGGCGCGACCGTGAGAAGCTCCCGACCGAAACCGCGTACGCGATGTCGCGGGTGGAGTCCGAAGCCGAGCGCATGTCCCATCTCGTCGAGGACATGTTGTTGCTCGCGCGCCTGGACGCCGGACCTGACCTTGATCTGCAACCCTGCGATCTGAGTGAAATCGTGATCAACTCTGTCAGCGACGCCCGGGTAGCCGGACCTGATCATGTCTGGCAGCTGACACTGCCGCACTATCCGGTGATCGCGTACGGGGACCCGCACAGCCTGCAACAGGTGATGGTCAACTTGCTAGCCAACGCGCGGACGCATACCCCGCCGGGGACTCAGGTCCATACCGAGGTCGCCGTGAGTGGTCCGCAGGCGATTGTCACCGTGACTGACAACGGACCGGGTATCCCACCCGAGGTGTCGAATCGCGTCTTCGAGCGGTTCGCCCGAGGCGATGCCAGCCGGAAGCGTACGACGGATGCAAGAACTGGTGGCAGTACTGGCCTGGGCCTCGCCATTGTGGCAGCGGTCGTTGATGCACATCGCGGCAGCGTCGCCGTCGCCAGCCAGCCCGGTCACACCCGGTTCACGGTGCGCCTGCCACTGGCGCAGGTCGTGCCAGTAGCGCATCCGGGCCCTGGGCCAGACACGCGGGCGCCCACTCTGGGTTAGATGTTGCCTGGCCGTACGCGGGCGCGGCGCACCATCACGATCCCAGTTGCGAGCAGCCACAGCGGCGCGACAACCGAGCCGAGCACTCCGTACAGCAGAAGGCCCGGGAACAGGCTTGGCACGAGGAAAAGCCCGACAGCAGCAAGCGCTGTCGGACCGCCGATCAAGATTCCGGCCCAGCCAAGCCATGCCGGATATTGATCAAGCACCATCGCGATCCCGAACAGCAGCAGCGGAATCCCGATCATCAAGGCCATTGCGACGAGGGATGGACCGTGAGTGACCTCCGCCACGGCGCGAGCAGCACGTACGAATTCAACGTGTTGGCTCGGATCGGCATGCGAAGCCGCAGCGGCTAACTCCGGCAAGGCCAGGCCTTCGCTGGTGCTCTCAACTGCGAAGATCGCCAATCCGACAGTTCCGCTGAGGACAGCGGCCTGCCCCATCAACCACGACCCGGGACGGCTCAATGACCGCGTCAGCGCCAATAGTCCGATCAAGAAAACCAGCGCGGCCAGCACGGCAAGGATGTGGACGGCGGGATAGATCGGCCGGTTTCGCACGAAGTTCAGCGCCGCTTCGGCGTCTGCGGCTGGCGTATCGCCGTGCAGCAGCCGGCAGATGGCGAACGCAACTGATCCGACAATTAGGCAAACGCCGCCAGTCTTCAGGTTGACAGCAGCGGTAATCAGCGGGCCGGTTCGCGCAACAGTCGTGCTTGCTTCCGTCGTCATGCCTCCTCAAGTGATCTCAACCATCATCGTCTCCTCCTGCTGGACGCTCCCGCATGGAGTACCGACTTGCGCGTGCGGGCACTCGGACGCTTCGGTGATTGGTTTGCAAGAAGACAGGGAGGCTACCCCGGACACTCCGAGACCCGCACAGCGAGGCAGGGATGAGCAGTTCACCGACAAGCAGTTCACCGAGAACCGGAGCGAACGTCTGACGGCCGTGCACCAGGTCAACTCACCTGGACGGAGTGGTTGTGGCCGTGATCCAGACCGGGATGGTGACGTCCGCCGCGCGGGTGCATCGGGACGTCCCGGCGGACGTGAATGCTCCAGAGTCGATTCGCGCGGCGATCCGTCGGCAATGGGTGGTCTAGCGGCGTTTCTTGCCAGGCTTCGACGGGAGTGGTTCGGCGCCTGGAGTCCAGTTGAGGATGCTGGACCGCTCCAGGAACTCGTCGGAGTTGATGTCGCCGCGGGCGAAGCGTTCAGCGAGAATGCGCTTGGCGTCCTCTTCTGGCGAGCGCGCCCGGCCAAGATTCCCCACGGGCAACTTGCCCGTGCGCCACAGATAAAGCCCTGTGAGCACGAGAGCCAAGATCACGAGCAGGAAGAGGAAGTTGCCGATGAAGGGCAGCACGGAGAGCGAGTGCTCCTCCCAACCGTGCGGTTCGTGAGGTATGCGTGGAGGCATGGATCATCCTTTCAATCGAGCTAGTTACTGAGTGGGTCTGTTAGGAGCCGGGTGGTCGTACCGTCCGCCCACACCACAAGAGCGCTGCGGATCGGCCGGGTCTGGAGCCACCGCGCGGCATCGCGACCGTGGACGTACGCCGCGGTGGCGTCGATGTCGGCCCAGGTCAACGACGATGCGATCACAGTGACGGAGGCGACACCCCTGGGTTCTCGACCGGTACGTGGGTCGACCAGATGTGCGCCGCGGTGTGCCGTTCCGGACGTCGCAACAGCTCCGGTGCGGATAGGCACCACGGCGACCAGGGTGTTCGGGTCAAACGGATGCTCGATACCGATCCGCCAGGTGCCGCGACTCGGGTCTGCGGTGCGGCAAACGATGTCGCCACCTGCAGACAGGCAAAAATCAGTGTCATCCAATGCGGCCAGAAACTGTGCAGCACGCTGTGCCGCCCATCCCTTCACGACTCCGCTCGGAGAAAGCCGGCGGTGCCCGTCACGCGTCGGAAGCATGATCGAAAACGCACCGTCGGACTGTTCCTCGGCCTCTCGTCCGAGCTCGAGAACCTCGGCCACCTCGGCTGGACACTCCGCGATCGTGAGCTCGCCCCGATCGAGGCGGTTGATGATCGAGTCCGATCTGTAGGTGCTGAAGATCACGTCGACTTGCCGCAGCTGATTGATCGTCGCCTGCCAGGCCTGGTCGCCTGCGACGGTGGTGGCGTGGCGACCGCGCAAGGCGAGACTGATCGGCATCCCCATCAGGTGCTCGACGCGACGCTGGATCCGGCTGTCGGCCAGTCCTTGGACCGATGTGCTGCTCATATGCCGGCCTCGTCGAGAGCCGCCTGCAGCGATTGTGCATAGCCGTCGCTGGTCACCGTCGCACCACTGACCATGTCGATGTTCGCGCTCTGTGCGCTCAACGATTCGTTGATCAAGATTGGCAATGCGTAGCCGTTGATCTCTGCGTCTCGCGGGTTGCCATTCGGCTGCTGCAAGATCGTGACCTTGGTGAGCTTTCCGCTTTGCACGGTGATCTTGACCTGGACTGGCCCCCACCGAGTCTGAGCGACCGGCCCGGTGTAGGTGGTGATCTTGGTCGAACCGCTGCCGTTCGAACCCGACGTTGGACCACTCGAGGGTGATTCGGTCGGCGCGTTGCCGGCCGACGTCGTCGGACCGCTGGTGCCATCAACGGTCGGGGCCGAAGAAGCGGTCTTATTGGTCGAGGTGTGGTAGCCGAAAAGCAGCACCACGACGGTGACAGTCGATGCGAGCCAGATGACGATTCGTCTCATCGCCTCACCATCCGAAGCTTTCGCTGTGGATACGGCTGCCGGGAACACCCGCAGCGAAGGCTAGGCGCTCGACACCGTCCGTCCAGGTGCTGGGCCCGCAGAGGAAGACGTCGCGTTCGGCAAGGTCGGGGATCCACCGCCGCAGTGCGATCATTTCCGGCAGACCGCCGGCCGTCGGACCCAGGACCGAGGACGGTGTACGCCGGGCGCCCGGCAAATTCACGAGCTGCAGCCCCTTCTTGGCGGCGAGAATCTCAAGCTCGCGCTCAAATAGCGGTTCGGCGGTGTAGCGCTGCAGCATGATCGCCTCACCTGGGGCGTAGTCGAGCCCCTCCGCGAGCGCACGCAAGGGTGTGATGCCGACACCGGCGCCGGCGAGAACAAGCTTTCGTTGGGTGCGGACGCGGCTGCTAAGCCGGCCGTACGGACCCTCGAACAGCACCCGAGTGCCTGGCCGCAGGTGTGCCAACCGGGCGCTGCCCTCGCCGAGAATCTTCGCTGTGATCCGCAGCGTGTGGCCATTAGGCGCGATGGACAGCGAGAAGGGATTGGCACGCGTCCAGCCCGGTCGGCTCAGGAAGCGGACGTTGATGAACTGCCCAGCCCGCAGCGGCAACCGGTCCAACCGATGACCGGTCAGGTAGACCGAGAAGACGTCCGAGGACTCCCGAAGCACCCCGACGACCCGGAGCCGGTAGCGTGCGCTGCGCCACAGCGGCAGCCAGATCCGCCACACCACCACGGCGGCAGCGGTGGCTCCCCACAGCGCCCACCAATAGACGGTCGCGGCCGGCGACTGCAGAAACTCCTGTCCGGTCCACAGCTGGTGAGGTAATGCGAGCCCAACGCCGAGATAGCCGTAGAGGTGTAGTAGGTGCCACGACTCATAGCGCAGCCGGCGTCGAGCTGCTTTCAGGCTGGCGACGACGACGATGATCAAACACGCGGCACCGGCGATGGCTAGCAGGATGCCGCCGTACGCGGTGATCAACTCCCAGATCGTCGGCAGTATCGCCGACCATCGACCGGAGGCGTATCCGGAGATGATCACCACAATGTGGGTGATCATCAAGTAGCAGGACAGCAGGCCGACCACCCGGTGCGTCCGGGCCAGCCGATCCCTGCCAAAGGCGTGCTCCAGCGGAGGTAGCCGCGACATAAGCAGCACCTGGATCAACAACAGATCGGCCGCCCACAGACCAGCCAGACGGCCCAATGAAGTGAGCCCGCTGACCCAGTGAGCAAGATCAGTCACGCCGCCGTCCGCAACCCACCAATAGGTGATCACCAGCAAGCCAAGCCACAGCGCAGTCACGGCCACCAGACGCACAACTCGGTCGACCGCGGCATCCTTGTCGAGCCGCTCCGGTGCCGCCGAGGACGCGGCAGCCGGCGCAGTAACCAGCGCTGTCACACTGATCGCCTCCAGGCGTCGAACATGACACTTGCTCCTCGTCGGCGGAGTTTCATCGTTATGAACTCGGCTGAGCTTGAGCCGTGCTGAACCTGTCAGCCAGCTATGAAGCGCTTCGAGCCGGTTACGAGCTTCGGCAGCTCACTCAGTAGTGCCGTCCTCGCCAGCCAAGATCAAATACAACGACCGTCGTGCCTGGGCCAAGGTTTGCGCCGCCGCCTCCAGCTGTGCAGCATCGCCACCGACCTCAATCTGGCGTACCGCTGCATGGAGCTGGTGCAGCGGGTCCCTCAGGTCTGGACGATTAGGCGCATCGGCGAAGACGGCGAATGGATCTCCCAGCCTCGCGCTGCGCTCCTCCACATAGGCGCGACCTTCGGGCGTGAGAGTCACCAATCGGCGGCCGCCTTCCTCTTGCGTCGTGACCAGGCCCTCGTCCTCGAGCTGTGCGATCGTGGGATAGATCGCCCCCGGACTCGGCTGCCAAGCCCCGCCAGTGCGGTCGCTCATTGCTTGCATGATCTGGTAACCGTGCATGGGTTGGTCGGTGAGCAACAGCACAATCGCCGTGCGGATGTCACCTCGCTGGGCACGCCCTCGGCCGCGGCCACCCGGCCCGCCGCGGCCGCCTCGGCCTTCATGACCTCGATAGCCGTGTGGACGGTGCTGCTCACCTCGAGGGCCGACCCTTCGACCCGGCTCAGCATCCCAGCCACGTCCCTGGCGGTGCCCAAATTCCTCAATGGGACCTCGTTCTTTGTAACGCATCAGCGTTCCTCCTTCTTGCTAAAGATAGTATCAAGATATATCGCGATACTGCCAGTTGCAAATCTTTGGAGGAACTGCCGGGTCGGACGATCAGACCTTGAGCACATCTTCAGCCGCTGCGTACGCCGCCGCACTGGTCCCAGGGCGATCTCGCTGCCCTGTGCAAGACCCTCTCAGAAGCTGGGCTCGACGTGGTCGAGAGCAGAACCACCTTGGGCACCGCGATGTACGGCTCGGTCGAGAATCTGATCGAGATCGAGGTTGGAGGGACCCCGCTCGCCGAGCGGCTCAGCGATGCCCAGATTTCACAGATCCTCGCAGCGCCAAGCCACGTCTTCGCGAGCTTCGTCATGCCGACGGGCGAGCTGCCGATGACGATCCGCGCACACCTCGTGATGGGCCGGAAACCATGGGCGCAGTTCCGCAGTAGGGATAACCCCATCTCGAACTGGCCCGATAGCCTGATGGTGGCTGCGCTGCTAATCGAGGAGCGTAGCCGGTATGAGTGATTCGTACGTCCGCGACGAGCCTGCCGACGAAGTACTTGATCTTTATGACGTGCTCCCCGAGCGCGTGGACACCTCGCGTGGGGTCGCGCGTCCGACAGAGGATGATCCCGTGACGTCCATGATCAAGGGCACCGGTCGCAACTTCGCGGCGATCATGGGAATGTTCGCGCTCTCGCTCACGGCCTTTGTCGCGTGCACGACGCTCTTCAGTCTCGGATTGGGCCTGCTGATCGTGGTGGTCGGGCTGTTCATCCTGGTGGGATGCCTGATCGTCGCAGGATGGTCATCGCGGATGACGATGGCTCTGCTCGCCTACACCGGGATCACGCTGCCGCGCACCCGCTATCCCGCCGCCGGGCCGGGCTTCCGTGGAAAGCTACGGCGGCTGGCGTACCCCCAGTCTTGGCGCGATCTGCTGCACGTTCTGGTCAACTTCATCCTCAGCACGATCACCTTTTCACTCGCGCTGACGTGGGTCCTCGGCGGACTCGGTGGCGTGACCTATTGGTTCTGGAGCCGCTGGCTGCCGCAGCCGAGGGACAGCGGCCTGGCAGCACTGCTCGGCTATCCCGGCCACTTCGCAGACGTCACGCTGCACACCGTGCTCGGCACATTGTTCCTGCTTACGGCCCCACTCGTGCTGCGCGGCCTCGTCCGGCTGCACGGCGCGGTGGCGTACGCATTGCTCGTCGATGAGACGCCGGCCCTGCGGCAGCAGGTAACCGAACTGACTCAGAGCCGTACCGCGGCCGGCGAGGCTGAGGTGCATACGCTGCGCCGTCTCGAGCGGGACCTGCACGATGGCCCTCAGCAGAGGCTGGTCAGGCTCGGTATGGATCTCTCGGCCGCTCAGCGTCGGCTTGACGACGACCCGGTGAAAGCGCGTGCGCTGCTGGACGAGGCGTTGCGGCAGTCCCAGGATGCGCTTGCCGAGATTCGTACGCTCTCTCGCGGAATTGCACCGCCGATCTTGGCCGAGCAAGGGCTCCCTGCGGCGATCACGGCCCTGGCGGCCCGTGGCACCATCCCGACATCGGTCGAGGTGGACGATGTGCAGCTGTCCGACGCAGCGCAAAACGCGGCCTACTTCGTGGTCGCCGAAGCCCTTGCCAACATGGCGAAGCACAGTCAGGCACGCTCAGCATCTGTCGAGGTGCGCCGCGTGGGCGCTCTGGCGGTGATCAACATCGCAGACGATGGTGTGGGCGGCGCATCGCTGGCCAAAGGCCAGGGCTTGTCTGGCCTGGTCGACCGACTCGCAGGTGTAGATGGAACCTTGACGCTGTCATCGCCGATCGGCGGCCCAACCCTGCTGACCGCCACAATTCCGCAACAGCCCTGACACCACCCGAGTTGTCAGTCTCTCAGAGGGCTATAGCCGTCTGAGACGCTGACAACTCGGTGTGGGACGGTAGGGGGCGTGCGTGTGGTGGTAGCCGATGACTCCGTGCTGCTCCGCGAGGGCCTGGTCCGGCTGCTGACCGAGGTCGACTGTCAGGTCGTGGCAGCAGTCGAGGATGCTCCCGGCTTCCTCCGAGCCGTGTCTGAGCAGCGGCCGGATGTCGCCATCGTGGACGTGCGGATGCCGCCGGGCATGACAGACGACGGGCTACGGGCCGCAGTCGAGGCCCGGGAGTCGCAGCCCGGCTTGGGAATCTTGATGCTGTCGGCGTACGTCGAGCTCTCCTACGCCGACGTCTTGCTCTCCGACGGAGGCGGTCGCGTGGGATATCTGCTTAAAGATCGGGTCACCTCCCTGGACACTCTGGTTGATGCGCTCAGGACGATTTCGACGGGTGGCACCGTTCTCGATCCCGAGGTCGTCGCGCAGCTCCTGGTGGCGCGCCGCCGCGCCGACCCCCTGAGCGCACTCAGCGCCCGGGAGCGAGAGGCGCTCGCTTTGATGGCCGAGGGACGCAGCAACGCCGCCATCGCAGAACGCATGGTGATCACCGGAGGAGCGGTCGAGAAGCACATCTCCAACATCTTCGCCAAGATCAACCTGCCGGACGTCGGCTCGGACAACCGCCGCGTCCTGGCAGTGCTCGCCTGGCTCCGATCACGCTGACAAGTCGGCGTCCATGGTCAGGCGTTACTGTGGCGGACATGGCCACGGAGCGCATTGAGCTGGAGGTCGGAGATCGGGTTGTCAAGATCAGCAATCCCGACCGAGTGTATTTCTCAGCGCGCGGGGAGACGAAACTTGATCTTGCTCAGTACTACCTTGCGGTCTCCGACGGCATCGTCAACGCTCTCTACCACCGGCCCTGCATGCTGCACCGCTTTCCCGATGGCGTCGATGGGGAGAAGGTGCATCAGAAGCGGCTGCCCCACGGCGCGCCACCGTGGATCGAGACCGTACGCGTGCACTTTCCGCGCTTCAACCGGGACGCCGACGAACTCTGCGTCAATCATCCGGCGGATGTGATCTGGGCGGTGCAGATGTCG
>Ga0075435_100000882_pt1 | contig 18834 bp, 12 predicted proteins | sample RhiMethybrSRZTD4_FD_75302 | JGI IMG/M metagenome (GOLD analysis project Ga0075435, IMG submission 75302) | Populus rhizosphere microbial communities from Tennessee, USA - Rhizosphere MetaG P. TD hybrid SRZTD4 | ecosystem: Host-associated > Plants > Roots > Rhizosphere > Soil | place: USA...
CGCGTGGTCGTGAAAGATCACCGACGAGAACATGTTCCCGTGCTCGGTGACCGCGAGCGCCGGCATCTTCAGCCTGACCGCCTGATCGAGCACTTCGTCGATGCGGCACGCGCCGTCGAGCAGCGAGAACTCGGTGTGCAGGTGCAGGTGGACGAATTCAGACACCGATCATTCCCACTCGATGGTCGACGGCGGCTTCGACGAGATATCGTAGACGACGCGGTTGATGCCCTTCACCTCGTTGACGATGCGCGAGGAGATCCGCGCCAGCAGCTCGTGCGGCAGCCGCGCCCAGTCGGCCGTCATCCCGTCTTTGCTCTCCACGGCGCGGATCGCGACCGTGTGCTCGTAGGTGCGCTCGTCGCCCATCACGCCGACGCTCTGCACCGGCAGCAGCACGGCGAAGCTTTGCCACAGGCGGGTGTACCAGCCGTCGCGCTTGATTTCTTCCGCCACGATCGCGTCCGCGCGCCGCAGCAGCGCGAGCCGCTCCGGCGTCACCTCGCCCAGAATCCGAACGGCGAGCCCCGGACCCGGAAACGGCTGCCGGACGACGAACGCCTCGTCGAGCCCGAGTGTGCGCCCGACTTCCCGCACTTCGTCCTTGAACAGCTCGCGCAGCGGCTCGACGAGCTGCATGCGCATCCGCTCCGGCAGCCCGCCCACGTTGTGATGGCTCTTGATCATCGACGCCTGTCCGACGATCGAGATCGACTCGATCACGTCGGGATAGAGCGTGCCCTGCGCCAGGAAGTCCACCTGCCCCAGCTTCGACGCTTCGGTCTCGAACACCTCGATGAACGCCGCGCCGATCGCCTTGCGCTTCTTCTCGGGATCGACGACGCCGGCGAGGCGATCGAGAAACAGCGTCGACGCGTCGACGAACACCAGCGGAAGCTGCAGCCGCTCGAAGCGTTTGCGGATCTGCGACGCCTCGTCGAGCCGCAGCACGCCGTTGTCGACGAAGATGCAGGTGAGCCTGTCGCCGACCGCGCGGTGGATGATGAGCGCGGCGACCGTCGAATCGACGCCGCCGCTCAGCGCGCAGACGACGCGCCCGTCGCCGACCTTCGCGCGCACGCGCCCGATCGCCTCGTCGACGAACGACGCCATCGTCCAGTCGCCGGTGCAGCCGCAGACGCCGTACGCGAAGTTGCGCAGGATCGCGAGGCCGCGCTCGGTGTGGACGACCTCGGGGTGGAAGAGCAGCGCGTACAGGTGCCGGTCGGGATGCGCCATCGCCGCGACCGGCGCGTTCGCGCTCGTCGCGACCACTGAGAATCCCGACGGCGCCGCCGCGACGAAGTCCCCGTGGCTCGCCCACACGCGAATCTCGTCCGGCACGTCGGCGAAGAGCGCCGCCGGCCCCGATCGATCGCGATCGCGCACGACCGACACCGTCGCGTGCCCGAACTCGCGGTGCGGCGCCGGCTCGACGCGGCCGCCGAGCGCGTGCGCCATCAGCTGCATGCCGTAACAGATGCCGAGCACCGGACAGCCGACGTCGTACACCGCGGGATCGCACCGCGGCGCGCCCGCATCGGAGACGCTCTTCGGGCCGCCGGAGAGAATGATCCCGGCCGGCGCGCGTGCGCGAATCCTGTCGATCGGCGTGTCGGGCGGCCACACTTCCGAGTAGACCGAGAGCTCGCGAAGGCGTCGGGCGATCAACTGCGTGTACTGCGACCCGAAATCGAGGACGATGATCGTCTGGTGAGTCACTGTACGGGCCCGGGAAGGATGACCTATTATAGCGAGGTTGACCACAAGATGTAGTAGTGCGATTGCCCTGATCGCGTCCTGTTGCGTAGTTGTTTGCGCGCAATCCCCACGGCCGGCACCCTTCCCCGAACCTCAGCCGCGACATACGAAGGTCGATCTCACGCCGCCCGCGTTCCTTCCGGTGCGGCCGGTCTGGACGCTCGTCCTCTTCAATCAGCTGACGACGACGCCGGCCTACGACGACGCGCACGCGTATTTTCCGATCGAAGGCGACCGCCTCGTCGCCTACACGCTGCCCGCGGGCACGCGCGCGTGGATGATCGCCGTTCGCCTCGTGCACCCGCCCGTCGCCGGCGACGGCTTCGTCTTCGTCGTCGAGCGCGACGCGCTGACCGCGCGGCGCGGCGTGGACGGATCGATCGCGTGGCGCGCGCCGCTTGCGGAGGCGCTCGCGGTCCGGCCGACGTTCGACAACGGCTGGTTGATCGCCGCGGTGGCGAGCGGCGACGTGCTCGCGTATCGCGCGCGCGACGGCGAGCTGATCTGGCGCCGGCATCTTGCGGCGCCGGCGCACGCGCCCGCGGCGCTCGCGGGCGATCGCGTCTACATGCCGACGACAGACTCGCACATCGTCGCCCTGCGCGTCGAGACCGGAGAGCCGGTGTGGGATCGACGCCTTGGCGGCGCGCCGAACGAGATTCTCGCGCTCGCGGAGCGTCTCTACGCCGGCTCGATGGACAACTTCTTCTACTGCCTGATGACGAAGGACGGCCGAATCGACTGGCGATGGCGCACGGGCGGCGACGTCGTCGGCGAGCCGATCGCCGATGAGCGGCACGTCTACTTCGTCGCGCTCGACAACGTGCTGCGCGCGATGGATCTGAAGAGCGGCGCGCAGGTGTGGATGCGGCCGCTGACGATCCGCCCGATCGCCGGGCCGGTTCGCGCGGGCACGACGATTCTCGTCGCCGGCCAGACGGCGCAACTGCGCGCGTTCGCCGCGAAAGACGGGACGCCCGTCCCCGGCGAACCGATCGTCCCCGGAGCGCCTGCCGCGCCGGCGCCGCCGCGCCCCGCCGCCAACGCCGCGCGCGCCGGCATTCCGGCCGTCGAACTCGTGCCGTCGGATCTGCCGCACGCGATGCCGTCGGAGATCGACATGCCGTCCGACGCGGAGATGGCGGCGAAGGCGGCGACGATCGCGAGCGATCCCGACATGGCCGCGCCGCCGCACGTGATCGAGAACCCGGCGACGCGCCTGCCGATGGTGCTGATGATCACGAAAGAAATCGCGCGCGGCGCCGGCGCGACGCTGCTGACGCGGAGCTTCGAGCCGCCGCTCGCGCCCGTCGCGGCCCTGCCGAACCTGATCATGATCGCGCCGCAGACGCCGGCCGCAACGCCGCCGCCGCGTCGATGACGTCAGCGTCAGGCCGAATGCTGCAGCGGTGACACGACGAGGCCGGCCGGCGCCTCCGCGCGCTTCCTCGCGTACTGCTGATAGAGCGTCAGGTACGCGCAGAGCGCGGTCAAGCCGAGGAACTCGAAGACGACGCCGCGGACCACGAGCGCCGCGAGCTGCAGCGGCAGCACCGCGAGGCCGATGAGCGGCACGAACGCGATCAACCCGACGCCCGACCACGCGAGCGCCGAGGCGAGCGTCGCCGCGGCGACGAGCGCCACCACGACCAGGAACAATCCGGCGAGCTCGCGGAATTCGGCGCGCACGAACCGCGCGGTCGCCCGGATCCCGGCCGCGAGGCCGACGCTCTCCACCGCCATCGAGATCTGCAGCAGCAGGTAGACGAGGTTGACGATCGTGATCCACCCGACGAGCAGCGCCGCCGACATCGCCGCGATGAACGTCCACCCGAGAATCAGCATGCGCCCTTCCGCGGCGCGGTAGCCGTATACGACGAACGCGAGGTAGGCGCCGGCGGAAAGGGCGTAGACGGCCATCAGCCCGAGGCCGAGCAGCACGTACGGGCGGTAGAGCCGCGCGGAGCCCGCCGTGAAGCGCGGCAGCGAGAACGCCGATGCGTGCCGCAGCAGGTCGAGCGTGATCGGATGCTGCTCGATCGCGCCCGCGCCGGCGCTCGCCGCGGCGAGGACGTCGACGGTTCCCCCCTTGACGACGAACATCAGGACCGATCCGCCGAGGAGCACGACCGCGAACGCCGTGATGAACGCGACGAATGCGACCGGCTCGGACAGGAGCGTGCTGCTGATCGTCGTGAAGATCTCGCGGAGGCTCCCCTGCAGCAGATCGGCGAGATCGGCGCCGAGGAGCACGGCGACGAGAATCGCGGCGCCGATGATCGGGACGGCGAGCAGCACCTGGAACGTCGTCTCGGCGACGAACTGAATGACGACCGCCTGCCAGTTCGCCGCCGTCAGCAGGGCGCCGCGCTTCAGCAGGTGCCTGATGTCCAAATCGTTTTCACTATAGCACCCGTGTATCCTGTGGTCGGACGTGCCGCTCATCCTGCGCATCGTGCGCGCCGGCGTCGCCGCCGCGATTGTGGCCGGTGCGGCCGGCTACGCGCTCGAGCGCGCGCGCTTCGGCGCGTCCGACGCCGCGGCGCTCGCGCGCGTCGAGGCGGAGCTCAAAAGCCGCTTCGACGCGAGCGCGGCCTCGCTCGGCTCGATTGCCGCGCGCGTGGCCGCCGACGCCGCCGTCGACACGACGGCGATGCGCGACCAGACCGGCGTCCGCCGCCTCTTCGATCTCGCCGCCGCCACGCTGCCGGCCGACGATGCGGGCCGCACGGGCGTCACGATCTACGACACGGCGGGATCGCCGCTCGCGTGGGCCGGCCGCGTGTCGGACCTGCCGACCGAGCGCGTGCAGGCGTCCGCGGCGCTCCTGATCGCGCCCGGCGCCCTCGGCCCGCGCCTCATTCGGGTCGAACCGGTCGTCCGCGGCGGCGCGCGGGCGTCGACGGTCGTCGTCGAGCAATCGCTCGGCACGACGCAGGAATCCCCCGGCATCGGCGACACCTTCCGCCTGACGACCTCCATGCTGCCGGTGACGCTCGTCGTGCGCCCGGCGGGCGCAGCGCCGCCGCCCGGCCCGTACCGATTCGTCGTGCCGGCGCGCGACAGCGCGTTCATGCTCGAAGCGCAGGTCGCGCCCGAGGATCTCGCGCGCGCGCGCGAACGCTGGCGCGCGACGACGTGGGCCGTCGTCCTGTCGATCGCGGCGGCGACGCTGCTGCTCTGCATCGGGCCGATCATCGACATGCGGCGCCGCACCCGCGACACGAGCCGCTTCGTGCTCCTCGCGGCGCTCCTCATCGTGATCGTCGTCAGCGCGCGCGTGATCCTCTATTTCGCGCTCGCGCCGATCGCGCCGGCGCCCGGGCCGACGCCGTTCGACCTCCTCTTCACGACGACCACGATGGCCGCCGTCGTGTGGATCGTCCTCGATCTGATGGAGCGGCGGCGGTCCGGTGGCGGTCCGCGGCCGGCGCTGGCGCTGCCGGGGACGGCGTCGATCGTCGGCGTGACCGCCGCGTACGCGCTCGCCGGCGCCGCGAGCGTCGTCATCCTGTGGGGCTACGAGGATCTCCTGCGCGTCGTCGTCGCCGACACGAATCTCGATCTGCTGCACTTCTCGCTGCACCCGTTGAGCGCCGCGCGCATCGCCCTCGAGTTCGCCCTCGTGCTGCTCCACGGGTCGGTCATCTGGGGCGTCGTCGCGATCCTGCGTGTGCCGTCGCTCGTGTGGCGGCTGCCCCGCCACGATCCGTGGCGCGCGGCCGCGGCGGTTTCCGTCGTTGCCGGCGGCGCAGCGGCGACGATTCTCGCGCGGCTCGCCGGCGCATCGATTCCGTTCGGTCCCATGTGGATCGCCTTTGGCGTCGCGGCCGGGTGCGCCGCTGCCGTGGCGCGCGCCGGCGTCCGCATGCGCCGCGTCTCGCAGACCGCGCGGCTCGCCGTGTTCTTCGCGGCGCTGCTCGCGCCGTCGATCGCGATGTATCCCTCGCTGCTCTCGCACGCGACCGCGGCGAAGGAGCGGCTGATCGCCGACGAGCTCGGCCCGCAGGCCGCGCATCTGCGCGAGGAGCTGCAGCAGCGGCTGCAGCAGGCCGTGGAGCAGATCGACGCGATGCCGGCGCTGCCCGACCTGGTCGCCGCTGCGAGCGCGAAATCGCCTTCGACCGACCCGGCGACGATCGTCTGGTCGCGCACCGATCTCGGCACCTATCGCCTCACGTCGGCCATCGAGCTCTACAACCCCGAAGGGCGCCTCGTCAGCCGCTTCGCGATGAGCCTGCCCGAGTACACCGAAGCGCTGAACCGCGCGGCGGGATGCTCCTGGGAGCAGCCGTTCGAGGAGGTGTCGCCGTTCGGATCGAGCGAGCGGCACGTGCTGCGGACGACGCGCGGCATCTGCGTCCACGGCCAGATCGTCGGCAGCATCGTGGTCCGCGTGATGCTGGACTTCCGGACGCTGCCGTTCATCTCGTCGCAGAGCCCGTATCTCGAATCGCTGCGGCCGACCCGTCAGGTGCCGGCCGAAGGGGTGTCAGGCCGCGACGTCGAGTTCGCGGTGTACGGCTGGAGCCGCGCGCCGGCGTTCGCGTCGGGAACGCACGTCTGGAGGCTGGACGACGCGGTGTTCCAGCGCCTCGTCGAATCGCGCCAGCGCTTCTGGTCGAGCATCGACCGCGACAACGAGACGTTCCGCGTGTACTTCCTCAGCGATCGCTTCGGCATCTATGCGCTCGGCTATCCGGTGATCTCGCCGGCCGGGCACCTGACGAATCTGGCCGAGCTCGTGCTGCTGGTCGGCGTGCTCTACGTCGCTGCGCGTCTGCTGCTCACGCTCGTCGCGCTGTTCACGACGCGGACGCCGGCGAGCGGGCGCGCGCTCCTGCGCGAGGTGCGATCGAGCTTCTACCGGAAGCTGTTCCTCGCCTTCTGGGCCGGCGCGATTGTGCCGGTGTCGATCCTCGCGCTCTTCACGCGCACCTACGTGCAGACGCAGCTGAACGCGACGGCAGAGGAATCGGCCGCGCGAACGGTGACGACGGCGCAGCGGCTCGTCGAGGACTACGCGGCGCTGCAGCAGCGCGGCGCGGCGGCGCTCGATACGGTTGACGATCAGCTCATGGTCCTCGTCCGGCGCGCGATCGACGAGGACGCGAACCTCTTCAACCGCGCGCGGCTGCAGGCGACGAGCGCGCGCGACCTGTTCGCGTCGCAGCTGCTGTCGCTGCGGACGCCGGCCGACGTGTACCGGGCCGTCACGCTCGATCGCCTGCCGACATATGTGCGCGAGGAGGTGGTCGGCGGCTTCCACTACAGCCTCGCGGCGGCGCCGGTGCGATCGAGCGGCCGCGAGGGCATCGTCACGGTGCCGCTGACCAACCGGCAGCAGGAGATCGAGCAGGAGATCGACGAGCTGGATCGTCTGGTGCTCTCGGGCTTCGTGCTGTTCAACCTGCTCGGAGCGGCCCTCGGCTACTGGATGGCCGAGCGCATCGCCGACCCGGTGAACCGGCTGACGCGCGCGACGCGGCGGATCGCGCGCGGCGATCTCGACGCGCGGATCGCGACGACCTCCTCCGACGAGCTGCGGCGGCTGGTGCAGGACTTCAACCAGATGGCGGCCGATCTCAAGCGCCAGCGGACGGAGCTGGAGCGGACACAGCGCCTCGAGGCGTGGGCCGACATGGCGCGCCAGGTGGCGCACGACATCAAGAACCCGCTCACGCCGATTCAGCTGTCGGCCGAGCACGCGCAGCGCGTCAACGTCGATCGCGGTCGGCCGCTGTCGCCGGTGCTCGACGAGTGCGTCAACGCCATCCTCGGCCAGGTGAAGCTGCTGCGGCAGATCTCCGCCGAGTTCTCGAGCTTCGCCTCGTCGCCGACGCCGCGGCCCGAGCCGACCGAGCTGCAGATGCTGATCGAGGAGGTCGTCGAGCCGTACCGTACGGGCCTCGCCAACCGCGTCACGATCGCCGTGGACGCGCGGCCGCCGCTGCCGACCGTCACGATCGATCGGACGCTGTTCGCCCGCGCGCTGACCAACATCATCGAGAACGCATTGCACGCGATGCCCGGCGGCGGCCGGTTGTCGATCGCGGCGCGGCGCGCCGACGGCGCTCTCCCGTCGATCGTCGTCGAAATCGTCGACACCGGCGTCGGCATGGATCAGGACGCGGTGACGAAGATCTTCGAACCGTACTTCTCGACGAAAGCCACCGGCACCGGCCTCGGCCTGACGATCGCCAAGCGGAACATCGAGCTCCTCGGCGGCACGATCGCCGTCGCGAGCGAGCGCGGCGCCGGCACAACCGTCACGATTGCACTGCCGATCGCCTGACAGACGACGTCAAACGCACAACACGCAGAACTCGCAGACCTTGAAGGTGAAGGCACACAACGATTCCGCGTGGTCTGCGATCTGCGTTGATCGTCGTCAGCGTGGTCAGCGCGCCGCGGAGTCGCGGCGATCGTCGGCGTCCGCGATGGCGGGCGGCGCGGGTTCGGCCATCGGCTGGCCGCCGCGGTGGCGAAGGCGGCTCAGCGCGAGGCCGACGAACGCCGACGCGAGATAGCTGTACGCGATCGCCACGAGCATGAAGCGCGGGTGCGTCGCGATCAGCATGATCGCCGCGGCGACGAAGATGAGGACGGTGTAGGGGCGCCGCGTCTGCGAGTCGAGCGTCTTGAAACTGCGGAACCGGATCGTGCTCACCATGAGCGCCGCCGGCACGATGACCATGGCGATCGCCGGCAGCGCCGCGCGGTAGTCGTACAGGCCCCACGGATACGCGTACACGGTTGCCGCCGGAATCCCCGCGGCCGCCGGGCTCGGCAGCCCGACGAAATATCGCTTGTCGCCGCCGGGGCGCGCGCTCTGGATGTTGAAGCGCGCGAGGCGCATCGCGGCCGCCGCGACGAAGAGAAACCCCGCGGCCCATCCGAGACGCCCGAGCGGCGACAGCCCCCACGCGAACGACAGGATCGCCGGCGCGACGCCGAACGAGATGACGTCGGCGAGCGAGTCGAACTCGACGCCGAACGCGCTCGTCGTGCCGGTCATCCGCGCGATGCGGCCGTCGAGCATGTCGAGCACGATCGCGAAGCCGATGAACGGCGCGGCCGTCTCGTACTCGCCGCGCATCGCGTAGACGACGCACGCGTAGCCGCAGAACATGTTGCCCATCGTCAGCAAGCTGGGCAGCAGGTATACGCCGCGGCGCAGCCGGTTGCGGCGCGGACGATCGCTCGCGCGCCTCAGGAACCGCAGCCGGCCTTCGCTGTGATCGAGCACGTCAGTCGTTCCACGGTCAGTGTAGCACCGCGATGACGGTCTCGCCGCCGCGGACGCTCTCTCCGACCTGAACCTTGATGTCGGCGTCCGGCGGCAGGAAGATGTCCATGCGCGAGCCGAACTTCATGATGCCGTAGCGGTCGCCCGCGCGCACCTCGTCCCCCATCCGCGCCCGGCAGACGACGCGCCGCGCGAGCACGCCGACAATCTGCCGCGCGACGATCGACTGGCCGTGGTGATCGATCCAGATCTCGCTGCGCTCGTTCGCGCTGCCCGCGTCGTGGCGGTACGCCGGCAGGAACCGCCCGGCCGCGAACGCGACCTTGACGATCCGGCCCGACGCCGGAATGCGGTTCACGTGCACGTCCATCGGCGACAGGAAGATGCTGACCTGCGCCCACGATCCGGGCGGCGCGGCGTCGGCGATCGCCGGGCCCGCGACGAGCACGCGCCCGTCCGCCGGCGAGACGACGACGTCGTCGCGCGACGGCGCGGCGCGATCGGGATCGCGGAAGAAGAAGACGAAGAATCCGGCGAGGACGACAAAGACGAGCGCCGCGGCGGCGCCGGCGGCCGGCAGCGCGAGCGCCCAGGCGATCGCCGCCGCCGACACCACGGCCATGAGCAGCGCGCCGCCGATGAACGGCAGGCCTGCAGGATCGAGGCGCATCACTCGGGGGAAGCAAAGCGGGCGCGCGAGCGGCGCGCCCGCCGATCATGTCGTCGGCTAACCGCGCGCGTGCTCCGCGCGGTGGCGGCGCAGGATATCTTCCATCCGGTCTTTCAGCTGGAGCTTGCGTTTCTTGAGGGTGACTTCTTCACGCTGTTCGGGTTCGGAGAGGTAATGCTTGGCGGTAAGTTCGTGCAGCCGATCTTCCAGTTCGTGATGCCTGACCGCGAGATTATGAAACTCCTCGTCGGTCCGCAACAACTCATCTTTCAGATCCTGCGGCTGTGCATTCATGCTCCGCCTCCTTGGACATGGGACTTCATACCATGATGATAGCGCCGTTTCAAGGCCGGTGATCCGGCGGCGACAGCCCATCCCGCCACAGCACGAGCGCGTCCTCCACCGGCTTCGTGTAATAGCCGCGCCGCACGCCTGCCACGGTGAAGCCGAAGCGCTCGTACAAGAGGCGCGCCGGCTCGTTCGAGCGCCGCACTTCGAGCGTCGCGCGCCGCGCGCCGAGCGACGCGCCGTACGCAAGGACGTAATTGAGGAGCGACGTCGCCACGCCCGCGCGCCGCGTGTCGGGCAGCACGGCGAGGTTGTTGATGTGCAGCTCGTCGAGCACGCGCCAAAACGAGCAGAAGCCGACCACGCGCCCCGCGCGATCGCTCGCCGTGAAGCAGAAGCTGACGCCGCTGTTCTCGAGCTCCGCCAGATACATCACGCGCGTCCACGGATTGGTGAACGACGCCTGTTCGATCGCGAGCACCGCGTCGATCTGATCCGGCGACGTGACCTGCTCGATTGCCCACCGCGTCACAGTTTTTCCCTGGCGAGCTCGGCGTCGGGACGCCGTACATACAGCGGGCGGATCCCCGCGGGATCGACGGCGTCGAACACGCCGGCCGCCGCGAGACGGCCGATGGCGCCGGCCAGCGGCATCGCCGCGACGATCGCCGCGTCCGGCACGGCACGCGCGATCTCCGCGCTGAACGCGGCCGCGCCGTCGCCGACGAACAGCTGGGGCCGCAAGGACCGCGCGCCCCATCCGGCGAGGACCGACGCCGGATCACCGACCGACGCATCGTCGACGACGTCGAGGCGGCCGGCGGTGAAGGGCGCGGCGGCCGCGACGCGATACAGCGCGGCGAACACGTCGCGGCGGTGCGCGTCCATCCACGCGGCGACGAGCGCGCCCGGACGCCCGGCCGCGGCGGCCGCGTGCGCGAGCGCGCCGAGCGCCGGCACGCCGACGATGCGCCGCCCGTGCACGAACGCAAGCCCCTGCATCGTGGCGATTCCGATGCGAAGGCCGGTGAAGGATCCGGGACCGGACGCGACCGCGAAGAGGTCGACGTCGGCGAGCGCGACGCCGTGCGCCGCCGCGAGGTCCACGATCTCGCCAGGCAGCCGCTCGGCGTGCGAGCGCGACGCGTCGCCCGCGCGCTCGTCGATCACGCAATCGTCCTCGACGAGCGCGACGCTGCCGGCGCGCGTCGTGCTGTCCAGTGCAATTACGCGCATGCGCTAGACTTAGCATATGACAGCGCCGGCGACGCCCGCGATGCGCCAGTACCTGGACGCCAAGCAGCAGCATCGCGACGCCATCGTCCTGTTCCGCATGGGCGACTTCTTCGAGATGTTCTACGAGGACGCCCTCGTCGGCGCGCGCGCGCTGGAGCTGACGCTCACCTCCAGGTCCAGGGACGCCGAGGGCGGCGGCATCCCGATGTGCGGCGTGCCGCATCACGCCGTCGACAGCTACATCGCGCGCCTCGTCAGGAAAGGATTCCGCGTCGCCATCTGCGATCAGGTCGAGGACCCGCGCAAGGCGAAGGGGATCGTCAAGCGCGAGGTCGTCCGCGTCGTCTCGCCGGGGACGTTCACCGACTCGAATTATCTCGACGCGCGCGAGCCGGCCTTCCTGATGGCGGTCTGCCCGGTCGCCCTACCCCAACCGACATTCGGCGTCGCGCTCCTCGATCTCTCGACCGGCGAGTTCACGGCCGCCGAGTACGCCGGCGCCGACGGCCTGCAGGCGCTCGCCGACGAGCTCGTCGTGCTGCGGCCGCGCGAGATCATCGCGCCCGAGTCCAAAAACGGCGGCGGCCCCGCGAACGTGCCGCAGCCGATCGCCGCGTCCGGCCTGCCGATCACCACGGTGGACGGCTGGGCGTTCGACGGCGAGGCGGCGCGCCGCACGCTGCTCGATCAGCTGCGCACGACCGGCCTCGAAGGCTTCGGCCTCGACGGGCATCCGGCCGCCGTGGCGGCCGCCGGCGCGCTCGTGCACCACGTGCGCGGGACGCAGAAGGTCGATCTCGCGCACGTCCGATCCATCGCGTTCCGGCAGCGCGCCGACAGCCTGCTCATCGACCCGACGACGTTGAAGCATCTCGAGATCCTGGAAGGCTCCGAAGGCGGCCGCGCCGGATCGCTGCTCGACGAGCTCGATCGCACCGTGACGTCGATGGGCAGCCGCCTGCTGCGCGCGTGGCTGCTTCGCCCGCTGGTCGCGCTCGAGCCGATTCGGGATCGGCTCGACGCGGTCGAAGAGCTGGCCTTCCGGACGATCGACCGCGGCAAGTTCCGCGATCAGGTCAAGGCGGTGCACGATCTGGAGCGGCTCACCGCGCGCGTTGCGCTCGGCACCGCCGGGCCGCGCGATCTCGCCGGCCTCGAGCAGTCGCTCCTCGCGGTGCCGCGGCTCCGCACGGTGCTCGCCGAGACGCAGGCGCCGCTTGTTCGATCGCTCGTCGCCTCGCTCGACGACGTCGCCGACGTGCGCCAGGCGATCGACGCGACGCTCGTCGACGATCCGCCCGCGCTCGCGCGGGACGGCGGCTTCACGCGCGACGGCGCGGACCGCGAGCTCGACGAGCTGCGCGCCGTCAGCCGCGGCGGCAAGCAGGTGATCGCCGAGCTCGAGGAGCGCGAGCGCGCGCGCACCGGCATCAGCTCGCTCAAGGTGCGCTACAACCGCGTGTTCGGCTACTACATCGAGGTCTCGAAGCCGAACCTGCGGGCCGTGCCGCCGGACTACCAGCGCAAGCAGACGATCGCGGGCGGCGAGCGCTTCATCACGCCGGCGCTGAAGGAGTACGAGGAGAAGGTGCTCGGCGCCGACGAGCGCATTCTCGAGCGCGAGATCGAGATCTTCGATCGGCTGCGCGCGCAGGTTGCCGCCGAGGCGCCGCGGATCCAGGCGACGGCGCGCGCGGTCGCCGCGCTCGACGTCCTCGCCGCGCTCGCCGAGGACGCCGCCGTCAACAACTACATCAAGCCGCACGTCCACGACGGGGACGAGCTGACGGTCGCCGACGCGCGCCATCCCGTCGTCGAGCGGCGGACAGCCGCCGCCGGCGAGCCGTTCGTGCCGAACGACATCTCGCTGAACGCGGCGGCGTGCCAGCTCGCGATCCTCACCGGGCCGAACATGGGCGGCAAGTCGACCTACCTGCGGCAGACGGCGCTCATCTCGGTCATGGCGCAGGCGGGCTCGTTCGTGCCGGCGCGCGAGGCGAAGGTGCCGCTCGTCGATCGCATCTACGCCCGCGTCGGCGCGTCGGACAACATCGCGCGCGGCCACTCGACCTTCATGGTCGAGATGCAGGAGACGGCGAACATCCTGCACACCGCCACGTCTCGCAGCCTCGTGGTCCTCGACGAGATCGGGCGCGGCACGGCGACGTTCGACGGCCTGAGCATCGCGTGGGCGGTCGCCGAGTTCCTCGCGACAAACCCGCGCATGCGGCCGAAGACGCTCTTCGCGACGCATTATCACGAGCTGACGGATCTCGCCGACGCGACGCCGGGCGTCGTGAACTTCCACGTCGCCGCGCGCGAGTGGAAGGACGAGATCATCTTCCTGCGGAAGATCGTCCCCGGGCGATCCGATAGAAGCTACGGGATCCAGGTGGCGCGCCTCGCCGGGCTGCCGAAGGCGGTCATCGATCGCGCGCGCGAGATCCTGGGCGCGCTCGAGCGCGACGAGCTCGCGCGCGGCGGCCGGCCGTCGGTGAGCGGTACGCCGTCCGACCCGCAGCGGCAGCTCGCGCTCTTCCAGCCGTCGCCGGTCGAGGATCCGCTGCGCGAGAAGCTCGCCTCCGTCGACGTCGATCGCATGACGCCTCTCGAGGCGCTGACGTTTCTGGCCGATCTGAAGAGCGCGCTATGAGTCTGCCCGCGCGCGAGCCGAAGCCGGACGTCAAACCCGCACCACGCCGCCGCAGCGTCCTGGCGTCGCTCGGGCAGCCGAAGGTGGCCGTCATGCTCATGCTCGGCTTCTCGTCGGGCCTGCCCTTCTTCCTCACCGGCAACACGCTGGGGTACTGGCTGCGCGACGAAGGCACCGCGCTGGCGGCGATCGGATTCCTTTCGTGGGTCGGGCTCGCCTACTCGCTGAAATTCCTCTGGGCGCCGCTCATCGATCGCCTCGACGCGCCCCTGTTCGGACGGCTCGGGCGCCGGCGCGGATGGATGGTCATCAGCCAGCTGCTGGTCGCGGCGGGCCTCGCGGCGATCTCGATGACGGGCCTCAAGGCCGGCCTGGCGACGCTCGGGATCCTCGCGCTCGTCGTCGCCTTCTCCTCCTCCACGCAGGACATCGTCGTCGACGCGTGGCGCATCGAGGCGGCGAGCGATTCCGACGAGCTCGGGCTGCTCTCGGCCGCGTATCAGTTCGGCTACCGCGTCGCGGTGCTCGTGAGCGAGGCGCTCGTGCTGATCGTGGCGAATCACTGGGGCTGGCGGATCTCGTACGGCACGATGGCCGTCTTGATGGCGATCGGTTTGAGCGCGAGCGTCATCGCGACCGAGCCGCTGCGCGCGCGCCGCGTCTTCGAATCGAAGGCGGAGACGGCGCCGATCTGGAGCGCGCGGGGATTCTTCGACGCCGTCGTCGGCCCGTTCACGGAGTTCTTCCGCGTCTACGGCTGGCTGGCGCTGCTGATGCTCGCGATGATCAGCTTCTACCAGCTCCCCGAGTACATGATGGGCCCGATGGCGAACCCGTTCTATCACGACCTCGGCCTCTCGAAGGACGCGGTCGGCGCGGTGCGCGCCTCGATCGGCCTCGTCGCGACGCTCGTCGGCATCGCGGCGGGCGGCTTCAGCGCGCTGCACTTCGGCTACATCCGCACGCTCGTCGCGGGCGTCGTCCTCAAGATCCTCGTCATCGCGAACTTCGCGACGATGGCGTACGCCGGCCCGGACCTGCGCGTGTTCGGCGCGGTGATTGCGGCGGACAACTTCGGGATCGGGTTCGCCGGCGTGGCGCTCGTCACCTACATGTCGAGCCTGACGAGCCTCGGCTACACGGCGACGCAGTACGCGCTCCTGAGCTCGGCGTACACTTACGTCGGCAAGTTCGCGAAGGGCTTCTCGGGGGTGATGGTCGAGCGGCTCGCGGTCGGGCGGCCGCTGATCGAGGCGTACGGATTGTTCTTCATTGCCGCCGGCCTTCTTGGCGTCCCTGCGCTCATCCTCTGCCTCGTGCTCGCGCGTGCCACGCGCCACTCCGGCTACGCACACGCGCCGGCGCGATAAGCGGCGCGTGCGCGGGCGGCTTGCACCCACGACCGTCGCGTCGGCCGCCGCTCTGCTGATCGTCCTCTGCTTGGCGCGCACGGCGCGCGGCGCGTCGCGGTTCGATCCGGCGCTGCGCTTTCGCGTCCTCACGACCGACCATTTCGTCATCCACTTCGATCGCGGCGAGGAGCGCGCCGCCAGGCGCCTCGCCGCGATCGCCGAAGAGACGTGGCGCGCGCTGCAGCGGCCGCTCGGCGTCGTCCCACCGCGCCTGACGCACGTCGTCCTCGCCGATCAGACCGAGTTCGCGAACGGCTACGCCACGCCGCTGCCCTACGACACGATCGTCGTCTACACGGTGTGGCCGTCGGGATCCGAATTCGTCTTCGACGACTGGCTGCGGCTCGCCTTCACGCACGAGTTCACGCACATCGTCCACCTCGATCGGTCCGAGGGGTGGGCGCGCATCGCGCGGGGGATCTTCGGCCGCACGCCGTACGCGTTTCCGAACCTGTATCTACCGCCGTGGCAGATCGAGGGGCTCGCGACGTACGAAGAGAGCGCGATCACCGGCGAGGGACGGGTGCATGCGGGCGACTTCCGCGCGATCGTCGGCGAAGCGGCGCGCGCGCACGCGCTCGAGCCGCTCGATCGCGTGAACGGCGGCCTGACCGACTGGCCCGCGAGCTCGGCGCCGTACGCATACGGCGCCGACTTCCACGAGTACCTCGTCGACCGCTTCGGGACGGAGAAGCTCGCCGCGCTTGCCGCGGCGACCGCGCGGCGTTTTCCCTACACGTCCACGCGCGCGTTTCGCTACGTCTACGGCGAGCCGCTCGGCGATCTGTGGCGCGACTACGAGGCGCGGCGCGAGTCGGCGCCCGCGGCGCCGGCTGCCGATTCCGGCGTCGTCCGCGTGACGCGCGACGGCTTCTCGGTGAACGGCCCGCGGTTCGACCGGTTCGCGTGCGCCGGCTGCGCGCCGGCGATCTTCTATGCGGCGTCGAACCCGCGCGGCTTCCCGTCGCTCCTCCGCGTGGCGCTCGACGGCTCGGCGCCGCGGCGCATAGCGACGCGGTATCTCGGATCGACTTCAGCGATCGGACGCGACGTGATCTACTTCGATCAGATCGAGCGGCGGCGCAACGTCGGCTTCTACAGCGACCTCTACGCGCTGTCGCGCGCCGGCGGCCGCGTGCGCGCGCTGACGTCGAACGCGCGGCTGCGCGATCCCGACCTCGCGCCGGACGGGCACGCGCTCGCCGCGACGCAGGAAAAGCCAGGCCAGCGCGATCTCGTCGTCGTGCGGTTGAATGCGGGCGGCGGCGATCAACTGTCGATCGCGGTCCTCGCCGGCGGGCCCGACGTGTATTTCGACGCGCCGCGGTGGTCGCCCGACGGTCGATCGATCGCCGTCGTCCGCCATCGCCTTGGGGCGATGCCGGAGATCGTGATCATCGATGCGGCCGGCGGCGGGCAGCGCGTCGTCGCCGGCGAGGAGCGCACGCGGTTCGCGACGCCGGCGTGGCGGCCCGACGGTGCGGCACTCGTGGTCGCCGCCGCGCGCGGCGACGAGACGTTCAACCTGTTCGAGGTGGCGGCGGACGGTTCGACGCGGCGTCAGTTGACGCACACGACGGGCGGCGCGCTCTGGCCCGACGTGTCCCCCGACGGCGAGACGATCGCGTTCGCCGGCTACACCACCGCCGGCTACGACGTCTTCACGATGCCGTATCCGCGCGCCGGCCCCGCCGACGGGGTCGGACCCGGGTCGGACCCGGGTCGGCCCGGGGTCGGACCGGGGTCGGACCCGGGCCTGGCCCCCATTCGCGGATACAACCCGCTGCCGACGCTGACGCCGACCTCCTGGTCGCCGATCGTGACCGCCGCGACCGATCAGGTTCGCGTCGGCACCGCGCTGTCCGGCGTCGACGTTCTCGGCTACCACGCGTACACGGCGACCGCGACGTGGCTCGTCTCGGCGCCCGCCGGCGCCGCGACCCCGGCGGCGACGCCCGACTGGTCGATCGCGTACGCCTACGACCGCTGGCGGCCGACGTTCTTCGCCGCCGCCGCGAGCACGACGTCGTTCTTCGCCGGACCTGCCACCGATTCGGGCGCGCCGTCCGCCGCGACGCGCCGCGAGCGCACCGTCGAGGCCGGCGTCCTCCTGCCCTTCCTGCACACGCGCGTCTCGCACGCGGCGCTTCTCTCCGTGCTCCGCTCGTCCAACGAGTACACGCTCCCCGCGTCGACGCTGACGCGCGATCTGACGCCGCTGCGCGCCGCATGGGAGACGACGACGGCGAAGAGCTACGGGTATTCGATCAGCCGCGAGGACGGCGTGTTCGCCGGCGCGACCGCCGAGATCGTCCGCCGCGCGCTCGCGTCCTTCGCCGACGCGACGACGCTGACGGCGGACGTGCGCGCGTATCTGCCCGGCGCGCGCGCGCACGACGTGATCGCGCTGCGTGCATCGGGCGGATCGTCGGCGGGCGATCCGACCGTCGGCCGTACGTTCCTCCTCGGCGGCAGCGCGGCCGACCGCGGCGCGATCGCCTTCGACAGCCGCGCGTCGAGCCTCCTGCGCGGCTTCGCCGATGCGACGCTCGCCGGCAGCCGCGTCGCGCTCGCGAACGCCGAGTACCGGTTTCCGATCGCGCGGCCGCAGCGCGGCGTCGGCACGTGGCCGGTCTTCCTCCACACGATCTCCGGCGCCGCGTTCGTCGATGCCGGCAACGCGTGGACGCGCACGTTTCGCGCGAGCGCGATCAAGACATCGATCGGCGCCGAGTTGTCGAGCGCGCTCGTGCTCGGCTACGCGACGCCGGTCACCGTCGCCGTCGGCGCCGCGTGGGGACACGACGGCGCGGGCGCGATCGCTGATCGCGCGACGGCGTACGTGCGCGTCGGCAAAGCGTTCTAAGTGTGATTTAATTGTGCGCGCATGACGAAGAAATCCCGGTTCCTGCAGACGCCGATCGAGCCGTTCGCCGTCGAGCCCGGGCTCTCCGCCGACGAGCTGCTCGCGCGCATGGAGCGGATCTCCTTCCAGGGCCGCAACCTCGCGACGGCGCACCGCATCTGGCAGAAGATGCTGCAGGACGACGTGACGATCTTCCTCGGCATGGCGGGCGCGCTCTCCGCCGGCGGGCTCCGCCTCGTCGTCGCGCACCTGATTCGCGAGCGCTACGTCGACTGCCTCGTCTCGACCGGCGCGAACCTCTATCACGATCTCCACGAGACGCGCGGGCAGCGCCACTACGTCGGCTCGCCGCACGCCGACGACGCCGCGCTGGCCGAGGATCGCATCGATCGCGTGTACGACACCTACGCCAGCGAAGAGGAGTTCATCTCGAACGACAACTGGATCGCCGAGTTCGCGTGCACGCTCGAGGCGCGCCCCTACACGACGCGCGAGCTGCTCAACTCCCTGGGCGGCCATCTCTGGCAGACGACGGGCCGCGACGGCATCCTCACCGCCGCGTTCCGCGCCAACGTGCCGATCTTCTGCCCCGCGATCGCCGATTCGTCGATCGGCATGGGCCTCTCGCAGGCGCGGCAGAAGAAGGCGGGCGCCGGCTACATCGACATCATCGGCGACATCGTCGAGTCGGCGAACCTG
>Ga0075435_100000885_pt1 | contig 18796 bp, 16 predicted proteins | sample RhiMethybrSRZTD4_FD_75302 | JGI IMG/M metagenome (GOLD analysis project Ga0075435, IMG submission 75302) | Populus rhizosphere microbial communities from Tennessee, USA - Rhizosphere MetaG P. TD hybrid SRZTD4 | ecosystem: Host-associated > Plants > Roots > Rhizosphere > Soil | place: USA...
ACTACGTCGCCTCCAAGGGCGCGGTGATCGCCATGACCCGGGTGCTCGCGAGAGAGCTGGGCGAGCACGGGATCGCGGTGAACGCCCTCGCCCCGGGGCTCATCATGAGCGACACCGCGCGCGCCAACGCGGACCTCACGGGCTTCCAGGCGCAGCAGGTGATCGCCTCGCGCGCGTTCAAGCGCGAGGCGGTGGCCGACGACGTGGTGGGCGCCGCCGTGTTCCTCGCCTCCGCGGATAGCGCTTTCATCACCGGCCAGACCCTGATCGTGGACGGCGGCTCCGTCTTCCTCTAGCCGCGCGTCGCCGAGGGAATCCGACACCCTCTCCCCAATGGGGAGAGGAAGGGTGAGGGGAGCCGTTACTCCACGCCCAGCGTCGCCACCCGCTCCCCCTCGCCCACCGCGGCAAAGGTGGTGGAGCGGACGAAGTAGCCATCGCGGGGCGTGGTGATTGTCTCGACGAGGTCGCCGTACACGTCGTGAATCCGGGCCAGGACCGCCCCCTTCCCCACCCGGGCGCCCAGCGCCACGTCCGTGGTGAGCAATCCGCCCCGCGAGGCCCGGAGCCCGAGGAAGGCGCTCATGCGCACGCTCCGGGCGGGAGCCGCCGTCGTCGCCGGGAGCATGCCCAGGTGGCGCATGGCGTTCAGCACGCAGCGCGCTCCCGTCTCCGTGGCGTCATCCTCGATGCGTCCGCCTTCGCCGATCTCGAAGGTGAAGCACGGGATGCCCGCCCGCGTCGCCTCGACGCACAGGATGCCGTCGCGCACGTACATGCCCTGGTCCGTGGCCATGATCCAGCCCGATCCGAAGGCCTGCCCGAGAGCATCGGCCTTGGCGAAGGCCGGCAGCGATGGGTGCGGCAGGATCGTGATGGGCACATAGCGCCCGCCGCGAGTCGGTGTGTGCACGTCGACGGCCGCGTCGGCGCCCTGCATGAGCGAGAAGAGCGCGTGCGAGAGCCGCTCCGTGATGGTGCCCGCGGGGTCGCCCGGGAACGTCGTCCACGGATCCATGGGCGCCTGGTCGAGCGGCGTCTTCAGATAGAGCCCGACCGGGACGCGATGATCTACCTGGAAGGCCAGCGGGTTCTGGACGGGCACGCAGATCAGGCGACCGGACAGCAGGGCGACATCCACGGAGGCGAGCACACGCGTCGCGATGGCGACGCCGTTGGCCTCGTCGCCGTGGATGGCGGCGCCCAGGTAGAAGGTCGGGCCCGGCCGTGCGCCGTGCACCAGCGCCAAAGGCAGCCGGACACGCGAGCCGTCCGGAAGCTCCGTCAGCTCGATGGTCGCCCGCGCTCGCGTCCCCGGCGGCACGGCGACATCTGCGATCGTCCACTCGCCGGCCATCACGCCGCTCCCGGTGCCAGCATGTCGAGGACGGCGCCCGCGTGGACGGTGGCGACCTCGAGGAGGTCCCCCGTCTCGACGTGCTCGTCTGGTCCGCCCATGTTGTGAACGGCAGGGCCGTAGACCACCGTCGGAATGCGGGCGCGACGGAAGAAGCGCCCGTCCGTGTAGCCGAGCCGGACCACGGGCAGGACCGTCCGCCGGTTCAGCGCCTTCGCGTTGGCGAGCACGAGCTTCACGAGCGCGGCGTCGGTCGACGTCACGTAGGGATCGCACTGGTTGAACACCGCCACCTCGACGCGGGAACGCACCGCCTGCCTGATCCGCCGCCGCGCCTCCTGCTCGACGGCGGCGGTGGTCAATCCCGGCGGGACACGGAAGTCCACCTCGGCTGAGGCGGCCTCCGGAATCAGATTCACCTGGCCCCCGCCGCGCAGCGTTCCCACACTCACCGCCAGCGTGTCGGCGAGGCGGCCGGTGCCGCGACCCCAGCGGCGCTCGGCGGTGCCGCGCTGACGAGCGATGACCCGCGCCACCGCCTTCTCGCCGCGCGCCTTCCGGCCGTGCATCCGCTCCACCGCGGCGAGAGCGGCCCGCATCGCGGTCACCGCGCTGACGCCCTGCTGGTAGGCCGCGTGCCCGGAGACGCCGCTCGCGGTGAGCCGCAGCCAGAGCACGCCCTTCTCGCCGATCCCCGCAGACCAGGTCCCCGAGGACTCGCCGATGAGGCAGGCGTCACCGCGGACGGCGGCGACGTTCGCGAGGAGCCACTGCGTGCCCCACTGGCCACCCGTCTCCTCGTCGGAGGCGAAGGCTAGGGTGAGCCGGCCTGCGAGCGGCACCTCCAGCTCACGCACGAGCGAGGCCACGGTGAGGGCGACGGCGAGACCGGCCTTCATGTCGCCCGCGCCGCGGCCCCAGATGCGGCCATGCTCGATGGCGCCCGAGAAGGGCGGCCGCGCCCATCCCTCGCCCGCGGGAAACTCGTCGAGGTGCCCGGAGAGCACGAGGTTGGGCGATCCCGAGCCGATGGTCGCCACCAGGTTGGGCCGGCCCACCATGGGCTCGTGCCACTCGACGGGAATGCGGCGCGACTCGAGATGATCGCGGATGAAGGCGGCGAGCTTGGCCGTCTCGCCGGGCGGGTTCTCGCTTGGGATCTGGATCAGCCGCGCGCAGAGCTCGAACAGCTCGGCCTGTCGCTTCCTCAACTCGTCGATGAGCCGGGACTTGAGCATGGAGGCCTTTCAGGACGCCGTCGGCGGCGCGGGCAGATCGTAGCCGGCGAGACAGCGCTCGACCATGGCCCGGGCCGCTCCGAAGTCGAAGGCGCGATACGCCCGGACGGCGGTGGTCTGGGCGCGCGCGCCCGCGTAGAAGAGCTCGTACTGCTGGTGCCGGCCCGCGAACTCCGAGCCGACCAGATCCCAAGCGAGCTTGTAGAGCTTGGTCCGCTCCACCGACTTGAGCCCGGGCGAGCGCACGTAGCGATCGAGGTCAGCGGCGATCTCCGGATTGAGATAGTCCTTGTAGGACGAGGGGACCTGGAGCAGCCCGCCCCCCGCCAGCTCGCGCACGTAGGTGAGCATCGTCTGGTGATAGGTCGCCTGGAGCCAGTTGTTGGCGTAGAGGTGAGTAGCGTTGGGATACACGAAGCCGCGCGGGTCGCGCACGCATTCCGCCTCGGCGGCCACGACTAGCCCCTGGGCCATGGCGCAGTAGCTGGCGAGCTCGCCCAGCATGGTCTGGGTCTGCGGCGTCTTGTCCACGCCGATGGACTCGGCGATGCGCAGGGCGACCCCGGCGAGGAACTGCGCCTTGCTCGCGAAGCGCACCTGGGCCTGGAAGTTCCCGAGCACATGCGCGGGCGTCTCGTAGAACTGCGCGCGGGTGAGCGTCACGTCCTTGTAGACGAACACGCGCTCCCATGGCACGAAGACCCGGTCGAAGACTACGAGGGCGTCGGTCTCGTCGAAGCGGGAGGACAACGGGTAGTCGAAGAGGCTGGTGGCGCCCTCCGCGTACGGCCGCCGCACGATGAGCCGGAGCCCGGGGGTGGCCACGGGCACGGCGAGGGAGAGCGCATAGTTCTCGTCGCCGGGCACGAGGGGCACGATGCAGCTCATGAACATCTCGTCGGCGATGGCCCCGCCCGTGCCGAGCATCTGGGCGCCGCTGACCACGATGCCGTCGCTCCGCTCCTCGACCACTCCCGCGTAGAGCTGGGGATCCTCCTGCTGATGAGCGGGTCGCGAGCGATCGATGTGGGGCGGGATGATCACGTACGCCGCGTAGAGGTCGCGGTCGCGCAGCCACGCGTGGTAGCGGACCACGTGCTCGCCGAAGCGGGCACCGTGCCGCGCGAAGAGATCCGGGCGCATGGCGAAGCCGGTGATGAAGCCCGGCACGTGGTCGGGCGAGCGTCCCATGAGGCCGAAGGTCGCGTCGGCCCACCGCCGGTGCGCGTGGCGGCGGGCAGCCAGGTCCGCCGGCGTCCGCGGGATGAGGAAGCACTTGTTGACGGGCTCGCCGGTGGCGGGCGACGGGAAGGTCATGGTCTCGCGGTGCTCGGATGATACAGCGAGGTCGTAGAGCTGCGCGATGCTCCGCACCGCCGCTCGGAAGGCGGGATGCTCCGTCACGTCCGCCACCCGCTCGCCATTGACGTAGACCGTGCGACCGTCCTTGAGTCCGGCGATGTACTGCGCGCCCGTTCGTGCCATGGCTCGTCCTCTCTATCCGCCCAGGTAGGCGCGGCGAATGTCCTCGTTGTGCAAAAGATCCCGGGCACGCCCCCCGAGGGCGATGCGCCCGCTCTCCATCACGTAAGCGCGATCGGCCATCTGCAGGGCGAGCGAGGCATTCTGCTCGACCATGAGCACCGTCACCCCCTGCCGCCGGATCTCCCGGATCACGCGGAAGACCGTGGCGACCATGGTGGGCGCGAGGCCCAGGGAGGGCTCGTCGAGGAGGAGGAGCTTTGGCCCTGACATGAGCGCCCGCGCGATGGCGAGCATCTGCTGCTCGCCGCCCGAGAGCGTGCCCCCAAGCTGCGCCTCCCGCTCCTTGAGCCGGGGGAAGTGGTGGAACGCCCGCTCCAGGTCGTCCGCGCGGGCACCCTCGCCGCCGCGGATGTACGCCCCCATCTCGAGGTTCTCGCGCACCGTCATCTCCGGAAAGATACGCCGTCCTTCGGGACACTGGGCAATGCCGCGCGTGAGCACGGCATGGGCGGGGCGGCCGTCGAGCCGCTCGCCCCGGAACGTGATGCTCCCTGCCGTCGGCCGGAGCAGCCCAGATATCGTGCGCACCGTCGTGCTCTTGCCCGCGCCGTTGGCCCCGAGGAGGCAGACCATCTCCCCCTCGTCCACCCTGAGCGACACGCCGTGGAGCACCTCCACCGCCCCGTAGGCGACGGAGACGCCGTCAAGCATCAGCAAGGATCTCTCCCGAGCCGAGATAGGCGCGGATCACCTCGGGATGCTGCTGGATCTCCGTGGGCGTCCCCTCCGCGATCTTCACCCCGTAGTTGAGCACGACCACGCGATCGCAGAGCCCCATGACCAGCTTCATGTCGTGCTCGACGAGGAGCACGGAAAGCCCGCGGCTCCGGATCACCTCGATCAGGTGCATGAGCTGCTCCGTCTCCACGGCGTTGAGCCCCGCCGCGGGCTCGTCGAGGAGGAGCACGGAGGGATCGGGGGCCAGCGCGATGGCGAGGCCGAGGAGACGCTGCTCGCCGCACGAGAGATTCTTGGCCGCCTCTCCCGCCTTGCGCCCGAGCCCGACGAAGTTGAGGAGACTCTGGGCGCGCCGGCGATGACGTGCCTCCTCCTCGCGCGCGGCCGCGGTCATGAGCACGACCTCCCACCGGCGGGTGCGCGCGAGGCGATGGCAGGCGGTGAGCACGTTGTCGAGGGCGGCCGCCTCGGGAAAGACGCTGGTGCGCTGGAACATCCGCACGAGGCCGCGCTCGGCGATGCGGTACGGCGCCAATCCCGTGATGTCGGCGCCGTCGAAGTCCACGCGGCCCGCGTCCGCGGGCTGGAAGCCGGTGACCACGTTGAAGGCGGTGGACTTGCCGGCGCCGTTGGGCCCGATGAGGGCGAGGATTTCACCGCGGGCCAGATCGAGGCTCAGGTCCTCGACGGCGGCGAGCCCGCCGAAGCGCACCGTCACCCCGCACAGGGCGAGGGCCGGCGCCTCGCCGGGCGGCGCCGCCCCGCCCGTCTCGAGCGCCGCGTCCACGGCCTGCACGGCGGCGGGCGACGGCGCGCGGCCGCGGAGCAGCGCGCGGAGGTAGAAGACGAGCCCCTTCGGCATGAACATGACCACGAGGAGGAGGATCACGCCGTAGAGGAGCATGCGATAGAAGGCGGCCATCCGGAGCAGCTCGGGGACGAAGGTGAACACGAGGGAGCCCACCGCGGGTCCGAGCACCATCCCCTGCCCACCCGCCACCATCATCACGGCCATGGTCACGGTGTTCTGGAAGCCGAAGAGCTCGGGGGAGAGGAAGGTGATGTAGTGGGCGTAGAAGGCGCCCGCCACGCCCGCCAGCACGCAGGAGACGACCATGGCGAGCATGGTGTGCGCGTAGGCGCTGATGCCCGAGGACTCGGCCAGGCTCTCGTTGCTCTGGATCGCGGCCAGCGCGCGGCCCACGCGCGAGCCGAGGAGCCGCGCGGTGAGAAAGAGCGTGCCTGCCACGAGCACGGCCATCAGGTAGTAGTAGTCGCGTTTCGACACGAGCGTCCAGCGCTCGATCCCGAGGTTGAAGGGCGGCACGCCGGCCAGGCCCATGGGCCCCTGCGTCAGGTCCATCCAGTTGGTGGCGACGAGCCGGATCACCTCGGCGAAGCCCACCGTGACCAGGACGAAGTAGGCGCCCCGCAGCCTGAGGGTGAGCCGGCCGAGGAGATAGCCGACGAAACCGGTGAAGGCGGCGGCCACCGGCATGGTCCAGAGCGGCGAGAGGCCGAAGTGGACGCCGAGGAGCCCCGAGGTGTAGGCGCCGATGCCGAAGAACGCGGTGTGGCCGAGGTTGAGCTGGCCCGCCGCGAGGAGCAGGTTCATGCCGGCGGTGAGTAGATAGAAGAGGCCGGCCATGATCAGCAGGTGGAGGTAGTAGTCGTCCACGCCGATCAGCGGCAGCGCGAGGAGCGCCACCGCCACCGCCGCCGCCCAGAGCTTCACCGCGGCAACGCCTTCTTCCCGAAGAGCCCCTGCGGCCGCCAGAGCAGGAGCAGGATGATCAGGATGAAGCCGATGGCGTCCTTGTAGCCGGAGGAGATATAGCCGGCGCCGAGGCTCTCCGACACCCCGAGGAGGAGGCCTCCCACGATGGCGCCGAGGAAGTTGCCGAGCCCACCCATGATGACCACGGCGAAGGACTTGAGCGCGGCGAGGTCTCCCATGGCCGGATAGACCCAGAAGACGGCGCCCAGGAGGGCACCGGAGGCGCCCGCCAGCGCGGCCCCGAAGGCGAACGTGAACATGTAGACGCGGTCCACGTCCACGCCGGTGAGGCGGGCCATGTCCGTGTCCTGGAAGGTCGCGCGCATGGCGCGGCCGATGCGCGTCCTCTGGATGAGGAGATGCGAGCCCACGATGAGGGCAACCGCCACCAGCCCGGCGAAGAGGCGGATGGAGACCACGTTGATGGGGCCCAGGGTGAGGGGCACCGGTGAGAAGACGTGCTTGATGGTCTTGGGCGAGGGATCCCACAGGAGGATGGCGGCGTTCTGGATGATCACGGACAGCGCCACCGTGGCGAGCATGGGGATCTCGATGGGAGCCAGGCGCAGGCGCCGCAGGATGAGGCGCTCCACCACCGCGCCCACCAGGCCCACCCCGATGATGGAGAGCAGGCTCGCCAGGAAGAAGTTCACCCCCCACAGGCTGAAGAGGGTGAAGAGGAAGAACGCCCCCATCATGAAGAACTCGCCGTGGGCGAAATTGACCACGCGCATGATGCCGAAGATGAGGGTGAGCCCGATGCCCATGAGGGCATAGCCGCCGCCCACGATGAGGCCGTTGACGATGTGCTGGACGAATTCAGCGAGCATCGGGGCAAAGACGGCGGGCGCCCTCTCGGGCGCCCGCCGCGTGTGAGGCCGGGGAACGCGCCACCGCTACTTGGCGGCGGCCATCTCCCACAGCTTGGAGCTGGGCGTGACCGCCACCACGGAGTACTTCCCGTCCTTGACCTGGGTGACGATGATGTTGCAGTAGCTCTGCCCGTTCTGGTCGAACTTGTTGAGGCCGTAGAGCCCCTTGGCCTCCAGCGTCTTGAGGGCGGCCATAATCTTGGGCGCGGTGGGCTCCTTGGCAGACTCGATGGCCTTGGCGACCACGTTCACCGCGTCGAAGCCGCGCATGCCCTCCACCACGCCGATCCACGGCAGGCCCTTCTTCTTCCACTCCTCCACGTAGAACTTGCTGGCCTCCGCGTCGCCGGCCATGTTGGCGTCGTAAGGATTGTAGAAATTGATGAACATCGCGCCCTCGGCGGCCTTGGGGCCGGCGAGCTGGAGGATGGAGTCGGGCCACGCCGAGCCGCCCGTGACGAGCACCTTCACGTTGAGGCCGAGCTCCTTCATCTGCTGGAGCATCTTGGCGGCCTTGGGCGCGTCGTCGGTGATGACCACGCTGTCCACCCCCGCCGCCTTGAACTTCGTGAGCTGTGCGTAGAAGTCGGTGTCGGCCTGCCCCACGTACTCCACCGCCTCGACGGTGGCCCCGTTCTTCTTGAAGGCCTCGCCGAAGGCGGTCACCGCGCCGCGGCCCCAGTCGGTGTTCACGGCCATGTAGCCGATCTTCTTCATGCCGAGCGTGGGGATGAGCGCGCCCGCCCCCATCGCCTCGAGCTCGCTGGTGGGGCTGATGCGGCTCACCACCTTCTGCCCCGGCGTCTTGGGATCCGTGATCTTGCTCGAGCTCGAGGTCTCCACCACCAGTGGCACGCCGTGCTGGGCGGCCAAGGGCATCATGGCCAGGGTCATGGACGAGCCCCACGCGCCGATGATGACGGGAACCTTGTCGCGCACGATGAGCTTCTCGGCCGCGTTGCGCGTCTCCGCGGGATCGGACTTGTTGTCCTCGATGATGAGCTCGAGGGGACGGCCGAGCACGCCGCCCTTGGCGTTGATCCGCTCCACCGCGATCTTGGCGCCGTTGGTGATGTAGGAGCCGGCGGCGGCGATGGGCCCGGACAGCGGCTGGATCATGCCGATCTTGATGGGCTCCTTCGTCTGCGCCTGGAGCCCGCCGATGGCGAGGACTCCCACGAAGGCCGCTACGACGGCCAGTGCCACGACCTTGGGTATCTTCATGAAGCTCACTCCTCCTTCAGAGCTGATGGAAAAGGCCTCGGCCCGAGACGACGAGAGGCCCTAGTTATAAGCCGACCGGGCCAGTCATAGCAAGAGCCTTGCCGCAGCTGGGGCGAGCGATTTCAGGATGTTGCATCGAATCGCCGTCAGCCGCATGCCCACGCAACGGGCAGTCGTCGGCCAGGGGCCTATCGATCGAGCAGGGAGTCGCCCCGGCTTGCACCTCCGGCATCCATGGCCTAGCATCGCCCCATGCCGATCGTCGCTGCGGCCGCCCTGCCCCACACGCCGCAGCTCCTCGTCCGCCCGGAGACGGAGGATCGCGAGCTCGTCCTGCGCGTGCACGCGGCCTACGTGGAGATCAAGCGCGCGCTGGCCGAGGCCCGGCCCGATGTGATCTGCATCATCGGCGGGGATCACATCGAGGGCTTCTTCCTCACCGCGGTGCCGGCGCTGGCCGTGTACGTGGGGGCACAGGTCTCCGGCAAGTTCGACCGCTATCGCTACACCTTCGACGTGCACGAGCCCCTGGCGCGCGCGATCCTCGAGCAGAGCATCGAGCGCGGTTTCGACCTCGCCTACTCGCAGGATCTGGCCCTCGACTACGCCTTCTACGTGCCCCTGCACTTCGCCATGCCGGGGCCGCGCTTGCCCATCGTGCCGCTCTACGTGAACGTGTACCTCCCGCCCCAGCCCACCCCCGCGCGCTGCTACGCGTGGGGCCAGGCCCTCCGCGCTATTCTCGACCCGCGACCGGAGCGCATCGCCCTGCTCGCCTCGGGCGGCCTCTCCCACTTTCCCGGCAGTGATCGCTATGCCTCCCCTGACTACGAGTGGGACCGCCAGATGCTCGATCGGCTCGCGGCGGGCCGCGGCGGCGAGACGGCCACTCTCACCAGCGAGGAGCTCGACAAGGCGGGCAACGTGGAGTTCCGTACGTGGATCACGCTCCTCGGCGCCGTCGGCGGCGCCAGGGCCCGGGTGGTCTGCTACGAGCCGTCCTGGCACCACGGCAATGCCGTGGTGACCTGGCCCGTGGCGTGAAGCTCCACTACAACTTTCCTCCCGCGGCCGGCTACCCGCTGAACCGTTGCCTCTATCGGCTCAAGTCCGACGACGCCTTCCGCGAGCGCTATCTCGCCGATCCCGAGGCCACGCTCAGGGAGGCGGGCCTCGACCCTGAGCGGATCGCCGCCCTCCGCGCCCTCGACCGCGACCGACTCCTCGCCCTGGGCGCCCACGCCTATCTCGTCTTCATGGCGAGCCTGCGGCTCAAGATGTCTACCGCCTCTCAGACCTTCGAGCGCTTCTAGATTCTCCCTTTGTCGTCGATGGAACGGGGCACCTCCGTCGCATGGCAGCGCGCCGACGAGGTGATCCAGTAGAGACCGGCTGCGTGCCCGGCATATTTGTCTTCCACCGGTCGTGAAACATCCGCCTTCCCTCAGGCGCTAGACTCACCGCATGGAGCCGAACATCGCGTTCGTCGCCGGGCTCCTCGCCGATCCGTCGAGGGCCGCCATGTGCCTGGCCCTGGCGGGCGGCGAAGCCCGTCCGGCCGGGGAGCTCGCGGCTCGCGCGGGTGTCTCCGCGCAGGCCGCGAGCAATCACCTGACGCGGCTCGTGGCCGGGCGCATCCTGCGCGTCGAGCAGCAGGGGCGGTGGCGCTACTACCGTCTCGCCAGCGCCGAGGTCGGGCACGCGGTCGAAGCCCTCGCCGTGGTGGCTCCGCAGCAGCCGGGGGCGCTCGACGGGCTCGCGGACGCTGCGACCCTACGCCTCAAGGAGGCGCGCACCTGTTACAGCCACCTCGCGGGACGGCTCGGGGTGGCCATCGCCGATGCGCTGGTCGCCGAGAGATGGCTCGAGGACGACGGCTCCGCCTACCGCGTCACGCCCCTCGGCGCGCGGTCGCTCTCCGCGCTGGGGATCGAGTCGAATGGCCGGCGCGCGCCCGAAGCCGCCCGCCGCTGTCTCGACTGGACGGAGCGCCGGCACCACGTGGCGGGCCCGGTGGGGACGGGCCTGGCCGAGCTCGCGCTGGCCCGGAGCTGGGTGCGCCGTCTGCGCGACACGCGCGCCCTGCTCGTTACGCCGGCGGGCCGTCGCGAGCTCAAGCGAATCCTCAACGTGCGCTTCTAGGGAGGGCTCCCATGGTCACGCTCTACATCCGATACACCCTCGACGCGAACAAGCGGGCGGACTTCGAGCGCTACGCCCGGGGTCTCAAGGGCGTCATTCCCCGCTGCGGCGGCGACCTCGTGGGCTACTGGCTGCCCACCAAGCTCGCGGGGCCGACCAACATCGCCGCGGCCATGATCAACTTCCCGAACCTTGCCGCCTACGAGCAGTACCGGGAGCGCTTGGCCACGGACCCCGAGGGCGTGGAGAACCTGCGGCGCGCCGACGCGAGCGGCTGCATCCTCGTGGAGGACCGCGCCTTCATGGAACAGGTGTAGCCGCTACTTGAAGTGCCGCACGACCTTCTTGGCCATGAGGTCGATCTGCTTGGGATCGTCGCTGACGGGCCCCAGCACGATGTACTGGAGGCCGGACTTCCGCAGGTCGTGGATCCGCGCATTGATCCCGTCGATACTCCCGATCATGTAGCACTCCTGCAGGTGCTCGTAGCTCCGGTGCGTGCCCATGGCGCGCAGGAAGGGCGCCTTCGATTGCGCCACCGCCTTGCCGTGGTTGGCCGTGTCGACGAGGTGGGTGAAGTTGCAGTGGCCGAAGAGGAGCTTCTTCGGATCCTTGCCCATGTCTCGGGCGTGCTGCTGGAGCTGGAGCCAGTCGCGCTTGACCCATTCCTGCTTGCCCGAGCACCGCGACAGCCAGTGGCCTGCCTTGACGATGCGGTCCATCACGGAGGGAGCGATCACCGGCACGTCGTGGTCGGTGGGATCGGGCACGCGGGAGCCGCCCGAGACCCAGATGGCCGGCATCTTCGGCGGGCGCGGCTCGATGGTCACGTCGTTGAACTGGTAGTACTTGCCCTGATACGACGCGTTGGGCCGGGTCAGGAGGAGGGTCACCGCCTCGATGATCTCGTCCGTGCGCCGCCCGCGCTCTTCGATGCGTGAGCCCGTCACCTCGTACTCCCGCGCGTACCAGCCGGGGCCGACCCCGAACATGTAGCGGTTGTCGGAGAGGTGGCAGAGGGTGGAGATCTCCTTGGCCAGCACCACCGGATGCCGAACGGGGAGGACGAGGATGCCGGTGGCGATCTTCACCTTCTTGGTGAGGGCAGCCGCGAAGGCGAGCGAGTTGAGGGGCTCCAGCCAGGCGTTGCCGTAGAGTCCCGGGGCGGAGAGCAGATGATCGATGACCCACACGTCGATGCCGTGATCCTCGCACTTCTCGATGGAGTCGCGGATGCGCTTGACGTTCTTGGGATCGCTCTTGCCGCCGCTCCACGCGTAGGTCGGGATCCAGGCGCCGAACTTCAACTTCGCCATCGCGCACGTCCTCCTGGGAAGAGAGGGAAGGTTAGCGTCGAGGCCCCATACTACTCGAAATCGGTCGGCGGGAAACCCACACCCTCACCCTGCCCTCTCCCTCCCTGAGGGAGAGGGAGAACGCGGGCCTAGCGGGCGGCGGAGAGATCGGCGCGCGCCGCTGCCTCGATGCGAGGCACGGTCGGCTCGGGCCGATTGGAGGCGAAGTTCACGGTAACGCGAAGGGCCCGGAGCCCCGACACTCCCTGGAGATCCTCGAGGTCGAGCGTCTCGACCTCGTCGAGCAGATAGCCCTGGGCCTGGAGGTAGTTGATGTAGTCGCGATACTCCGCGGCCTCGCTCGCCTGCGAGTAGACAATGGCGATCTTTCCCGGCTGGGTCACCCGCTCCGTGGAGCCCTTCACCACCGCCTTGTCGATCCGCTTCTTCAGGATCTCGTAACGGGCGTTGTAGGCGCCGTCCACGTCGAAGCGCTTCTCGTCGAAGCGGAAGCTGATGGCGAGCGGCGTGTGCTGGACGAGGATGAGACTGGTGATCTCCAGCGGATCGGGCAGGCGCGGCTTGATCCGCTCCGCGGCCACCGCGATCCCGCACGCCACCATGACCTGCCAGAGACGGAGGTTCTTGAGATGGAGCGGGGCGAAGTCGCCGCTCTCCAGCAGTGAGGAGCCCGCGTACATGCTGTAGTCCACGCCGTCCGTGCGCTGCCGCTCGAAGTAGTGCGGGCAGGTCTCCTGGGCCACGCGCTCCTCGGCGTCGAGGTAGCTCGAGATCGCCTCGTTCAGCATGGCCACGCTCTGCTCGAAGGCCCGCCGCTTCGTCCCCACCGCGCCTAGCTGCGGATCGATGGCGGCCCGGTAGGCCTCAATGCGCTCCTGCACCTCGGGCCCGTAGCTCTCCAGGTAAGTGAAGAGCGACTCGACCTCGGTCCTGAGGAACGCGATCAGCCCCGCCTCGTCGCCCGAGCGGAGACTCACCTCCACCGCAGCGGCCTGCCGCTCCACCTTGTGGCGCAGCTGGTCGAGAATGGCCATGGGGCGCACGCGGTGGGCGGCTTCCAGGATGTTCTGGGCGAGGCCCAGCTGGTGCAGGAGGTCGACCTGGATGGACCACGCCCGGTTCGTGGAGGATCCACGGATATCCGCGAGGGCATAGAAGGGGTGGACGTCACGGAAGACGATGGGCTCCATCTCCCCCGTCTCGCCCTCCAGGCTGTTCAGCACGGCCTTGCGGAAGCGCCACTCCACCACGGGATGGATGGCCGTGCACTTCTCCTTGATCACCGCCTGGATGCGATTGCTGAGCTCGTCCATGCTGCGCTTCACCGCCATGGCGAAGAGGGGCAGGATCTGGAGGAGATGCGGCATGAACTCCAGGCTGAGGGAACCCGCCCGGGGCGACACGAGCTTGAGGCTGCCGATGATCTGATCCTGGTAGATGAGCGGTGCCACCACCGCGCTGCGATAGCCGGAGGCGAGCATCCCCTCCTCGACCCGCGAGCGGTTCGGATAGGCCTCCAGGTCTTCGATGAAGATGGGCTTGCGCTCCATGGCCGTCCGCTCGAAGACGGAACCCTTGAAGTCGCTCATCTTCTGATGGGTCGAGTCCGCGAAGATGCACGCGTGCTCGAAGCGCGAGCCGAAGTGGAGGACGAGAACCCGCTCGCCCTCCACCGCGGCCAGACCCAGGTCGACCTCGGGCCGGCGCAGGAGGGCACGCATCTTGTCCTGGAGGGCGCGGAAGCGCTCGGTGGAGACGATGGACTCCTTCTCGATGAGATCGCGCTCGATGGAGGACAGCACTTCCTGCTCCGTCACCTCGATGGCCTGCACCACGGAGAAGCCGCGGATCACGAACTTCTCGGGAGGCAGGACCTTCATGAGGGCGGGCGGATCGAGTACGAGCGCGCGGAGGCGCCGCCGCGTCTCCTCCGTGAGGACCGGCGCCTCTCCCACCACGTCCACGTCGAGGAAGCGCGGCTCGAGGAGGAGCTTGAAGTGGCGCTCCAGTCCCGTCTCCGGATCCTTCACGATGGAGATCCACGGGAAATCGATGCCCGCCTCGAGGCCATACACCCGCTCGATGATCAGCGAGTAGGCGTGGATGATGCGCACCTGCGCGAGGAGCGACGCATCCGCGTCGATGCGCCCCGTGAGATAGCCCTCGGGCCCCGCGAGGAGCCGGCCGAAAGCCTCGGTGGCGAAGAAAGTCTGCAGCCGGAAGGGCAACATTGCAGCCGCGTAGCTCTGCTCTTGGAAGCTGGGAGCAAAGACGGCGACCATGAGGGCGTCGACCAGATCCTGATGCGCCCGCACGGTCTCCAGGGTGATCGTCCGGGCCCGGAGCTCCGGCACCTGCTTCACCCGGTCCAGGATGACGCGCGCCGCCGACCCCAGGAGGCAATCGTCGTCCGCGAGATCGGTCTCCCAGTAGCGGACGAGTGGCTCGAGGCTGAACTCCGCCCGCAGCGGGAACTCGCCGAGCCGGGCCGTGATGGCCGTGTGGGCGCCGGTGGGATTGAGCTCACTCATGGGAAACCCAGTGTAACACCGCGAGCTAGGAAGGCGGCACAGCCCCCGTGCGGTCCACGATCAGCCGGTAGTGCTCGGGGCGGCGATGCCGCGCGAAGTTGAAGACCGTGTCCTTGTAGGACCGCGTGAGATCGAGGTCGCAGCGGGCCACGCACAGCTCGTCGCCGAGGGTCGTGCACATGGCGACCGTCTCGCCGGAGGGCGCGATGATCTGGCTCTGCCCGATCATGTCGCACCCCTCTTCCCGGCCGCACTTGGCCACCCCCACCACCCACGTGCCGTTCTGGTAGGCGCCCGCCTGCATGGAGAGCTGATTGTGGAAGTTGGCGAGGAGGTCGTGCTCCGGCGCCGGCGGATTGTGTACCGGCGTGTTGTAGCCCAGGAGCACCATCTCCACGCCCTGCAGCCCCATCACCCGATACGTCTCGGGCCAGCGCCGGTCGTTGCAGATGCAGAGCCCCATGAATCCGCCGAAGGCCGGCCACACTCCCCAGCCGAGGTCGCCCACCTCGAAGTAGCGCTTCTCCAGATGCTGGAAGGCGCGCCATGGCTCGTGCTCGGTATGACCGGGGAGGTGGACCTTGCGGTACTTGCCGACGAGGCGGCCCGCCTGGTCCACGAGGATCGAGGTGTTGAAGCGTCGCGGCGCGGCTCCCGGATCGCTCACCAGCTCCGCGTAGCCGAGACAGAACCCGATGCCGAGACGGCGTGCCTCGTGGAAGAGTGGGCGCGTCTCCGGCCCCGGCATCTCGCGCTCGAAGAAGGCGTCGACTTCCGCCTGGTCCTCCATCCACCAGCGGGGGAAGAAGGTCGTGAGGGCGAGCTCGGGAAAGACCACGAGATCGCAGCCATGCGCCTTCGCCTGGTGCAAGAGGTCGAGGAGACGCTTCACGACCTGCGGGCGCGCGTCCGCACGCTGGATGGGCCCGAGCTGCGCTGCGCCTGCCGTGACAAACCTGCTGATGGTTCGTTCCTCCTCCCTCTCCCAGGAGGGAGAGGGCCGGGGTGAGGGTGAAGGTTTGTGGTCTATGAATCACCCCTCACCCTGCCCTCTCCTCCTCGAACGGGAGAGGGATTCCACGATTAGTGGGTGCCGATGCCGCTGGCGCCCAGATTGTCGTCCATCGTGCCGTCGGCCACACCGGCCTTCGTGTAGAAAGCGCGCGCCGCGTCGACTCCCGCCCCCGGCGGGGAGTCGAAGCCTTCCGCCCTCAGCACGGATTCGAGCGCGGCCAGGCAGAGGACCACGTTTGGCCGGCGCGCGGAGTAGCCCATGGTGCCGATGCGCCAGATCTTGCCCTGGAGCTGGCCGAAGGCGGCGCCGATCTCTATGCCGAACTCCTCGATGAGGCGCCGGCGCACGGCCAGCTCGTCCACGCCTGCCGGCACCACCACCGGCGTGATGAAAGGCAGCCGGCGCTCACCCCTCTCAGGACCGAAGAGCGCGAGACCCATGGCCGCGAGGCCGGCGCGCAGGGCGGCGCCGTGGAGGCGATGGCGCTCGAAGCGCGCGTCCAGCCCCTCGACGACGATGGCGCGGAGGGCCTCGCGCAGCCCGAAGACCATGGACGTGGGCGCGGTGTGATGGTTGTAGCGCGCGGGGCTCCAGTAGCGCTGGAGCTGGAGCAGGTCGAGGTAGTTGCTGCGGATGCGGCTCTGCCGCTTCTCGAGCACCGCCACCGCCCGGGCGTTGTAGGTAACGGGCGCGAGGCCGGACGGACAGGAGAGGCACTTCTGGGTTCCCGCCACCATCACGTCCACGCCCCAGTCGTCCGTGGCCACCTCGGAGCCGCCCAGGGTGACCACGGCGTCGGCCATGAGGAGCGCGTCGTGGGCGCGGGCGAGCCGGCCGATCTCCGCGAGAGGCTGGAGCACGCCCGTCGAGGTCTCGCCGTGGATCATGGCCACCATGCGCGCGCGCCCCTGTCCGAGGGCCTGCCCGATCGCCTCGGGCTCGACGATTCGCCCCCACTCCGCGCGCACCGGCACCGCCTCGGCGCCGCAGCGCTCGGCGATGTCGATGAGGAGGAGGCCGAAGCGGCCGCACTCGCCGATCACCACGCGGTCGCCGGGCTCGAGCAGGGAGACCATGGCCGCCTCGAGCCCTGCCCGTCCCGTGCCGGGCACGGGGAACGCGCGCTCGTTCCGTGTCTGGAACACGACGCGGAGGAGATCCATCACCTCGTTCATCACCAAGGTGAACTCGGGATCGAACTGTCCAAGGAGCGGCGTGGCCATGGCGCGCAGCACGCGCGGGTCGGCCATGGTGGGCCCCGGCCCCAGGAGAATGCGCGGGCCGGGAAGGAGATCGCCGGGAGAGTCAGCCATGCCCGGCGAGTCTAGCGGCTGAGCCCTCCCCCGCGCAAGCTCAGCCGTGCTGAGGATCACCGTACGCACGACGGCGCCCTGCGCGGGCCGCACCCGAGCGGAGCCGGGCGAAAATCCGGCCACTTGCGCTTGGGCGGCGCAGCGTTCATCTTCGTCGCCTGCTCAGGATGCGGCAGGGGCTTCGCTCACCTGCCTCGAAATGGCGCAGCGGTCACGGAGGGAGGCGTCCCATGGCGGAGTTCGACACGGTCATCAGGAACGCGGTGGTCGCGACGGCCGCCGATGTCTTCGCGGCGGATCTCGGCATCACCGACGGTATGGTCACCGCGCTGGGGCGCGGCCTCGGTCCCGCGCGCCGCGAGATCGATGCGGCCGGCCGCTACGTTCTCCCCGGCGGCATCGACACCCACTGCCACTTCGATCAGCCGATGCGGGACACCGTGACCCTGGCCGACGACTTCCTCTCCGGCACGGTGTCGGCGGCCCACGGCGGCACCACCACCGTGATGCCCTTCGCCTGCCAGCTCCAGGGGCGGAGCGTGCGGCACGCGGTGGAGGACTATCACCGGCGGGCGGGGCAGAAGCCCGTCATCGACTACGGCTTCCACCTGATCATCTCGGATCCCACGGAGACCGTCCTGCGCGACGAGCTCCCCGCCCTCATCCGCGACGGCTACACGTCCTTCAAGATCTACATGACCTACGAGACGCTCAAGCTGAGCGATCGCCAGATCATCTCCGTGCTCGCGCTGGCGCGCCACGAGGGCGCCATGGTCATGGTGCACGCGGAGAACTCCGACTGCATCGCCTGGCTCACTGCCGAGCTCGAGCGCCAGGGCAAGACCGCGCCGTACTTCCACGCCGTCTCGCGCCCGCAGGCCGTGGAACGCGAGGGCACGCACCGCGCCATCACCATGTCGGAGATCGTGGACGTGCCCATCCTCCTCGTCCACGTGTCGAGCGCGGACGCCGTCGAGCAGATCCGGTGGGCGCACGGGCGCGGCCTCAAGATCCTCGCCGAGACCTGCCCCCAGTACCTCGTGCTCACCGCCGAGCATCTGCAGGCGCCCGACTTCGAGGGCGCGAAGTACATCTGCAGCCCGCCCCCGCGCGATGCGGCGAGCCAGCAGGCGGTCTGGCAGGGTCTGGCCTCCGGCGTCTTCCACGTCTTCTCCTCGGACCATGCCGCCTTCCGCTTCGAGGACCCCGAGGGCAAGAAGCGACACGGCGTCCACGCCTCCTTCACGAAGGTGCCCAACGGTCTGCCGGGAGTGGAGACGCGCCTGCCCCTGCTCTTCTCCGAAGGCGTGGGCAAGGGCCGCATCGACCTCACCACCTTCGTGGCCCTCACCGCGACCAACGCGGCCAGGATCTACGGCCTCTATCCGAAGAAGGGCACCATCGCCATCGGCTCCGACGCCGACCTCGTCATCTGGGACAAGGACCGCGAGGTGGTCATCACCAACGAGCTGCTCCACCACAACTGCGACTACACGCCCTACGAGGGGATGGCCGTGCGCGGCTGGCCCGCGGTGGTGCTCTCGCGCGGCGAGGTGGTGGTGGAAGAGGGCAAGCTCCTCGCGGAGCCGGGGCGAGGCGAGTTCATCCGCTGCGGTCCCCCCGCCCGGATCGCCTGACCGCGCGCGCCTCCCGGTTCGCCCGGATTGTTCACGAGGGCCGCACGGGCAACCGGGCGGGTGGCGGCAGGGGCGGGATGCGCTCCGGCGGAGTGGGACCCCCTCGTCCTGTGCGCCGCCCGCAGGGCGGCGATTCAGGCGAGTGGGTGAC
>Ga0075435_100000886_pt1 | contig 18794 bp, 14 predicted proteins | sample RhiMethybrSRZTD4_FD_75302 | JGI IMG/M metagenome (GOLD analysis project Ga0075435, IMG submission 75302) | Populus rhizosphere microbial communities from Tennessee, USA - Rhizosphere MetaG P. TD hybrid SRZTD4 | ecosystem: Host-associated > Plants > Roots > Rhizosphere > Soil | place: USA...
TCGAAAAGCCGCGTCCGAGTGCGGGCTGAACGCCGATGAGTGGAAGCAGGTTGGGCGAGATGCGGGCGCCAACGATCTGTTCCGCCCCTTCTGTTCCCGTCAGCGTCAAGGACACGGCATCGAAAACGGCCATGTCCGCGAAACTCTGACTTTGACTCCGCCACTGTTCGACATTCCAAAGCGCTGATCTGCCTTCGCGAAGGTTCTGAGTCGGATCCTCCGTCCACAACATCGCCAACTGCTCCGGGGTCCGATACGGAAGGGGCCGGAGCAGAACGGCATTCAGGACGCTGAACATCGTGGTGTTGGCGGCAATCGCCAACGCGAGTGTCGCTGCGGCGGCCGTCACAAAAGTCCGGCTTCTGCGGAGCGTGCGGGCCGCGTACCGGAGATCCTGCCGCGCCTGGTCGAGCCATGCCCAAACCCAGACGCGGCGCGCGTCCTCCTTTGCCAGCGCGACGCTGCCGAACGCGAGCATCGCCCGACGGCGCGCCTGCTCTCGCGTCATGCCCCTCTCGATGTTGTCCTGCGTTTCGCGCTCGATGTGATCGCGGATGTCCTGGTCGAGGCCACCCAGCGCGCGCCGACCTCGCCGGGAGCCGAGAAGTCTTCCGCGCATCACGGGATCATTCCTGAATCGCGGGACGGAGGATGCGGCCGATAGCTCGAGCCAGCTTGTCCCACTTGCTCGTCTCGATGTGGAGTTGCCTGCGGCCCTTGGCGGTCAGGTAGTAGAACTTCGCGCGTCGCTTGTTCTCGGACGTGCCGTCATCGAATGTAATCCAACCACGCTTGATCAGGCGGTGCAGCGCCGGATACAGCGAACCCTGCTCCACCTGCAGCACAGAATCCGACCCGTACTCGATCGCTTTGGCAATCGCATGGCCGTGAGCCGGTCCAAGCCGGAGTGTCCGGAGAATCAGCAGGTCCAGCGTGCCCTGCAGCAACTCAATGCGGTCGCGGCCTCTTTTAGTAGACATTCTAGGTGTCCGACGATATGCCCGTTCACCTAGAATGTCAAGGCGAGTATCGACAGGCGAGTCTCAACGAAGCCGGGCTCGACCGTCTGTCTCACGTTCGGCACTGTGCGCTCTCTGCGTTCCTGACGCGAGCCGATCGCCGATCATCGACACCGACACGGTCGTCAACAGAATGAATGCGCCGGGCGCGATGGCGAGCCACGGCTCGGTCGAGAGCGCCGCCTGTGCCTGATAGAGCATGTTGCCCCAGCTCGCCGCCGGCGGATGCACGCCGACGCCGAAGAAGCTGAGCGCCGATTCGAGGAGAATCGCGCGTGCGACAGCGAGCGTCACCGAGACCGCGACGGCCTGTGCGGCATTCGGCAGGAGGTGACGGGCGAGCACGCGCGCGTGGCTCGCGCCGGCCGCCCGCGCGCTCTCGACGAAGCCGGCCGCTCCGAGCGACCGGAACTCCGCGCGCACGACGCGTGCGGTTTCCATCCACCCCGCGGATCCGATCAGCACGATGAGCCACGGCACTGACGGCTGCAGCACGACAGCGGCGATCATCAGGAGCGGTAGACGCGGGATCGCGAGCATTGCGTCGGTCGCGCGCATCAACGCTGCATCGGCCGCGCCACCGGCGTAGCCGGCGACCCCGCCGATGGCCACACCCAGCGCGCCGGCGACGGCGGCCGAGAACAACCCGACCGCGAGAGAGACCCGCGCGCCGTACAGCACGCGGCTGAACACGTCTCGTCCGAGATCGTCGGTGCCGAACACGTGCGCGCGCGACGGTGATTCGCGCCGGCTGGAGAGATCGATGCGCTCCGGTGCGTACGGCGCGACGAGCGGCGCCGCCAGCGCCGCCACGACGAGCGCGACGAATACGATTGCAGGCGTCCGCATCACGACACGGGCACGCGCGGGTCGACGAGCGCGTGCGCGACGTCGGCGACGACGTTGAAGAGGACGACCGCGGAAGCGGACAGCATCAGCAGCGCCATGAGCACGGTGTAATCGCGGCGCGCGAGCGCTTCCGTGAACAGGCTGCCGAGACCGGGCCACGCGAACACGCTTTCGGTGACGACCGCGCCCGACACGAGCAGCGCCGCATCGACGGTCACGACGGCGATGAACGGTCCGAGCGCGTTCCGCAGCGCATGGCGCACCACGACGCGCCGCATCGGCAGGCCGCGTGCGCGCGACGATACGATGAAGGGAAGCGAGAGCGTCTCGACCATCGAGCCGCGCAAGTACCGGGACCATCCCGACGCAAGGATGATGGCAAGCACCGCGGTCGGCAGCACCAGATGCGCCGTGTGATCGATCACATCGCCTCCACCCGGCGTAGATCGTCCGGACGAGGGGAGCCACCCGAGGCCGATGGCGAAGATCATCTGCAGCAGCAGGCCGAACCAGAATGCCGGCAGCGACATGCCGGCCATCGTGACGATCGTCGTGGCGCGATCGAACCAGCGGCCGCGGCGCATCGCGGACACGATTCCGATCGGCATCGTCAGCGCCAGCGCGCACATGATTGACACGGAGACGAGCTCGATCGTCGCCGGCAGCCGCTCGACGATCCGCGCGGCGACCGGGCGTCCGTCCGTGAAGCTGTATCCCCAGTCGCCGCGCACAAACGCCCACAACCACGCCCCGTACTGCTGCCACAGCGGACGATCGAGTCCCAGCGCGCGGCGCAGCCGCTCGATGTCCGCCGGGCGCACGTTCGGATTCGCGAGGTAGATCTCGAGCGGCCCTCCGGGCGCCGCGTGAATCAGCAGGAACACCAGCACCGACACCAGGAGGAGCAGCGGGATCGCCTGCAGACAGCGCCGGGCGAAGAATTTGGTCATTTGATTATCTGGTTATCTGGTCATTGAATCGTTCAATCGATCAATCAATGACCAATCAATGACCAAATAACCAGATGACCAGATGAACAAATGTTCCGGGCGTAGTCGCGATCGTCCATTCGTGAACGTTCCAGAAGATCCCCGTGTTCGTCGGGTTGCCCTTGAAGTTGGCCAGCGCGGCCGGCACGGCGTCGAGGCGCGTGACGCTGTACAACGGGATCTCCGGAACCGCGTCGGCGATGATCGCCTGCGCACGCTGGAGCAGCGCCTTCCGCTCGGCGCGATCGACGGTGCGATCCGACGCGTAGAGCAGGCGCGTCAGCTCCTCGTCGCGGAAGTAATTGATGTTGCGTCCCGCCGGCGGCGTGCGGTCGGCCGCGAAGAACGTCGTCAACTCGGGATCGGACGGCATCTGCCACCAGTGAAGCATCGCGTCGAAGCGGCCCTCGAACCAGAGCGAGCTGATCGCCGTGCCGTCGTGCAGCTCCACTTTCACGTCGACGCCGACGTCGCGCAGCTGGTGCTCGATCGCCTGCGCCACGCTCTCGCGAATGGCGTAGCCCGCCTGCGTGATCAGCGTGAACGCGAGGCGTTTCCCGTCGCGAACGCGGATGCCGTCGGGGCCGGGCTTCCATCCGGCCTCGTCGAGCAGTGCGCGCGCCTTCCCGGGATCGAACGGATAGCGCGTGATCCGATCGGTGTACGCCCACGACACCGGCTGGATCGGTCCGTCAGCCACCGGCGCAAGGCCGTCGAGTATCGTCTGCGTGTACAGCTGACGATCGAGCGCGGAGATCAACGCGCGGCGCACGCGCACGTCGGCAAACGGTGAAAACTGACGTTCGTTCAACGTGACGTGCTCGTACGCGTTGCCGCGCGTCCGCACGACGACAATCGCCGGGACGGCCGCGATCTCGCGGTACTTGTCCCACGGCGCCAGCGCGACGACATGCACTTCGCCGTTCTTCAGCTGGTTGATGCGCGTGTTCGTGTTCGGAATGAACTTGAAGAGCAGGCGGCGAATCTTCGGGAACTCGTCGCCGCGCCAGTAGTGCGCGACGCGGTCGAGCATGATGTACTCGCCCGATCTCCATTCCGCCACGCGATACGGTCCCGTGCCGAGCGGGTTTCTGTTGTAGTCCTGCGCGCGGTCGATGTCGCGTCCCTGCAGGATGTGCTTCGGCAGCGCGCCGCGAATGAACTGGATGTCGTACGGCGCGTAGATCTCCTTGTAGTGGACGACGGCCGTGAGCGGGTCCGGCGTATCGACGGCGCTGATCCGATCGAATCCGTCGGTGCTCTCCGGGTTGTAGTTCGGACTGTTGATGGCCTCGACCGTGAACTGGACGTCGGCGGACGTGAACGGCGTGCCGTCGTGCCACTTCACGCCGGGACGCAGCTTCCACACGACGTCCATTCCGCCGTCGCCGCGAAGCCGTACACTACCGTTCTCGATGGTCGGCACCTCGCTCGCCAGCAGCGGCACCACGCGCATCTGCTCGTCGGTCGTCGTCAATCCCTCGACGATGCACGACTGGATGTCTTCGAGGATGTGCGTGCTGAACCGGTTGAGCGTGTCGGGCTCGCGATCGTAGCCGACGATCAAAAGATCGTTCGACGGACGCGGTCCGGCGGCCGCCCGCTTCCCGCACGCGAGCGATCCCGTCCAGGCGCCGGTGATCGCGAACGCGATCGCCAGTCGAAGGACCGTGTGCCGAGCGAGCGAAGCGAGTCGAAAGGTCACAGGATTCGCTCCAGCAACGGCACGGGAATCGATCCGAACGACAGCACGCGATCGTGAAAGCGCTGCAGGCTGAACGCCGCACCTTCGGCCCGTTCGCGGCTGGCGCGCGCTCGGTGCAGACCCTCCGTCCCGAGCCAGTACATCAGCGCGGTACCCGGAAACATCGAGTTCTTGCACGCTTCAGCGCGCGCGGCGTCGGCCGGCATCCCGATGCGATCGCGGTAGACGGCGACAGCCTCGTCGAACCTGAGCGTCCGGCCGTGCAGACCGAGATCGACGACCGCGCGGGCGGCGAGCCGCGCGCGCGTGTGCTGCTGCGCGAGCGATTCGTCTGGCGTGAGGAAACCGATCTCGTCCATCAGATCCGTCGCGTAGCACGCCCACCCTTCGGCCATCGTTCCGCCGAGGAACATCCCGATGCGGCTCGCGCAATCGACAGCGGCGACGCGGCCGATCTCGGAGTCGCCGGCGTACGCGCGGTAATTCTGCACGTGATGGCCGATCGCGCCGTGATGCACGACGTGATTCAGCTTGATGACGCTCATGTTCGCCGCACGAAGCCGGCGCTGCTGCTCGTCGGCGGGCATGTCGGCCTCGACCGGCGTCACGACGTAATCGTGAAGCGGAAGTCGATCGAACGGTGCGGGCGATCGATAGAAGAGGTAGTAGAGGAACGGCGCGGCGTCACGCGTCTGCGGCGGAATCGGCACGTACCGGAGCGGGTAGTCGGGCCAGCTGACGAGGTGTGCGTCGATCGCACGCGCACGGCACTCTTCCCATGTCTGCTGAAACGCAGCCAGATAACCCGCGGTCGTCGGATGATCCGACGCGAGACGGTTCTGGACTTCCGGCCAGCCGCCCGCGGTCCGCGCGCGCGTCTCGAGCACGGCCAACGCGCGTTCGAGCGCTTCGCGAGCAGACGACGCGAGCTCGGTTCGATCCGCCGCACACCAGTGACCCCTCGCAATCAAGAGATCGAGTGTGTCGGGCCCGACGGCGTATCGATCCTCAGGCGCTGAGCGAGCCTCCTTCACGAGCCAGTGGCGGAACCGGTCGATGGCGGCACAGGCGCGTTCGGCGGCCGCATGCACGCGATCGCCCGGTAACGACTCGAGCGCGAGCCACCGACGCAGGCCATCCCCAACGAGATGCTCGGCGCCGTCGCATTCCTTCAGCGCTTTCAGCCGCCATTCGTCAGGCACGCCAGGGATGCCGTTCGCAATCGAACGCCGCGCGCCATCGAGGAACGACATCATCGCGTCGAGGCGCGCGACGACCGCGGTCAGACGGTGCGATGCCGGCGCAAACGGACGCGTGATCAGCGCGACGATGCCGAACGCGGCTTCGCCAATGGCGAGCGACGGGTTGCCTCGCTGAAAATGCAGGCCCTCGGTCTCAGCGATCTGGACGTCGAGAAACGACGCGGCGAGCGCCCGATCGCGGACGCGCACGTCGCGGAGAGCGGCGGCCGGCGCATCGCCACCGTCGATCGATGCGCGCAGCCGGCGCATCTCGTCGACCGCGGACGCGAGACCGTCCGGTGACCAGTCCGGAAGCCGATCGTCGAACTCGTGCACGCCCGTGAACGTCGCATTCACGGGACGCAAGCGGTAGTAACTGTCGAAGAAATCGGTGAGCGCGTTCATCGCGAAGGCGCAGCGAGGGGCAGCGCAATCCATCGGCGCTCGCGAAACGACTGCTCGACGGCGTTGATCGCCTCCTGCACCCATGCGCCGTCGCCGAAATCTCCTTCGCTTGCGGCGCTCCCGTCCAGAATTTCTGTGATGAAGCTGCTGACGAGATTGGCGTAGAACAGCGTCCGCCACGATTCGGTGCGCGTGCCAGCGGGTGGATAACAGCGCGCCGGAATCTGCAGCTCGCGGAACTCGACGTGATCGGGCGTCGCCGCGCGCAGCGTTTCCGCGATGCCCTCCTCCTCGACGAGCCGGCAGATGAGCGCGCCCCTGCTGCCGTAGAGGCGTGCTTCGATACCGGGATAGTTTCCGATCGTCACGAAGCTCGTTTGAATGGAACACAGCGCACCGTTCGTGAACTCGCCGAGAAAGATATCGCCGTCGTCGATGTTCATGCGCATCATGCGATTTGTCGCGCGCACCATCCGCTCCGGGATGAAGTTGCGCATCGTGCCGACGACCTGCGAGAGATCCGCGCCCACCAGCAGGTGAGCGAGATCGATGATCGGCGCGCCGTAGCCTTCGAGCGAGGACACCTGCAGCACCGACTGGTCGGCCTCGTGATCCACCTGACGGAGCGGCGTCGACGGATCGAGCCACTGCGAGTTCTGTTCGTATCCGTTGAAAATGAACGGTGTGCCGACGAAGCCGTCGGCGACGAGCTCGCGCATGTGGCGCATGGCCGGGCTGTACCGGAACGTGAGACCGACCTTCGTCTTCAGCCCTTTGCGTCGAGCGAGATCGCACGCGCGCCGCGTGTCGCGGTAGTCGTACGCGACCGGCTTCTCACAGAGGACGTGCTTGCCCGCCTCGAGCGCCGACCATGCGAGGTCGAAGTGCGTGTGGCTCGGCGTGCAGACGTCGATGAGATCGATGTCATCGCGAGCGAACAGCTCCCCGGGGTCGGCGGTCGCCGTCGGGATGTCGAACGCCCGCGCCGCATCGGACGCGCGATCGATCTCGACGTCGCAGACCGCGATAACACGGCAGCGCGGATCGCGGCGATAGCCGGGCAGATGCGCGGAGCGGGCCCACGTTCCGGCGCCAAGCACGCCGACGCGGACGACTGAATCGTTCACGCGCTGAACTCCTTCGGCCGCGCTGACGCGACGTTGAACGCGCGCTCGAGCGCGAGCCCGGCGCGCGCCACGGTTCCTTCGTCGAACATCCGGCCGAGCAGCGTCACGCCGTGCGGAACGCGCCGCGGCGGCGAGAACTTCGGCAGCGGATTCGCGGGATCCGGCGCCCAGTCGCTCCGCGCTTCGGACACGTCGACGAACCCGGCCCGAAGCGTGAGCGACGGATGGCCTGTGAAGTTCGAAATCGTGAGCATCTCGTCCCGCAGCGACGGCACGAGCAGGAGATCGACGTCCGAGAAGACGCGCGCCATCTCCTGTGCGACGAGGCGGCGCAGCCGATCGGCCTGAACGAAATCCACCGCCGACAGAAACCGCGCCTGACGGAACAGGTTCGGCCAGGCGTCGGCCACCTGCGCCTTCAACGTCGCGAGCTCGCCGCTGAGCGTGAGCTCCTCGAATGCCGCCGCCGCTTCGGCGAAGAGGACGTGCTGGAGCGACGAGTACGGCCAGTCGGCCAGCGTCACCGCCACGGGGATCATGCCGAGCGTTTTCAGCGTCTCGAGCGCGGATCGATCGACGTCGGTCGCCGGACTCTCCCGCATCCATGCGTCGAAGTACCCAACGCGCAACCCCTTTGGCGATGCGCCCGCGTCGAACTCGAGATGGCTCGGCACGCTCGAGACGTCGCCTGAATCAGGTCCGGCGATCGCGTGCAGCACGAGCATCGCGTCTTCGACCGAGCGCGTCATCGGTCCGAGCTTGTCGAGCGACCAGCAGAGCGTCATCGCTCCCGTCCGCGGCACACGTCCGTACGTCGGACGCAGTCCCGTGACGCCGCAGCGCATCGCCGGTGAGACGATGCTGCCGCCGGTTTCGCTGCCAATCGAGAATGCGACGAGCGCCGCAGCGGTGGCGGCGCCCGGGCCGGCGCTCGACCCCGACGCGCCCTCCTCGAGGAGCCATGGGTTCATCGTCTGTCCGCCGAACCAGATGTCGTTGAGCGCCAGCGCGCCGAGGCTCAACTTCGCGACGAGCACGGCGCCGGCGTCGCGCAGACGTTGCACGACCGTAGAGTCGGTGGCGGGCACGCGATCTCTGAATGGCTCCGCGCCGTAAGTGGTCGGGATGCCGGCGGTGTCGAGGAGATCCTTGACGCCGAATGGAACGCCGTGCAGCGGTCCGCGGTACCGACCCGACGCGATCTCGGCGTCGGCCTGTTTCGCCTGTTTGATCGCGACGTCTTTCGTCAGCGTGATCACCGATCGCAGTTTCGCATCGTGTCGCTCGATCCGATTCAGATAGATCGACGTCAGCCGCTCGGACGTGAGTGCCTTTCTCTCGATCCAGCGAGACAGCTGCGTCACCGGCGCGAACGCGATGTCGGCATCGTTCGACGGCAGCGGTGTCGACTCGCCTGCGCTGCGAAGGAACAGGTCGCGCGTCGGACCGGAGGTGACGCCGGCGATCACCGGATTCCACTGCGTTGCCGGCGCGAGCTGCGGCGGCAGTGCGACCGTGCGCGGACCGACGCGCCGCTCGAGCAGCGGCGCCATCGAGCGCTGCCATGTCGACGCCGCCATCTCGCGATCGGCCGCCTTCATCGTCACCTGTGCGAGCTTTTCCGCTTCGGCGAATGTCGCCGCCGACACCGGCGGACCCGACACCGGTCCGGTGCCGAACGTGGGCGGCGCGCCCGGGGTCGTTGGTGTCGGCGGCGGCGCGCTGGACGTGGCGCTCTGATCTCGGCGACACGCTGCCGTGGAACCGGCGACTGCCATAGAGGCGGTAATCAGGAACTGCCTGCGCGTATTCATCCTGGATCCTCGGAAACGGAACTATCGCACGGTTGAGAGAAAATTCTTTCCTTGTGTCCATGGTGTCCTTCGTGTTCCTGATCTCTGGGTTATCGAGGATCTCGCGATTATCCGTCGCGCATCGGTCACGATAGATAGCTGTGAGCGAACAACAACTCGAACGGGCGTTAATCCTGACCGCGGCCGCGGAGGCCCTCCGATATCTCGCGGAAATTCGCGAGAGGCGCGTGGCACCGAATGCGGACGCCATCGAACGGCTTCACGAGCTGGGAGGTCCGCTGCCAGAGGACGAGACGGATCCGGCGATCGTCCTCGAGATGCTCGACGAGATCGGCTCACCGGCGACGGTCGCCAACGCCGGCGGACGCTACTTCGGATTCGTCAACGGTGGGGCGCTGCCGGTGACGCGTGCAGCGAACGTGCTCGCCGGCGCATGGGATCAGAACGCCGCTCTTCGCATCATGTCGCCGACGGCTGCGGCGCTCGAAGACATCTCTCTCGCGTGGCTCACCGACCTGCTGTCTCTGCCGTCGGAGTGCGGCGGCGCCTTCGTCACCGGCGCGACGATGGCGAACTTCACGTGTCTGGCGAGCGCGCGTCATCGACTGCTCGCGCAGCTCGGATGGGACGTCGAAGCGAATGGATTGTTCGAGGCGCCTCCGCTGACGGTCATCGTCGGCGACGAGGTTCACGTGTCGCTGTTGAAGGCGCTCGCCCTGCTCGGCCTCGGGCGAGAGCGCGTCGTGCGTGTCGAAACGGATGCGCAGGGCCGCGTTCGCGCGGCGTCGATCCCGCGGCTCACGCCGGCGACAATCGTGTGTCTCCAGGCGGGTAACGTGAACAGCGGTGCGTCCGATCCATTTTCCGAGCTGTGCGCGCTCGCGCGCGAGGCGGGCGCGTGGGTGCATGTCGACGGCGCGTTCGGCCTGTGGGCCGCCGCGTCGCCGGCGCACAAGCATCTGGTCGGCGGCATGGAGCGCGCGGATTCGTGGGCGACCGACGCGCACAAATGGCTGAACGTGCCGTACGACTGCGGGCTGGCGTTCGTTCGCGACGCAGAGGCGCTGCGACACGCGATGCAGCTGCAGGCCGCATACCTCGCCGCCGGATCGCGGCGCGAGCCGATGCATCTGACGCCCGAAGCCTCACGCCGCGCGAGGGGTGTCGAAGTGTGGGCTGCGCTGCGTTCTCTCGGGCGAAACGGTGTCGCCGCGTTGATCGATCGGACATGCCGCCACGCGCGCCGATTCGCGGATGGTCTCACCGCTGCCGGCTGGTCGGTCCTGAACGACGTGGTCCTCAACCAGGTGCTCGTCGCGTTCAACGACAACGCGCACACCGAGCGCGTCATCGAGGGCGTTCAGCAGGACGGAACGTGCTGGTGCGGCGGAACGATGTGGAAGGGCCGAGCCGCGATGCGAATCAGCGTTTCGTCCTGGGCGACGACGACCGAGGACGTGGATGTGAGTCTCAACGCTATCCTTGCTGTGGCGCGGCGTTGCGATCGGTCGAGAGACCCGTAGACACGAAGGACACAAAGGACACAAAGCCTTTAATCAAAGACACGAAGTACTCAGAACGCTGGGTACAAGGCGTAAGAGAAATTCTTTCCTCTGTGTCCTCAGTGTCCTTTGTGTTCCGTGATCTCGGGATTATCAAGGACGTCAGGATCATCGAGATGGTGGAATGAATCCACCGATCACGCCCGCGAGCAGCTCCGCGAATTCGATCGACGTGCCGTCTTCCCACATCGGCGCGATGATCTGAATTCCGACGGGCAGACCGGACGTGGTGCGACCGATCGGCGCGACCGTTGCCGGCAGGCCGGCGAGCGTCGCCGGTGCCGTCCAGTACGGAATCGCCTCGACGTACGGCCGCTTTCCCGCGCCGGTCTCGATGGTGCGCTGGTGAATGGGTTCGCTGTGATCGTGCGGAAACGCAGCCGTGACGGTCACCGGCAGGAGAAACACGTCGTGCGTCTCGAAGTACTGCTGCCAGAGCGCGCGACACTGGAGCCGTTTCTGCGTTTCGTGCAGCCAGCGGCCGTGCGGCTCGACTGCCGCCGCGGCGAACACGTCGTGCGGGTTCTTCGCGAACCGCGCACGCGCCCGCTCGCGCTCGCTGGGATCCATGTCGGCGGTGAGGAGCGCACCGAGCAGGTAACCGAACGTGCTCATCTGCTTCCGTGGATCGATTCCGGCCGGCCATCCCTGATCCAGCCGTGCGCCCGCCTTACGCAACGCCGCCAGCGTTTGGTCGTAGAGCGCGCGGACGTCGGCCGTGAGCGGCGCGACATCAACCGAGTCATCGTCAGGCACAAAGCCGATTCGGAAATCGGCGATCCGTGAATGACGCGGCGCAGGCATCCTCCATGTCCATGCCTTTGCCTCATCCCCGTTCGGCCCGCCGAGCACGTTCAGCGCCAGCGAGAGATCGCGTGCGCTGCGCGCCATGACGCCGATGACCGACAGATCCATTGGATACCCGGGCGATCCGTCCCACGGACCTGGTTGAAATCCCGCCGTGCTGATCAGCTCGAGCGACGGCTTGTGGCCGTAGACGCCGCAGAAATGCGCCGGAATGCGGGTGGAGCCGTTGAGATCGCTGCCGAGCGTCAGTGCGCCGAGACCGGCGGCAATTGCGGCCGCGCCGCCGCCCGTCGATCCACCGGGCGTGCGCGACAGATCCCACGGGTTGTTCGTCGTGCCGTAGATCGGGTTGTAGCTTTGCCAGTCTCCTAACATGACCGGCACATTCGTCTTGCCGATCGTGATCGCGCCGGCGGATTCGAGACGCTCGACGGCGACGGCCGTTCGCGGGCTCCTCGCGTCCTTGAGCGGCGGCAATCCCCACGTGTTCGGGGAGCCGCGATAGGCGAACGACTCCTTGATGGTGACCGGCACGCCGTGCAGCGCGCCCGGCGCGCGGCCCTTCGCGAGCGCCTCGTCGGCCTGCTTCGCGCGCGCCATGGCGTCCTCGCGAAATTCCCAGACGACCGCAGTCAGCTTCGGGTTCTCGCGCTCGATCCGCTGAAAGGTGAGCTCGAGCAGCTCGGTCGCGGAGATCTGTTTCGCGCGCACTGCGCTCGCCAGTTCGCCGGCCGTTGCGTACGACGAGATCGATCGGGATGAAGAGTTCGTGGTACTCACGTGAGAATTATCCACAAATGCCACGAAGGAGTCGCGGGGACGCCGGGGAGCACACGGCCGCGTGCTGTCGGAAATTCCTCATCAGGCGTCACGATTCGTGTCCGTTCTGACGGAAGCCCGGCAACGACGCTGTGAATGACGCGGATCTCGCGCGGCCACCTTCGGCAAGGTTCGTGCGTCGTACACCAGTGCGGACGTATGTCCACTTCATTTTCCTCACGTGATCATGAGATTCGCCTTTGCCCTCGTTCTCTTCGCGCACGGCCTCATTCATCTGATTGGCTTCGCCAAGGCGTTCGGACTGGCTGATCTGCCGCTTCTGACGGCGCCGATATCCCAGTTCTTCGGAATGTTATGGCTGACCGCCTCCCTGCTCTTTGTCGCCGCGGCCGAGGCGTTGTTCCTCTGGCCGCGCGGCTGGTGGGCCATTGCCGCCGCCGCCATCGTAGTTTCGACCATCGCCATCATTCCGTCCTGGGCCGACGCCGGATTCGTCATGGCCGGCGACCTCATCGCGCTGATCGGCGTCGCGTTTGGCTTTTTTGCGCACGGCCCGGGCAGCCTTCGCGCCGCATTCGAGCGCGATGTCGACCGCGGCCTCTCCCGCGTGACGCCGGCGGCGACGCTCACTGACACCGACATCGCGCATCTGCCGCCGCCGGTGCAGCGATACCTCGTCGGCGCCGGCGTCGTGGGGTTGCCGTCCGTGCGCAACTTTCGCGTCCGCATGCATGGGCGCATCCGCAGCGGTCCCGACGAACCCTGGATTCCGATCACGGCCGAGCAGTACACCTTTGTCGACGAACCCGCCCGCCTGTTCTACTTCACCGGATCGATGCGCATGATTCCGATTCAGGGCTATCACCGGTACGTCGGGGCGTCGGCGACGATGGAAGTGAAGGCTGCTGCGATCGCGCCGGTCGTCAGAGCGTCGGGGCGGGAGATGGACGAGGGCGAGACGGTCACCATGTTCAACGACATGTGCGTCATGGCGCCGGCCACGCTGATCAGCCGCGCGATCGCATGGGAACCGGTCGATGCACGAACCGTCCGCGCGAGCTTCACGAACGGCGGCCACACGATCCGCGCCGAGCTCACCTTCAATGACGCCGGCGAGCTGGCCAATTTCCAGTCCGACGATCGATATCAGATTTCGCCCGACGGCAGGAGCGCGAAGAAGGTTCGATGGTCCACGCCGCTCGACGGGTACCGCTCGTTCGCCGGCGTGCGCCTGGCGTCCGGCGGCGAAGCACGATGGCACGAAGAGAAAGGCGAGTACGTCTACATCGAGCTCACGTTCGACGACGTGCACTACAACGTGCGCTCGCGCGAAGCGTGATCGTCGAACGGGAAGGGTTATTGCGGGCTTTGAATGGTCCAGCCGCTCTCCGTCAGATCCGCCACCTCGCGGTGGAACAGCGCCAGCATCCGTTCGACGCGATGCCAGTCGTGATACCAGACGTGCCGCGTCAGCGTTCGATTTTCCTCCGCCTTGATCTCCCACCCGGCGGCGCCGTGATCGTCGACGGAGTAGTGCCGCACGTTGTCATCGCGACGAAGAGACACTGAGAACATCGCCATCCCTCTCGAGCCGTTTCGCGAAAACCCCAATCCTTGATCGCGGACGCATGCCGCGATTGTAAATTTTCTGTAACACCCACGGATTCGTTACGAATCTCGCCGAACGTATTGTGGACTCGTAAGTTGGATGCCGAGCGCCGCGCGCGATCGGATCGTCGGTTTGACCCGCGCGCCGCGGACTTTTGTCTGCCGGGCGATGACTTTTCGATTGCCGCGCAGACTTTCACTCGACGATGTCGATCGCAACGTGTCGCACAAACGATCGAGCGACGTTGATGTAATCGTGGCACCCGGGTTGCGATGAGCACCGCTGCCGCTCGCGCGGCCGCCTTTGTGAACCGTAAACAATACGTCGTGAATCCGTTGATGAAGACGTTCATCCAACGCGCGCTGTGCACCACGAGAGGACGCGTGCCGCTCTGCGTGCTCGCGGTGCTCCCGCTCGCGCTTGGCATCTTCGGATCCGCGACGCGCGCCATCGTGGCTGCGCCGCGCGCCGCACCCGCGTTCGCAGTCAACGCGACGAATGACGCGGCGATCAAGCCGGCCGCCGCCTCCCGGCCGGCGTTCAGGCTGGGGACGGCCGCGAAACCATTCGGCTGGGCGACAGCCGTCGGAGACTTCGACAGCGACGGCACTCCTGACGTCGCGATTGCCGATCACGTCGGGCGGCCCGCCGGCGCCTACGCGTATCGGATCGAGTTCCTGCTGTCGAGTCACGACGCGAACGAGGTCTTCTTCGAGTCCACCGCCGACGCGGTCACGATTCGCAGCTTCGACATCGATCACGACAACGACCTCGACATCGTCGTCGGCCGTCCGTTGAGTGGCGATGCGGTTGCGGTCTGGCTGAACGACGGCCAGGGCAACTTCACGTCCGCAGACGCGCGCCGGTTCCCGTCGACGATCGAAGGCGTCACCACGCTCGGCGCCGGCGATTCGGACGACGTCGTCAACGCTGTCGAGTCATCGCCGCGACGCGCCGCCGACGTCCGGCTCACCGCGCGCTACGACGCTCCACCAATCGCGGTCGAACGTTCCGTCACCGGCGACAGCGATCCACCGTGCTCCTCGTCGTTCCTCCTTCGAAGCGGTCCTCGCGCGCCTCCGCATCGTTCCCTCGACATCTAATCACCGTTTTCGATATCGGCTCTGAACGCTGACGCCGTCCGGCTGTGAGTGGCCGGGAGTCGTGTGCGTCGCTGCTTGCGATGTGGACAGGCGGAGCGTCCGCCTGCGCCGAGTGAGCACGCCGCGGAGCCGACGGGTTGAGGGATTTCCCGTCGTGATCACCCGAGTCAGGTGGTCGCCGGCGGGATCACATCGATACAGGACATGCGCATGCTTCGTGTGTGTTTGTTTTCATCATGCTTTATCACGGGCGTTCTCACGCTCGGATTCGCGCCGCGTGCGTCGGCGCAGTCTGCGCCGGCGCCTGACAATTCGTCCGCCACCCGGCGGCTGACGCTTCAGCGCGCGGTCGACGCTCTCGTCACGCGCAATCTGTCGGTCATCGCCGCCCGGTACAACGTCGATCTGTTTCGCGCGCAGCGGGTGGCCGCGGCGCTGAAGCCGGACCCGACGATCGTCGTGTCGGCCACGCAGCTCACGCTGCCTCGCGTGTTGACGCAGCCGAAGTACGCCGCGTTCGCGGTGGCGGACAACTCCGTTCTCGACACGCAATTCAGCGTCGACGTGGAGAAGGTCGTGGAACGCGGCGGCAAGCGCGAGCTTCGCGTCGCCGAGGCGGACCTCTCCGCCCAGGTCGCGGAGGCGCAGTTGTCGAACGAGCTGCGGCAGCAGACGTTCGAGCTGAAGGAGGCGTTCCTCTCGGCGCTGCTCGCGCGCGAGAACCTTCGCATCTTTCGCGACAACCTGCACGATTTCGATCGGATGCAGCGCGTGTTCGCCGCGCAGGTCGACGAAGGCTACACCGCGGGCGTCGATCTCCGGCGCATCGGTCTCGAGCTCGTGGAGCTGCAAGGCAGCATGAGCGCCGCGGAGACCGGCTACGTGCAGGGCGTCCGCGACGTGCTCAACCTGATCGGCGAAGGCGAGAGCGGATCCGACGACGTGTCGCTCGAACTTCTCATCGGCGATTTGACCGTCGATCCCCTCAGCGTGGACATCGAAGCCATCCGAAAGCTCGCGCTTGCGAACCGTGCGGATCTTCGTGCCGCGCAGCTGGAGCTCGATGCCGCAAACGCCGCGCTGCAGCTCGCGGAAGCGAACCGCACGCGCGACGTCACCGTCGGCGTCCAGTATCTGCGTTCGGGTCCCGACAACGCGGTGGGCATCGCGCTCGGTGTGCCGCTGACCACCGCGCGCCGCGCGGGCGCGGTGGTGGCGCAAGCCACCGCGTTGAAGCTGCAGACCGAGGCGCGGTTCCGGCAGGTGCGTGCGCAGGTTCTCACCGACGTCGAGAAGGCGTTCGTCGCGTATCGAATCGGCAACGATCGGCTTCACCTCTTCGACAAACAGATTCTGCGCCAGGCGACACAAGTCCGCGACATCGAACAGGTGGCGTACCGGGAAGGCGAGCGCGGCCTGCTCAGTTTTCTCGATGCGCAGCGCGCCTACAACCAGACGCTCGTGAGCTACAACCAAGCGCGGCATGCGTTCGCGCTCAGCGTGTATCAACTTGAAGCGGCGACCGGCACGACTGCTGCGCGGCTGACCGGCACGCCGTCGGCTGCTTCCGGAGCATCCCATGAGTAACCACAACAACAACAAGGCGCGTCCGCCCGTGCGGGCCACACGCATTTGGCCGATTGTGACAACCGTAATCTTCGGCATCGCAGCGATGGCGTTTGCGATATCGGCCCGCAACGATCGCGCCGCCACGGCTGCGATATCCGCGTCGAGTGCCGCTGCCGACACCGTGACGCTCGAACCGGGGCAGACGGCGAGCGTCGTCAGCACCGCCGTGGCGCACGGCGACGTTCCGGTTCGCGCGTCGGTTCCAGGGCGGATCGAGTTCAACGCGAACCGCGTGACGCCGGTGTTCGCGCAGTTCTCCGGCCGCGTGGTGAGCCTCGCGGTCGAAGTCGGATCGTCCGTTCGGGAGGGACAGCCGCTGGCGATGATCGATTCCTCCGAGGCGGTCGCCGTGGAGGCCGATTTTCAGCAGGCGCTGGCGGCCGCGCGCACCGCGCGGATTTCACACGATCAGTCGGTGCTCACACGCGATCGCGCGACGAGACTGGCGGAGGTGGAAGCGATCCCGACGCGCGAGCTGCAGGAGGCGCAGGCGTCGGAGACCCGCGCGGGCGAGGATCAGCGCCAGGCCGAAGCGAGGCTTGCCGCCGCGCGCAACCGGCTGCAGACGTCGGGATTCGGCGACGACGACATCGATCGTCTCGAAATGCGTGGCACGCCGTCGATCACCCGGCTCGTGCCGCTGAGGGCTCCGGTCGCCGGAACGATCACCGATCGCCACGTGGGTCTCGGACAACTGATCCAGCCTGGCGGAGAGGCGCTGCTGAAGATCGCCGATCTCTCGACGGTCTGGATGACCGCGGACGTCTACGAAGACCAGGTCGCCGACATCCATCCGGGCGCGCAGGTGACGATTCAGACGCCGGCGTATCCGAACGAAACGTTCACGGCGCGCGTCGATCGGCTCGCCGCGACGCTCGATCCCGACAAGCGGACGCTCGCCGTCCGCTGCGTCATGCCGAACGCCGATGGACGCCTCAAGCCTGGCATGTTCGCAACCGTCGCGCTGCAATCGAGGACGATTCAGCGCGCGCTGCTCGTGCCTTCGTCCGCGATCGTCACGAGCGGCACGCGCCGCGAGGTGTTCGTCGAACAACGGCCCTCGCGGTATCAGGAGCGTGACGTGGAGATCGGCGACGAGATTTCCGGGTGGGTCGTCGTCAAGTCCGGTCTTCGTGACGGCGAACGCGTCGTGACGCAGGGCAGCGTGCTGCTCGCGCGTCAATTCGCCGACGGGGCGAACCGATGATCGGCAGGTTGATTCACGCATCGGTCCGCGAGCGCGGACTCGTCGCGGCGGCCGCGGCGCTGCTGCTCGTCGGCGGCGCGTTCGCGTTCCGCTCGCTGAACGTCGAGGTGTATCCCGATCCGTCGCCGCCGACGATCGAGATCATCGCGCAGAACTCCGGCTGGTCGGCCGAGGAGATGGAACGGCAGATCACGATCCCCCTCGAAACCGAGCTGAACGGCATGCTCGGACTCGAGACCATCCGGACGATCTCGCTGTTCGGTCTCACTGACGTGAAGTGCTATTTCCGCGAGGGCACCGAGTACTACGCCGCACGCCAGGAAGTGCTGAATCGTCTTCAATCGGTCGCGCTGCCGGCCGGTGTGCAGCCGGAGATCTCACCCTGGTCGGCGCTCGGCGAGATCTATCGATACCAGCTCGTGGGCGCGGGCTACAGTCCGCTCGATCTGAAAGAGGCGCAGGACTGGATCCTCGTCCGGCAATTCAAGCAGGTCCCCGGCATTCTCGACGTCGTCGCCTTCGGCGGCCCGACCAAGGAGTTTCATGTCGATCTCGATCCGAAGAAGCTGATCGCGTTCGGCGTATCGGCGCCCGACGTGATGAGCGCGCTCGCGAGGAGCAACTCGAACGTCGGCGCGAATTATCTGGACGTCGGCGAGCAGAGCTACAACATCCGCGGCATCGGACTCTTCAGCGGTACTGAAGACATCGGCAACGTGATGGTGGCGTCGCGCGGCGGCACGCCGCTGTACGTGCGCCAGCTCGGCGACGTCAGCATCGGCAACAAGGTCCGGCTCGGCAAGGTCGGCAAGGACCGCGAGGACGACGTCGTCACCGGGATCGTCTACATGCGCCGGGGCGAGCAGACGCTGCCGACGCTGGAGCGCGTGCGAAAGAAGGTGGACGAGATCAATGCGTCCGGCATCCTGCCGCGCGGGATGCGGATCG
>Ga0075435_100000891_pt1 | contig 18771 bp, 12 predicted proteins | sample RhiMethybrSRZTD4_FD_75302 | JGI IMG/M metagenome (GOLD analysis project Ga0075435, IMG submission 75302) | Populus rhizosphere microbial communities from Tennessee, USA - Rhizosphere MetaG P. TD hybrid SRZTD4 | ecosystem: Host-associated > Plants > Roots > Rhizosphere > Soil | place: USA...
TTCCGGCCCTGAAACGAGATCCGCTCCATCCGCGCGAGCAGCGCCTCGGCGGTGAGTCCCTCCTCGACGGCGAACGGCTCGATCGGCGTCTGCAGGAACCGGGATTTCTTTTTCATGCGGCGCTCATTATTTCATATCAGAACGTGGTTGTAATTGTGCCGCCGCGGCCGTAGGCTGCCGCGCATGAAATTCGCAGCACTCGCCATCGGTGTGTTCCTCGCCGCGTCGCAGGCCCAGAGGTCCGACGCGCTCCGCATCTACGTCGTCGACGTCGAAGGCGGCGGCGCGACGCTGGTGATCTCGCCGGGTGGCCAATCGATGCTGATCGACAGCGGCAGTCCGGGCGCGGCCGCCGAGCGCGACTCGAAGCGGATCGCCGAGGCGATGCGCGCCGCCGGGCTGACGAAGATCACCTATCTGTTCACGACCCACTACGACGGCGATCACGTCGGCGGTGCGCCCGCCGCCGACGCGGTGGCGCACTTCGAGCGCTTCTTCGACCACGGTGAGATGGACCCGAAGTGGGAACAGAACCGCGGCATCGAGGATCGCTACAAGGCCTACCTGGCGATCGCGGCCGGCAGGCGGACGATCGTCAAGGCCGGCGACACGATTCCATTCGCCGGCGCGCGTGTCGACGTCGTCGCCTCACAGGGGGCGGTGATTGCGAAGGCGATCAACCACGGCGGTTCGGCGAATCCGTATTGCGCCGACGCCGAAGCGAAACCGCCGAACACCACGGAGAACTCGCAGTCGGCGGGCGTACTGATTTCCTACAAGGACTTCACGTTCCTGGACGTCGGCGATCTGACGTGGGACAAGGAGACAGCGCTCGCCTGCCCAAGCAACAAACTCGGCCGGGTGTCGCTGCTGCTGGCGACCCACCACGGCTTTTTCAACGACCAGTCGGGCGCGCCGGCGCTGCTGTGGGCGATTCAACCGCAGGTGGTGATCGCGAACAACGGTCCGCGCAAGGGGATGGCCGACAACGCGTTCGAACGGATCCAGCAGGTGAAAGGGCTCGAAGGGCTGTGGCAGTCGCATCTGGCGCTCGCCGCGGAGCGGACGCACAACGCGCCCGACGACATGATTGCGAACATGGAACCGTCGACGGAGTGCAAAGGCAACTGGATCCGCGTCGATGCGCAGTCGAACGGTCAGTTCACGGTGACGAACGGGCGCAACGAGTTCAACAAGACGTATCGCCACCGGGCACCCGAAACGAAGCCGCAAGCCGCAAGCCTCAGGCCGCAAGCCTAAGGCTTCAGAGGCTGCGCGTGCGGCTTGAGGCTTGTGGCTGTGAGGCTTTCAAAATGACCGCCCGATCCGGAAGTAGCCGGTCACGCGATCGCCGACGAGACCGGCGCCGTCGTGTCCGAACGCGACGCCGCCGGTCATGGTGACGCGCACGAAGTAGCTGACCACAACATCGGTCGAGACTTCCGCACCGGCCGAAAACTTGAGCGCGCTGGCGCGAAAGGTCCGCGTCCAGGTTTCGCCGGCATCGGCGAACACCGAGCCGTGGATGGTGTGAAGAAGGAACGGCCACGTTCCTACGCCGCGCTGCGGCCGCGCGATCGGGACCCGGTACTCCGTGTTCGCGAGCACGACGTGGCTGCCGGCAAACGTCGCGTCGGGGAACCCGCGCAGGAGGCTCGACCCGCGGCTGCCGAAGCTGATCACCGGTGAGTCGCCCTCGGCGCCGCCGAGGAGAAACGTCCGTCCGGCCACAGGGTCACCCGACGAGGTGCCGCCGCTGAACCGCAGCGCAACGACATGATGCGGCGCCGCCCCCGGCAGATAGGCGCGCGCGTCAGCGGTGACGGTCGTCGCGTCGGCGAAGGATCCGAGATTGGCGCGCACGATCTCCGCGGTCCCGCCGGCAAGGATGCCGCGTTCGCGGCTGATCGAGTAGCCGTAGGTGTGATCCGTGGAAATCGCCCAGCCGGCGCGAACTGGCGTCCGCGCGCGTGTGAATGTCCCCGTTGGCAGCGTGTCCTCGAGCGAGGATCGGAGAACCGAGAATTGCGCCGCCTGCGCTACGCGCGTGTGCACGAACGGCAGGCGCACACCGGCCGCGATCGTCCGCTCGCGCCGCGTGTCGGATGACGGCGTGCCGGCCGCCGTGGCAGGACCGGCGAAGAACGATGTCTCGCTCGCGGCGGCGGCGAAGAGCGTCGGGCGCCATCGATCGTACGCGTACGACGCGTGCCAGTCTGGCACCGCCCGGTTGGCCACCGCCACGCCGCCCGGGATCTCCGCCAGCCACGTCGCGTCGAGCGCATAGCTGTGGTACCCGAGCACATCAATGCCGGTCACTTCAGCGCCGATCCGCGTTTCATCGACGTCGCCGCTGATCAGCGGTGACCAGGACGTCGGCGCCAGCGTCGGCAGCGGGTTGTAGTCGCGCGTTGGCGGACGGACATCCTGCCGCCTTCGCGCCTCCGGCGCTTCCGCGAACCTCGCCGAAGCTGGCTCGGGTTGTGCGCCAGCGGAGGCGGGAAAGGATGCCCCTACAGTACGTAGGTCCGCCCTTTCAGGGCGGACGACGTCGAGTTGCGACGGATCCGCTTGCGATGGATACGGCATCGTGAAGATGTCGTAGCCGTCCACGGTGTAGCCGGCGAACACGAGCGTCCGGCCGTCCGGCGACACATCTGGCCATAGCGCGCCGCCAGTAGTGTGCGTAAGCTGCCGCATCGACGATCCGTCGACCGAGACTTCCTCCAGGTTGAACGTCTCGTCCTCTCGCGCGGCCGCGACGACCAGCGCCGCGCCGTCCGGCCGCCACGCCGGCATCACGTAGCGGGTCCGCACGTCGCTTGCGACGACGCGAACGGTCCGCGTCTCCGCGTCGACGACGACGATCTCGGGCATCGCGCCGAGGCGATGACGTTCGACGGCGATCGAGCGGCCGTCGGGCGACCACCGCGGCCCGTCGAAGTACACGTCGGGTTCCGAAATAATGGGCACCACGGTCCGGCTGAAGCTGGACACTACGCGAATGGTGACCAGATCGCGCTGACCGGTTCGCGCCTGCGTGGCGACGAGCATCGTCCCGTCAGGTGAGAGATCGGGATCGCGAAGCCGCGCGTTCGACGTCAACTCGACGACGTCTCCGCCGCTGCGCGGCAATGCGTACAGATCGCTGTACAACCCGACGTTGCGCCTCATCTCGGTCTGATCGAAGTAGAGTGTGTCGCGACCGATTGCCGTCGTCGCGCCGAGGTATCGCGTCGCGACCTGCCGCGGCGCCGAGCCGTCGAGCGCGACGCTCTTGAGCGATGGAAATCCGTCGGGGTTGGCGGCGCTGTACAGCAGCCGTGCCGGACAGGTCGCGCAGACGAAGCGATCGAACCGAGGGCCGCTCGTCGAAAACCCCGCGTGGGTGAGCTGCGTGACGCCGCGGTCGGCGTCCGCCGCCGCCGCCGCCGCTGCGGCGCTGACAGCGTCGGCCTGATAGTCGCGCCACAACTCGCCGAGCGTTTCGCCGTAGACATAGAGGAACGCGCGGGTCGAGAAATATGGGAAGCGGCGCGCGGTCGCTGTCGCGAGCGTCGCGAGCGACTCGACGCCGAACCGTCTGGCCAGGTAGTCGTGGAAGCCGGCGCCGTAGGCATATGGCGCCGATCCACTCGGCCAATCGGTGACGCCGCCGTTGACCCGATCGAGCGGCTCCGGCCGACTGGCGCGCGCCGCCTCGCCGACGATCGCGCGGAATTCGCCGGCGTGCAGCCGTCCCAGGCCGGTGATGGCGCTCTCCTCGTAGGTCGCAATCCCTTCGATCTGCCAGCGCGGCAGGAACAGGTTTGGAAAGACATACGGCGCACGGCCGAGAATCCCGCGCGCGATCCGCGCCCAGCCTTCCGATCGATCGAGGTGGACGATGTGCGTGAATTCGTGCGTGAACGCGAGGCGCAGCCAGTCGTCGAAGTCGAAGTCCGATCCGGGCGGCCACATCGTGTAGATCACCACAGTGTCGTAGGGAATGGGCGTCGCGAACGCGTTCGCGAACTCGCTCTGATCGGCCAGCACGACGTGCGTGCGCGGCGGTGGTATGACGCCAAGCGGCAGCTGCAGCGCGCGCCACGTCTCTTCGGCGATCGGCGCTAATCGCCGTGCCATCTGTTCCTCGCCTTGATGGAAATAGATGACGAAGTGCTCGGTCGCGATCACACGAAAGCGCAGCGCGGGGTCGAAGAGCGAGGCGCCGTGCGCGGTGCCGACCGAGACGACGATGACCGCCGCAACAGCCAGCGTAAAGGCGGCTGCCGGCGCCGCACCGGCCGATCTACCGCGCTGCGGCGCGCGCAGACTGGGCACCACGCGTGGTACGAGCGAGAACGATGCAGAGGATGAGCGCGGGAACGCCGAGCAGACCGGCGCCGATGAAAAACAGCGCGTAGGCGTCGAGCAGCGGCCGTCCGGCGGCGAGCCGCTCGACCCAGACACCCGAGAAGCCCTTCGAGAATTTACCGACGTAGGTGTATGCCGAGCTGAGCAGCGCGTACTGCGTCGCCGTGTAGCCGAGGCTGGTCAGGCTCGACATGTAGGTGACCAGCGCCACGCCGGCGAAACCGATGCCGAAGTTGTCGGCGGCGATGACCGCGCCGAAGACACGCACGTCGGGGCCTGCGTAGGCGAGCGTCGCGAAATTGGCGATCACCAGGATCTTCAGAATTACGCCGGCGATCAGCGTTCGCATGTAGCCGAACCGCAACGCGCTGAATCCTCCGGCGGCGATGCCGACCAGCGTCGTCACCAGGCCGATCGAGGCGCGCACCGTGCCGACGACGTCCTTCGAGAGCCCGAGGTCGTGATAGAACGGGTTGACCATCGGGCCCATCATGTATTCCGGTAGCTGGTAGAAGCTGATCATCGCGAGCATCAGCAGCGCCAGCCAGCCGTAGACGCGGAAAAACTCCGCGAACGGGCCGACCACCGCGTCGAAGATGCCGCGCGCGCTTGTGAGCGGCGCCGTCTCCGCTTTCGACGCGAACACTTTCTGCGCGCGCAGCGGCTCGGTGGCCATGAGGCTCGCGGCAACGCCGATGCCCATCAAGGCGCCCATCAGCGCATACGAGATCCGCCAGCCGAAATGGTTCGCGGTGATCAAAATGACCGCCTCGGACACGAGGACGGCGAAGCGGTAGCCGAGCTGATACCCGGAGGAGAGCAGGCCGAGTTCATCGGCGTCGCTCGCGGCCTCGATGCGCCAGGCGTCGACGACGATATCCTGCGTGGACGAGGAGAAGGCGACCACGAGCGCCAGCAGACCGAGCGACGCGAGCCCGGCTTTGAGGCCGCTCGCGGCGATCGCGATCAGCCCGAGCCCGACCAGCAGCTGCGTCAGCACCATCCAGCCACGCCGCCGCCCGAGCCGCCCAAAGCCCGGCGCGTCCAGCCGATCGACGAACGGCGCCCAGAGGAATTTCAGCGAGTAGGCGAGCCCGACCCACGACAGAAAGCCGATCGCGGACAGCGCGACGCCTTCGTCGCGCATCCAGTAGCCGAGGGTATTGCCGGTGAGGAAAAAGGGCAGACCGGAGGAGAAGCCGAGCAGCAGCATTACCGCGACCTTCGGCTGGCGCAGCGACGTCAAGACGTCTCGCTTCCGAATGGCCGGCTTCACCGCGGCGGTGCTCATAGCTGTTTCTTAATTTCGGCCAGAAAGGTCAGCGCCTCCATGGGGGTCATCCGATCGACGTCGATGGCGGCGATTTTCTCACGCACCACGTCGTCGGGCGGCGCAATCGTCTGGAAGAGGCCGAGCTGGCGCTGCGGATCGCCAGGCGTGCCGCTCACCGACGGCCGGCCGCCGCGGGTGAGCTCGTCGCGTTCCAGCGCGCCGAGGATTTCCCGAGCGCGATCGATCACGGTCTTCGGCAGTCCGGCGAGCCGCGCCACCTGGATCCCATAGCTGCGATCGGAACGGCCGGGCACGATCTTGCGCAGGAAGATGATGTCGTCCTTCCATTCGCGGGCCGCGACATGGAAGTTCACGACACCTGGCGTCGCGTCGGCGAGGTCGGTGAGCTCGTGATAGTGCGTCGCGAACAGCGTTTTCGGCCGCATCTTCGCGTTGGTGGCGAGGAACTCGGCGACGGCCCACGCGATGCTCAGGCCGTCGAAGGTGGCTGTGCCGCGCCCGATCTCGTCGAGCACCACGAGGCTGCGCGACGTCGCCGTGTGCAGGATGTGCGCGGTCTCCTGCATCTCGACCATGAACGTCGAATGGCCGCGCGCGATGTTGTCCGATGCGCCGACTCTCGCGAAGATGCGATCGACCAGCGGAATCTTCGCGTCGCGCGCCGGGACGAAGGACCCCGCCTGTGCCATCACGCAGACGAGCGCCGTCTGCCGCAGGTAGGTCGACTTGCCGCCCATGTTCGGGCCGGTCAGGACGATCAGCTGACATGAGCCGCCGTTCAGCGTGATGTCGTTGGCGACGAATGGTTCACCGGCGGCCGCGGTTCGCCGTTCGACCACCGGATGCCGCGCGTCGGCGACGGCGAGTTCGTCGGCGTCGTGGACGTGCGGCTTGATGTAGTTGTTCACCGCGGCGGTCTCCGCGAACGAGGCTAGGACATCGAGCGCGGCGAGCGCGCGCGCGGTGCCCTGAATGCGCGGCGCCTCTGCGGCGACGACGCCGCGCAGCCGCTCGAAGATCTCCAGCTCGCGTTCGCGGATCCGCTCGTCGGCGCCGAGAACCTTCTCTTCGTACTCCTTCAGTGCGGGCGTGATGAAGCGTTCGCCGCCGGCGATCGTCTGCTTGCGGTGGTAATCCGCCGGCACCGCGTGCAGATTCGATTTCGAGATTTCGATGTAGTAGCCGAAGACGCGGTTGTAGCGAACCTTGAGCGAGTTGATTCCGGTGCGCGCGCGCTCGCGTTCCTCCAGCTGCGCGATCACCTGTTTGCCGCCGCGGCTGATGGTCCGCAGCTCGTCGAGCTCGCCATCGATGCCGTCCCGCGTGAAGCCGCCGTCGCGCGCCAGCGCCGGCGCCTCGTCGACCAGCGTCGCCTCGATGGTCGCGCGCAACTCCGGCAGCTCGTCGAGCTCGGCGAGGAGTGAGCGGACCAGCGGCGCCTGCAGCTCGGTCAACACCGTCCGGAGGCGTGGCACGATGGCCAGCGACGTTTTCAACCCGACGAGGTCGCGCGGCCCGGCGGTGCCAAGGGCGGCGCGGGCGACGAGCCGCTCCAGATCCTGAACGGTCTTGATCGCGTCGCGGAACTTGCCGCGATCGACGGTACGGAACGCGAGCTCCTCGACCGCGTCGAGCCGGTCGCGGATCGGTTCGAGGGTGACCAGCGGGCGGAGCAGCCACGATCGCAGCAGCCGGCTGCCAATCGACGTCACCGTGCGATCGAGCTCGTCGAGCAGCGATCCGGCGCGACCGCCCTCCGATCCTTCGACGATCTCCAGGTGCTTCAGCGTCGTCGGATCGACGAGCAGGCTGTCGGCGCGCTGCCGGTAGGCGATCGAGCGGACGTGCGCGAGATCGACCTTCTGCGTGCCGCGGAGATGATGGACGAGCGCGCCGGCCGCCGCCACCGCGGCCGGATGGGTGTCCAGGCCAAATCCTTCGAGCCCGCCGGCGCGGAGCTGATCGAGCAGGGTGCGGCGCGCGGCTTCGAAGTCGAACGTCCAGCCATCAATCGGCGTGAGCGGCAGCTGCGCGGCGGTGACCGCAGTCGGCAGCGTCGGCCCCGATCCGTTGCCCGGTTCGGGCACGACGATCTCGCGCGGCCGCAGCACGGCGATCTCGTCGGCCAGCGCCTGCATGCCGTCGACGCCGGAGTACTCGGCTGCGGTGAATTCGCCGGTGGAGAGATCGAGGAGCGCGACGCCGATCGTGGCTCCGGCGGGGGACACCGCCATCAGGAACGCCGGCTCGCGCGCGTCGAGGTAGTTCGTATCGGTCAGCGTGCCTGGTGAGACGACGCGCACGACCTCGCGTTTGACGACGCCCTTGGCCTTGCGCGGATCTTCGGTTTGTTCGCAGATCGCGACGCGGAAGCCTTTACGGACCAGCCGCGCGATGTAGCCGTCGACCGCATGATGGGGCACGCCGCACATCGGGATGCCGCCGCCGTTGGCGTCTTTCGATCGCGACGTGAGCGTGAGGTCGAGCGCGCGGGCGCCGACGAGGGCGTCTTCGTAGAACATCTCGTAGAAGTCGCCCATCCGGAACAGGACGATGGCGTCGCGGTGCTGCTGCTTGGCGTCGAGGTACTGACGCATCGCGGGCGTCGCCGACGCTGTCATATGCTTAAAGTCTATCGCATGCGCGTACTGGCACTCGACAGCACCACGCGCGCCGGCAGCGTCGCGCTCGTCGACGACTGCCGCGTGGTCGACGAGCGGAGCGGCGACGGATCGCGCACGCACGCGGAGCGCCTGCCGCACGAACTCGTGGCGCTCGCCGACGCGCATAACGTCGCGCTCGCCGAGATCGATCTCTACGCCGTCGCAGCCGGCCCGGGATCGTTTACAGGACTGCGCATCGGCATCGCGACCGTGCAGGGACTGGCGTTCGTCCACGGCCGCCGGATTGTCGGCATCTCCGCGCTCGACGCGCTCGCGCACGCTGCGAGTGCGACCGCGGCGCCGGGCACGGTGATTGCGATCTGGATGGACGCGCACCGGCGCGATGTGTTTGCCGCCGTGTACCGCGTGACGGCGGCAGCGCCATTTTCGGCCGCCCGCCTGGAGGAACTGGATGGTCCGAGCGTCGACGCGCCGGCGTCGATCCTCAGCCGCCTGGCGTCGACGCAGCCGTCGCCGGACCTGTTTGTCGGCGACGGCGCGGAATCGTTTGCGCGCGAGATCGCCGCGGTCTTCCCCAGCGCGCGCATCGTCGCGCCGCCGCTCATCGCCGGCGCGATCGGCCGGCTGGCCGTCGAGCGCGCCAACGACGCCGTCGATCCCGCCGCCGTGCGGCCGTTGTATGTCCGGCGTCCCGACGCCGAGATCGGCAGAGACGCACGACTGTGACGGCCTGGTCCATCGAGCCGGTGACCTCACCGGATCAGATCGACGCCGTGCTTGCCATCGAGGAGGCGTCGTTCACCAACCCGTGGACGCGCGTCATGTATCTCGCCGAGCTCGAGAACGCCGACGTGTCGTTCTGTTTCACGGCGAAGGATGCCGCCGGCCGCGTCGTCGGCTTCTGCTCGTTCTGGCGCGTGCTCGACGAACTGCACATCAACAACCTCGCGGTGCTGCCGGACGTGCGGCGCGCGGGCGTGGCAACGGCGCTGCTCACCTACGTGCTGGACTACGGGGCCGGGCTCGGGGCGCGGCGTGCGACCCTCGAAGTTCGCCGGTCGAACGAGGCGGCGCGCCTGCTGTACGAGCGCTTCGGGTTCACGGTCGCCGGCGTGCGGCACGGCTATTACACGAAGCCGGTGGAAGACGCGCTGGTGCTGTGGCGCGAGAATCTTGCCGGGCGCGATCGTTGACCTTGAAACGACCCCGCCGGCGTGGTATTAAAAGCCATGTCCAAGGAGGCGGAGTATGAATGCACAGCCGCAGGATCTGAAAGACGAGTTGATGCGGACCGACGAGGAATTTCATAACCTCGCGGCCAGGCATCACGAACTCGACAATCGGCTGCACGAACTGACGGTCAAGCATTACCTCTCCGAACCCGAGCAAGTCGAAGAAGTCACCCTCAAGAAACGCAAGCTCCAGCTCAAAGACCGGATGGAAGACATCCTGCGCCGCCACCGTCGGGAACACGCGCACGGCTAGCGCAGTGCATGCTCCGCGGGCGCGCCGCCGGTGCGCCCGTCCGGATTCCTCTCGCTGATGCGATTCGACCCTGCAGGCCTGCCGTTCGTCGGCGGCGCGCTGCTGCTGGCCGTGGTGTCGGGCGCGGCTGTCGCATGGGTCCTCGCGATCCCATTCGTCGCGCTCGGCGCATTCTTCGCCTTCTTCTTTCGCGACCCGGATCGCGCGTCGCCCGGCGATGCGGACGCCGTGCTGTCGCCAGCCGACGGCCGCGTGCTGGTTGCCGGCCCCGCGGTGCCGGAGGCGGCGCCCCCCGGGTCGTGGCTGCAGATCAGCATCTTCCTGTCGCCGATGGACGTGCACATCAATCGCATTCCGGCCTCGGGGCGCGTCACGAAGGTGTCTTACACGCCCGGCCGGTTTCTGCCCGCCTACCGCCACGACGCGGCGAGCGCGAACGAGCGCAGTGAGATCTGGATCGATCACCAGGGCCAGACGATCGTCGCGCGGCAGATCGTCGGGATCCTGGCGCGGCGCGTCGTCTGCCGCGCGCAGACCGGCGCCGAGGTGCGCGCCGGCGACCGCTACGGCATCATGAAATTCGGGTCGCGGATGGACATCTTCCTGCCGACCACCGCTACGCTCAAGGTCCAGGTTGGCCAGACCGTGCGCGGAGGGGAGACTGTAATCGCAGTGCTAAACTGACGGAATTGCTGGACGACCACCATGAGCGCCGGCGGTTTTTTCTGAGGCGCGCGACCGACCGCCCGCGCAGGAATCGTCTGCGCCGCGGTGTCTACCTGCTGCCCAGCCTGCTGACGATGGGCAACATGTTCTGCGGCTACGCGTGCGTGGTCTACGCGATGCGCGGCGAATACGAGACAGCCGCCCCATTCATCGGTTTCGCCATCATCCTCGACATGCTCGACGGCCGCATCGCGCGGATGACCGGGACGACCAGCGCGTTCGGCGTCGAGTTCGACTCGCTCGCCGACGTCATCTCGTTCGGCGTCGCGCCGGCAATCCTGTCGTTCGCGTGGGGGCTGTCGCCGCTCGGCCGCCTGGGATGGGCAGCGGGGTTCCTGTTCGTCGCCGCGGCCGCGATGCGTCTCGCCCGGTTCAACATTCAGAGCGGCGGCGGCGACAAGCGGTACTTCGTGGGCCTCCCGAGTCCGGCGGCGGCGGCGATCCCGGCATCGACGGTCTACGCGTGGCCCTATGGTCTCTACGACTACCGGGCGGCGCTGCCGGCGATCGCGATGGTCATCGTGCCGGCGGCGTTGATGGTCAGCACGATCCGGTTCCGCAGCTTCAAGACGCTGGAGTCGCAAACGCGGCGGCCCTACACGGTGCTGATTTTCATCGCTGCGGCGATCATGGCGATTGCGACGCATCCGCGCTCGATGCTCGTCGTGATCTCTTACTCGTATCTCGCATCGGCGTTCATCGGTTTGGCGATCGCGCGTCTCCGCCACCGCGGCGCGCAGGCGGCGCCGGACGCCGCCCCAACCGCCGTCGAACCGCCCGATCGTCTCGATTCCGCCGCTCGCTAGCGCCACCGACGGAAGGCCAGCTTCTATAATCCACAGCATGTTCCGATGCGTGTGTCGTCGTGTTGCTCTCGTGGCCGTCGCGTCCGCGTTGTCGGGGTCCGCCGCGGCGCAGGACGGCGCCGCCCTCTACGACGATCGCTGCGCATCGTGCCACGAACGCGGTGCGGTAGCGCGCGCGCCCGGCCGCGAGGTGATCGCCGCGATCGCGCCCGAGCGCATCGTCGCGTCGCTCGACACCGGGTTGATGCGCGTGCAGGGTGAGACGCTGACCGCGGATCAGAAACGGGCGATCGCAGCGTACCTCTCGCTGGTGCGGCCGCCGACTGCCGCGGCGGCGACCGCGCCGGCATGTGCCGCGCCGCCGGATCTCCGATTGTCCGAAACCGACTGGCGCGCGTGGGGCATGACGCAGGCCAACGACCGCGTGCAGCGCCACCCCGGGTTCACCACGGCACAGATCCCGTCGCTGCAGCTGAAATGGGCGTTCGGATTCGACGGCGAGAACGCCGCGGCCGCGAACCCGACGATCACGCGCGACGCGATCTACGTTGGCAGCGCATCCGGCCGCATCTACGCGCTCGGGCTGAAGGATGGCTGCGTGCACTGGACGTTCAAGGCCGACGGCGGCGTCCGCGCGGCGATCGCCATCGGCGAAGGCGGACGCGGTCTCGGTCCGGCGGCCTACGCCGGCGATTTGCGCGCGACCGTGTACGCGATTGATGCCGCGACCGGCGAACTGCGGTGGAAGAAGAAGATCGACGATCACCGCGCCGCACGCATCACCGGATCGCCGGTGCTCTACGGCCGCCGCCTGCTCGTGCCGGTGTCCTCGGCCGAAGAAGGCGTCGGCGCGCTGGCCGCCTACCAATGCTGCACGTTCCGCGGCAGCGTCGTCGCGCTCGACGCGGCGAACGGTGACGTCGTCTGGCGCACCTACATGATTTCGCAGCCGGCGACGCCGCGATCGAAGAACGCGAAAGGGACGCCGCTGTGGGGACCGTCGGGCGCGGCCGTCTGGTCGGCGCCAACCGTCGACGGGCAGACCAACTCCGTCTTCGTCGCGACCGGCGACGGCTACTCGACGCCCGCTCCGCCGCTGAGCGATGCGATCGTCGCGCTGGATCTCGATTCCGGCGCGATCAAGTGGTCGAACCAGGTGACCGCGGGCGATGCCTTCAACATGGCGTGCGGCACCACCGACACGACGAACTGTCCCGAGAAGGCCGGCCCGGATCACGACTTCGGCCAGTCGCCGATCCTGGTCACGCTGGCCAACGGCAAGCGCGCGATCCTGGCGGGGCAGAAGTCGGGCATGGTGCACGCGTTCGATCCCGACGCACAGGGCCGCAAGCTGTGGAGCACGACCGTCGGCCGCGGCGGCGAGCTTGGCGGCGTAGAGTGGGGATCGGCCGCAAGCGGCGGCCTGATGTTCGTGCCGCTGTCCGACATCACCTTCAAGGAGCCGACGCTGCGCGGCCGCGGCGGCTTGAACAGCGAAGCCGGCGGCGGCCTGTTCGCGCTGCGGATCGACGACGGCAAGCAGGCGTGGATGGCGCGGCCCAACGGCTGCGGCGACAGGGCGTCCTGCAGTCCGGCGCTGTCGGCGCCGGCCGCCGTCGCCGCCGACGCGGTCTTCGCCGGGTCAATCGACGGCCACCTCCGCGCCTTTTCGACCACCGACGGCCGTGTGCTGTGGGATGTCGAGACGGCGCGCGACTACACGACCGTCAACCACGTCGCGGCTCGCGGCGGGTCGATCGACGTCGGCGGCGTCGCGATCGCAAACGGTGTCGTCGTCACCACCTCCGGGTATCCACAGTGGGGCGGCATGCGCGGCAACGTCCTGCTGGTCTTTTCAATTGACGGAAAGTGAACGGGAGCGCGACGGCTTTAGCCGAGCGATCGGCGCTCGCCTGAAGGCTTCGCGCTACATCGAGGCCGCTCCCGGCAGCGTGATCGTCACCGTCGTGCCGACGCCTCGCTCACTCCGGACCTCGATCGCGCCACCGATTAATTCGACGTTGCGCTTGGCGATCGTCAGGCCGAGGCCGGTCCCGGTTGCCTTGGTCGAGAAGTACGGTTCGAAAATCTTTCGCAGCGCCTCCTCATCCATCCCGACGCCGGTGTCAGCGATTTCGACCACTACCTGCGACGCCGCATCCGCGGTCGGCGGATGATGGCCGTTGTGCGAGTCGCGGCTCGTGACCGACAGCCGGCCGCCGCTCGGCATCGCGTGCAGCGCGTTTTCGATCACGTTGGTGAGCGCACGGGCGAAGAGCGTGCGATCGATCGTCACCGGCGGGAGGTTCGGTGGCGCATCGACAGTGATCGCAATACGGTTGGCCAGCCCGGTCCGATAGGGCTCGACAACCTCCTCGATCAACGCCGGCAGCGCCGTGATCTCGGGCCTCGGGGTCGGTGATGAGGCGAAGCTCGAGAACTCGGCGGAGATCTGCCGCAGCAGCTTCACCTGGCTGAGGATCGCCGCCACACATTCGTCGAGCACCGGCGACAACGGCCGGCCGCGGTCGATGTTCACGCGGCGCGCGTGCTCGGCGGACAGCTGAATCGGCGTCAGCGGATTCTTGATGTCGTGCGCGACCTGGCGCGCCATGTCGGCCCACGCTTCGAGGCGCTGCGTGCGTTCGAGCTCGGCGCGCTGACGTTTGAGGTCCGCCGCCATCTGGTTGAAGTCTTCGACCAGGCGGCGCAGTTCGTCGGACGAGGTCGCCGCGATGCGGGCGTCGAGATCGCCACGCGCAATGCGCCGCGTCGCGCGCGTCAGGCGATTGACCGGATCGGCGATGCGCTCCGCCATCCAGTAGCCAAGCGCGGCGCCCAGCAGGCTGAACAATACGAACCCGGAGAGCACGAGCCGATCGAGGTCGTCGATCTGCTGCTCGATTTCCTGTTGCCGATTGGTCAGCGGCACGGTGACGATGCCGTCGCGGCCGGCCGATCGGACCGGCGCCGCGGCGAGGCTGTAGCGGAAGCCACCAGCGACTTCCGACCGCACATACGTAGGTAGGCGGTCGAGGATGATCGATCGATAGACGTCCCCAGGGGTGCGCAGCGACAGCAGCTGCGACGCGAACAGGTCGCGCGCGCTCGTCGCCTGAAGCCGCGCGCGGTTGAACAGGTTCGCGTCTTCATCGATGGCGCGGCGGACGAGCACCATGATCTGGTCGTCGATCGTGTCGAGCGCGGCGGCGCCGCGCTGCTGCAGGGCGGCATAGTCTTCGACGAGGCGCTGTGCGGTGGTGACCGTGCGCGCCGCCGCTTCTTCGGCGGTCTCGTTCAGCTGCGTCTGCACGTAGGTTCGGGCGAGTACGGCGAGGATCGCCACAGGCACCACCGCCCCCGCCCAGAACGCGAGGAACAGCTTGCGATAGAAGCTCGAACGCACCTCGCGCAGCAGTGCCCTGCCGCTGGCTGGCGTCTGCATCGTCAACCCGCCGACGATCGTCAGCAGCACACGGCCGCCGAGATAGAGGACGCCGACCAGCCACACCAGCTCGGCAAGATTCATCAGGTGTCCGATGCGATCGATCACCGGGTAGCCGAGCGCGTAGATGCCGCCGCGGTCGCTGAAGAAGTAGACGCGGAACCGATCGCCATCGCGGTCGACGTCGGACCAGAACCGCTCGCGCGATGCGACGAGCCGCTGAAACACGGCATCGTCGACCTTCCACACGCGCGTGCCGGTTTCGAAAATGGGCGCGCGGCTCCAGCCGTAGACGGCGAACTCGACGTCGCGGCCCGATACGCCTTCAGGCGGTGTCTGCCGGTTCGGCCGCAGCGACTCGAGGTAGGGACTCTGCGACGAGATGAACGGGAGCGTCCGATAGTCGAGCATGACGCGGACAACGATGCTGCCGGCAATGCGTCCGCCAGCACAGATGCCGCGGCCGGTGCGGAGCACGTGCCGTTCGCTCGACCCGAACGGGGACACTTCCTCGAACGGCTCCTCCCAGACGCAGCCTGTCGCCCGGTTCTGCGCTTCAGCGTACTCCGGCAGGCTCAGCGCGAAGCGGCTGACGAGCCGACCGTCGGTGTTGTACAGCTCGATCGCCGAAGTCAGTCGATAGGTGCCGAGATCGGTGCGCGACCAGATGAACGTCGCCGGATCGGTAGACGGCGTCGGGGCGTTCGCGTCGACGACGAAATCAGCCAGTCCTGGCATCGCATCGATCTGGTCGACCGCCTGCTGCAAGCGCTGCTGCAGGTCCTCGCGGAGGTTCGCCGCCTGCGGGCCGAACTCGCGCGAGATCAGCTGCTCCTTGGCAGCGGTCGCATGCGAATGCAGCGACGGGTACATCGCCACCGAAGGCGCGAGCAGGACGAGGAAGAAGATCGCAAGGCGCGCGGTTTGCGACACGTGCCGCATGCCGATGCGCGTCCGCGCGACCGCCGCCGCACACGCCAGGGCGACGAGGAGCGCGACCCACAGCGGACCCAACGGCAGCGCCGCGTCGGACGCGCGTGCCATCGCCGTCGCCGCGACGGTGCCGGCGAGCCAGCCAAGCAACATGCTGATTCGACCGGGCCTCGACGCCGGAACGCGCCAGAAGAGCGATGGCACTCGCAGCACCGCGGCCGAGGCCCAGATGACCGACGCGTGCAGCAGGACGAGCGCGAACTCGAGCGTGATGCGTGCCGCGCTCAGCGGGTGCAGCGAGAAATGGAGCAGATCGACATCGGTGTCGGCGACGACGCGCCGCAGCAGGTCTTCGTAGCCCCACAGCACGAGACCGGTCGCGAATCCCGCCACGGCGTACGCGACCGCGATCGTCGTCCAGGTCGCCGACGACGACGGCATCAGCCGCACGCGAGGCAGCGCGAAACGGCGCCGCTCGATCAGATCGAGCGCGAGCCACACCACGCCGGCCATGGTGAGCGTCGTGAAGAACAGATCGAACGGCGTCGGACCCGGCGAAGGCGCCAGCGGCGTCAACGCGACATACAGGATCACGCGGGCCGCGACGATCATCACGATCAAGGTCGCCGTCAGCACGACGAATCGGCTGGTCGCCGACGCCTGGCGGCGCATGTCGATGACCGGTCCGATGCACAGCAGCAGCGTGGCGGCGAGGATGGCGAGCGCCACGGCAAAGGTCGCCGCGCGCCAGCGCGCGCGTGACTGCGCGAGGTCCGACGGCGCGACCTCGCCTTCGAGCACGAGCGCGCTGTCGCGCGCCGGCACGATGAAGCGATACGGATCGTTCGGTGGCGGCGTACCGGCCGGCAGAACGCGGAGCGCGACCGGCGCGATCGTGGTTCGCATCACGAACGTGTCGCCGATCCCCGGCGATTCGGGCGCGTTGCCGAGCGACTGCTCGGCCACGACCGTCGATACCCGGATGGCATTGCGGACGACCGGCTCGACGCGAATCAACCGCGGGCCGAGCGCGCCGGGCGCAATCAAGAGGGCGGCTGCGCCCTGGACGCGTTCGGCCGGCAGATCGGAGACGCGTCCGGCCCACGCCAGCGGCGCGCCGTCCGGATCGTAAATCGTGATCCCAGTCGGATCCTCGACTTCACGCGGCAGCGTGGTCGCGGCGAGATCGAACAGTTGGCGGATCGCCGCCTGGTCGCGCATGCCGGCGGTGGCTGCCGCCGGATCGGTAGCGACGCGTCTCGCGATCGCGCCGACCCTGTCGGCGCTGCCGTCGAACGTCTGGCGCAGTTCCGCCTGAATGCGCGCCAGCGCGCCAGCGTCTGAGGCGCCAAGGCGTGAGCGCTCGAGCGCGTAGCCGGCCGCACCGGCCACAAGCGCGGCTGCGATGCCGGCGCGCACGATGCGCAGGATCAGAGACACGTCCAGTCACAGGATACACGGGTGCTATAGTGAAAACGATTTGGACCTCCGACACCTGTTGAAGCGTGGCGCACTGCTCGCCGCCGCCAACTGGCAGGTGGTGGCGATTCAGTTCGTTGCGGAAACCACGTTCCAGGTGCTGCTCGCCGTGCCGGTAATCGGCGCCGCCATCCTGGTCGCCGTGCTCCTCGGCGCCGACCTCGCCTCGCTGCTCCAGGAAAACCTCCGCGACATGTTCACGACGATCGCCAGCGCGCTGCTGTCGGAGCCGGTGGCGCTGGTTGCCTTCATCGCGGCGTTCGCAGTCGTGCTGCTTGGCGGATCGGTGTTGATGTTCGTCGTCAAGGGGGGGACCGTCGAGGTGTTCGCCGCGGCGAACGCGGTCGCTGGACCGATCGAGCGGCAGCCGCTGCTCATCGATCACCTGCGCCACGCGTCAGGGTTCACGCTCGAACGGTTCACCGGCGGATGCTCGCGGCTGTTCCGGCGATACATCGCGCTCGGCATCACGCTGATGGCGGTGTACGGGCTGTCCGGCGCGGCGTATCTCGCGTTTGTCGCCTACGGGTACCAGGCGGCCCAGAGTCGCGCATTGATCCTCGGCTGGACCGTCATCGCCGCGGTCGCTGCGGCAATGCTCATCGCGTGGATCACGGTCGTCAACCTGCTGTACCTGCTGCTGCAAATCTCGATGGCGATCGAGGGCGTCGGCCTCGCCGACGCGATCCGCGCGACGGCCCGGTTCATCCGCGTCGAGTTCCGCGAGCTCGCGGCGGTGTTCGTCGTCGTCGTCGTCCTGGTCGGCGCAGCGACGCTGGCGTCGGCGCTGGCATGGTCGGGAGTCGGCTTGATCGCCTTCGTCCCGCTCGTCGGCCTGGCGGTGTTTCCACTACAACTCGCGGCGCTCCTCATCCGAGGCGTGGTCTTCGAGTATCTAGGGCTCACCGCACTGTGCGCCTACCTGACGTTGTATCAGGGGTACGCTGCGCGCCGCGCCGAAGCAGTGGCGCCGACTGTCGCCGTCCAGCATCCGGCGTAAACCCGCCTGCTCGCGGAGCGCGCAGAGATCTTTTTGAACAAAGAGATTTTTCTGCGTGCTCTGCCAACCCCGCGATCTCAGCGTTGATGCTCTGATCTCGCGAACGACTGCAGACTGTCCGGCTGAAGCCGGACACGACCGAAGCCACTCACCGGGGTGTCGTCGTCGTGTTCTGCGGCGCGATCATCACCATGTTTGGTAGCGGCGACAGCGGCGCGATCGGCGGCTCGAATTCGCGCCGCACCATCGTGACGCCGGCGCCGCGCGCGACGTCTTTCGACAGCACGAGGACCAACGGCAACTGCGTCACCGGGTCGGCCACGACGTGCGGCGGCGCGGCGCTCTCGGCGTCGGCGGCGAGCGACGCAGCCTTGGCGACGCCGCCGTTGGCCATGTCATTGTCGATTTCCGGCGGAATCATGTCCGAGAGCGCTTTGCTGAGATCGGTGGGGTTGATCGCGACGCGCGGGATCTCGGTGCCGGGAGCATACGACGTGCTGATCACCGGCGCAGGCTGCACCGCCGCTCCCGGCGCGATCGGCTCGCCGGTTGCCGGGACGCCGTCCTTCGCCATGAAGACCCGCAGCGCCGCCGGCGGACCGGCGACGACGAGCGTCGATCCG
>Ga0075435_100000897_pt1 | contig 18761 bp, 14 predicted proteins | sample RhiMethybrSRZTD4_FD_75302 | JGI IMG/M metagenome (GOLD analysis project Ga0075435, IMG submission 75302) | Populus rhizosphere microbial communities from Tennessee, USA - Rhizosphere MetaG P. TD hybrid SRZTD4 | ecosystem: Host-associated > Plants > Roots > Rhizosphere > Soil | place: USA...
GGCAAGTTCGAGCAGGCGCACGGCGGCACGCTGTTCCTCGACGAGATCGGCGACATGCCGGCGGCGATGCAGGCCAAGCTGCTGCGGCTGCTCCAGGAAGGCGAGCTCGAACGGGTTGGCGGCGAGCGGCCGATCGTCGTCAACACACGCGCGATCGTCGCGACGCACCGCGATCTCGACGCGCTGGTGCGCAAAGGCGTGTTCCGCGAGGATCTCTACCACCGCGTGTTCGTGTTCCCGATCACGCTGCCGGCGCTGCGCGAACGGACGGGCGATATCGCCGCCCTCGCCGAGCACTTCGCCGCGATCGTCGCCGATCAGAACGGGTGGAAGCGGCGCGGGTTCGACGCCGCCGCGCTCGACGAGCTGGCGCGATACGGGTGGCCCGGCAACGTCCGCGAATTGCGCAATGTCGTCGAGCGGCTGTTGCTCCTCACCGATGCGACGGTCGGCGTCGACGCTGTGCGCGAGGTGCTCGCGCCGCGACACGCGAAGGCATCAGGCGGCGGCGGCACCGGGACGCTGGCCAGCCGCGTCGATGCGTTCGAACGCGAAGTCGTGTTGAACGAGCTCGCGGCGCACGGCCACCGCGTCGCCGAGACGGCGCGCGCACTCGGCCTCGAGCGCAGCCATCTCTACAAGAAGTGCGGGCAGCTCGGGATCGATCTCAAGGCGGAACGGAGCTCGTAAGACCTGATCGACATCGGATCGCTAGCGCAACCGGCCGGTCGCCGGATCGCAGATCGTCGCGAATGCGAAGCCCTTGGCGCGAAATTGCGGAATCAGCCGCGCCGTCGCGTCGACGGTGTGGCGCTGGTCCTTCAACGGCGCCGATTCGTCGCCGTCGTGCATCACGATGATGTCGCCGTTCGCGGCGCGCGGGCCGACGCGCTCGACCACTGACTTCGCCGTCCGCGCGCGGAACCAGTTCCAGTCCCACAGCATCCAGCTCCAGCCGATCAGGTGGTGATCGATCTGCTTCAGGCCGGCGTACATCTGCCAGCTGCGCCAGCCGGCGTGCGGCCGGAACGCGGCGCACGGCCTGCGTCCGGTCAAGCGTTCGATGTGATCGGCAGCCTCGCCCAGCGTCCGCGCGAAGGTACTCGCGCTCATCAACATGTAGGCCCGCGTCGCCGAGTGCAGGGCGACGGCGTGCCCCTCGTCGAATATTCTGCGGACCAGCGGCGCGGTCGCTTCGCTAATGTGGCGATCGATCAGGAAGAAGGTCGCGCGCACCTGCTCGCGCGCGAGCACGTCGAGCAGATCCGGCGTCGTCGTTGGATTCGGGCCGTCGTCGAAGGTGAGATAAATCGTCGGGGGCGTCTGCTTCGGCATGTGCCAGAGAGCGCGGCCGCCGCTGATCGCGTCGAACAGAAACGGCGCCGGCGCCGTGTGTGCCAACGCTAACACCGCAATCCCGACCGCTAGCGCGATCCACATGTCGCCAATCAAGAATTAATTCTTAGGTGACGCCGGGCCGCTCGGCGTCGGGAAACAGGAAGAAGCCGCTGTTCTTGAACGCTTCCGCCGGATCGCGCCCGGACACGAACACGGCGGAGCAGAGCACCTTGGCGTATCCGGCGAGGCCAAGGCTGATCGGCGTGACGCCTTCCGGCGCAAAGGTTGCCGGTCGGCGCGGTGCCTGCTGCCCGGCCAGCACGGTAATCGAAAACGCGACGACCGGAAGACAAATCAGTCTGCGCATCATGTCCCCTCGTCGTAGCGCGACGGCTTCAGCCGCGCGATCGGCCGCGCCAGAACGTACGCCCGGCTGAAGCCTTCGCGCTACAGTGACGCTTTCAATGACGTCCACTGCGCCAGCAGCTTGTTCAACGCCGCGCGACGCTCCGCGACGGCGGAGATGAGCTGCGACGTCGGCGTCACGTCGGCGCCCTGCAGCAGGTTCATCAGCTGCGTCAGCGTGCCGGTGATGCTCGACAGGGTTTCGGGACTACTCGGCGCGGCGCCGCGGCCGCCGCCGACTCCTCCAGCGGCCTGGCCCTCGAGGTCGGCAAGTTTCTTTCCGAGCGCTGGACGCTCGGCTAACGCCTTCGCGCTCCGTTCGCGCGCGTCTGCGATTTCCTGCTGCGCTTTCTGTGCCGCGAGGATGCCGTCGTACAGCTGCTTGGACAGCGTGAACTGCTGCGACAGCCCCAGCGCCGGCGTGGTCACGCGCGGATCCATCTTCACCGTTAGCGGCTGCGTGTACGACTTGCCGTCGACGGTCAGCTTGACCGTGTAGCGGCCCGGCGCGACCCACGGCGAGGTCGGCGCCGGCGGCGTGTCGTGCGGCACCGCCGCGATCGGCAGGCCGCCGCGTCCGCCGGCAATGCGCAGCGGTTGGTAGTGGAGATCCCACAGGAACCGGTGCATGCCGGCCGTCGTCGCCAGCCGCTGCGGCGGACGATACCAGTACACCGGGACCGGCGCCATCGACGGATCGGGCACCTCGGCGGCGTCGGTGCTCGAATAGCGGCGAACGAGACGCTCGCCTGACTTGTCCGCCGTAGCCGTGGCGGAGGCGGAAAGGCTCGCGCTCCCGGAATAGATCTCGAGCGTGACCGGACCGCTCGCGTCCGACCGAAGCATGTAGTTGACGATCGCGCCGTCGGGCGGATTCACGCCGGCCGCTTCGTCGGGCGGAATCGGTGTGTCGGTGTTGGTGTTCTGGCGCACGCGATACGCGACCTGTGGCGTGAACAAGACGGGGGTCCGCTCGCCTGAAAGGCTTCCGCTCGCAGAGCGAGCTACGGCGGACCCGCCGACGCCTTCGGCGAAGCCGGGCGCGCGATCGAGATCCAGCTGCCGGAGCGGCGTGATGTCGTCGAGGATCCAGATGCCGCGGCCGTGCGTGCCGGCGACGAGATCGTCGCCGTGCACGATCACGTCGCGCACTGACGTCGCGGGCATGTTGAGCCGCAGCGACTGCCAGTGATCGCCGTCGTCGAACGACACGTGCACTTCGCGTTCGGTGCCGGCGAAGAGCAGGCCTTTGCGCACCGGATCTTCGCGAATCGCGTCGACCGGCGCGTTGTCGGGGAGGCCGGCGGTGATCGCCGTCCAGGTGGTGCCGCCGTCGTGCGTGCGGAAGACATGCGGCCGCAGGTCGTCGAGCCGCAGCGTGTTGATCGCGGCGTACGCCGTTTGCGGATCGAAGTGGCCGGCGTCGAGAATCGACACCTTCATCCACGGCTTCAGATCCGGCGGCGTGACGTTGCGCCAGTTGGCTCCGCCATCCGCCGTCACCTGGATCAATCCGTCGTCGGTGCCAACCCAGATGCGGTTGATATCCAGCGGAGACGGCGCCACAGTGTAGATCACGCCGCGCTGCGTGGCCTTCGCCGTGTCCGCGTCACGGTACTTGCCGATCGTCGCCGGCGGGTCCCAGGTCGCGCGCGTCAGGTCCGGACTGATTTTCTGCCAGCTCTTGCCGCCGCTCGAGGTCTTCCACAGCGTGGTCGACGCGAAGAACATCAGGTGCGGGTCGACCGTCGAGAAAACCACCGGCGCCGTGCGAAGGGTGCGAAAGTCGGCGGGCCGTACCGGCGTCGGCGCAACGTTCTGCACCTGCGCGATCCGCCGATCGTAGCGGGTGACCTTGCCGCCGAAGATGATGTTGGGGTTCAGCGGATCGGGAACGGCATAACCGTACTCCTCGACGCCGACCGGATGCCACTCGCGAAACGTGATCATGCCGTCGTTGCCGCGGCTCGCGACGCAGGCCGATCCGCTTTCCTGCTGCCCGCCGCAGACACGATACGGAAACGCGTTGTCGGCGTTCACGTGATACATCTGCGAGGTCGGCTGGTTGTACCAGGAACTCCACGTCTCGCCGCCGTTGACGCTGACGATCGCGCCCTGGTCGCTGGCCATCGCGATGATGTCCGGATTGTCGGGGTTGATCCATGGCCGCTGGTAGTCGTCGCCGCCCGGCGCGCCGCGTAGCGCGACCCAGCTCTTGCCGCCGTCGCTCGACCGGTAGCTCACCGTGCTGGCGATGATCACGCGATCCGGGTTTTTCGGATCGACGACCGGCACCGGCAGGTCGCCGCCGCCGATCCGGCCGGCCGGCCGCGGGTCGATCGTGATTCGCGTCCAGTGCTCGCCGGCATCGTCGGACCGGTAGATCCCGACGGTGCGCGGGTTCGCGACGGTCGCGTAGATGCGATTCGGCTCGCTCGGCGCGATCGCGATATCGGCTTGCACGACACCGTCGCCGTCGCCCGACGGCAGGCCGCTCGTCAGCTGGTGCCAGTTCGCGCCGCCGTCGGTCGACTTGAAGATGCCGCCGTTGGTCCCGGCCCACGCGCCATTTTCCCAGGGCCCCTGGCGCTGCTCCCACAGGCACGCGTAGACGATGTCCGGGTTGCGCGGATCGAATTCGAGATCCGACGCGCCGGTGTTTTCATCCTTGCCGAGCACTTTCTGAAATGATCGGCCGCCATCTGTCGATCGATAGACGCCGCGCTCCTCGTTCGGCCCGTACGGGTGGCCGAGCACCGCGACGAACAACCGGTCCGGATTGCGCGGGTCGATGATGATGAACGGGATCTGCTGGCCGTCGCGAAGGCCGAGGTGGGTCCACGTCTTGCCGGCGTCGCTCGACTTGTAGACGCCGTCGCCAACCGACAGGTCGGGCCGCGCCAGCCCTTCGCCGCTCCCGACGTAGACGATGTTCGGATCCGACGGTGCCACGGCGATGGCGCCAATCGATCCAGTCGGCTGCTCGTCGAAGATCGGCGTCCAGGTGCGCCCGAAGTCGGTGGTCTTCCAGACGCCGCCGTTGACGGCGCCCATGTAGAAGACATTCGGCTGCCCGCGAACGCCGGTGATCGCCTTGGTGCGGCCGCCACGAAATGGTCCGATCGGCCGCCATCGCATGTCACCGAACAGCGTGGCGCTCGGCGACTCCTGCGCCTGCGGTTGGGCTGGCCAGCGTGCGGCGACTGCAATCGCGAGGATGCACCAGACCAGCATCAATTTTCTTGCTATCATGAAATGCCTTTACGGCTGATGTGAACGAGAATCGATCGCCGGCGTTCAGCCTCCGCGTCAGATTTCTCTCGCTGCCTCGACCCGGCGAGCTCGACGGCATCGAACTCGATTGCTATCACGTCGGCCAGCTCTACGTGTTGCCGTCCCAGCTGGCGACGCTCTTGATCCTCGGCGGCCACGCCGAACTGGTCGAGAACCAGAGCGGCCGTGCGGAAGCCGCCGACTTCGGTCAGCCGCAATTTCCGAAACGACGATAGCGCCCGGTCACAGTCGCGGTTCCCACCCCTTCGATCGGCCGAGCGCCGCGCGCCATCGCTCGCGCAGCGCGCCGGCCGCGCTACGTGGCATCGCCGGGTCGAAGCGACGATCCACTTTCCACTGGCCGGTGATCGCGTCCACCGACGGCCAGTAGCCGACGGCGAGGCCTGCGAGGTAGGCGGCGCCGAGCGCGGTCGTCTCGGTGACGGCTGGACGTACGACCGGCACACCGAGCAGATCAGCCTGGAATTGCATCAGCGTGTCGTTGGTCGCCGCGCCGCCGTCGACGCGGAGTTCCTTCAGCGCGATGGCGGAGTCGGCGGCCATCGCGTCGAGCAGATCGGCCACTTGATAGGCGATGCTCTCGAGCGCCGCCCGCGCGAGGTGCGCCGCCGATGTGCCGCGCGTAATCCCGACAATCGTCCCGCGCGCGTAGGGGTCCCAGTGCGGTGCGCCCAGCCCGGCGAACGCCGGGACGAGGTAGACCCCGCCGTTGTCGGCGACGCTCGACGCCAGCTTCTCGATCTCCGGCGCCGAGCGGATCAACCCCAGGCCGTCGCGAATCCACTGCACCACCGCGCCGCCGATGAACACGCTGCCTTCGAGCGCGTACTCGGTGCGGCCGCCAATCTGCCAGGCCACCGTCGTCACCAGTTGCTGCTTCGACCGTGTCGGTTCGATGCCGATGTGCTGCAGCAGGAAACAGCCGGTGCCGTAGGTGTTCTTCGACATCCCGGGCTGCAGGCACATCTGCCCGAAGAGCGCCGCCTGCTGATCGCCGGCAATGCCGGCAATCGGCACCTGCTCGATGCCGAGGGTGCTCGACACCTGGCCGTACACTTCGCTCGACAGGCGCACGTCCGGCAGCATGCTCGCCGGGACGTCGAACAGCCGCAGCAACTCGTCGTCCCATCGCATCGTGTGGATGTTGAAGAGCATCGTCCGCGAGGCGTTGCTGACGTCGGTGACGTGGCGCTGGTGCGCGGTGAGCTTCCACACCAGCCACGTGTCGACCGTCCCGAACGCGAGCTTGCCGGCGGCGGCGCGGGCCCGGGCGCCGGGCACGTTGTCGAGAATCCAGCGGATCTTGCTCGCCGAAAAGTAGGCGTCGATGAGCAGTCCGGTCTTCGCCTGAATCGTTTCGCCGGCGCCGTCGGCTTTCAACCGTTCGCAGAAGTCGGCGGTGCGCCGGTCCTGCCAGACAATCGCCCGATAGACCGGCTCGCCGGTTTCGCGATCCCAGACGATCGTTGTCTCGCGCTGGTTGGTGATGCCGATTGCGGCGACGTCGCTCGGCCGCACCTGCGCGCGCCCGAGCGCCTCGACGGCGACGCCGATCTGCGACGCCCAGATCTCCTGCGGATCGTGCTCGACCCAGCCCGCCTGCGGAAACAGCTGCGTGAATTCCTTCTGCGCGACCGCGCGGATCGCGCCGTCGCGGTCGAAGACGATGGCGCGCGAGCTGGTGGTCCCCTGGTCGAGCGCGAGGATGAACGGCATGGGCGCTCACTATACAATGGCCGCCGGGAACGCAAAGATCGCAGGAGATATCACGGATGCCACCGCGCGCCGTCGCTTGATGGGGCGGGGTGGCCTTTGCGTGCCGTGCGGTCTTTGCGTTCGCTCTGCGAGCGCCGTGTTCTGCCTGTCTCCGTGTCTCCGTGTCTCTGTGGTTAACCCGGGAGGAGTCCGATGCCGCGAGGCGTGTTGCGAGAGATGCTCGCCGAATTCTTCGGCACGTTCATCCTGATCGTGTTCGGCGTCGGGGTGGTAGCGCAGGTGGTGTTGAGCAAGAACAGCGCCGGCACGTTCCTGTCGATCAACATCGCGTGGGGCCTCGCGGTCGCGATGGGATGCTACGTCTCGGCGGGCGTCACCGGTGCACATCTGAACCCGGCGGTGACGCTGGCGCTCGCGGCGCGGCGCGCCTTTCCGTGGAACAAGGTTGCGCCGTATGCGATCGCGCAGATCGCCGGCGCCTTCGTTGCGTCGGCCGTCGTCTTCGTCACCTATCACGAGGCCTTGAACGCCTTCGACGGCGGCGTGCGCCAGGTGCTCGGCGTGCAGGGCACGGCAGGAATCTGGGCGACGTATCCGCAGCCGTTTTTGAGCACGATGGGCGGCTTCATCGATCAGGTCGTCGGCACCGCGCTGCTGGTGGCCGTGATCTTCGGCATCACCGACAGCCGCAATTCGCCGGCGCCTGCGGGCCTCGCGCCGGTCGTCGTTGGACTCCTCGTCGTCCTGATCGGCGCCACCTTCGGCTTCAACGCCGGCTACGCGATCAACCCCGCGCGTGATTTCGGGCCCCGCCTGTTCACGTTCATCGCCGGCTGGGGCGGTGACGTCTTTCGCGCGGGCAACGCGTGGTGGTGGGTGCCGATCGTCGCCCCGTGCGTCGGCGGCGTGCTCGGCGCGTGGATCTACGACCTGTTCATCGGCGATCGTTTTCCCGTCCGCGAGCGCGCCGCCGAGATCGCGTAGGGGCTGGGGGCTCGGCGCTCGCCGTCGGGGCTTGAGGCTCGAGGCTCCTCGCCGCGGCAAGCCCCCAGCCCCCGACGCCGCGACCGCGCACAGCGGCGCACCGGCACTTCCTTTGCACCCACACCTCAACGATGACCACGTACCCGGGCCGTTTCCTGGCTGTTCTCCTGTTTGTTTCGGCCGCGGCGATCTCATGCACGCGCGGGAGTCAGCCGAAGACCGAGGAAAGCATCAGCGCCGCGCTTCGCAGCGCCGTGGACAGCAAGCAGCCGCGCTTTGTCGCGGCCGATGGTGATCGCGGACGCGAGGTGTGGAAAGAGGAACAGCGCTTCTACCGGCAGAGCGGCTATCAGCTCGCGTGGAGTGACGGACGGCGCGTGCGCGGAGTGTTCGATGGTCTGATGCGAGCACTGCGCGCGGCGGATCGGGACGGGCTCGATCCCGCCGAGTATCCCGTCGCCGATCTCGAGGCGGCGAGAAAGGCGTTCACACCCGAGCGCGCGATCGACCTCGATCTGCGCGCTTCGTACGCCTATCTGCGGTGCGCGTGGGACCTCACGCACGGCACCATCGATCCGGAAGATGTCGATCCGCAGTGGCATGCGACGCCGCGCAACGTCGATCTGCACAACGCGCTGCAGTCGGCAGTCGGCAGCGGCAGCGTGGAGGAATCGCTCCAGGACCTTGCGCCTTCGTCGCCGCAGTACCAGGGCCTGAAACACCAGCTGGCGCTGGCGCGCGCGAAAGGCGACGCCGCCGCAACCGAGCAGATCGCGACGAACATGGAACGGTGGCGCTGGCTACCCGACGATCTCGGGTCGCGCTACCTGATCGTCAACATTCCCGCCTACCGCCTCGACGCGATCGAGAACGGCGCGAGCGTGCTCGATATGAAGGTCGTCACCGGCAAGAAGGACAGCCCGACGCCGGTCCTCGCCGACCGGATGACCACTGTCGTCTTCAGCCCGTACTGGAACATCCCGACCGACATCGTCGAGAAGGAGATCACGCCGAAGCTCGAGAAGGATCCGGACTATCTCGAGAAGCAGCACATGGAGGTGGACGACAAGGGGCGCTACCGGCAGCTGCCCGGGCCGGGCAATTCGCTCGGCCGCGTCAAGTTCCTGTTTCCGAACCACTACAACGTCTACCTCCACGACACGCCGGCGCAGGGGCTGTTCAACCGCGTCGAACGCGACTTCAGCCACGGCTGCGTTCGGGTCGACGATCCTGAGGCGCTCGCGCGCTACGTGCTCCGCGATCAGCCGGAATGGACGGCGGAGAAGATCTCGGCGGCGATGCAGAGCGGTACCGAGCAGGCGGTGAAGCTGAAGTCGCCGATGCCGATCTATCTCGTGTACTTCACGGCGTGGGAAGAGGGCGGCGCGCTGAAAACGGTGCCCGACGTCTACGGGCTCGATCGGCGCCACGACGCCGCGAAAGGGCAGTGACGCGCGCGGCGGCGACCATCGTCGTCGCTGGCGCGATCGTCGCCGGCGTCCGAACCGGTGCCGCCGACCGGTTCGACACGAAGACGGCCTCGTTTGCGCTCGCGTTTCACGGCGAGACGTCGGCGTACCGCGATGTTGCGCTCGTCTCGATGCCCGGCGCCGCCGTGATCGTCGATGCCGTCGGCGGCCCGCCCGGCGACTTCGCCGCAACGACGGGCGACGGAACGCTCGTGCAGCAGGGCGCACGCCAGTGGAAATGGACGGCGCCGGATCGGCCCGGCGTCTATCGGATCACCGTCGACGGACCCGGCAAGAAAGACTCGATCGTGGTGCGGGCCTTCGTCATGGTGCCGGCGCGGACGGTGAAAGACGGGATGCTGAATGGCTATCGCATCGGCGAGTACCCGGCCACGCCACTCAAAGGCAATCCGCTGTACGCGCCGCCGTCCGGCTTCGTCGAGGTGACCAGGGACAACGAGAACACTTATCTCTCGCCGCATTTCCAGCTGAAGCAGTTCACCTGCAAGGAAGACACGACCAGCAAATACCCGAAATACGTCGTCCTCAACGAGCGGCTGCCGCTGAAGCTCGAGATGGTGCTCGAACATGTCAACGCAATGGGATTCGCTGCTGAGACGCTCCACGTGATGAGCGCCTACCGGACGCCGTTCTACAACCATGCGATTGGCGACGTGAAGTACAGCATGCATCAGTGGGGCAGCGCGGCGGACATCTACGTCGACCCGCGGAACCGCGATCGCATGGAGGACCTGAACCACGACGGCCGGATCGACATCGCCGATGCGAAGTTCCTCTACGACGAGATCGAGCAGCAGCTCGTGAAGCCAGAGAACCGGAAGTTCCAGGGCGGGATGGGATTCTACCCGGCGACCGCTGCCCATCCGCCGTTCGTGCACGTGGACGTCAGAGGAACGGCGGCGCGATGGAAGGGCTGAGGCGTAGGGTGCTCGTCGCCGCGATCGCCGTCAGCGCCGTCGCGGTGCCGCGTCAGGCGCACGCCTACTCGGTGCTGGCGCACGAGGCCAACATCGACGCCCTGTGGGATCGCGCGATCGTGCCGCTGCTCGAAAAACGCTTTCCTCACGCGACGCGCGAAGAGATCCGCAACGCGCGCGCCTACGCGTATGGCGGCTCGGTCATCCAGGATCTCGGCTACTACCCGTTTGGCAGCAAGTTCTTCAGCAACCTGCTGCACTATGTGCGCAGTGGCGACTTCGTCGAATTTGCGCTGCGCGACGCCCGCACCATCGATGAGTACGCCTTCGCGCTCGGCACGCTCGGCCACTACGCGTCGGATAACACCGGTCACCCCGAAGCGGTGAACAAGGCCGTGGCGATGATGTTCCCCAAGCTGCGGCAAAAGTTCGGCAACACCGTCACGTATGTCGATTCTCCGGCGTCGCATGTGATCGTCGAGTTCTCGTTCGACATCGTCCAGGCCGCGGCCGGCGCCTACGTGCCGGAGTCGTATCATCAGTTCATCGGGTTCAAGGTGGCGACGCCGCTCCTCGAGCGCGCCTTCCGCGACACCTACTCGCTCGAGATGGAGGACGTGTTCGCGCACAAGGATCTCGCGATTTCGACCTATCGCAAATCGGTGAGCGAGCTGATTCCCGAGATTACGCAGATCGCCTGGCGCGACAAGCGCGAGGAAATCGAGCGGCTGATGCCCGGCGTGCAGCAGAACGCGTTCGTCTATCGCTACACGCGCCAGCAATTCGAGAGTGAGTTCGGCGCCGACTACGAGCGGCACGGATGGTTCGCGCGGTTCGTCGCCTTCCTGTATCGGCTGGTGCCGAAGATCGGCCCGTTGAAGCCGCTCAGTTTCAAGACGCCGACGCCGGAAGCCGAGCGGCTGTTCGCCGAGAGCTTCAAGGACACGCGCGCGCGCTTCGGATCGTCGCTCGACGCCATCGGGCGCGGCCGGCTCGATCTGCAGAACACCGATTTCGACACCGGCAAGCCAAGCGCGCACGGCGAGTACGCGCTCGCCGACGACACCTATGCGGAACTGCTGCGCCGCCTCGCCGAGCGGCATTTCACGGACGTGCCGCGGGGCCTCGAGCAGAACATCGTCGCGTTCTATGCGGCCGCGCCCGAGCACACCGCCAGCCGGAAGGAACGGCATCGCGCGAAGGAGATCCAGGAAAACCTCGCGGCGTTGAAGACGCACGTAAGGGCACCGTAAGAAACTCGCGGGCACGCTGATAGGTCCCCTACGCCGTGGCGCGGACCAACGCCCGTGGCACAATCCGGCTGCCCGATGCGCTCGCTTCTCACCAGCCTCGCCAAGAGTCTCATCACCACTGCCATCGTCTTCGTGCTCGCCGAGGGCGGCCTGCGCGCCGCCTACGCCGCGCGGAATGGGATGGTGCGCCGCGTCCCGCTGCCGTACTCGGTCGGCGACGATTACGGACCGACACCGCCGTGGCTCGATCGACTGCTGATTCTGGTTCCCGACAATCGGCTGATCTGGCGGAACCTGCCGAACGTGCGTCGAACCTACGTCGATATCTTCAGTCCGGCGCCGACCGAGGCGTCGCGAACGGCGCTGCTGCGGCGTTTCCTGCCGACGATTCCCGCCGAATTCGACGCCAGCCCGACCTGGACGATCTCGCTGAACTCGCAAGGCTTTCGCGGCGACGAGTTCGCCGCGGAACAGCGCCGTACGCTGCGCGTCGCCTGCGTCGGCGACTCGTGGACTTTCGGCATGAACGTCGATCAGGACCGCACCTATCCAAGCCGGCTGTTTGCCGCATTGCGCGCCAGCGACGGCCACGCCGAGGTCGAGAACTTCGGCGTCCTCGGCTACTCGTCGTTCCAGGGGCTCGAGCTGCTGAAGTCGCGCGTCCTCGACGAGCGGCCCGATGTGGTGGCGATCGGGTTCGGTATGAACGACTCGGAAGTGGCCGGCTACCGCGATCGCGACATGATCTCGACTGCGCGGCCGAGTGTTCGCACGCGCGTCCTCGAAACGGCGAAGGATCTCGAGTTCTACAAGCTCCTCAACTACCTGGCGCTGTTGCTGCGCTTCCACCCGAAATCAATCGCCGACTACGTCCGCGAGCAGGCGAAGGATCGCGGATCCGGCACCGTCGACTACAGCACGATCGAGCCGTGGACCAGGGTGTCGCCGCACGATTTCGCCGCCAACCTGGACGAGATGATCGCGCTGTCGCGAGCGCGGGGCGCCGCCGTCGTGCTGCTCGACAACGAATTGTGGGCGGAGAGCCCGTACCGCGCCGAGCTGAGAACGATCGCCGCTGATGCGCACGTGCCGCTGATCGACAGCCTGCAGATCGTCGCCGACGCGCGTGGCAGGATCGAGCGCGACATCGAGTCGCGCCTCGGCCTCGGACGCGCGACACGAAGTGGAACAAGAGCGAGCCCACAGCCCGCAGCGCCGACCACGGCCGTGTTCCGCGTCTCGCGCGGCCGCTACGCGGTGCCGCGCGCGATCGCGATCGCCGGGACCGACCGGCAACTCGGCGACGTCGAGCCGAATACAGTGTGGATGCATGACGATGGCCGGGACGGAGACGAGCGGGCGGGCGACGGCGTGTGGAGTTTCGCGGCCACGTTCCCGAGCGGCAGTCGTATCTCCTACGTCTACACGAACAGCGGCACGGTGGGACGATGGGAAGGGCTCGACGTGCCGCACATCCGCAGCGTCACCATCCCGGCGTCGGCCGACCGTGCCCCGGTGTACCTGCCGATCGAAACCTTTGGCGAGATCTACATGCAGGCCGACGACTGGCATACCAATGCCGCCGGGTACGATCTGATCGCGCACGCGGTGGCGGCGGCGATTCGAAGTTTCAAGCCGCAAGCCGCAAGCCTCAGTCTCAAGCGGCCCTTTGTAGCGCAGGCCTTGAGGCCTGCAAACGGCCGCGCGGGGCAGCCCTGAAGGGCTGCGCTACAGGAGTTTGGAGTCAGGCTCCAACCGTCCGCCGCGCAATCGGACGATTCGCGTCGCGAACCCCTGCGCGAAGTCGTCGTCGTGGGTGGAGATGACGAGGGTTCGGCCCTGTTCGCGCAGGCCGGCGAGCAGTGCGCCGAGCTCGGCGCGGCGTTCCGGATCGAGCGACGCCGTCGGTTCGTCCATCAGCAGCACCGGCGGATCGACGGCGAGCGCCCGCGCGATGGCGACCCGCTGCGCCTCGCCGCCGGACAACTGCCGCGGCAGCGCGTCGGCGCGGTGCTCGACGCCGAACGTCGTCAGCAGATCGTGCGCGCGCCGCTTCGCATCGGCGGCCGCGATGCCGTAGGCGTGGACCGGCGCGAGGCAGATGTTGGCGACCGCGGTGAGATGCTCGAACAGGCAGTGAAACTGGAACACCATTCCGACCTTGCGATGCAGCTGGTGGCGCGTCGCCGCTGTCGCAACCGAGCCGCCGCTCAACGCCACGCCGTCGACCACGATCCGACCGGCGTCGAACGGCTCCAGGCCGGCAATGGCCCGCAGGATCGTCGTTTTGCCAGACCCGGATGGCCCCATCACCGCCACCGTCTCGCCGCGCTCGACGGTGAGGGTCACGCCGTCGAGAATCGTCCTGGTACCGCGTGTCAGCTGCAGATCGTTAATCTCGAGAACCGTCACTGCGGGCCGACTCTCCATTGCCGTTCGAGACGGCGCGCGAGTGCGGCGAGCGGCAGCGACATCGCCAGATACAGCGCGCCGCACAGCAGGCCGGGGATGAACCAGCTCCCGAGATTGGTCGCGAAGATCTGCGTTTGCTTCGTCAGCTCGAGCACGGTGAGTACTGACACCAGCGACGAGTCCTTGAGCATCGCGACGAAATCGTTGGTCATCGGCGCGAGCGCCAGGCGAAACGCCTGCGGCGCGCGGACCAGCGTGAGCACCTGGCGCTCGCTGAGTCCCAGCGTCCGTGCCGCCTCGAGCTGGCCGACTGGAATCGCCTCGAGCGCCGACCGGTAGATCTCGCTCTCGTAGGCGGCGTAGTTCAGCGCCAGCCCGAGCAGCGCCGCGATGAACGCCGGCAACCGGATCGCGGCGGCGAGGCCGTAATAGAGCACGAACAACTGCAGCAGAATTGGCGTGCCGCGGATCAGCTCGACATACGCCGTCAGCGCGAGTTGCGCCGGGCGTCCGCCGTAGACGCGGCCGGTTGCGATCATCACGCCGACGATGACGGCGAGTCCCATCGACAGGCACGACAGCACGATCGTCACGGCCGACGCACGGAAGAGCGACGGCAGATAGCGCTTGGTCGCCTCCCATTTCGAAATCGTCGCCGCGCTCGCCGACGTGTCGAAGCCGACGACCGGCGGCACCGGCTCGCCGGCGAGCACGCGCGCGTAGAGCTTCGGTTGATCGTCGTTCCAGACCAGCCACTTGCGCAAAATGCGCTCGAGCGTGCCGTCGCGCATCGCGCCGCGCAGCGTTTCGTTCAACGTATCGCGCAGCGGGGCGCTCTGTGGCGCCAGGACCGCGACGTAATGGCCGACCGCAATCGTCTCCGGCAGCACCGTGAAACCGCCCATCGCGCGGCGGCGCCGCTCGGCCAGCACGTTGTCCAGCAGGACAGCGTCGACACGGCCGAGCGCCAGGTCGGTAAACGGATGGACGTCGTCTTCGTAGGACAGCGGCTGGAGGCCATGCTCCTGTTGCGCGCGCAGCAGGATTTCGTAGGCGATCGTGCCGCCCAGCGTCGCCACCTTGCGGCCCCGTAAATCGGCAAGCGCGTGCACGCGCCCGGCGTCGGCCTCGCGAACGCTCAGCACCTCGCGAAACTCGTAATAGGGCATCGACACGGCGAGAGTCGCGCGCCGTGCCGGCGTGTCTTCGATCCCGCTCAGGCCGACATCAGCGTCGCCGCGGACGATACTCTGGTCGATCGATTCGAAGCGGGTGTTCACGAACTCGGTGGCGCGGCCGAGCGCGCGCGCGAACAACTCAGCGATCTCGACGTCGAACCCGACGAGCCGATCGGGATGCGACGGATCCGCTTCGACAAACGGCGCGCCGCCTTCAGGATCGCCCGCCCATCGCAGCGCCTGCGGCGGCGCGGCGGGCGCAGAGAAAGCAGAGACCGCAGACGCGGAGTGCGCAGAGAAGGCAACACCAGCGGAGACTGCAAGAACGATGATCCACACCACGCGGCGCGGGGACACTGAGGTAGATTCTACGCGGAGGCGTTTCGATGGCGACTGTCGCTTTTCTTGGGACTGGGCTGCTCGGCAGCGGCATGGTCGAGCGGATGCTGCAGCAGGGCAACACGGTGGTGGTGTGGAATCGTACGGTCTCGAAGGCGCGCGCGCTGGAAGCGCACGGCGCGAAGGTCGCGGCAACGCCAGGCGACGCAGTCGCCGACGCGGAGCGCGTCCACATGACGCTGCCAGACGATGCCGTCGTCGATGCGATCGTCGACGGCGTGCGCGGCCGCCTGCGCGCGGACACGATCGTGATCGATCACTCGACCACTTCGCCGCGCGGTACGGCGGAGCGGATCCCGCGACTGAACGCCGCCGGCGTGAAGTTCCTGCACGCGCCGGTCTTCATGTCGCCGCAGATGGCGCGCGACGGCGTCGGCATTCTGCTCGCTTCCGGGCCGCGCACCGTCTTCGATGCGGCGCGGCCCGCGCTCGAGCGGATGACCGGCGAAGTCTGGTACATCGGCGAGCAGCCCGATCGCGCCGCCGCCTACAAAATCTTCGGCAACTCGATGCTGTTCGTGATCGCGGCCGGCGTCGCCGACGTGTTCGCGATGGCAAAGGGGCTCGGCATCCCGGCCGCCGATGCGCTCGCGGTGTTCTCGAAGTTCCAGCCGGCCGGCGTCATCAAGGCGCGCGGCGAGAAGATGGCGCGCGGCGATTTCAGCGCGACCTTCGAGCTGACGATGGCGCGCAAGGACATGCGGTTGATGCTCGAAGCGGCCGACGGCCAGCCGATGGCGGTGCTGCCGGCAATCGCCGAACGGATGGACGACGCGATCAAGAACGGACACGGCGGCGACGATCTCGGCGCAATCGCGGCGGCGGTGGTGCGGTGACATCAGGTCAGGGAGGTCGGGCAGGTCTGAGGCGTCACGCGATTGGCGCGGTGGTGTTGCTGTTCGTGGGAGCGCGAGCCTTTCAGGCGACCGTCGGCACGCAGGCGCCGAATCCGAACGCACCGGCGCACTTCGTCAAAGCGCAGGCGGCGGTTATCGCGCTCGCGCACGCTCGCGTGATCGACGGCACCGGCGCGCCGGCGCGCGACGATCAGACGATCGTCATCCGCGACGGCAACATCGCCGAAGTTGGCCCCGCGGCGTCGACCGCCGTTCCCACGGGAGCGACGACGATCGACGCCGCCGGCAAGACCGTGATCCCCGGCCTCGTGATGATGCACGAGCATCTCTACTACACGACTGGACCCGGCGTGTACGGACAGCTCGGCGCCAGTTTCTCGCGGCTCTACCTCGCCGGCGGCGTGACGACGATGCGGACGGCCGGCAACGTGAACGGGATCATGGACATCAACCTGGCGCGGCGGATCGCGGCCGGCGAGCTGCCGGGGCCGGCGATCGACGCCACTGCGCCGTATGTCAATGGTCCGAACCCGTTCCTGCAGATGCACGCCGTGACGACGGCGGACGAGGCGCGTCGCCACGTCGCCTACTGGGCCGACCAGGGCGCGACGTCGCTGAAGGCGTACATGCAGATCTCGCGTGCAGCGCTGAAAGCCGCGATCGACGAAGGCCACCGGCGCGGGATGAAGACGACCGGTCACCTGTGCTCAGTGACGTTCGGCGAAGCGGCCGATCTCGGCATCGATAACCTCGAGCACGGATTCTTCCCGGCCACCGACTTCGTCGCCGACAAGCAGCCCGACGTCTGTCCGGGCCAGGCGCGGGGACAGCAGACGATCGCCGCGCTCGACGAAAACGGTGCGCCGTTCATGGCCCTGATCAGGAAACTCGTCGACAAACGTGTCGCGTTGACCTCGACGCTCACCGTGTTCGAGACGTTCACGCCGGGCCGGCCGATGCCGCCGGGGCTCGACGTGCTGACGCCGCAATTGAACGAGAGCTTTCAGCGCGCGTTCGATCGGGCACAGCAGAACCAGCAGTCGGTGTATGCGTCGCTCTTTCCAAAGGCGATGCGCATGGAACGCGCGTTCGTCCGCGCCGGCGGACTGCTGATTGCCGGCACCGATCCGACCGGCGCCGGCGGCGTCGTCGCCGGCTACTCCGATCAGCGGCAGGTCGAGCTGCTCGTGGAAGAAGGCTTCACGCCGATCGAAGCTATTTCCATCGCCACGCTCAACGGCGCGAAGTTCATGGGTCGCGAGGCGCGCATCGGCAGCATCGCGCGCGGCAAGCAGGCGGATCTCGTCCTCGTCGCCGGCAATCCCGCGGCAACCATTGCCGACATCCGCAAGATCGATACGGTGTTCAGGAACGGAGTCGGCTACGATCCGGACAAACTGATCGCATCGGTGCGCGGCCAGGTCGGAATCTGGTAGGTGAGAAGTTAGAAGTCAAGAATCAGAAGTTGGAAGTACGGGCTCTCGGACTATCCCGGTCGATGGTTGTCCCTGACATCCACACTGAGAGGATGCGATGTCGAACACACTTGGCGACGTCGATCTCGGCATGGCGCGGCGGATCCCGCGGCGCGATTTCCTGAACGGCGTCGCGGTCGGGATCAGCGGCGCCTACGCTGCGGCGCAATTCCCGTCGCTCGCCGCGCAGCAGCCGGCGGCGGCCTACCCGCCGGCGCGCGCCGGCCTGCGCGGCAACTATCCGTCGGCGATCGCCGCCTTCCGCCCCATGGAAGACGGCGCCTACCGCGAGTTTCCCGCGATCCAGGCCGACACGCGCGAGGCATACGACCTCGTCGTCGTTGGCGGCGGCCTCTCCGGCCTCGCGGCCGCGCACTTCTGGCGCCGCGCCCTCGGCGACCGGCAGAAGATCCTGATTCTCGACAACCACGACGACTTTGGCGGCCACGCGAAGCGCAACGAGTTCGAGTACACCGGCCGCACCTTCATCGGCTATGGCGGCACGATGAGCATCGCCACGCCGTATCCCTACAGCTACGCGTCGAAGCGGTTGATCGAGGAGCTAGGCATTCCGGTCGAACACAATGCGGAGTTCCAGAATCGCGACGCGTTCACGAAGCTGAAACTCGCACCGTCGATGTTCTTCGACAAAGAGCACTTCGGCCGCGACGCGCTCGTGGTCGGCAACGGCCGGATTCCGTGGCCCGAGTTCATCGCCAGCGTGCCGCTCTCGGAGGCAGCGCGGCGCGATCTCGAGCGGCTGTATGGCAAGAACCCGGATTACCTGGTCGGCAAGACGGCCGATCAGAAGCTTGCGCTGCTCGAGAAAATCAGCTGGCAGGACTTTCTGCTGAAGTTCGCGAAAGTCGATCCCGACGTGATCCTGTTCTTTCGGGGGCAGGGTGGTCGCAACAACAAGCGCGTGGACACGACGCCGGCGCTCGAAGCGGCGCGCCGCGGCTCGGCCGGGTTCAACGGGCTCGGCCTCACGTTGCCGGAAGACGCGTTCCGCGAATCGTCGTACACGTTTCATTTCCCCGACG
>Ga0075435_100000898_pt1 | contig 18750 bp, 17 predicted proteins | sample RhiMethybrSRZTD4_FD_75302 | JGI IMG/M metagenome (GOLD analysis project Ga0075435, IMG submission 75302) | Populus rhizosphere microbial communities from Tennessee, USA - Rhizosphere MetaG P. TD hybrid SRZTD4 | ecosystem: Host-associated > Plants > Roots > Rhizosphere > Soil | place: USA...
TCAGGCCACAGCCGCCGCGAAGCGATCCGCGCGCCGTCGCCGAGCGCCTTGAGCTTCGCCCAGGCGACGGCTTCCGGGATCTCGGTGTTGCCCGCCGTCGAGGCGAAGCCGCAGTCGTTGCCGAACATCACGTTCTCGCGCCCCGCCGCCCTGGCCCAGCGCTCGATGCGGTCGGCGACGACCTCGGGGTGCTCGATCGTCACGTTGGAATGGGTGACTGCGCCCGGAATCAGCATCTTGCCTTCCGGGAGCTTGAGCCTCTGGGCGACGCGCCATTCGTGGTCGTGGCGCGGGTTGGCGGCCTCGAAGGAGCAGGCGCCGGCCCGGATCGTGAGGATGAGGTCGAGCACCTGCCCGAGCTGAAGGTCCGAAAGGCGCGGACCGAAGTTGACGCCGTAGCAGGTGTGATAGCGGATGCGCTCCTCGGGCAGGCCGCGCAGCGCGTGGTTCAGGAATTCGATGCGCTTCTGCATCCACGCGCGGTATTGCGCGAGGTCCATGTCCTTGCGCGAATCCCACGAGCTCACCATCCTCGGATCGTCGATCTGCAGGTCAAGGCCAGCGTCCAGGATCGCCCTGTACTCCTCGCGCATCGCTTCGCCATGCGCGTGGAAGTACTCGGCTTCCGATTTGTAGTACTCGTTCGCGTCGCCGGGGATGGGGCTCGCCGAAGGCATGAAGCCTCCCTCGGCGCCGGCTTCCGCCATCGCCGCTCTCAGGTTGGCGAGATCGCGCTGCAGGAACTTGTGGCCGACGTACCGGATCGGCGCCACGCACGCGCGCGGCGCGACGCGCACCGTGTTCGCGAACGGGCTGTGCGCCAGCATGTTCCGGTAGTACTCGGGAAACAGGGTCGCGTCGCGGCCGTTCGGGTCGACCGGCCCCGGCGCGGGCATGCCGCCTTTGGGGACGCGCGGCTCGAAGCCGCCGATGCGCTCGGCGCGGTAGGCCATGAAGCTCGGCTTGCTGCACTCGCCGTCGCTCACGATGTCGATGCCCGCCTCGACCTGCTTGCGCACGATCTCGCGCACGTTTCTCGCGAGCGCCTTCTCGTACGCCGCCTCGTCGACGCTTCCGCCCTCGAAGCGCGCGTGCAGCGCCGCCAGCATGTCGGCGGGCCGGGGAAGGCTGCCGGTGTGGGTGGTGCGAATGCGATCGATGCTAGGCTTCATGGATGAAGTTTATTCCAGCCCTCGCGCTCGCGGTCCTTGCGACGGGGGTGCATGGGCAAACCGGCTATCCGGACAAGCCCGTAAGGCTGGTGGTCGGGTTCAGCGCCGGCGGGCCGACCGACCTGCCGGCGCGGTTCATCGCCGATCGTCTCGGGACCGCCCTCGGCCAGCGCGTGATCGTGGAGAACCGTCCGGGCGCCGGCGGACAGATCGCCACGCAGGACGTCCTGTCCAAGCCGAGGGACGGATACAGCCTGCTCCTCTGCACGCACTTCGAGTCGATCAACGCGGCGGTCTACAAGAACGTCGCCTACAAGCTTTCCGACCTCGCGCCGATCAGCCAGATCTCGCGCTACTACTACGCCGTCGCGCTCTCCAACGAGGTCCCGGCGCAGGATCTCGAAGGGTTCATCGCCTACGCGCGCGCCAACCCCGGCAAGCTCAACTACGGCACGATCGGCCGCGGCTCGGCCCAGGAAGTGCTCGCGCTCGAGCTCGCGAAAGCCGCCGGAATCCGCCTGACCGGCATTCCGTACAAGGGCGGCGCCGACGCGGTGAACGACCTCATCGCGGGCCGGGTGCATCTCTACGTTTCGCCGACGCTCAACGTCCTGCCGCAATACAAGGCCGGACGGCTGCGCGTCCTCGCCGTCACGAGCCCCGAGCGCCTCGCCGCCGCGCCGCAAATACCGACATTGACCGAGAAGGGGCTCGCCTTCGTGCGCTTCGGCTGGCTCGGCCTCTGCGGCGGCGCCGGCACGCCGCAGCCGGTGATTGCGCTCCTCAACCGGCAGGTTGGGGCCATCGTCAAATCGCCCGAATACCGCGACCTCATCGAGAAGGCGGGCTCGGTCGCCGTCTCCTCCTCGCCCGAGCAGCTCGCTCAGATCCTGCACGAAACCTACGAGCAGACCGCCGGCATCGCCCGCGAGTTCGGGCTGCAGATGGACTAGGGCTCCGTAAGCCAGCCCGCGGCGGCGGCGACGCTTTCGAAGATCCGCACGTTCACGCCGCGGTTGATCGCGACGGTCTCCGCGAAAGAAGCCATCGATGGATCGCCGCCTTTGTATGGAACGTAGGCGATCTTGCGCAGCTTGCTGCCGTCGGCCGCGCGCTGCGCGATGACGTCGTAGATGCTGGTGGTTGGCAGGTTGGGACCGTGGAGCTGCATGTCCAGCAGGACCGAGGTGCGGCCGTGCTTCATGCACGCCGCATGGGCGTCTTCCAGGAACCTGAGCGCGTTCGCCGGCGTGAGGTCGCCGTCCGCGCGGGCGTACACGTACGTTGGCCGTTCCTCGATGGTGAGCTGGTATGACACGCGCAGTCCCTCTGCCTCCTTACCGATTCCTAGCCTACTCCAGGCCGGGCCGGAAACGGTTCTAGCTCGGCGCGACATGGAACTCTCGCTCCAACGCGCGGCGAAGACGCTCGGCCGTGGATGTGCTGCAAGAGCGCAATGTCTAGCCGGGAATTTCCGGGTCGACGAGCCGCGCCAGTGCGTCGAGCGACTCCTGCCAGCCGAGGTAGCAGGCTTCCGCGGGAATGACCTCGGGGACGCCTTCCTGCACGACGCTGAGCTCGGTCCCGCAGGAGACGGCCTTGAGTGTCACCGTCACCGTCATTTCTCCCGGCAGGTTCGGATCGTCAAACCGGTCTGTGTAGCGAAGCCGTTCGTTCGGCTTGAGCTCGAGGTAGCGGCCGCCGAAGGAGTGGCTCGCCCCGGTGCTGAAGTTCGTGAACGACATCCTGTGCGTACCGCCGACCCGGGCGTCGATCTCGTGGACCTTGCCGGTAAAGCCGTTCGGCGGAAGCCACTTCGCCATGGCGTCGGGGTCGAGGAAGGCGCGGTAGACGCGTTCGGGGGTCCCGCGGAGCACGCGGTGAAGACGGATGGTGTTTCCGGACATGGTGCTTCTCCTTTGAGGTGACCTACCCTATAGTCGAGCGGCGCCGGTCCGGATCGACATACAGGAGGCCTACGGCCATGAAAGCATATTTCGCGCTTCTCGCCGCATCCCTTTCCTGCGGCGCGTCGGCCGGAACCCTGGGCGGCCCGCTGACGCTGGAAGACGAGGGCAGCTTCTTCGTCAACGGCAAGGTCGTCATGTCGCAGCATCCTGGCGCGTCCCTCGTCACCGGTCCGGCGGCGCCAGGACGCATCACGGTGAACCAGATGTACGTGCATTACCGCATCCCGGCAGCGGCAAAGGGACCTGCGCTGGTGCTGGTGCACGGCTCGAATCACTCAGGCGTGACCTACGAGACCACGCCCGACGGGCGCGAAGGCTGGGCGACCTACTTTCTGCGCAAGGGCTTTCCGGTCTACGTCGTCGATCACTCCGGGCGCGGGCGCTCCGGATTCGATCCTACGCCGGTCAACGTGGTGCGCGAGCAGCCCGGCGCCAATCCGGCGTCGCTGCCCACGCTCTTCCTCGCCACGCAAGAGCGCGCGTGGCTCAACTTCCGCCTCGGACCGTCCTACGGCGTACCGTTCCCGGGCCTGCAGTTCCCGGTGGAGGCGATGGAGCAATATACGGCGCAGCTCGTGCCGAATGCCGAGACCACGCTCGCCGGCGTCGGCGCGAATACGGTCGACGCATTGGTGGCGCTGCTCGACAAGATCGGTCCGGCGGTGGTGATGGTGCACTCGCAGTCCGGCGTCTATGGGCTCGACGTGGTGCGCAAGCGTGCGAACCGGGTGCGCGCCCTCGTCACTGTCGAAGGCGGCTGCGATACCTTTCAGTCCGCCGATGCCGCGCGGTTCAAGTCCGTGCCGATGCTCTCGCTGTGGGGCGACAACAGCGTCGGCGCCAAGGAAACCGTGAATGGCGACAAGCGGCGCGACGGCTGCCTCGCCGCGGTCAACTCGATCAAGGCGGCCGGCGGCCGCGCTTCGCTTCTTCTCCTGCCCGACGCCGGCATCAAGGGCAACAGCCACATGATGATGATGGACAAGAACAACCTTCAGGTCGCCGACCAGGTGCTCAAGTGGCTCGGCGACAACATGGCAGCCCCGTAGGAATCAGCGAAACGCGAACTCCAAGATCATCTTCAGCACCCAGCGATCCGACGCGTCGGTGAACCCGCGGCCGATTCCCAGGTTGAACTCCGACTTCCCGATCTTGCCGTCCCAGGCGACGTAGAGAACGCGGCTCTGCTCGGCGCCGAAATACTCCAGGCCGAACGAATTCCAGCCGAAGGCCTGGTACGCGATCTTCGCCGCGGGCTGAAAAGTCGCGGCGCGCGAGCTCCCTGAAAGCTGCTTGTCCGCGCCGGGATTCGCGACGAAGTGCCAGCGGCCCCCGCGATATCCCAGGATCGGGATGAGCTCTGCGCTCCAGAACGACGCTTCCCCCGGCGGGTCGTTCCGCGCCAGCTCGACGTTGAAGCCCCAGTAGAAGCCGTCGTCCTCGTCGTGAGGCGCCACGTACTGGAGCTCGCTTCGGTATCCGACGAAGTCACTCGAGCCGGCGTCGATGGTGAAAGGAAGCTGAAAGCTGAGCTCCCAGTTGCGCCGGAGGCCGTAGGAGTACTCCGGCATGATTTGCAGCGGCGTAGCCTGATTCTCGGCAGTCGGCCGCGCGCTGCTCGCCTTGTTGACGTGAAACTCGAGCGTGTGCTCGCGATAGCGCGCCAGCTCGTCGGTGAACACCTTGATCTCGTTCGGCGCAGCGGCGGCGATGACGGGCGCCGCGCCGAGGGCTAATATTCCGCTCCAGAACGAGGGGGACATATGGGAAGAGTACTTCTAGCCGTTGCGCTGGCCTGCGGCATCTCGCTTGCGCGAGCGCAGACGGCCGACATCCTGATCGAGATCGACACGGGACGCGCGGAGGGAGTTTTCAAGAAATCCGCCGTGTTCCAGCGGGCAATCCTGGCCAAGCCAGCCAAGCCCAGCGACACGGCGCTGCTCTATTTTCGCGGTTACCCGGGAATCGCGAGGATTCAAGCCGTGGCCGACAAGGATCGCAACCTGCAGCCTTTCATGAGAAAGAACCAGCAGCTTTTCGCGGACGAAGGCATCGCGCTGGTGGTCATGGACTGCCCCACCGATCAATGGGGTTCGGCCGGAGGGCCACGGGTGACCGGCTGCCGCGACGACTACCGCTCGTCGAAGCAGCACGCCGACGACGTGAGAAGCGTCATCGCAAAGCTCAGGAACGAGTACGGCTACTCGAGGATCTTCGTGATGGGTCACAGCATGGGAACGATCAGCTCGAGGTGGCTGGCGAAAAACCTCGGCAATGAAATTACCGGGAGCATTCACTCCTCGTCGATGAACGGGTTCAACAAGTTTGGGTACGCGAACTCGCTCTCCGATTTTCCCTACGGCAGCATCGCCGCGCCGGTCCTCCACGTTCACAACGAAAAGGATGCTTGCGAGCACACGCCCTATTCGATTGTGAAGGGTTATGCCGGCGAGAACCTGGTGACGGTGCACGGCGGCGTGGCCGAGGGCGATCCCTGCGGCGGCGGTCACCTGCACTCGCACCAGGGGAACGAGGAGGCCGTCGTCCGGGCGATCATCACCTGGATCAAGACGGGAAAGGTGGACCGGGAGATCGGAACCGTGAGCGGGACCTGAGCGCCGACGCCGGGCGTTAAACGAATCGCAAACCTTCGTCAGAATTCGCGGCACGGCTCGACACTGCGGCTCCCAAGTCTTACGTTGAGGACTCGCGTGAGGCTTGGGGGCGCGTGGGCAGTAAGCGGGGACGCGCGCGTGCGCAGGGGAGCGCGCGCGTCCCTGATTTTCCTCGTTTTTCGGTCCTGAATCCAAAGGGTCCGCATTGATACCGAGCGTCGATGACGTGACAGGGGCGATCCAGCTCGCGCTTGCCGCGTTCCGGCCGCGGCTTCCGAAGAATCGTCGCTCGACTAGAAGGGCAAAACCTGGAGCGACGCCTCGGTCTCACCTATTTCCTGCGCGAGGTGCATCTCGCGATGCAGACGGTCCGCATCGCGCTTCACGAGGGCAAAAGCAGCTCGAAATCGGTGTCTTGACATATTCATCCTTTTGGGTGAATATGCGCGCGTGGAGCTCGACGACACCCTGATCGCCCTGGCGGACGAAACCCGCCGCTCGATCCTCAAGCACCTCGCTTCCGGCGAGGCGCGCGTGACCGAGGTTGCCGCGCCGTTCGACATCTCGCTCAACTCGGTCTCGAAGCACATCCGGCTGCTCGAGCGCGCGGGGCTCGTGCGGCGGCGCGTCTCCGGACGCGACCACTTTCTCTCGCTCGACCCGAAGCCGTTCGACGAGCTCACGCAATGGATGCAGCGCACCCGCGAGTTCTGGAATTCCCGCCTCGACGACCTGGAGGCCGCCCTGCGCGCCGAGGCTGCGATCGAGGCGGCTTCGAAATCCTCCAAGCGAACCGTGAAAAGGAAACGCAAATGAACCAAGCCGTCACCGTGATCGAACCCGGCACCGTCAAGCTCCAGCGCCTTCTTCCCGGCCCGATCGAGCGCGTCTGGGCCTACATCACCGAGTCGGACAAGCGCGCCAAGTGGCTCGCCCGGGGCGAGTTCGACCTGCGGGTCGGCGGGAAGATCCGCCTCGAGTTCGACAACTCGAAGCTGTCGTCGGACTGCGTGACGCCGGAGAAGTACAAGGACCGCGGTCTCGGCAAGTTCGACGGCGTCATCACGCGCCTCGAACCCATGCGCCTCCTCTCGCACACCTGGATGTGGAACGGCGGCGACACCGAGGTGACCTACGAGCTGACGCCGCGCGGCAGGGAGGTGCTCCTCGTCATCGTCCACCGCCGCCTGGAAGGCCGCGACCTGCAGGCGAGCGTCATGGGCGGCTGGGACGTCCACAGCGGCATCCTCGAAGACGTGCTGAAGGGCGTCGATCCGCGCCCGTTCTGGGCCACGCACGAGCGGCTGGAAAAAGAGTACGCGGCTGCCCTCTAGGATTTCAGGCGGAGACTAGGCCGAAACGAGCCTGACGAGGGTGATCTCGGGGCTGGTCCCGAAGCGCACGGGCGGCCCCCAGCTCCCGGTGCCCGCGCTCACGTAGACCCACATGCTTGCCTCGCGCGAGATCCCCGCGACGTGAGGCGCGTGGACCAGTCGCACCGCGAGCGTCCAGGGAAAGAACTGCCCGGCGTGCGTATGGCCTGAGAGCTGCAGGTCGAAGCCCGCGCGTGCGCCGAGCGGCGCCAGCTTCGGGTTGTGCGCGAGCAGCAGCCGGAAATCTGCCCTCGGCGCCTCCTCGAGCGAGATCTCCGGGCGCCGCGCGCGGTAGGCCGGATCGACGACTCCGCCGACGAGAAGCGTCGCCGCGCCTCGGCGAAGCACGGCGTGCTCGTTCAGCAGAACGCGCACGCCCATTTCCCGCCAGTGCGCGATCCACGCGTCTGCCCCGGAATAACAGTCGTGATTGCCAAGCACGAAGAAGGCACGCCCGCCTTCCGCGAGCCCCGCGAGCGGCGCGACGTGCGGCCCGAGCCGCTCGACCGGCCCGTCGACCATGTCCCCGGTGAGCGCCACGAGGTCGGGTGCGAGGCTCCTCGCGCGCTCGACCGTGCGCTCGACGTAGCCGCGACGGATGCTGCGTCCGACGTGCAGGTCGGAAATCTGCACGATGCGAAAGCCGTGGAGCTCCGGATGGAGTCGCGGCACGCGGATCTCGACCTCCTCGACGCCCGGCCCGCGCAGCGCAACGATGGCCCCGAGCGCCACGGCGGCGAGCGAGAGAATGGACACTGCCGGAACTCCCGCCTCCGTGATCACGCCGTGCGCCCTCTCGAGCGGCAGCGCCGCCGTGGCGAAAAGCAGCAGGTCGCGAATCAGCGTCAGGACCAGAATGAAGCTTACCCACGCCATCGAGAGATAGCTCGCCTGATGGGCCGCCTGGTCGAGCCATGACTCCTCGCCGTCGCGCTCGGCGGTCCAGTAGAGCGCCGGCACGATCCAGATGAGGAAGAAAGGAATCGCAAGCGCCACGCGCTCCCAGGGCCCGGTCGCAAGGCGTGCTGCTGGATACGCATAGGCGGCAGCGAGGAGCGCGGTGACTACGAGGACGAAAGGCTGCAGGAGGCGCTTCATTGCCTGCTCAGACTCAGCTTATCGCAGCACGAGCAATGGTCCCTGTGACCTACGGTTCCTTTCGTTTGCCGTGTCAACTCACACCCTTATAACGAGGCTATGGCATCAGCACTTCGGATTACAGCACTTTCGATCATGGCGGCCATGCTCGCCGCCTGCGGGACCGGCGGCGGAGGCGGCGGAGGAAGCGGAACGCCAACCCAAATTCCTCCGGCGCCAGCGCCAAACCAAACTCCCGCACCAGAGCAGACCACTCAACGCCAGACCACTCCACCTGGCACTATCCAACGAGCTGACGTCGCCTTCACCTCGTTTTCCGCGGTTCAGCCCAACCAGAACGTCATCATGGGCGGTTCTGCGACCACGATCCGCGGAACGCAGACAAGCAACGGTCCTGTCACGTCGGTCAGCCCGGAAACAAACGGTGCTTCGAATCTTAGCCTCGGCTTTGACAGCCAACGCCAGCTGACTTCCCTCGCAATTAATGCACCGGATAGCAACGTGTCCTTCGACCGGTCTGCGGGCCACAGCATTTCCTGTAGCGGCGGCGGAGTCTGCAAGGCTTCGAGTCCAACTGCATCGGCAGTCATCGGCGACGCGCTTGGAAGCGGCTGGAATTACCAGACTTACGGCGTTTGGGCGGTTCAATCGGGTCCGACGAGCTTTGCGCTCGGCGGCGTGTCCGCCGGCAATGCCACACCGGGCAACGCGGTTCCGACCACGGGAGCCGCTACCTTCTTTGGCAATTCCTCAGGCTACTTCATCGATGCGGCCGGAATACGTTCCACGACCTCCGCAGCGATGATCGCCAACGTCGACTTTCAAAACCGCGCTATCGGGTTTACTACGATCGACACGACCCTCGTGAACTCCACGACCGGCGCTGCTAGCAGCAAGCAGGAACTCGATCTCTCCGGGTCGTTGAGCTGGGCGGCGGGCGTCAACAATTTTTCGGGGCAGGTGCAAACACGGGACGCCAATCTCAACGGCAGCGCGTCCGGAAGATTCTACGGCCCGACTGCCCAGGAGATCGGAGGGACCTACCAGCTCGGGGGTGCGGGGGTCAGCCGCATGGTTGGAGGATTCGGCGGCAAGCAGCGGTGAATGGAGGCCTGGCGGCGGAAGCTCCTCGTCGCTGCGCTTAGCATCGCTTTCGTCGCCCCGCTTCGAGCCCAGCAGCCCGATCCCGAGATCCAGCGCGCATTCATCGAGGGCGCGCAGCGGCTGGAGGCAGGCGACTTCGAATCCGCGGCACGCATCTTCCGCGAGCTGACGCAGAAGACCGACAGCCCGCGGGTCAAGCTCGAGCTCGCGCGTGCGCTCTTCTACCTCAAGCAGTACCGGGAGTCGCGCCGCCTTTTCAAAGCGGTCCTGCTCGAGCCGGAGCTGCCCTGGCGCGTGCACGACAACATCGAGGCGTTCCTGCGCTCCATCGACGAGGTCGACGGCTATGCGCGGTTCGCGCTTTCCGTGGTGTCGGATTCCAATCCGCGCAACATCACCCAGGAGCGCCAGTTCACGATCGGCGGCGTGCGGCTGACCTTCGACCCGCCGCACGACAACGAGCGCGTTACGGGGCTGCGCTATTCCTTCCAGGCCATGGAGCCGATCCTGCGCGAAAGCCGCGTTTCGGTGTACTTCAACGCCTCGTATCTGGACTATCCGTCGCAATCGCTCGATCGCCTGACCGCCGATGGCGGGCTTTCCAAGCGCCTGGGTGCCTCCTATGCAGAGTTGCGCGCGGGAATGGAGGGTGGAACCTTCGGCGGGCAGTACCTCTACCGGTTTCCGTACCTCGAGTTGAGCAACCGCCTTTCCGAGTCGACCGTTCATCGGCTCGACGGCGCGGTACGAGTCGGCCGAGTCACCTTTCCGTACTACACCTACCTCGACGCCAACTATGGAAGCGTCACGCTTTCGCTGGCGAGGAGCATGACGCAGGCGCTCGCCGGATTGTTGAAGGCGACGGTGGAGCTCTCCAACGCCAGGGAACGGCCCTACTCCTACTACGGCGTGACGCTCGAGCCCGGTATCAACCTGTTCGTCGAGCGGCCCGCCCCGCTTCTTCTCCGCGCCGGCGTGGCGTTCGGGCACCGGCAATACGCCGCCGACGATCCGCTCTTCGGCGTCACCCGAAGGGACAGCCGGATCGCGCTCGAGGCGTCGCTGCGGAACAAGGAGTGGCGCTGGATGAACTTCACGCCCGCGCTGGCAATGACGCTCGAAAGAAATGACTCGACCATCGACTTCTACAGCTACCGCAAGGCGAACGTCTACCTGGTATTGGAATGAGCAGAAAAGACAAGGGCCCCGGCGAATGCCAGGGCCCCATGTCGAAACGACTACGATTACTTGGCTGCGGCGGGGAAGGCGGGCAGCTTGCTGATGTCGCGGGGGTCGTGCTGGATGATCACCGTCGCCTTCAGGTTCTTGGCGATGCCCTTGATGCGCTCGAGCGAGGCGATCGTCTCGGCGCGGTCGTAGTTGAAGCCGGGCACGCCGTCGCTCTCGTAGTTCTCGTGGAAGTGCGCGGCGTCGCCGATCAGGATGACCGGCCCCTTCTCCTTCAGCCGCACCAGCAGCGACTGGTGTCCAGGCGTGTGCCCGGGCGTGCGCAGGATCATCACCGTGCCGTCGCCGAAGACGTCCTTGTCCACGGGCTGCGGCTCGACCTTGCCGCCGCCGCTGATCCAGTGCTTGAAGCCGGCGACATTCGCGCCCTGCATCGGCTTCGGCGCGGTGATCGCGTCCCACTCCTTCTGTCCGATCAGCAGCGTCGCGTTGGGCACGGTGTCGAGCTGGCCGGTGTGGTCGGCGTGGAAATGGCTGATGCCGACGTATTTCACCTGCTCGGGCTTGACCTTCATCTGCGCGAGCAGCTCGCCCAAGGGTTTGTTGGTCGCGTTCGGCGTCGAGCCTGGGGCATAGCCCGTGTCCCAGACCATGTAGTCCTCACCATGCTTGATGACGTAGCAGCTGAACGTGAACGGTATTTTGGGATCGTTGTAGGCGAACGTGTCGCTGAACCGGCGTGCGTCGTTGAAACCGCTGCCGCACTCCAGGCGCGTCAGCGTGACTTCCGCCGTCTGGGCAAGGGCTCCGGCAGCCGAAAAGGCGCCGGCCGCGGCGCCGAGCAGGCATAGTTTCCTGAGCATCATTCCTCTCTCCTAAGTCTCCAAAAAGTGGAACGCGGATGTTGCCCGCACGGCTTCGTGCCGGTCAATCCGCGCGAAAAAGAAAAACGGCCCGGTGGAATACCCGGACCGTTTGTCCTGTGCTTGCCCGGGCGCCCGCTCAGTCGAGCGGCTCGACCTTGACGATCTTGTGGTCGTGGTTGCTGCCGACCCAGAAGGTCGTCGGCGTGGTCGAGCTGTCGACGAACACCGTGCGCATGTTGGTGTCGGAGGGCATCAGGTACTGCACGGCCGTTCCGGTCTTGGGATCGAGCCGCACGACCCGGTCGGTGTGCATCGTCGAGGCCCAGATCTCGCCGTTCTTGTCGAAATTGGCCCGGTACGGATACGTGCGGGGCGGCAGGTCGTATTCCGCGAATTTCTCCGCCCGGGTGTCGAACGTCGCGACCTTGTTGCCGCGGTATTCAGTCACGATGATGCGGTCCTGGTCGTCGATGTTCATGCGCCGCCCGCGGGCGTTCTCCGTCGGGAACGGCCACCACGTCACCTTGGTCGTCTTGGCGTCGATCTTGCCGATATGGCCGCGGCTGAATTCGGCCATCCACAGGTTGTTCTGCGAGTCCGCGATGACCTGGTAGATGCTCGCGCCCTTGACCTTGTCGGGCGGCAGGAAGTCGGTCGGGTGGAACCGCTCCCATTTGCCGGTGTTGATGTCGACCCGGAAGATGTGCTGCGTGCCCACGGTCTTGGTCCACACCTTGCCGTCGACGTCGTGGCGCAGCCCCGTGAAATTGAGCTGCACGGTGTCGTCGTTCCATTCCTTCGCCACCGGAAAATAGTCGATCTTGCCGGTCTTGGGATCGAGCCGGCCGAGCGAGCCCTGGTACATGGTGTCGAACCAGATCTGGCCGTTCTTATCGAACTCGATCGAGAGCAGACCCTCCGGCGCCTTCTCCTTGAACTTCTTGATCGGATACTCCACGACCTTGAGCGTCTTCGGGTCGAACTTGCCGATGAACATCTCGCCGAAGTCCGAGTACCAGACCTTGCCTTCCTTATCGACCAGCACGTCGTGCGGCTCGGTCGTCGGCCGCACCATGTCGTACTGGGTGACGATGGCGCGGGTGTCGCGGCCCTTGGGGCGCGGCAGCGTCTTCAACTCGTACGCCCAGTGGTCGCTCGCGCTCAGGTTGATGGTCGCGAGGTACTCGGCGAATTTGCGGAACTCCTCCGGCCTTCCGGCGCGGTTCGCGTCCAGCATGCGCTGCGGCTTGATCGGCTGGCTCACGGCGCCGTAGCCCCGCATGCGGGGGATCACGTGCGTCCACTCGTCGGCGTTGTGCGTCGAGCGCGCGATGCGCTCGAGCGTGTGGCAGCCGACGCAGTTGAGCAGCTCCGCCTTCTGGTCTTCGCTCCCGGGAAAGCTCATCATCCACTCGGCGTTGCTCAGCTGACCGGCGAGGTTCTTGGTCTTTTTCAGCTTGATGTCGGCGCTCGCCGGCTCGATGTCCGACACGGTCGCCTTGGCGGGGGCGGCGATGTCGTAGCCGACCGCGCGTGTGCTGAGCGTGTATTGGCCTGGCTTCACATGAGTGCGCGGGAAGCTGTAGCGGCCGTCCGCGTCGGTGGTCACGCTCACCTCGACGATCGATTTCGCCTGGCGCGCAGTGACGACGACGCCCTCCATCTTGCCCTCGGCCTCCGAGCTGACGATGCCAGTAAGCGCTGGATCCCCGTTTGGGCCGGCGCCGGCAATGCAAGGAAGAAGCATCGCGGTGGCGGAAAGGGTCAGCATCAGACTGGCTCGCATAGGGCTCTCCTGATTTGGGCTGGACTCACCTATCATACCCGGCACACGGGGAGGGCAATACCATCATGACCAGAACCTTCGCTTCCGCGATCTTTGGAATCGGCATCTGCCTTGCCATCGCGCCGGCTCACGCCGCCGACGACATGGACGCCAAGGCTCAGGTTTGTGCGGCGTGTCATGGGGCCAAGGGCATTCCGACCGACCCCAAGACCATTCCAGTCATTTGGGGTCAGCAAGAGAGCTATCTCATGAAGCAGCTTCGCGATTTTCGAAACGGCGAGCGCCCGAGCGCCATCATGGCGCCGCTCGCCAAGGGCCTGGCCGAGGCGGACCTGCGCCAACTCGCCGCCTATTTCGCGGCCAAGCCTTGGCCGTCCAAGAAGTCCCCGGCAAAGCCGCCCGCCCCGCCAAAGGGCATCGCCCAGTGCCAAGCCTGTCATCAGCCGAACTTCGAGGGCGGCATGCCGGCGCCGCGGCTGGCCGGGCTCAGCTACGAATACCTGGTCCAGGAAATGCGCGAGTTCGCCAGGGCCGAGCGGACCAACAACCTCGACATGCCCGGATTCATGCGAGCCCTGACCGAGCCCGAGCGCAACGCCATCGCGCGCTACCTCTCCTCGCTTTAACTACTCGGGTCGATAACCACCGGCGCGCAGCAGCTGCGCGATGGCCTTGCCGTCGGCGCGGCTGGTGGCGAGAAAGCGCGCAAATTCGTTCGGCCCGTCTCCGGAGACTTCGTAGGAATCCGCCGGCATGAAGCGCTCGCGCCAGCGCGCATCCCCGAGCAGCGCCGCGATCGCTTCGTGCAGACGCCGGATGGTGCCCGGCGGCACACCCGCCGGCACCACGATGCCGAACCACGTGGTCCGAACGAGCGGCAGCGATTCGTCCCGGTAGGTCGGCACCTCCGGCAGTGCGGGTAGACGCGCTCGCGCAAGCACGAGAATCGGCTTCAGCCTGCCGGCCTTGATGTGCGGCAGGACGACGGGAAGGATGCTGAGCGCGAGGTCCACTTCGCCCGCCAGGGCGGCCTGGACCGCGGGTCCGGTCCCCTTGTAAGGCACGTTGGTGATCCTGGTCTTCGTGTCGTGCTGGATGGCTTCGAGGAGCTGATGCGAGCTGCCGCCCTCGCCGAATGTTCCGAAGTTCACCTTGGCCGGGTTCGCGCGCGCGTAAGCGACCAGGCCCGCAAAGCTGTCGAAAGGCGACCGGGCAGCCGCGACCAATACCGGCTGGGCAAAACCGAGCAGCGTGACCGGCTCGAAATCCTTTTCGGCGTCGAAAGGCAGCGCGCCCCCGAGCGCTGGGATCACGGTCATCCCGTCGCTCGTCACAAAGCAGAAGGTATATCCGTCGGGGGCGGACTTCGCGCAGACATTCATCCCGATCGTGCCGGTCGCCCCAGGCCGGTTCTCGACGATCACCGGCTGCCCCAGGCGCTCGGTCATGCCGTTGGCGAGCGCCCGGACGAGCGGATCGACCGCGCCACCGGGAGGGAACGGTACGATGACGCGCAGCGGCTTCGACGGGAATGGCGATTGAGCGAGCGTGTGTGCAGAGGCCGCCAACGCGAGCAATACCGCCAGAATCCGGGCCTTCATCTTACTTACTATAAGGTGAACATCATGCGGGCACGCAACGTCTTCATCGCGACGCTCCTGGCGCTCACTTGCTCCAGCGCATGCGCGCAGGCCTATCCGGTCAAGCCGATCCGGATGGTGGTGCCATTTGCCGCTGGCGGTGTAGTGGACGCGACTGCACGCCTCCTCACGCCGAAGATGAGCGAAGTGCTGACGCAGCCGGTCATCGTCGATAATCGCCCCGGCGCTGGCGGCAACATCGCCGCGGACTTCGTAGCCAAGTCTGCGCCCGACGGCTACACGATTCTCATCACCACGCACGGGCATGCGATCAGCCCTGGCCTCTACAAGAAGCTGCCCTTCGATGCCGCGCACGACTTTGCGCCGATCACCCAGATCGCCTCTTCGTTCCTCGTGCTCGTGAGCACGCCAGGGCTATCCGTGGGCTCGGTGAAGGAGCTGGTGTCGCTGGCGCGAGCGAAGCCGGGCCGGCTGAACTTCGGCTCTACAGGGCTGGGCGCGCCCCCGCACCTGGTGGGCGAGCTCTTCAAGCAGAGCACCGGCATCGATGTGGTCCACGTGCCCTACAAAGGCGATGCGCCGATGTATCAGGCGCTTCTCGCCGGCGAGGTCGATTTCGCGTTCGGGCCGCTCGGCAACGCGATAGGTCACATCCGCTCGGCGAAGCTGCGCGCGCTCGGGATGACCGGCTCACGCCGCTCGTCGGTCATCCCCGAGGTGCCGACCATGGTCGAGGCCGGCGTGCCCGAGCTCGAGCTCACCGGCTGGCTGGGGCTGTTTGCGCCGGCGGGAACGCCGCGCCCGGTGATCGAGCGGCTTCACGCGGCGATGGTCAACACGATCTCGACGCCGGAAGTCCGGGAGCGCTTTCCGGCCCTGGGCTACGAGCCGGTCGGCAGCACGCCCGAGGAATTCAGCGTGCGCTTCAAGCGGGACCTCACGGTCTATGCGCGCGTGATCCAGGAGGCGCGCATTCCGCTGCAGGACTGAGCGCCCGGTTTCTAAGGCCTCTTTTCGCGCCGTTTCGCAGTCGCGGCTTGATCGACTTCCAGCGTCCGGGGATCGAGAACCACCCCGTAGCTTTCGGCCGCGGCGGTCAACGAGACGTACCCCTGGCGCACGTCGTTTGCGACACGCTCCGGCTCGCGCTCGTGCGGCGGCCCGAAGCCACCGCCGCCGCCCGCGCGCACTGTGATCGCATCACCCGGATTCAGGCGCTTCATGAGCACCTTCGCATTAGGCAGGTCGGCGATTTCCTTGCCGCCGAGGCGCAGCGTGACCTGATTCCCCGCGCCGCTTGCGCCTCCCGCGAGTCCCCAGGGCGCGCAATGCACGCGGTCCACTTGCACGTTGATGTTGATCGGCGAGCGCGCCTGGACGGCCTGCTCCGTGCCGAGGCCGCCGCGGTAGCGCCCCGCGCCGCCGGAATCCGGGCGCAACGCATGGCGCTCGAAGAGCAGCGGATATTTCGCTTCCATCTGCTCCACCGGGTGGTTGTGCGTGTCGCCGTCGTTCATGCAAACGGTCGCGCTATTGCCGTCTTCCGTGAGCTTGGCGCCGAATCCTCCGCCCATCGGGCCGATTCCGGCGAGAAAGAACCGGCCATCCTTCGGCGAGATGCCGTTGATGAGCGCAACGCAGAGGTCTGCGTGATGCGCGGCAATCGTCCGATCGGGAATGGCCTTCTCCATTGCCTTGAACAACGTGTCGACCACCGTCATCGGGAAGGTCATCCACCAGCGCATCGCCGCCGGCTTCACCGCGCTCACCACCGTGCCGGGCGCGAGCACGACCTTGAGCGAGCGGAAGCTGCCTTCGTTGATCGGGTAGTCGGTCGGCGAAGTGAGGCACTTGTAGGCGACCTGCGCGCAGGAGTAGCCGGTGGTCGTCCCCGAGTTGTAGAAGCCGCGCACCTGCTTCGCCACCTGGGAGAGGTCGATGGTCATCTCCTCGCCCTGCTTGACCACCCTCACCTTGATCGGCACCGGCTTTCCAATCTCCACGCCGTCGTCGTCCATGAACGATTCGGCCTCGTAGACGCCGTCCGGAATGGTCCTGGTGCGCGCGCGCGCCGCGACCTCCGACTGGTCCATGATGTTGCGGATCGCCGCGAGCACTTCGTCGCGGCCGTAGCGGTCGAGGAGCTCGAGAAAGCGCCGCTCGCCGGTCTTGACCGCCGTGATCTGCGCGCGCAGGTCGCCCATGGCGCGCTCCGGGATGCGCACGTTCATGCGGATGATGTCGACGAGGTCCTGGTTCACCACGCCGGCACGCGCGTACTTGATGATCGGGACCTGCAGCCCTTCGGAATAGATGTCCGTCGTGACGCCGCCGAGCACCCCGCCGACGTCGGTCCAGTGCGCCATGCAGCAGGCGAAGCCCGAGAGCTTGCCGCGATGGAAGATCGGCAGGCTGAAGGTGAAGTGGTAGAGGTGGCTGCCGGTGGTATAGGCATCGTTGGTGACGAGGATGTCCCCCGGCTCGAGGCCCTTTTCGCCGAAGTGCCTGAGCTTCGCCTTGACCGTCTCGGCCATGCCGCGGATGAAGCTCGGCAGCCCCAGGCCGATCGAGATCGTCTCGCCTTCCGGCGTGTAAAGGCCGACGGTGAAGTCGAGCGCCTCGTAGATGATCATGTTGTAGGCGGTGCGCATGAGGTTGGTCTTCATCTCCTCGGTCACCGCGATCACGCCGTTTCTCACGATCTCCGTGAGCACCGCATCGGCCTGCCTTTGCTTCTTACTTTTCATGCGCTTCATGCCGCCCGCCTCCCCACCTCGATCGCGAGATTGCCGAACTCGTCGACGCGCATCCGGTCGCCCGGCAGAAGCACGGTCGTCGAGGCGTGCTCCTCGATGACCGCCGGCCCGGCGATGGCATTGCGCGAGCGCAGCGCCTCGCGCGCGAAAGTCGGCGTCGCGACTGCTTTTCCCAGCTCGGCGAAGTAGACCTTGCGCGTGCCGCGCCGCGCCGAGGCAACGGGCTCCCGGGCGCCGCGTGCGACCCGCTCGAGAGGCGGCTTCTTCAGCACGCCGGCCACCGTTGCGCGCAGGCTCACGATCTCGGCCGGCTCGCCGCGCGCGTTGGTGCCATAGCGGCGCAGATGCTCCTCGTCGAACTGGTGCTTGAGCGCTTCGGCGTCGCGGCGGCGGAAGACGTCCGCCGGCAAGTGCACCGTCACCGGATGCTCCTGACCGACATAGCGCATGTCGGCGGCGCGCTGGATCGTGACGCGCTGCGGCCGGATGCCGCTCGCGGCGAGCGCTTTTCGTCCTTGCCCTATCAATTCTTCGTAAAGGGCGTGAATGGCATCGAACGAGACGTCCGCGAGCCGCGTGAACCAGGTGCGCACCAGGTCGTAGCGCAGGTCCGAGAACAGCATGCCGAAAGCGCAGAAGTGCCCCGGCACTCGCGGCACGATCACGCGCTCCATGCCGATTTCTCGCGCGATGCTCGAAGCATGCAGCGGACCGGCGCCGCCATAAGCGATGAGCGCGAACGCGGCGGCGTCGAGGCCGCGCTCGGTCGATACGGCCTTTACGGCATACGCCATCGCGGTGGTCGCGATGCGCAAGATGCCGTCTGCGGCGTGGACCAGGTCGACACCAAGCGGTCCGGCGATTTTGTCGCGGATGGCGCCCTCGGCCGCAGCCATGTCGAGCGTCATCTCGCCGCCGAGAAAGCGGCGCGCGCCCAGCCGGCCCAGCACCAGGTTCGCATCGGTCACGGTCGGAAGCTCGCCGCCGCGGCCGTAGCACGCAGGCCCCGGCTCGGCGCCCGCGCTCTGCGGGCCCACTCGCAGCGCACCGCTCGCGTTGACGGCGGCGAGGCTGCCCCCGCCGGTGCCGACCTCGAAGATATCCATCATCGGGATCTGCACCGGCAGCGCCTGCGCGTAGCCGCCGATCAGCGCGACGCCGCTGGTCAGCGCCTCGCCCCGGTAGATGACGCCGGCTTTCGCCGTAGTGCCGCCCATGTCG